>Ga0102929_1000673_pt1 | contig 20102 bp, 11 predicted proteins | sample SalPonR1_B_D2_MG_FD_78510 | JGI IMG/M metagenome (GOLD analysis project Ga0102929, IMG submission 78510) | Salt pond soil microbial communities from South San Francisco under conditions of wetland restoration - Salt Pond MetaG R1_B_D2_MG | ecosystem: Environmental > Aquatic > Marine > Intertidal... | reverse complement strand
TCGTTCTTGGCCTTTGTTGTCCCCGCATTATGTATAACAAATTCGGGGGCGTATTCCGATGCACCGAGAGCCTTGATACTCTCTTCCAATTCACTGTAATTATCCAGGTCGGTCATCACGAAGCGGATGTCGGGATGCTTGAGGTATTTCTTACTGGAGCTCTTCCGAATACCGGCATGGGGTATCATATTTCTTTGGAGTGCCTCTTCTACGAGATGGCTACCAACAAAACCACTGGCTCCAGTAACAAGAACAGCTATTTGGGATGAATTCATTGCGCATTCAGCTTTAATAGGGATGCAGTATTCAGATTAATGCATTAAAAATGCAATTGTTGAGCCAACAAAGATACTTCGAATTCGATTATATTCGTATCACACAAGAAATGCAATCCATGAACGAAACAATCACTGCTTTTGAGGCTACTATTTTACAAGGAATTCCCAATGATTTACCCAAAGCCACTGAGAGAGATACGAGTGTACCCCATGCCCCAGTGAGAAATATTGAGGGTGTGCTTTCTGACGAAGAACGCCTGCTGGCCGTTGAAAATGCCTTGCGATATTTTCCCCTGGAATGGCACAAAGAATTGGCTCCCGAATTCTATGATGAACTAAAACACTTCGGTCGCATCTATATGTATCGCTTTCGTCCGGATTATCCCATGCACGCCAGGCCGATTGGAGATTATCCTGCAAAATGCCAGGAGGCTGCCTCCATCATGTTGATGATTCAAAATAATTTGGACTATAAGGTGGCCAAATATCCTCACGAGCTGATTACCTATGGAGGTAATGGCAGCGTTTTTCAAAACTGGGCGCAATACCTTTTGACGATGCAATACCTGGCGACTATGGAAAAAGACCAGACCCTGGTTCTTTATTCCGGCCATCCGATGGGCCTCTTTCCGAGCAGCGAAGAAGCACCTCGTGTAGTAGTAACAAATGGTATGATGATACCCAATTACTCTAAAAAGGAAGACTGGAACAAATACAATGCCCTAGGAGTGACTCAATACGGACAGATGACCGCAGGCTCATTCATGTATATTGGTCCTCAGGGCATCGTACACGGTACAACCATTACCCTCCTAAATGCAGGCCGCCTAAAAGGCCTTGGAGACAAAGATTTGAGAGGGAAAGTTTACGTCACCTCTGGTCTCGGAGGTATGAGCGGTGCCCAGGCAATGGCTGCCGTCATTACTGGTGCTGTAGGTGTCATCGCTGAAGTAGACCCTGATGCTGTAAATCAAAGGATGACTGACGATTACATTGCAGAAGAAAATGTATACACCGACTTGAAAAAATTGGCTGATCGTATTCAGCAATGTCGAACTGAAAAAGAAGCCGTGGCCCTGGTCTATCACGGAAACATTGTAGACCTATGGGAATACTTTGTACAAAAAGATATTGACATTGAGCTGGGTTCCGATCAAACTTCTTTACATAACATCGATGATTTGGGATACTGCCCGGTGGGGTATAGTTTTGAAGAAGCCAAGAATTTACTCAAAAGCGACAAAACCAAGTTTGACGAAAAGGTCCGAGAGACACTGTGTCGTCATGTAAATGCCATCAATGACATGGTGGAAAGAGGTATGTATTTCTGGGATTACGGCAACGCCTTTTTACTTGAAGCCGGCAAAGCCGGGGCAAATATTTGGGCCGAAGACAAAACCAACAAATACCGATATGCGTCCTATGTAGAAGATATCATGGGACCTATGTGTTTCGATTATGGTTTTGGTCCGTTTAGATGGGTGTGTACGAGTGGATCCGAAGAAGACCTCAGAAAAACTGATCAGATTGCACGAGACGTCCTAGAGAACCAAGTACAAGAAGCTCCATCTGAAATTGCAGGACAAATACGCGATAACCTGTTGTGGATTCGCGACGCAGAACAGAATCTACCTATCGTCGGGTCTAAATCCCGGATACTTTATGCTGATTCAGATGGACGCATAGCCATCGCTCATGCATTTAATGAAGCAATCAAAAAAGGTGAGCTTTCTGCACCCGTGGTTCTGGGCAGAGATCATCATGATGTGAGTGGGACGGATTCTCCCTTTCGCGAAACTGCTAATATCTATGACGGGTCGTCATTTACTGCAGATATGGCAGTCCAAAATGTTATTGGTGATAGCTTTCGAGGAGCTACCTGGGTCAGCCTGCACAATGGTGGAGGAGTAGGTTGGGGAGAAGTCATCAATGGAGGTTTCGGAATGGTGTTAGATGGCTCGGAAGAATCAGCCAGAAAATTGGAAAGTATGCTCCATTGGGACGTCAACAATGGCATTGCGAGAAGGAGTTGGGCCAGGAATAAGGAAGCCATTTTTGCCATTAAGAGAGCAATGGATAAAAACACTAAGCTAAGGGTCACCCTGCCACAATTGACAGATTCTGAAAAAATTAAACAGCTTATCCATTTAAATCAATAAATGCGAACTGTTACAATGAATCCGGCAAAGGTGTACCAATCTTCATCCTCCGTAAACTCATAACCATCAAGTCGGTCTGAGAAGGACCTGATCATGGTCAAACTTATTCCAATATTCATATCTGGATGTATGAAATATTTCAACCCCAATTCAAAGGGGATGCTCAAGGATATTGGCTCCTCTGCTGGTTCCTCCTTACCATTAGACAGATTCTGGTCTTCGAATTCCAGATCAGAAAATATCAGACCAACTCCAGTACCAAAATAGGGATGGACCCTGGTAACTGAGGCAAATCTGGGGCGAAAATAGGGACAATAACGCCAGAACGGATAATATTCAATCATGCCTGAAATGACCATCATATTGTTTTCCATCTTCAAAGCCCTGTCATATCTATTCGGATCCTCAGTTCGCGAATAATTGCGATCATCCGCCGTAATTTTAACAAATGCCGCTTCTCCTTTTATGCTCCAACCTTTGTCATAATTGTAAGCAGCCAAGAGGGACCATGAAAAATTAGATTCTAAGACATTAAAATGCTCTCTTACAAGATCGCCCTGGTAATTTGTGATTCCAAATTTAACCCCCAATTCCCAAATATCCTGGGCTTGTACAATAATTGAATATGAGATCATTATTACTACGGCCGACCACTGCCTTAGATCTTGAAATAGTCTCTTACATTTCCATCTTAAATTCAGCACTATACAAGTTAAAAAAGTTTTTATGAAGGGATGGGAGAAGTGAAAACAAAAAAAGTCGTCCCGACATTACGGGACGACAGCACTATGTAGAAATATGGGAATAATCTACTGATGTAAAAACGCGGGGTATGCATTTTTGTTTAATTATTTTAAATTTTCTTTAAACAAATTGAGCTTAAAAGACGGATTCATGAAGTGCCTGGAGTGCGCTTTTCTTGTATTGGTTCTCTATAAGAATAGAAATATTGTGTTTGCTCCCTCCATAGGAAATCATCCTAAGCGGAATATTCTTCAGCGCAGTAAAAACATCCACAGCCTGCCCTTTATCTTCAGCGATAAAATTTCCCACAATACAAATAATGGTCAGATTTCGATCTACTTCCACATCGCCCAGTTCTTGTAGATCATTTACTATGGCCTCTAAATTAGAAATGTCGTCAATTGTTGTAGAAACGGCAACCTCTGAAGTTGTAATCAAATCAATAGCTGTGCTATGATCCTCGAATACCTGAAAAACACGCCTTATAAATCCAAAAGCGAGAAGCATCCGTGCACTTTTGATCTTAATGGCCGTAATATTATCCTTGGCCGCTATGGATTTAATTTTCGAAATAGAATCCGATTCACTACTAATGATTGTACCCCGTTTCTGTGGTTGTAAAGTGTTCTTCAATCGCACAGGAATATTGGCTTCCTTTGCTGGCTGAATACTGGCAGGATGTAGAATCTTTGCGCCAAAATAGGCCAATTCTGCCGCTTCGTCAAAGCTCAATTTGGCAATAGGTCGCGTATTTTCCACAAAGCGAGGATCTCCATTGTGCATACCATCAATATCTGTCCAGATTTGAATTTCTTCCGCCTGTAAGGCTTTACCGAAAATGGACGCACTGTAATCACTTCCGCCTCGTTTTAAATTGTAGGTACGGCCTTTCCAATTTTTGGAAATAAATCCCTGGATGACGAATACATCCACTTTTTCATTATTTATTGCTGCATTAAGCCTGCGCTTAATAATTGCTTCATCTGGTCTTTCCTGTTCATTCAAAAGCAGTATTTCCCTTGCATCCAACCATTTGACAGCAAGGCGCCTACTCTTTAACAAATAAAAAAACATTTGAGTGGACAGGAGTTCTCCCAGGGCTAATATTTCATAATCACTATTTTCACTCTCAGTTTCTAGATAAGCATAGAGCCTGGAAAAAATAAGTTTGAGCTCATTGATCAGCTCTGCTTGTAATGATCCTGATACAATTAAACTTTTGGCACGGGCCTCATAATCCTTTTGGAGTTTGTTTAAGGCCTGAACTTGTGCCGTGGCCTCAAGGTGAGTTATCCTGACCAGTTCGTCTGTTGTTCCAGCCATGGCTGAGAGAACTACTAGCTTTCTACCAGGGTTTTCCAGCAGATCAGCCACCTGACGCATTCTTTCGGGGCTGCCTACTGAGGTCCCCCCAAATTTCAGTACTTTCATTTTCATAGCCACTGCAAAATTACAAAAACTGCTATTCCCGGTTGGGTACTAACCAGATTTGACCTTTACGGACCATTCAAAAAAGAATTCCGAGACAACATTTCCCTCCTTGTCAATACCCTCAGAACGCAGTAAGGCTTTTTGTCCTGCATTCGTATCAATCGCTTTTTCTACCAGTTTCCATGCTTTAGGTACTTCAGTACAGACAAACACCAAATCACTGGTCGCTTTTCTCATGAAATTGGCCTCTGTATTCGTTACAAGCATGGATATATTGCCGGCGTGTTGAACCGGTAATAATACTGCTAACCCAGTACTCATCTCAGCGGCCGCAGTTTGTGCAGCAAAATATACCGAGCGAAAAGGGTTTTTGGTAGACCATCTGTACGGCAACTTAATTTTAATCTCCTCTGGTGAAATACCTTCAACAGCCAATCCAGCAAACCATGCCATTGGCAGCTTATTCAAGCAATACAGTTTGAACAATAATGGATTTCTCAGCCTGTTGACAAGCTTCTTCGTCCCGGGACTATCAAAATCAAATGATGCATGATTCATGACTTCAAGATAATACATCCATAAGAATGAAGCAAAGTTAGCTCTCCCCACAAGTCTTATATTTGTCACTATGGATTTTAGAGACCTGCAATACCTGGGACAACATGCCATTCAAAGATGGCATTATCAACCTAAGCCTCCTACTGGGCCATCCTATTACCTATTACACATCCCAAAAACAGCTGGGACTTCTCTGAGATATGACCTCTACGATGCTTTTCCGGCCGGAGCTGTTTACCCCGATGCATGGGAATATTATATTCACAACAAGGCGCGCTATCTTACAAGACTCGAAATCAATGAAAAAAAATTCAAGCGACTATTTATTGAAAACGATGTGATCATTGGGCATTTCGGATTAAAGCCATGGCATTTTCGGATGGAAGAAAAGCCCAAGACTTTTGCTTTTTTCAGGCACCCGGTTGACAGAATCTGGTCTTCTATCCGCTATCATTCAAAAAAAGGCCGCAGATATTATGGAAAAACAATGATGGAGATTCTTGAAGAATACGGTAATACAGAGGGGCAAATGATGGCCCGTATGTTGGGTTATGAGAAAAAAAGGGGAAATCTACAAGAGTGTTTTGAAAACTTAGAGCAACTGAAAGCAATTGGTCTTACGGATGCCTATGAGGAATCACTTGATAAGATCAATGACGCCTTTGGCTGGCAGTTGAAAAGTCGTCATAAGCGCAATTCAGGTCGATTGGCAGCAACTATAGGAAACGACTGGAAAATGGCCATCATGGATATTAGTGAGCTGGACCTGAAAATTTACGAGAAAGCACAACAACTGTTTGAATGCCAGTAAACTCAACAATTCGGACTCTATTTCATTTTACATGACATGGATAAGGAATTGCGCGAAAGAGACATAGATAGGGTTATAGAAATGGCGTGGGAGGATCGCACCCCTTTTGGAGCCATCGAATTTCAATTTGGATTGACTGAAAAAGAGGTGATTGAACTCATGAGAAGAGAGATGAAACCCTCTTCATTCAGGATGTGGCGCAAAAGAGTCCAGGGCAGAAAAACCAAACACAGGAAAAAGCGGCCTTTCTCAGAAGGCAGACATAAGTCCAGTCGCCAACGAAGCATCAGTCACAACAAGTACACATAAAAAGCCGGCAAACACGTGGTCTGCCGGCCTGTAATTGGGTTCAGGAAAGATTTTTTTATTCCGTTATGATTAATTGACCTGTCTGAACAGGAAGATTTAAACCGGAAATTTGGTAGATATAAATTCCTGCAGGCAAATTTCCACGATTTAGGAGAGCGGATCCCTGGAATTCCTTCTCCAGCACTTTTCTTCCGAACATATCCACCAACTCAAAAGTTGCTGGTTGATTGATTTCTCCCTCGACCATCCATTGTTGGGTCACTGGGTTAGGAAAAACTGTAAAAGATGTATTCAAATCATTTTCCCGATTGTTGAGGATGATTTCTCCATCCCATTCAAAATCAAGAAAGTATAGATTGGAATGATCACTCAAAAGACCCACCGTAGAATTAATCTCCATGTCCTCAAAGAATAACTCATTACTCAGAATACTATTTTCTCCTGCTGTAAAAAGGATACTGAACAATTCCACTTCTTCATTCAAGGGGACTGAGTTGATGGACTGGGCAAAAATCTTGATGTAAACGCGATTGTTTTCTACTCTATAGCTGAATCCATCCTCAGCAACAATATCACTGCGAATATCAAGAATATTGATCCCATTGCTTTGGAAACCCGGGCCTTCGTAGCCGAATGAAAATTCATAGGTGGAAGTTTCTTCCTGCAACACAGAGTAAAATGGTACCGCATAAGTTACTCCCCGATTGAGAATAATATCCTCTGCAGTTAACACCAAAGGACTCTTTGAGGGAACAGTACTATCGGCGCTATGAGAGGAGAAGTCGAGATCTCCTAATTTTACACCTGTTAAAACAATGGTATTCTGTGCTGTATCCAAGTTTTCTTCCGTCAATGGCAACAGGTCATAAGGGTTTGTTCCCGATGAGAAATCTCGCAACCAAAAGCTCCAGGAGTCGAAACCAAAAAAATCATCAATTTCTCCAAAAATTAACTCTTGCATAGCAAACCAGTCATAGCTGGTAAATGATTCCGACTTGTTGACGTCTCCTGCAATGTATTGTTCAGGAATTCCTTGTATTTGAGCAAGTACAATTCGCCTATGAATCAACATATCTATCATATCGACACCTTCCCTCGGGTCATCGTTGAGCTCCAATACCAGGGTTTCACCACGCTGAATGTTTACACAACCTTGAGGATTGGTAAACTTGCCCTGGGTCACCTCTACCCCTTCCATCGGCCATCCTAAAGGGTTTTGAATGCATATCTGTACCTGGCTTGTTGTATCATATTGCTCAACAAATACTTCTGTCCAGCACTGGTTGCTGTTGCCTGCCTCATCCATTACGGTGAGGGTTACGGGATGAGGCCCTCCTAGATAAGTTTCATCGAAAGAATATTGGGATAAAAACATAGTGTCTATTCCACAGAGATCAAAAGACCCGGCATCCACCATTGATTCAGTTAGAATGGCAGAGCCTGAGGAGTCAAGAGTCAGCGTAATACCCTGTTCACAAACAGCAATGGGCTCCAGCGTATCATTTTCACAATGAGGATTCTCTACCAACAAAACATTGATGATTTGGTCCGCGCTATCCGTTTGTCCACTATCCCAGTCCAAATATTTCCATGTTCTTGTTATCTGCCATTCATCCTGATTGATGATTCTGCGCAAATCGGTATAATTGACTCCAATGCGTTCACAATCGTAATCAATCAAAGGTTCGTCATAGACTTCTCCCTGTCCTGTCCCCGGATCAAATGAATTGTACTGTCCCAGGTTGGCGGGATTGATGGTTTGATCTACATTATTCTCCTCACTTGTTACGGTAATATCTGCCGGCCATTTCTCCACTACAACAGGGGTAGTATCGTTGGCACAAGGATCCTGTAGTAAATTGACCCATATACTTTGAATAGAGGTTTCTATATAGCTCAGATCATTCCAATCTACAACCTTCCATGTACGAAGTATCTCTCTCGTGTTACTGTCAATAACATAAACACGGTCTGTATAATTGACACCTGGAAGCTCACAATCATAAACCAGATTCGGCTCACCGTAAACAAAGCCAGTATCTGTAAGTGGATCATACGTATCGTTAAAAGCCAATTCTGATGGAAGGGTGTTTTCCATCAATTCATGCTCACTTGATTCCACAGTGATGTCACTAGGCCAAATAATTTGAAGCGGCGTCGTGTCATTCTCACAGGGATCTTGAGCCCAGGCACTCGAATAGAAAATAAAAGTCATGAATAAGCTAAATAATACAGTGTTTCTCATGTTATATTTTTAAATGTGTTATTAAATGGTTTTCATTCGAATGTCAACACTTAAATAAGTATTACCACTGGTAATTCGTCCCAAGACTGATACCAAAAAAATGATTTTTTATTTGGATATCACTTTCTTCCTTAAATAAGCCCTGGAGATCTCTTCTGTAGATTGGTGCCATTTCTATGGATAAAGATTTTGTGATCTGATAAGCAACAGAGACACTGACTTGCCCCTGCCAACCGGCACGCTCCCTCATCAACAAATCTAGTTCTGGGTCATTAGCCTGCCAGCCAGCCATTTCTCTATTCGGTACTACCCAATCACTGCTACGCCAAATTCCTCGGTATGCCGAAAAGCGAGGATTGCACCGCCACCGATTATAGGAAAATGTATATCCCAAGTGTGCTGAAAGTTGAATATCCTGTGTTCTTTGATGATAACGGCCAGTAAATGTCCGTACCTCATAGCTACTAGTACTGCCCGAAAACAAAGTATCTCCAATAGAGCGAATGTAGGTCTCTCTGGGTACACCGCCCTGCCCGGAACCAGAAATGCTCGTCTTATTCAAGTCAAGCCTGTGGGTCTGATCCAAATAAGCTAGCCCGAAGCCAGTCATAATCCCGGATGGCCAATTGTACTTTAAGAACGCTTCTGAACCACCAACAAAAAGGGGATTTTGGTTTTCCGCCCAGTCATCTGCATAATTTTCAATCGTTGGAGTTTTGGCACTCATCCATTCACTATGCCCTCTTCCTGCAAAAACACCCCAATACATGGACCAGTTTTTGTGATTGTCGTGTTCGAAGACTGAGAGTAAGTCTATGACAGCTTGATTTTCCGGCAGATATAACTGCCGCGATTCAATCTCATGAGTAGCAGCGTATCTAAGGGGTATTCGCAATGGCCTGTCTGTTAGAGTTTCACTTTTTCCTGAGGATACAATTGAGGCAGTTATAACTGGAATTTTTGCAATAATTTTTTGATCATACTCGACATGACGGATACTTAAATTCGTGCTTTGCTCCGATGATATTTCATCATCATTTATCAAGAAATGATTTTTTTTCTCAGCCTGATTCAACTTTTTTAAAGATGGTGAGGATTCAGCTGATTCTTCAGTCTCTTTTTCGTTTACCGGATCGCTTTTTCCCAAGGAGATCTCCATTGGATTACTTGCCATCTGATCTTGAGATTCTGGAAGGCCCATGTAAGCCGCAGCAAGTAAAGCGAAGCCGCACGCAGCCATAAACCACCATAGAAGAAGAGGTCTTCTACCCTCTTCTTCAGGTAGCTCCGCCTCTACCCTTTCCCAGAGTCCTTTTTTATCTATATCAACCCTGCGATTTTCAAAAGCCCTTTTTATTCTTCTGTCATTATTTTGCTTCATAGCAATAAGTGGATTTGGTTGAGTTTCTTGTAAATGTCTTTCAGCATCATTCTTGCCCGTAATAATCTGGACCGACTGCTACTCTCAGCAATCCCTAACTCCTTGCTTATTTCTGCATGATCATATCCTTCTACAATTTTTAGCAGGAAAACCAATCTGTATTTGTCAGGTATTCGGTTCACCATATCAATGATATCCTGGTGTTCAAGATGGTCTAATATCAGGGGTTTTTCATCCAAACGATCACTTAGTAAATCCTCCCCGTTCAGCTCTATTTGAAATTTATTGTTCCGTCTCAAATGCTTCAAGGCTTCGTGAACAGCAATCGTATTCATCCACCCTTTAAAACTGCCCCTCTTGATATCTCGATATTGATGAATATGCCTCATAATAAGGACCAGAACATCCTGTAATAAATCTTCTGCGTCCTGTTTGTTTTTGACATAGCGCCACAAAGTTCTCATCAGCATTTCGCTGTACTGATACACCAATTGTTGTTGTGCTGCCCGTTCATTATTTTGGCAGCCTACAATGATCTGGTCTTCTGTCATTTACGCTATCTTTCAATTTGAAAGCTGCCCGAAATATCCCTGTAGACGGCTCGGTTAGGTAATTTTCTTACCCAGAATCGCCCTTCGAAAAATCCTCTCACCCATCGACTACCCTCTTCACCCGATTGTGTAATTACAAATCGTTCAAAACCACATCCAACACGGCTGTTGATACAGGACAAACTGTAACCATTGTCTCCAATTCTAGGCAAATCAAATTCAAAATTCAGAAGTGAGTCGGATATTTCTCCTGGAGAAAGATCATTGAGAAACAGCCTTACGAACTCTGACGGATTTGCCTCGTTTTCGAGCACAAAGCGCCCGTTTTCCTCAATGTACTCCCCAGTCCAAAATGTTTGGTAGTCCCCTTCAATTTCCAGGGTCATGTATTCTTCTTTTGCGTTTTCACAACTGTATAAAGGAAACAACTCTATTGTGTTGACACGTGCCCGTGCCCACTTGACCCTGGGGCCTTGTTCTTCGGTAGTCAAATCCAGGGCAGTAGTGTATAAATCCTGCCCGTTGGAACTGGACAGTTCAATTTCAAATTCCTCGGGCGGTACTGAAATGATATACTGGTCAGGGCCATTCTCCACAAGGATCATAGCTGTTTCAGTCAACTGATTGTCACAGGCTCTGACCTCACCACGCAATAAAACAGGCACCTCGTTATCTTGTGAAAGTCGCAAACCCCCAAGATCCATATCCTGACTGACCCCGGAATTCAATGGCCATTCTTGCTGTAAATCCTGTTCTGAATCCACTAAGACCAATCTTGCACGGGGCAATTCCGGCAGATATATTCGGAAAGCCCCATTTTTAGCTGTGCGTGTTTGCTGTACAATCCTCCCTTCACTAAAAACGACCAATTGTCGATTGATGGCGGGCACACCATCTAAGCTCAAATCCCCTTTTAATAAATGCTCATTGCTTTCATCCCCAATCGCCCAATAGCCTGCTTGGTCCAGTAAAAATCCATTGTCAATCGCCTGAATATTCTTTTTCTTCCAATAAGCCTTCTCTGTATCAAAAAACCATAGGGAATGCACCTTGAGTTGGTCAATAATATCCGGGTTCTCCATAACAATCCCGGAACCTTCTTTCAGTTTCAAGGGCGTACCGTTGTCTGAAAGGAAACGCAGTGAAAAAACGCGCTGGAATACAATCCTACCTGCCTTGCTACCCCTGCTTTCAGAAGGCATCATTGCCGGGAAGGAGCTCCAATCGTTGAGATTGTCTAGTTGACTTTGCCAAAATTCCACCTCGATCTGCCCTGAAATATTGAAGCCAGCAGGGTCGCTAAATACAGCATTTTGGGATTGTAAACTAGTCTTTTGATCCAATCTCATCTCCCAAGACTGATCTGCGTCCACAAAAGCATTTGCCACATCTTTCCTTTCAACACCCTGGACAAAAACATCGGATTCGAGGATGGGAAAAAAGGAAAAAATCATTCCTGACTCTGGATGCATTACATGTTCCCCTCTGGAATTCATTTTCCTATCTTTTAGGTAGGTGAAACCAAATTTCCCTATTGAGTAATTTTGATCTAATAGTTTTACTATCTGCCCACTTAAGAATTCACCTGTTCTATTGGCAACTCTGGCAATTACAGAGGATTGATAAAATTCGTATTGAGCGGAATTCACTTCATATTCGAATTCCTCCTCAAAATTCTCACAGGAAGATAGTACTGCGAGCAGGATCCCCAGAAGTACGATAGCCAGAAGTTTCTGTATCATTATTAGTCAGGTTTATTCATATAAGCCGTGAGGGTGGATTCACGTTGCAAAATCATTAACATTTTATTTTAAAGATATCACCAACAAGTTATTGTAGGATCCGTTAATCGAACGAAATCAATGAGAATTATGAGGTTTTTTGGGACTTTTATACTTGTATTTGCAGCGTTTATTGCCCAGGCACAACTAACTGGAAAGGTAATTGACTCGGAAGGCCAGGCGATTGGATTTGCATCAGTAGTGCTGCAAAAGGCTGTAGATTCAGTTACTGTGGAAGGAGCCGTTACTGATGTCGAAGGGCATTTTGAATTGAAGTCCAAACCCGGAGACTATATTTTCCGCATTCAATTTCTGTCATACAAGCCATTTGCCAAAGAAATCAGCATAGAGAAGGAAGGACAGGTGTTAGATTTAGGCACGATAACACTTGAAAGTGATGCAGTGGTACTCGACGGAGTGGAGGTACAAGCCAAGCGCAGCCAAATGGTGATGAAGCTGGACAAAAGAATTTTTAATGTAGGGACAGATCTCACTTCAAGGGGCGGGAGTGCAAGTGATATTCTCGATAATGTACCTTCTGTAAATGTAGACGTCGAAGGCAACATCAGTTTGAGGGGTAGTCGCAATGTCCGTATTCTCATAGACGGTAAACCTTCAGCATTGATTCGATCTGGCGGACAGGCTTTGAGGCAAATTCCTGCTCATATGATTGAGTCCGTTGAGGTCATTACTAATCCGTCTGCGAGATACGAAGCAGAAGGCGAGGCCGGCATCATTAATATTGTTCTAAAAAAAGAAAAAGAGGAATCCCTCAATGGATCTTTCGAAGCGAGTACGGGTTACCCTGGGAATCACGGGTTAAACTACACGCTTAATTGGAGGAATGAGAACTTCGGAATAACGAGCTCGTACGGCATCCTCTACCGGAAATTTGAGGGTGGTGGTGAGTTGAGACAAGAATTCTATGACCCGGCTGAAGCTGACTACACCAGCTCAAGGAACCACGAGCGTGGAGGTCTCAATCACAACATTCGGCTGGGTATGGATTGGAATGCCGGCAGAAAGAATACTTTCGGCATAACAGGCTTCTATAATATTGGTCGCAATCAAAACCGCGCTCTCCTGGACTACCAATTTTTGGATGAGAATGGCTCGGTCATTCAGAAAATAGAGCGAGACGACAATGAGAACGAAGACCGCGATATCATCGAATTGGAATTGAGACATGAAAAAGTATTCGGAGATAAAGATCACAAATGGGCCACCAGCATTAATTTCAATCGGCGAGATGATAAGGAAGACAACGAAATAACGGAATCCTCTAATACCATGTCCAATATTTTACAAAGAGTGGACAATCGCGAGGATGCACAGACAATCATCATTAAAAGTGATTTCACCTACCCCTTCGCTGGAGAAGGTTTGTTTGAAACAGGTGTCTTTGGAAGTTTCAGGGATATCGAGAACGAGTTTACAGTCCTGGAAGGTGATAATGAGAATGATCTAAAAGTGCTGCCCAATTTTGACAACCTTTTTGACTATGACGAGGATATTTATGCTGCTTATGTGATGGCAGGCAATAAAACCGGCTCTCTAAGTTATCAGGCCGGCCTGAGATTGGAGCATTCGGAGATGATTACCAACCTGGAGAAGACCAACGAACGCAATCCGCGATCCTATACCAACCTTTTTCCATCGGGATTGCTGGGCTGGGAAATTGACAGCATACAAGACATCCAATTGAGTTATTCCAGAAGGATCACCCGACCTCGACTTTGGTATTTGTTCCCCTTTTTCACCTTCAGTGATAACCGAAATTTGGCTAGTGGAAACCCCAACCTGGATCCGGAATTCACCCACGCTTTAGAATTGAGTTATTTAAAAAAGGTATCAAAAGGATCGTTAATGGCCTCTTTGGTCTATCGACACAGCACAGGGGTCATCGAACGCATCAACCTCCTTTTTCAGGATGGAATCACCCGTTGGTTTCCGGTCAATATTGCCACAAGGGATGCTTATGGAATGGAATTTAACGCTGATATTAATGTCCGTAAATGGCTTCAAATTACAGGAAACGTCTACGCTGCTTACGAAGAATTAAAAGGTGCCTATGAAGAAGTCGATCTTTCAGTCAACTACCTCAATCTAACAAGCAGGCTGGGAACAGAATTTGATGTAGGGAAGCATACAGACTTTCAGGTCAATTTCAGGTACAACAGCCCTGTAAATACGGCACAGGGCAGACAGGAACACATAGCCAGAGTAGATCTCGCCTTGTCTCAGAAATTATTTAACAACAGGGGGAATTTAACACTGAGTGTCAGTGACCTCTTTAATTCTAGGGTAAGAAGAAGAGAAACCATTACAAGTGATTACTTTCAGTATTCAGAGTTCCAGTGGAGAGCCCGGCAAATCAACCTTACCCTGAACTACCGCATAGAAAAGAATGGCTAAAATCTTTTTCTACTGCTTTTCAGGTCTCATTTGCGGGAAGAATAATACCTCCTGTATACTGCTCTGATTGGTAAGTAGCATAACCAGCCTGTCGATACCGATCCCAAGACCACTTGTAGGTGGCATACCGTATTCCAGAGCTCTAAGAAAATCTTCGTCCAGGGCCATGGCCTCGTCATCCCCTCTCTCTGACAATTTGAGTTGTTCCTCGAATCTTTCCCTTTGATCCAATGGATCGTTCAGCTCTGTGTATGCATTGGCGATTTCTTTTCCATTGACGAACAGTTCAAAGCGCTCCACCAGGCCTTCTTCGGATCTGTGCTTTTTAGCCAGAGGTGTCATTTCCAACGGATAGTCCGTGATGTAGGTAGGTTGAATCAAATGAGCCTCCACTTTCTCGCCAAAAATTTCGTCTATGATCTTACCTCGACCCATATTGTCTTCAAGTGGGACTTTCTCTTCTTTACAGAAAGCTCTGAGTTCTTCTTCTGACATTTTGGAAATATCCGTACCGGTGTATTGATGAATCGCCTGGTACATGCTCATTCTCATGTAAGGGCCCTTAAAATCTATTTCATTCTCACCGTAGCGCACGGCTGTAGTTCCCAGCACTTCCATCGTTACGTATTCCAATAGTTGCTCCACCATTTCCATCATCCAGTGATAGTCCTTGTAAGCCACATAAATTTCCATAGCCGTAAACTCGGGATTGTGTGTTCGGTCCATGCCTTCATTGCGAAACATTTTCCCGATTTCATAGACCCCTTCATAGCCCCCGACAATTAATTTTTTAAGGTAGAGTTCATTGGCGATTCTGAGAAACAGTGGGATATCCAGGGAATTGTGGTGGGTGGCAAAGGGCCGAGCTGCGGCTCCACCATGGATGCTTTGTAATACGGGTGTTTCCACTTCTAACCAGCCCTTCTCATCAAAAAACTGACGCATGGCTCGAATTACCCTACTGCGACGCTCAAAAATTGTACGTACTTCAGAGTTAACAATGAGGTCGACATAGCGCTGTCTGTACCTCGCCTCGGGATCAGAAAATGCATCGTAAACATTCCCTTCGGCGTCTTCTTTCACCACAGGCAGTGGTTTAAGTGCTTTCGCCAGAACTGTTAATTTTTCCGCATGGACAGTAATTTCTCCGGTTCGGGTTGTAAAAACAAATCCTTCTATTCCAATAAAGTCACCGATGTCTAGGTATTTCTTGAAAACCTTATTGTAGAGGTCTTTATTCTCATCCGGACAAATATCGTCCCGTGACACATAGATTTGAATTCTGCCAGTACTGTCCTGAAGGGTCGCAAATGACGCCTTACCCATTACTCGTTTGGTCATTAAACGTCCAGCTATACGAACATTCTTCCATTCCCCCTCTTTTTCAGCAGAATATCCGGATATTATATCTTCTGCACGATGAGTGATCTTATAATGAATGGCAGGAAAGGGATCGAAACCCAATGCACGAATGCTCTCCATGTTTTCACGACGGATGACTTCTTGTTCTGATAAGGCCATTGACTATTTTTTAATCTCTCTGCAAGGATAAATCAAATTATCATGAAAAATAAATTCTCAATTAATATGATTGCTTCAATTATGCTTAATTTTAGTTGCGTTATTAAAAAAATAGACCTGTGACAGCTAGTAAATCATTCCTTTTCTTTGTTAATACGAGTATGGATAATCCACTTTATCAATGGCCAAAATTACTGAGCACATTAGGTCTTTTGGTATCTATTTTTTTCACGATACCACTAAATGCTCAAACCACCATTTTATCCAATCCCGGGACTTCTCACACGAATACTGATGCCACGACTTTGGACAGTTACGGACCTGTGGATATTACCAATTGTACAAGCATCAGGTTTGAGGTAGATTATTCCTTTTCCCTACAATGGGAAGGTTTTGGTAATATGGAAATGAGTAGCGAGTGTATTTTGTGTGATGGAGATCCCAACGATCCAACGGGAGGAGGATGCAATCAATGCTGGGATTTCATTTGGATTCAATACTTCATGGATGGAGCCCAGGTATCAGAAAAACTTGTGGGAGGGGATGGAACTACAGATGCAGATCAATCAGGAGATCATAATTACCTCTCCTGTGTGGATGGAGAAACAGAGGCTTCAATAGAAATTAGAACGCAAACCTGGGCTGGCAACGAAACTGTGGAATTTGGTCCTGTTACCATTCTTTGTTGGGAGGGGGTACCAGAAGCTACTGCTAACCCAGATCCAATATGTGAAAATGAAATTCTAAATCTTGAAGCGACAGTTGGTGACAATTCTGTGTTGGTTAGTAATGAATGGACTGGTCCTGGTACAATTGATGGCCCCTTTTCCCTCATCACCACAGCCAGTGATTTTAGTTCACCGTCGGCTGATTATACCATTACTTGCAGCGATGTGAATTCCTGCGATGCTTCAGATATTGTCTCGATCAATGTCGAACAGGCTCCCTTTGCCAATCCTGCGGGGCCTTTGGAAGAATGTGGAACAGGCCAGGCTATCTTCGATTTAACTTCGCTGGATATTACCATTGGGGGTGGTGACCCGGTAGAGTGGTATGAAGATATTGATTTAAGCTTCCCTGTATTTGATCCCTCCAGTTATACTAGTGGGAGTACTATTGTTTACGCTGTCGTTGAGGGATCCAATGGCTGCCTGTCTGAGCCTGAACCTGTAGAACTGGTGGTATCTGCTCAGGCCGCTGACATCTGCGACCCTGGTGAGCTTACTGCCTGCCTGAGAATTGACGGTACAGCGGAATTTAATCTCAGCGCCGTAGACGACCAGGTCAATTGTGGAACAGGATTCACTGTGAACTGGTACGAAGATCCTGCAGGCACCCAATTAATAGGAGATCCTTCTGCTTTTGATTACAATTTCGGTACCCCACCCGGTTTTCCTATTATTCCGCCGTCTTTAGATGGACAGGTTTACGCACAAGTTGTAGACAACAATGGCTGCGAATCCCAGATTATAGAAATAGATTTGAGGGCCACCCTGGGTGCAGCTACTAACCTGGTTCCCAACCCCTTATTCATATGCATAGACCCGCAAACAAGAGAGGGACAAGTAGACCTGGAGCCTTACAATAACCAAATCATCACCATGGGCGGAGAAGTCCAATGGTGGGGCTGGGAAGGATTTCCGAATTTCCCGTTTCTCATTGGCACAGGTGGAACTATTGATGTAGAACCATCAGCCGTCCTCTATGGTATATATATCGACGGACAGGATTGTATATACATTCCTTCAGAATTAGAGGTGGAGGCCCACCCTATTCCAAACATCAACGACCCGATGGATCAGCGCCTTTGTGGTGATGAGAATGGCGAAGCCATTATTGACCTCACCACCATTAACCCCGATGTAGGCAATGGTGATATCGAATGGTACGAAGACGCTCAATTAGATATTCAAATTACAGATCCGGCAAATTACCTGGTGTTTGAAGGGACACAAAGCGTTTTTGTTATCAACAGGGACCCTGCTACCGGCTGTAGATCTGCAGTAGAAGAAATGGTGATTACAGTGGATCCCTTTCCTTTTGGAAACCCGGCTGGCCCATTTTCTGTATGTACTGACCCGGGTACACTCAGCACTACCGTGGATTTGACCGAAGTTGAAATTAGCATTATCGGCGGATCAGTAAATTCAATCACCTGGTACGATGACCCAGCGGCTACTTCGGAGATTCTGACTCCCGGTGCTTTTACCGTGACTGCGCCAAGCACGACAGCTTATGCCCAGGTAATCGGCCCGGATCCACTGAATTGCCCGGGGGAGATTATTGAGGTAGTTTATGACGTTATAGAATCTCCGGTTGCCTCTGATCCTCCACCTATTGAAATTTGTGTCCCCATGGATGTCATTTCTATCGATATTGACCTGACACAATACAATGAATTGATTTACTTAGGACCCGGTAATGTGCGTTGGTTTACAGATCCGACGGCTAATATAGAAATAACGGATCCTGAAAATTATGTGGCAGGAATTCCACTGCAGGACGTATATGCCCGTGTCACAGAAAATGGTTGCGAAAGCAATATTGTAGCTCTTGTTTTTACAGCTTTGCCGGCACCTGAAGCCAACCCAGCTACTTTACAAGCCTGCGATGACGGCAGTGGCGTAGGTACCTATGACCTCACTCAAATCATCGATGACATCAATGGAGGCTCTGGTGAAAATGTTCGGTTCTTCGAAGAATACGATGGCTTCGACCTATTTTCTGAAATTGCTGATTTGGACGAATATAGAACAGATTTGGATCTAATTTATGCCATCGTCGACAATGGACAATGCCCTTCAGAAGTTGTAGAAATAGAACTGATACTAATCGATCAAGCTACTTTGGAAAATATTGGTCCATTTACCGTCTGTCCTGACGCCAATGGAGAAGCCTTCATTGATTTAACGAGCTATGAGGATGATCTGCTGGGCAACCAAAACGGGGTTATTACCTGGTATGAAGAGGATCAGTTCACTGAAATTGATGATCCGGAAGACTTTTTAATCATTGGACCAGTGACCGTATCCGCCAGAGCAGGTGTTGGGACCAACTGTCCAAGCGATTTTGTGGACATTAGTTTCACCCTGAGTAATGGGATTAGCTACACCAACCCCAATAATCCATATCTGCTTTGTACAGATCCTGCTACAGGACAAGCTGAAATTGACCTGAGGTCTTTTCTCGACTCTATTTACAATGGTAATGGCAATGCCATCTGGCAAACTACCGCAGGGGACACGATCACCAATGATAGCATGCACATTGTCACACCACTTGACAGTGTTTATCTGAGTATTGCTGAGGGCACCTGTGCCACAGACACCCTCATCCTGTTCACCTTTGCCGAAAGACCGCCTATCGATGCAGATCCTGCTTCACTCAGCGCATGCGACAATGGCGATGGGACCGCCGATTTTGACCTGACTACTGTGGTACCTACTATCAATATCGGCTCTGGGCTCAATGTCGATTTTTTCGAAGATCAAGCTCTGACCACTCCTATTCCAAATCCAGACAACTACAACAGTGTAAATACGATCATTTACGCCATTGTTCGCGACGGCAACTGTAGCTCTAATGTGGTAGAGATCACGCTCACGGTTCAGCAATCCGCCCAAGTTTGTGCAGATGCTTTCGCTTTTTGCAGTTCTGAAGGAATGATTTCTGTCGATCTGAACACACTCAACGATTCCGTGAATTGCGGAGATGGAAGTATCGTGACCTGGTATCTCTCAGATATGGCAGATCCGGCCAATGAAATCACCCAACCCCTGGTGATCTCTGTTTTGACAGAGGTCTATGTCGTGGTGGGATCCGGAGCCTGTGCTACCGTTCCTACACTTATTACGCTGGACCTCCTGCAGGCGCCTGAAATAGTAGCGGATACCCTTCGGGCCTGTGCCGACCCGGCAC
>Ga0102929_1000672_pt1 | contig 20106 bp, 14 predicted proteins | sample SalPonR1_B_D2_MG_FD_78510 | JGI IMG/M metagenome (GOLD analysis project Ga0102929, IMG submission 78510) | Salt pond soil microbial communities from South San Francisco under conditions of wetland restoration - Salt Pond MetaG R1_B_D2_MG | ecosystem: Environmental > Aquatic > Marine > Intertidal... | reverse complement strand
GCCGCGCCGCTGGAAAAACTCTGGCGCTGACAGATCTGCGACAAATCTGGCCTCCGTAGGAGCCCGCTCGCAGGCGAACACCCGCCTTTCGAAACCGGAAACCCGAAACCTGAAACCGTCGCGTTTCAAACCCTATACCGCCGCAACACCGGCTCTTCCCCCAACCCCACCTCCACCACCCACGGCCGCGCCGGCCGATGATCATTCCCCACCGCCGCGCAATGCGTCCCCCCGATCCGCTCGCCGAAATCGCCCGACAGATCCACGGTTTCATGGATATGCCCGTGCAGCGTCAGATACGGCTGGCGGTCCTCGATGAATGCGCGCAGCCCGCGCGAGCCGACGTGCCTGTGCTCCCGGTTGAGATCACACACCGTCCCGAAGGGTGGGGCGTGGGAAACCACCACCGTTCTATCCATCGGAAGATCCGCTGTCAGCGCGTGCAAGTCTTCCTCGATCGAAGGCTGATCCAGCATCGATTCCAGCGAATGCGGCACCAGCTCGTCACCCTCGCTGATCACCCCCTGCAGTCGCGTGTCCGGCCGGGAACTGAAATCCGTATCCTCAAGGGCATCCCGCCGCTCCCAGCACTTGTATAGAAACGGCGTCGACGGCACCGAACTGTACCCGACGATCGAAAAGCCACCCTCGGTCACGAAAGGCTGCCGATCGATCAACCGAAACGGAGCCCCGTCGCGCTGCTGATCCACCACGAAATCCCGGTTTGACCGGAAATCATCGTTGCCCAGGATCAGCAGCACCTGCAATCGATCCGGATCGACCTTCTGCCGAAACAGCGGAAACAATTCATCCCGCAGAAACGCCCGCTGCAACGCCGGCGTCCGCCGCGCCGCGTCCTTCGGCGTCAGATCCCCGCCGAAAACGACATGGCCAATCCCCTCGGCCAGCGCATGCAATACCACCGCATCGAACTGCCCCAGGTTACCGTGCAGGTCGGCACAAAACAAAACCCGTTCCATCGATTAATCCCGTAGGAGTCTACCTGCAGGCAAAAAAAGAGGCTGCAAATCCCAGTCCGCCCCCCGCTGGGGCGAATTATGGCATTAGCCGCACGAACCCAGCAGACGGTGACTTGGAGATCCCGGCGGGTATGGGAAGGCATCGAAAAACTGGCTCACGATCCGCTCCGTACCAGGCAGTTTTTGCAAGCGAAACCTGTGAAAACGCCGCCTAAATCCAGTGCGTTAAGCTCGAAAACCTGAGCCACTGGTGCTTCCCGGATCAACGATGCCGGGAGCACACTTCAGCGCCGGCGAGCACCGGCCACGGTCTTTCTGAAGCCGATCAACAGCGTACTCCAACTCTAAGGGGAAAGGACGTCATGCTAAAATTCCAGTTATCCGCGAACCGGCTTCATGAAAGGAGGACAGAGCTTTAGAATCCTGAATTGCGCACACCCGATTTGCTTTGTGATTGATCTGCTCACTTTGCTAAATTGGGTAAGTGACAGAAGCGCTTCTGGGGTGGATGCTGATACATAGAGGGCTGCCTAAGCAGAGCCTGAGTTCTTAGCTAACGGTTAAAACTTCGCCGAGTAAAATACAAAAGATGCTCCACTTACGTCGCACAGGAAGACGCTGTGCCGGTGAATAATCTTACTTAGGCTTGTGCGGCAAATTAATTCTTATCGGATCGTTAGCTCGCACATAATCACGATACCCCATTCGCCCTACTATATCCAAGAGGCCTGGATCGATCCTGCCGTCTCGAATAATTTCTTCGTCTATATGCATTCCAATAACTTCGCCGATAAAAACATTAGCCTGCGCACCGCGCCCTCCAGATGGCAGAATGAAGTGATCATATAACTGGCACTCCATCGAAACGGGCGAATCTGCCAAACGGGGAGCCGAAATGAAGCGACATTTCCTCATCTCCAGCTCTGCATCCTCGAATTCACTTTTTCCATATGGTAAGTTTTTCGACGTTTGGACCATTTTCTCCCGGTGCTGCCATTGCACGATGTTGACTACAAACTCACGAGTATCAAGAATGTTGCGTGCCGTGTCTTTCATTTTCGATTTATCGTCAGACTCCCCGGCACATGAGACCATTAAATAGGCTGGATCCGTGAGCAGCAAATTAAAAAAACTAAATGGCGCAAGATTGCTGTCACCGCTCTTCGTCGAGGTTGAGATCCATGCGATCGGACGTGGAACCACAAGTGCTTTGAAAGGGTCGCCGTTAAAGCTATGGCCAAGTCTAGGGTCGAAAAACATTAATAACCACTCTCTGTATCAATGGCCTTTCTAGACGCAACCCCATAAAGTGGAAGTCTAACGCGGCTAAGTCCAGCCTCAAGCCACATTTGAGCCACTTCCGCATATATTTCCTCCAGCGGGTCTCTCTCTTCCGAGGCTTGATACCGTATCACCGGAGACCAAGTTTTCAAGAAAGAAAATAATCCGTCGACACCGCCAGGCAGGTCTGCAAAATATTTGGGGAATTTGATGGGGTTGCAAGGAAGAAAAATGTCACGATATCTATTCAGGTATAAATCAGATTGTGGCAGCCAATAATTCTTCAACGTCGCCAACTTCAACTTTTCTAAAAGCGCATCAATGGGCGGATGGTCGGTCCACGGCCACTCATACGTCCATGCCACGATAAGGCCGCCGGGCTTGAGTGCTTGCGTGACTGCGCGGAAAAACTTTGGAAGATCAAGCCAGTGTAAAGAGCAGGCGCAGGTTATCGCGTCTACCGTGCCATCCTCCTGAATTAGCTGCTCCTCCGCTTTTCCAATTATATACTTGATGCTTTTATGGCTTGGCGCGAACTCAATCTGATTCAGATTTATATCGCATGCCTTGATCTTGTCAAATCGCCCCACCATTCCGTTGACAGCCTGCCCCGTCCCAGTTCCTATATCCCAAACCAGCTCATTACCTGAACAGTTAGCTTGTATCCAAGCGAACAGCTCCGCGGGATACGTCGGGCGCCATCTATGGTATTCTGCGGATCCCTTCGAAAACTCCCCGGTCATGACTTACGCTCCTGATACAGAAGTTGGAAAATGTCTTTGGCGGCATTAAATGATGGGCGTTTCACAACGCCTCGCGGCCGGTGAGCAGACACAGCGTCAAATAACTCAGCTATGACACGTTTTGTGCCCCATAAACGAGATAAGAGCGTCTCATCCGGTGCCTCTGCATATATGAAAAGGATGTCGTCTAAGACCGCCTCATCCCACTCGTTGCTTTCCCAACAGGCCTTCACGTTCTCCACTTCCCATTTCGGTATTATTGCAATCCTTAAGCCAGTACAGAAGTCCGGAGACGACCGCCAGCGTTTATGGAGATGGTAAAACGTATAATCACGAAATCCATTGCCGATGTAGAGCATGGAACCTTGGGCAAGCATTGTGTTGTAAGCCTTAGAGCAACGGGCTCCATAGAGACCGCCAAGTGTCTGACTGTCGCGCCAAGCGGAACTCGGGCTAAAGATCATTGTTCGTATATCGTTCACATCGCCATGAATCTTCACAATAAACCGTGGAGAACTTGTAACAAAGGGAAGAAATGCGGCGTTATATCGGTATACCCTTACATCCCCGTGGTGGTCGTAAAAATCGAACGCGCGCTCAAGCAGCACATCGTAATTCGGGGTTATAATTCCATGGGTGCCAAAGCGCCAGAGCAGCGAATGCATGTGTAAGTCTTCGGCAGAGGGAAGTTGCCCAATACGCGGGTGCAAATAGCCTCGCCCCCCTCCCACGGGAGCGCGATATCGAAAAATCATATTTATTACAGCGGCTCGTGCGAAGAGGCGCTTATCTACTACGTCGAAAACGCTTATATCTTGACCTGAATCAGAATCAATGTAGTTCAGCTTAATGAAATCATCCAGTGCTGCTTCAATACTGGATGATTGATAATAGTTACAACTGGCCTCAACGCCCTCTATTCTGGTTAGGTATTTACATATGGCCTCCGCCGCCCCATGCCATGACGGCAATCCGGCACTCATTGAGAGGCCGGCTCCGACGTATGCATACAAGGGACGGGCTGCCACGCCCACAACTGCATCTGCATCGATTTGTCGAGGCCTCGATAGGCCTTTGGAACCGATCATTTATTCTAAGCTCTTTTAAGTTTACCATTCGGAGTAATGTCAGCCACCCCAAAGCGGACGTCCTGAGCTGTATCTGGTACACCAGCCTCAGTAATAATCTTGGCTACGACCCGGCGAGCGTCACTTAAGGGGCTCTTGTCCTCCGGGGAATGCCTCTCAAGAAGAACCTTCAGCAGTATTTCACTTTTAGACCGCCGGATTCCTACCACAGCTCTTTTGATCCTTAGACTCGACGCAATATTCGCCTCGATCTTCTCCAAGAAGACAAGCACACCGTCGATATTGATAACAGTCTCGCGCCTGCCTATATACTCCATTGAGCCGGAAATTGAAGCCGGTCGAAAAAGATCGCCTGTCCTGATCTGACCGTAAGCACCTGTCGATCCGATTCTTCGCGCCCTAGCGGCCTTTCCTCGGATGACTAGCTCATAAATATCGTTTTGCCCCTCTACTTGCGAAAACTCAGAGCCTAAATACCCACTAGCAAATTGCGTATACGGAACTGTAGCGCTTGCGCTTGCGATTGCAGAAGAAGGTTTGTACTTCCCCATCAAAACAGGAAGTGTAGCCTCTGTCATTCCAAACCAAACAAGCACCTGTGAGTTTGCAGATAGCCTGGAAAGCTCTTCGGCAAGACTGACCTGAAGAGGTCCGCCAGCTATAATAAACGTCGCGCTGTAATGTCCCAACAAACCAGAAAGCGACTTATCTTTGACAATCGAACTTACGATATTCGGGGTGGCAAATATTATAAGATCATCGCTATCAATATTAGCCACCAAACGTCTTGTTTCGCTAATCGATCTAGATACATAAACCTGAAATCCAAGCGACATAGCAGGAATAATAAATGTTCCCGCCGCCCAGAATAATGGCGTAGTAAGCAGTAGCGCTTTGCCCGACAAGCCTTCAAGCGCTTTCTGCATATTGTGATGAACAATATTTAGGGTGCGTGTATCATAAAAAATCGCTTTGCTTTCGCCGGAGGTACCAGAAGTTAGACGAATCTTACCGTATTCTTTCGACCGAGTCGTAGTGCCTGAGCCTTTTACGAAAAAACCGTAAGGTGATTGCGCAATGCAAAGATTACCGACATCAGGTTCGCTGCCAGTAAACCTAATTATAGCGCCTATTTCATTCGCAAAATATGCTGCAGGATTGCAATCTAAAAGCGCCGCGAGTCTAGAAATATCGCCATCAAAATTCGCAGGATCGAGCCACAACCAGCTTCTACGCATCGATAGACACGCCCACTCTAAAGCCATACAGATTCCGGGATCGCCTGAAAGACAGACAACCAAATCATAAGGTTTAGTGAGCGCTTCAATTTGATCTGTAAAGCTGCGCTTTATTTTTAGTAGCGTTTTATATGGATAACCGCCTTTAGCTGTAAGGAGCAAACTAGATCGACGAGACGATGGCAAGTTCAATTCATTCTGGGGCACGTCTTCTCAGCTCCACGTTAACAGCTTAATTATATTACTTGACTACAAACGCCGCTCAGTCACCGCTGACTGCAGGTGACTAATTAGATGGTTTGGACTCATAAAAACTACTTCTATTGGACTTTCGCTGCCAACTGGGAACTGCTTAAATAGCTTCTGAGCATGCTCTAAATCTCGGGTTTTTAACGGCCCGATTAGCCTGGCGCCCAACGGTTGAACCACCACCATTTGTTTACTGCCTCGGTCATTTTCAACAGAACTTGTCAAAACGGACTCCGAATTATGTTCAACTTTAAGGAATTTCGGATTTCGTGGTCGCCAGAGGAAATTATATAAAGCGAGTCCTTTCACTTGCCGATATTATCACTCTCTCAAACGGTCTTCAAGCATAGTTGCTGCGGGATCGGAGGCACTGACGGACTGGAACGTGTCAACCTTTCCCCAACACTTCGACGGTTTTTTCTTTGTAACAACCTCGGGAAGCTCGGTGCTGACCGGGGTTGATTTCGAACGCATCTGCTTTGTGTAACAACTCGGCGGCGGTCTCACCGTCTTCGGGATTGATCGCAACGATGTGCGGCGGCCTCGCGACTCGAGGCGGGCCTTTGACGTAGCGCGCCGGATGCGCGGGATAGTGGCGATCCATGGCGGCCTGGCGGATTTGCCACAGCGCCTCGTTCCGGCCGGTATAGACATCTTGGGGCGTGAACAGCGCCAGTCCCTCATGCGGTCGCTGATTGTAGGCCGGGAAGAATTGGCCACACCAGTGCCGGGCATGTTCGATGTCCTGTAAGCGTCCGGGATAGCTCGGCGAGTACTTGGTCGTTATGAACTGGCTCTCGCTGAAGGCGTTGTCGTTGCGCACGCGCGGGCGCGAGAAGCTGCGCTGCACGCCCAGGTCGGAGAGCGGCTCGCCGAAGCTGTGGGCGATCATCGGCGAGCCGCGGTCCTGGTGCACGATCAGGCTGCCGGGCGCGATAGCGCGTCGGGACAGAACTTCGTCGAACAAGTGCCGGGCCAGGCCGGCGTTTTCCTTGCGCGAGACCATCCAGCCCACGGCATAGCGACGGAACAGGTCCAGGATGACGTAGAGGCACAGGTAAACGCCGCAAGTGATCGTCGGCAGCTTGGTGATGTCCCAGGTGTAGACCTGATCCGGCCCGGTCGCTTCCAGCTGCGGCTTGACGTGGGGCTGGGCGGGGCGCTGATGGCGCCGCTCCGGCGTTTCCTTCCGTCCGCGAAGCAAGCGATACATGGTCGACATCGAAGCCAGTACCTCGCCTTCGCTTTGCAAGGTGGCGTGGACCTGCCGCGGCGCGGCATCCTGGAAGCGCTCGGAATGCAGCACTTCCAAAACCTGCCGTCGCTCGGCGTCCGATAGCCCGCGAGCCGGTTGTGCCGATTCTGCCGACCGATATCGCCGGCGTCGATCTGGATAGCACCAATGGCGCGGAGTGTTCAGCGCCCGGCAGGCCGTTGCCTTGGGCACGTTTGGCGGCAATGAGGCCAGGCAGTTCACGACTTGTTGTCGCCTTTCTCGTTGCCGAACAGGTGCAATACTTTTTTTTGGAGATCGACCAGATTTTCAGCCACGTAAGCCCGGCGCTCCAGACGCGCGTTGGCCTTTTTCAGGCGCTCGATCTCCTTGTCGCGTGGATCGGCAGGTTTTCGGCCGGGCTGTCGCCCAGCAAGGCCAGCTTCCCCGTGCTCGGCCAACTCCTTGCGCCAGTTCGAGAGCTGGCCGGCAAACAACCCGTTCCGGCGCAGCCAAGCGCCTTTCTGGCCATGTGGCAGACCCTCGGCTTCGGCCAGCAGGCGTTTCTTCTCGGCTAGGCTAAAGCGACGACGGCTGCGCTTTTCAAGGCGCGGATCGGTGAGCACTTCGTTGGAATCAGACATCCTTTTACTCCATTAGCGGCCTGAATTTTACAGATAAAAACGAAGGGGTGCTGTTGGGGGTGGATGTTGACACACAGGGCCGGGTCCATGTATCAGTGGTCCACGGACCTCCTTGCCCTCTTGTGATTTCGCCCTCTCCCGAACCCGGCCCTACGGCCATGAATATCCAGATACGGCGCGAGCGCGAGTCGCGCATTTAGCAACAACGCCGGGGTCACATTTGCAACGGTCGATATGGCATCCCGTTTCGTGGCAAAAACGGGGGTGTCTGGTGGCTCTTTCGAAATGGCCGGCGGCATCCAGCTTCTCAGGCTTTTCACCCGTCCAGCGTTTTGCAACGGCTTGGCCTACCCCGGGAAGATCGTTAAGTGGATGGGCTTTTAGCTCGCCCATTGGCTTGGGAATGGCGTTGCCGTCAAAACCCGGCGCCAAAAGGTTCTCAAGCCGCCCTTTTCCACTTCGACCGCCCATGGTCATGGCTTAGCGTGCCTCAGCGATCACGTAGTCGCTTTCGGCCGCCGCTTGTGACCAGATGACGACCACAACGCGCGCTGCAGACAGGGTGGCGTCTATCTGCTGTCCGCAAGACGCATACGCCTCCAGCGCCTTGTCCCACCAGACGCTGTATCTCTTATGCTCAAGCGCTGGCGCCAGGGCTTCAGTCAGGTCGCGGTGCTTGCTGGAATAGCTGATGAATATGTCAGTCATTTGCCTGCTCTCCGGTCGGGCCCGGCAACTGCGGCATCAGCCCCAAGGCATAGCAAACGCTCTTCCGGCGCTTGTTCCTCATCCGCACAAACAGGTCGGCATTTTATCGGCCATTGCATGGCCTCAGGTATTGCCGTCGGATTTAGCCACCACTGAACCGCCTCCCAAGTGCCGCCGGACCGTGCATCTGTGGTGCAAGGCGCCGACTCATCTCCATGGGGAAATGCCTTCATTCTTTGAAGCAAGTCGTCGTAATTTAATTCGGCGGGATTAGCGCCAATCTCTCGCCCGTCCCAAGCGGCGACGAGGTAGTCGCAGTGCTGTACGATCCAGGCATTGGCTAGTTGAAACTGTTTCTGCTGGGGGCTGACCTCATGGGCCTTGGTTCCGCTATCGGCGATCTTTCGGGTGTTTCCGTAAAGCATCGGCATCTGGATGTGCTGGGCGGCTCTTCGATCCTGGATAAGTCCGAGGAACTCATCTTCGGATTTCTTTTGCTCCAAGGATCCGGCTTTGAGGCCACTACCAGTCGCGAAAGTATTCCGGTAGATCTCCCAAGGTAGCGGAAGAACCGGTTGAAGCTTGGCGTTCAATCCGCCGTGATTCAACAACACACTCGCGAGCACGCGATCGGCGCCTTCAGCCAGGCATGTGACCAGTACGAATTTAACCGGCAGGTCGGAAGGCCCCACTGCAAAAGTCTCACGAAGTGACGCGATCAAGCGTTTGATTTCTGGGCGATCCTGGGCCTTTCCGTTTGGCGAGTGATCCCCTTTCTCCAGACAATCGTTCAGGAAGCTCAGGTGACCTTTCAGGCGGTGCGGGCGGTGGCCAACGATGCCGATCCGAATTTCTCGACAGAGCTGGTGTTTGCCTGCACCGTCTTCGTTCTCTCGGATGAGACGATCCAGGAACAGAGGGAATTTCGCGACGTGGGTGGCATCGTACTGCCTGGTGCCGGGCTTCAGTTTCTCCCACGGGACCAGATTGTCATGAATCCTGGCGACATCGACGCGAGGCTTGCCGTAACGCCAGTTTTCGAGATAATTGAATGTAGCCCAACGATCGTGCTCGGTTCTAGCGAGTTGCCCCCATGCGTCCCGATCCACCGTCGGACCTCCATCGAGCGCATTGCTGACCCTGCTTTGGCGGAGATGCATCATCCATGGATGGGCCAGTTGCACTGTGGAAAACGGACTGGTTATGGTACCGGTTTCGGGCAAATCTGCAGACTCCAGGTCAAGCCCGATCAGCAGAGTGTCACTATCCTGGCAACCCACAGCGATCGTCAGTCCGTCTTTCGCGCCTTCTGCGGCTGAGGCGGCTGGTAAGCCGTCAAAGATTGCAAGGGTGCACACCGCGGAGTAGAGAACGAAATCAAATTTCCTGAGCTGTGCGGATCGATTAAGCACAAATATATAGTTACCGGCCCCATTGCCAACGTTCGCAGGCTCATGGATTTCCTCATCAGCTGAGCCGGCGGGCATGCCATCTATCCAGACTGCTAGCGTGCAAAGAGGCTTGGTAGGACATTTTGCGAGCAGCAGCTTGGTCGCTTCCGGCTTGTAATCCCTCACTGGAAGCCGGCGCTTCGAATGTAGTTCCAGGGGTGTAGTCCAAGCCGCGCCTGGAAGCCTCCACAAAAGTACGGATGGCAGCGCAGTGCGTTGATGCTCTTCGTCGCATTCCTCTCTGGATTCTTGTACAGGCCCGTCGGCTTCTTCCTGAGCCACCACCGCGACCCAAGGCCAGTCAATCTGAAATGCGAGGATCTTGGGGCTTTTGAAGCCAGCCCCGTTTGTAAGGAGTCTGCCTAGCGCCTCTTCCCCGCGCAAAAGAATCATTTCAGATCCGTCCCTAGCTGCTTTGTGATTCTGAACCCTGATCTTGGTATCTGATCCATTAGGTCGTGCCGGTTCTGAGTCTCCAATCAGGTCAGGAAGAGCAAGCTTTCGCTGCAGGGTCTGAATGCTTGTTCGCGAATTTTGCCAACTCGTCGGTAAATTCCGAACTTCAGCACCAGTGGCCTTCTTCATGTCAGCCTCAAGGGCGATAAGATCCCGCGGCGTCTGATCCGGTTGATAAAGTGTGTTATGCGTCCCTGCAGCCGGCTTCCAGCGGGTAACCACAGGAAGTATGGTGCCCATCCTCTGGACGGTAATGAATTCTTCACCGACGCGGAAAATCCGGTCGACTGGCTCGAAGCACGCGGTACCGGGTCTGGCTAGACTGAATGTCTCGGCGGTCATGCTCGGCTCGCTGATCGTGCATCCAACGGTGCGCAATTTCACTTCGATGTGGTCCGCTTGCGCGCGATTGGAACTTTTGAAGTGAAGCGCCAAGTTTTGCCAAGGTGCCTTTGTCCGCTCCCGCCAGCTATTCGCGTCCGCCTGCGCACCGTGGATGCGGCGAAGCTTCCGATAACCGTCTTCGTGGAGGATTTTCGCCAGGCCGTCCCGCTGGGCTCCGATCAACTCCCGGGCATCAACGATATCGTCAAGCATTCCAAAGGCAAATAGCGAATCCGGCGTTTCCACCAATATATTGCTTTCCTCCTCGGATTTGCCTCCCGTTTCAAGAAAGAGTCTAGCCAGACCGTGGCGGCGCTTCAGGCGCACAAATATCGGTGCATCCCAGGAACAAGAATTGCCCGGAACCTCCCCCGGATCACGCTCACGGAGCGCATCGCGCAAGCTCATGGCAAAGCTGGCCCCGAGTGAATCCTGGTCAAAACAGATCACATGCTGGTTGGGGGGCGGCATCGACCCGCTCTGGCACCACGGCGAGATACTTTCTGCGCAGAGTTTTTTGAGTTTCTCCTCCTTGATCCCCCAACGGGCATCGGCAAGCTTCAGAAACCGCACACTGAACGCAATCGGCTTGTAGCCCTGGTCACCTTCCTGAAGACTTCTCAGTCCTGGATTTGCGCGCCAAAAGCCGGCCACGAAATCTTTATCATCTACCCGGCGATCAAAGATAGTGATGCACAGCCTGCGTCCACCGGGAAAGCAGGCCAGTCTAACGGCTTGACGCAATACGGCCTCACCCATCTTTCCAAAACCGTAGATAGCCAGATGAAGGGTCCTCGACCTCTGGATATCTGCGTAGTGATCAAGCGGGCGTTTCTCGAACAACGCACGAGCAGAGGATTCATAAAAGTCGAAAAAGCGCGTTTCGGTGTATTGATCAGTCCCAGCTCGGCTATGATCCTGTATTCGGCGCGCCAACCGAGTGTCATCGACGTGTATCAGAAGCTTTGTTGGTTTGTTCCCCCCCGGGCCATCGAGTGCCGACCCTCGACTGTCGTGCTTCTTTTTTTCTTTGCCAGACTCCCGGGCCGCTCTTACTAGTTCTCGCGTTTCGAGCGCAAACTCGATATTGCGCTTGTCATCGGGAAGCATCATGATGACCGTTTCTGCCTTGGTAAGACGAGCCCTGACCTGCACATCCTCGCTGAAAACATCGCCGACCAAAACGGCGGCACCTAGATCTCTTGCACTTTCGACGTTTTGATTGGATTCATCGCGTTCGATGATCAATAGCTTTTTTTTAAGGCCCAGGGCTTCGATAGAATTATCCTCATACAGCAGCTTGACAAACTCAATACCGGCCTCTCCCAGACCGCATAGCACGATATGGTCGTTCCATTTCCATGGCCTTGCGCTTACTCTGGCCCAGTCCGTCAGCCTTCTGACGACGGCCAGCAGGCCCGAGACCGTCGCCAGTAGCGCTGAAATTCTCGCCAGATTGAGACTTACCAACGAGGCCCATGGGTAGGGACGGTCTTTTTCAAGCGCGGCATCGACCCAGGCGCTTTCACCCACAAACAACTGTGCGATTCGGTAGATTGGCTCCAGCAAAAATAGCCGGAATTCGACCCCGCCGAGCGCAATGCCGGCTCCCGCATAGAGCAGCGCGAACCAAAAAGCAATTGCCGGAATTTTTTTGAGTGCGCTGCGGCCTTCATGGCAGTATGCAAAGATCAGTGCGATATTGATAAGTATTATTGCGCCGGCGATCACATGATCATAGGGCGCCCCATAGTGGCCGACTTCGATAAAAAGAAGCGTTATGAGGAACGCGGCATTCGCGACTAAAAAAGACGGATAAAACCAATAAGCATCAATTCGGGTTTGGCGGCTTTTTTTCATACATCAACACTTTCCAGCTACTTCAGACAAGGATAACAACGCGGCAGCCATTCCGGGGCGAGGATCTCGCCCTATTTCTCTGCTCGGTGCGTTTTGCTGTGCTCAATATGCATAGAATCGAAAGGATACAGTACAAACATGCGAGGCTAATTTACTCAGGACAGTTCAAATTAGCGCTCTGAGAAGCCCGCATACCCCTTCTCAAAAGAAGTCTTGAAAACCCCCATCACTGTTTCTGGATCCACGTTTTCTCTAGCTTGCTCAGCTAGATGTGTGGCGTAAATGCCTATCGAAATGGCTAGATGTATTGGCTCGATGTTACGTTCGCGCATCTTTTGAATGGCCTTTTCCTCATCTTGTCCCAGGGCGGCAGTTTCAGCGGCGAATATTTCTTCCTCAATCGGGAGTTCTTCCGGCCAGCACCATTCTTCGCTATCTTGTAGCTCCTGAGGGGCGGCAGAGGCAACAAGGCAAACAACATCTGCAGGATCGGCCACGCCAGCCATACGGGCAAGTCGGCCGCTTGAAAGCCCCACAGCCATAGCGAGCAGGTCAACATTCAGGTTTTCCTCCTCGGTGTAACGCTTGATAAAGCTGCTCACGAGCGAAACCACAATTTCGTCGACCTCTTTAACGGTACGTCGTTGCCCTGGGTACCGGTAATGCGTCCGTTCGGTATCGTTGGCCTTCCCGGGGGTGGCCTGGAGCTTTTTTAGCAACGCCGATGCATTCTGATTCCCCTTGGTAGCAAGATCGCGAAGGATTTCCAATGCCATTATTTTGTCCTTCTCCTTGCGCTGCGGATTCGTTGCCAGAGCTATCGCAAGGTTAATCCCGGCAACTTCATCACCGCTGGCATATCCACGCTCTGCCCATTCGATGGCGCCTGGATAGTCCTCGGGGCCTCCTTCGCCTCGCATCATCATGGTGGCCAAGTTATTAAACGCGTAATGCACGCCACCTCGCGCAGCAATGGCCATGTATTCCCTTGCTTCTTTCATCGAAGGCTGGACTGCTCGACCATGGCGGTGCATTTGTGCGAGAGAAAACGCCGATTGCGCGTGACCGGCATCGGCGGCATTCTTAAAGATTTGCTCTGCGTCCGTTGACGCGCCTCGCTCGTCGAGCGTGACTGCGGTCTTGAACATGGCGTTAAGGTCTGAACTGCCGCTTTGCGTATTATTGCCACTATGGCCGTTTGACACCGTTCCTGCTTCTTTGTTTTTGCTCGTTCTTGCTTTATACGATTTTTCAAGCAAGCTGTTCACGCTGGCCCAGTGACAGCAGGTGGGCAGGTCGTAGCCTGTCTTGCTCAGAGATTCTTCAACGGTGTCTCGCCTATTCGTCAAAGTATCTGCGAATTTCTCGAAGGTCAGCATCAGGGTAATCAGAGCGTCGATCCAAATCGGCGCGAGGACGGCGACGTCGCTCTCTCGCGTGAGGAGCGCGCGCTGCGTGGCAAATCTCCCAAAATCTAGACTGCCTTCCTTGATCGTCACAAGGGCGGCAAGCCGGTGAGCTTCGTTCTTAAAAGTGTCGTCCACTTCCCCGGTATCGTTTAGAGATGTCAGCTCATCAAGCTGGGATAACTGCTCCTGAGCCGTTTCGACATCGCCGAGAAGGGCATTACTTTCAATCATCTCCATGAGTTCGCGCGCCCGGAGGCGCTTAGGGTTCTCCCCCAAAGGCGTAACGCTCAAATCTTTTGGATCGGGCAGAAAGAAGTTTACGCCATCGCCTAGGCCCAATCTCCGCAGAGCCCGCCGCTGCGGCCCTCTAACGGTCACCTCGTGCGATTTTCCCACGGTTTTTGCGGCGTCAAAACGCACCATCTGGAGCAGCCCTTCGGCACTGACCAAGATCGTTAGCGAACTGCCGTCTTCGACGGCATCGAGCAGACGATAGCCGCTGGGATAGAAGAATGATTGAAGCTTTCCGTCCGCTTCTACAGTGATGCGATCCGGCTCTAACGTCGCGCGCGCCTCGCTTCCATTAATGTGAAAGGTCACGCCAGGCAGAATTTCGATCCACCATCGGTCTCCTCCATAGCTGGGCCCGTGCACCGGCTCCATGCTGCTTTGCAATGGCAGTGGCAGTTCGATAGCGTCCGAAACGGGGGCGAAGACAAGGCTGTTGCTATCTTCGTTCAGCCTCACCGACTGGACGATCCCGGCTTCGTCTACGAATATGAATCCATCGGGAGAAGGGGCGATCTCGGAGATGCTTTCGATCATAGCTTTCGCGACAAACCCACCCCCGATCGAGAAGGCGAAAAGCAGCTTGCGCCTGCGCCATCGATTCTGTTTAGGATTGAAATGCGAAACGACAGCAAAACCGTAGCCCCTTTTTTCGAACCAAGCGGTGGCGCCTATGCGGCCCTTTTGGCCGTCCGATGCGAGGTCGCTTTGGTTCACCAGCGTGGCCGATTCGAATACAGACCACAGGCTATCGACGGGCTGGAGTAGCTCGATTCCGTGGAGACTGATTAGCAGGACGCAACCGTCATGCACGATAATCCGAACGATGTCCGAGTGACACTCATGTCCAACCGAAATCGTCCCATCAATCCAGCAAGAGAGGAACGCTTTCTTTGAAGATGCGAGGAATGCGACGTGCGGAGCGCGCATTGCAAGCGCGTCTGTGTTGGACAGTACAAGCACGTCGATGCCATTCACGCCATTGACAGTTTTTCGGAGGTATTCGTGCGCACCGTCCGCGACTAGGATCGTGGCCGGATTGCCGCCGGCAGATACCACGACAGTGCCCAGCAGTCCGAAGACGCTGCGTTCGCTTGAATGCTGGCTAACACTCACGATCGTGCCCGCCCCGTCAGGTTCGCCGTGCCTTGCCATCACTATCTCAAACTCTATCCGGCGAGTGTCGACCCTGTCGTATTTCCGCAGCATTCGGCCATCGGCCAACAGCGCAGCTTTGCCGGTGAACCTCTCGCTTGCGATAAGGGCGGCATCGGAGTCCCCCATGGCCCATTCAAGCGTTTCGGCAGCATTCCACAAGATGCAGCGCTCGTCCCGTAAAGTAAGGAGGGCGCGCCCCTCACCGAGGTCGGTACAGGTTTCCACCTCATCGAGAAGATGCCCGACGTCGAGCTTTTCGCCATTTACCAAGTGGAACTGAGCGCGACCATTATGGAACAGGACAGCGGCGTCAGCAGCCAATCTCGGGCCGGGTTGCAAGGTGAGTTCCAGCGACGCTGAAGGGCTCCACGAGGCCGCGACGCGCTCCATGTCGACGCGGTAATGCCCCTCCGCGCACCAAGCGAAAACGTATTTTCCCATTGGCAGAATGCCGCGTGCCATAGATGACCGACTGTCACGAAAGAAGCCCTGTTTCGATGCGTTAATAGAGATCCTGCGTTCATCGCCCAGTAGCCCATCAGTGCCGAGCAAGCTTACTGCGATTTCACTGTCGCCGGTGATGCGGAAACGCAAGAAAGAGTCTTCATCGAGCTTTTCGATCCCTCCCACTTCCGGTGCTGGCGAAATGACCACCGTCGTAGCATCTGGGCGCAACAGAGCGATGCCCCCGCTTTTACTTATTACGACAACCCCATCCTCCTTCGGCAGCAGGTAGTGCGGGCTCCATTCCTGCTCCCGGACTTGGCTTACGCTCAGAACTAGTTTTTCGGCTTTTGTCGACCACAGAGCAAAGCCCATCATCCCCTGAACAGCGACGTAGCCATCTGCCAATTCGACGATGTCGCTGCGATAGCCAAAGGTGTTCGCCTGTCCTTGACCAAAAAGTCCCGTAGCAAAAACCTCCGACTTCAGGGGAAATTCCTCTGACAGCCCCTCGTTGTTGATTCTGAACGACGGAGCATCGCGGAGATCGAACGGCCGCTTTGATATAATCGAGCAGTTGTCGCTGAGGACAAACATTTCCAGAGGGTCACCCGCGAGAGCCAAGATATTCCCGCTTCTCATAGGGAGCACAACCCGACCGGCTTTGCCGTCGAAGTCAAACCGGTTCAGTTCTCGTACCGCAGAGACTGACGATATTGAGAGCTGACCATCGCTGCCCCAAGCAACGATGCGATTACTACCCGGCGCCTTCGCTATTCCCCGAAGCCCGGTATGGCCTTGGAGCGTGCCGCGCAGTGTGCCATGTGCCGCTGATATAACTGCTATGGAGCCGTCGTTCTGGCCGATCACGATATCGTCGCCCACCGTGACCATGTGTGATCTGAACTTGGACGGCACGATGTCGGCAATGTGGATGCCGGGTACTCGGGGCGAGGGCAGAAGAAGCTGGGTGGGTCCACCCTCGTCGCTCACGTAGCTTGCTCTTAGCGGATTGCTCTGGAAATCTTGCTGGACACGCTGTCTCAGATAGGCCTCGCGCTCGGCCTGACTTTTAAGGTGCGCGAAGTTGTGCCGCTCTTCCGCGATCATCCGGCAATATTGGCGCAGGATTGGCGAGCCGAGCCATTCCCGCTTCGCGAGCTCTTCCAGTTCGACCAGAGTGTCTCCAATTGTTGAAGGGTCGATCTTTCTGGCGGCAAAGCCCGGATCAGTCACAAGGCCTTCGAGACTGGCTCGTGCGGCTTCTCCGATGATTGCGCCCTGAAAAATTAATTCGGACAGCAGATGCGACTGAGTTTCACGCGTCTCGGCCAACGCCGACCAGCGTTTCTCATAGACGTACAGCAGTTTTGCGTGAGCCCTTTTTAGCCTGATCTCGCTAAGGTGTTCGACCAAGGATCGCTTGAGCGCGGCATGGACGAATGAAAAGTGAAGTTCGCCTTCGACTTCACGTTCTTCCAGCATAGGCGCGATCGAGCCCATGGCACGGCTGAACGCGGTACGGGGAAACTCCTCTAAATCGATCGCATCGGGAAAGGCGCTTTGTAACCAAGACACGGCCTGCCGGTCGTAGCGCACCGCCTCGAACAGAATGGGTTCGGGAACGCTGCGCCGACTGGCAGCCAACAAGGCGAGCAGTATCTCTATGAGCGCACGCCCATGCCCCTCCTGCTGTTCGAGATGCACCATCCAAGTGGCCACCCACTCCGAGAGCGTTGAGTTGCAGACCGGCAACGAAACATCATGCGCGACCGATCCCCCGATGGTGGCGGCTATACGGGTGGCCACGGCCTTACCCGGCATTTCGCCCAGCCCGGCGATCATCGTTTCAAGTTGCTCAGGCTGTACCTGTCTCCCGGAAACCTCGAGAAAAGTCCGGATGGCCTCACGCGCTTCGGCCTCGTCGAACTCGGGCAGCACTAGTAATCGATCTTCCCCGAACACATCCACAAAAGCTTCCCTGATCGAGTCGGAAGAGGTCGTAACGGCCAGCGTCACGCCGCGACCGGACATTACGGGGATCCATGAAACAGCTTCACCGGCATCGCGCCAGTCGCACTCATCGATTCCGTCGATGATCACCAACCGCTCGCCATCGAACGGAGCGCCTAGGTGGTGACGAAGGGTTTCAAGTATATGCCCGCGCGCATCGGGTGCTGACGGCTCCAACTCCAGCCGGGATTGGAGCAATAGCCCAAAGCTTTCCGCATCGAGCCGCTGCCCCTGTCGCCCAGGACGAATGATTAGCGTATCGCTGCTGCGCTGTTCGATCTGGTCGACCAGAACACTCTTGCCGCAACCACTCGACCCAAAGATGAGTATAGGTTTTTCCGGGTTTGATCGGATCGTCTCGAGCGTCTCGCTAATGCAGGCACGCTCAATCAATGAGGACGTCTGCCTTAGATTGGGCTCGGCTGGAACTCGATCTAGAGACGGTGCATTGGCGGCTCGCATGAGGGCAGCGCGAGCCCACTCGGCAAAAGCCTCGCGATAGGCTGCGTCCTTTTTTCCCGTCCGCGTCAAATGAGTGAGGGGAACGCCTGCTCTGTCAAACAACGTTTCTATCTGGTTTCTACGGTCAAAATCGAAGCCGTCGCCTTCCTGTTTGCGCTTTGCTACCAACCGACAGAAAATGGTTTGCCTATCATCGCGCCAGAGCGCCGCGATGCGCGCTATCTCGTGACCCACGAGCTCAAGACCGGCATGCAACTCCTGCACCGTGATGGGAGTGCAGAAGCTAGCGCCGAGGTGCTCCGGCAATTCATTCTCCCGCGCAAGAACTGCCAAACGCACAGTGTTCTCCGCTTCTTCCCAATCGATGTCTGTTGAAGCTTGAAACTCCTCACGGTTTCTTAGTGCGCGAGATGGCTCAAGAAAGTTTCGATCAACAATGTAAAGCCTCTCTAGCAGCTCGCGATCTTCATCAGATTCAGAAGCAACTGCCTTTTTCAGGAACTGGTAATCGGCCTCTGGAAGTACGCGTGGTAGAGGCATCCAACCCGAACGACTGCTGCCCAGGTAGAGGAAAAAGGGGCTCGCTCCTGAAGCATGGCTACGACGGATTTCGGAAAGGCAGATATCAACCGCGTGGTTGTCTAGACCTGCATCACGCGAAACGCCCCATCTCAAGTCTAGAAGGTCGACCTGCCGCCCAGCCGGTGCAAGTTCGCGGTTGATCTCCGGCACAACCTCGCGATTGAGAAATTCGCGCTCCCAATGAAAATCACGGAATGTTGAGCTAAGGAATACCCGACTGACTTTCATTTAATACTCCGACTGGCTTCACTAAGGTCCGACACATTGCGGCGCATTGATAGTTAAGTGACTAACATTACGTGATTTAATGGATATTTATGGGTGTCACTGACTCGAACTCAGTCGTCGAACTAGTCGAAGCCTTCCGAATTTGTCCGAGGGAAGGCGATGTGCTCTCGATAGCTGGTGTTCGCTCAATTGATGGATCTGGCGCCATGGCACACGTTCCGGCGCCTGGTCTGCAAGTACAAGGGCGACTTCAATGCTCCGACATTCCTCTGTCGAAATCAGTTTCTCTGCATGGTCTTCGCTTAGCTTACCTACCGGCAAAGTCTGCGGGATATCGAGGGATGCATGCTTTCTCAGTCTTACACGCTCTACCACATCGGCGTCCGAGGCAACACCACCCGTTCCAACTTGGCCGACGCCAACGAGAGCGAAGACGTAGTGGGTGCGAGTGGTCATTGGTACCCTTCCGGATTTTTTGGCTTTGCGTTCGCCTGCAAGCAGGCTCCTACAGATGTTGGGGGCATGGTCACAACCTCACCGGACAGATCGCCCAATCGGTACCCGGCGCGCCGCGATACTTGAGCGCAGCCATGCGGATGGTTCGCTCCAGGCCGTAGTTGCCCAGGTGCGGGCCGAAGGCGTGGAGGTAGATTTCGACTGTCCGGCGCTGGAGGCGGGCGGTGGTGAATCGGGGTTCTTCGAAGGCCCGGGCGTCGAAGTTGACGTCGTAGGGGTACTGGTCGACCAGGCCGGTGGGGACGGTGGTTTTCCAGACGCCGTCCTCGACCAGCAACTGGGCCTGCATTCGGGTGGCTTCCCATTCGCCGTCGGCCGGGCCTGCCGCGACGGTGCGGACGACGGGCAGGATCTGGTTGGTGTAGATCAGGCGGCGTTCGATCCAGAGTCTGGAAGCGGTGCGTTCGGCACCCAGGGGGATGTCGGGGTTGTAGTAGCCGCGGACGTTGGAGCAGGAAGGCAGATCGCTGCGGTAGGTGGCGCAGCTTGTGAGCATCAGCGCCAGGAGCGTGATGCAGATCACGAAAAACGCGTTTATTGATTTTGGGCTGCCGCCGGGCACGCTTCCCCCTTGTATTTCTGCTTGCTTTGCTCCCCAGGGTTTTATAACCGAATTGGAACGATTGGGCAAGGACGGATTTCGGTTTTTGGTTATTTGGTGTTTTGGTTCTTTGGTTGCAGGCTCAGTCATCGCGGTTCGCCGTTTGGTCG
>Ga0102929_1000670_pt1 | contig 20127 bp, 19 predicted proteins | sample SalPonR1_B_D2_MG_FD_78510 | JGI IMG/M metagenome (GOLD analysis project Ga0102929, IMG submission 78510) | Salt pond soil microbial communities from South San Francisco under conditions of wetland restoration - Salt Pond MetaG R1_B_D2_MG | ecosystem: Environmental > Aquatic > Marine > Intertidal... | reverse complement strand
TGCGTGTTTATTTAAGGCCAAAAATCCATTGCAGCACGCGCATGTATAAATATTGTAGCATATTTTGCCAATTTGCTTTGCGATTTTCCGAAATCTGGCTTCGTTTACCACGAAATGCCGGGGCGCATGTCACAAAAGCATTGATCGGAATCGCGAATTGGTCTCGGATGATCATGCACCAGACGTTACCGCCGGACCCCGAGGGGAGGGCGCCCGTCTGCGCACCCATAACGAAAGGGCCTCAAACGGCCTGGTCATAGAACCAACGGGAGAACCAATATTATGACGCTGAAAACCAAACTGATGTCGGCCGTGGCTGGCGCCGCTGCCTTGGCAGGCGCAAGTGCTGCCAGCGCGGAGGAAATCACCGTAGCCTACTTCCAGGAATGGCCGATGCCGTTCCAGTACGCCAAGGTGGAAGGTATGTATGACGAGGCGCTGGGCATGACCGTGAACTGGCGCGCCTTCGACACCGGCACGGCGATGAGTGCCGCGATGGCCTCGGGCGATGTGCAGCTTTCGGTCAGCCAAGGCGTGCCGCCCTTCGTGGTCGCCACCAGCGCCGGGCAGGATTTGGCAATCGTCGATGTCGCGGTGAGCTATTCGGAGAACGACAACTGTGTCGTCGCCGAAGCGCTTGAGATCGACAAGACCAACGCCAAGGAACTTGAAGGCAAGAAGGCCGCTGTGCCGCTGGGGACCGCGGCGCACTATGGTTTCCTCAATCAGATGAACCACTTCGGTGTCGATATTTCGACCATGGACGTGGTCAACATGGCACCGCCCGAGGGCGCGGCGGCCATCGCGCAGGGCGCGATTGACCTGTTCTGTGGCTGGGGTGGCAGCCTGCGTCGTGCGAAAGAGCACGGCAACGTGTTGCTGACCGGGGCCGAGAAGGAAGAACTGGGCATTCTGGTGTTCGACGTGACCAGTGGCCCGGCGGATTACGTTGCCGAGAATGGTGATGTCGTCGCCAAGTTCCTGAAAGTCACGGCGGATGCCAACGCGATGTGGGCCGACAGCGCCAACCGTGACAAGATGCTGCCCGTTATCGCCAAGGACAGCGGTATGGACGTGGAAGCCACGGCCGCCACCATCGACACCTTCGTCTTCCCGCCGGTTGACGAGCAGCTGACCGAGAAGTGGCTTGGCGGTGGCGCACAGGAATTCATGAAAGGCGTTGCCGACGTCTTTGTGGAGGCTGGCAGCATCGATGCCGCGCTGGACACTTACGAGAGCAACGTGAACATCGGGCCGCTTGAGCAAGCCCACGGTATGTAATTCCGAGTGTCACGCGGCACGGGCCGGGACTTACCCCGGCCCGTGCCAAGTTCATTTCTCAAAAAACAATGACGGGGGCGGGGATGTCGACGCTATCCATCGAAAGTATCTCGATGCGCTTTGACCTGCCGAATGGCGGGCATGTGCAGGCTTTGAAGGATGTCAGTCTTGAGATCAAGACTGGCGAATTGATGAGCGTGCTGGGGCCCTCGGGCTGTGGCAAGACCACGCTTTTGAATATCGTGGCGGGGTTTCTGGCCCCGACCGAAGGCAAGATCATGCTGAACGATCATCTGGTCACCGGGCCGGATGCCGAGCGCGGCATGGTGTTCCAGCAAGGCGCGCTGTTCGAGTGGATGAGCGTGCGCGACAACGTGAGTTTCGGCCCGCGCATGGCCGGAAAGCGCGAGAAGGACTGGGCCGAGACTGTCGACCACCTTCTGGATGTCGTGGGCCTTCAGGACTTCAAGGAAAAGGCGGTTTACGAATTGTCGGGCGGCATGCAACAGCGTGTGGCCTTGGCCCGCTGCCTTGCCAATGACCCGGATGTGATCCTGATGGATGAACCTTTGGGGGCCTTGGACGCGCTGACCCGTGAGAAGATGCAGGGCCTCGTTCTGAAGCTTTGGAAAGAGACCGGCAAGACGATCATCCTGATCACCCACTCGGTCGAAGAGGCGCTTTTGCTGGGCGAGCGGTTGCTGGTCATGGCCCCGCGCCCGGGGCGCATTCACAAGGAATATCGCCTGCCTTTCGCCGATGATGGCGTGGGCCGCGACCTGCGCGAAGTGAAGAAGAACCCCGAGTTCGGGGAAAAGCGCGAGGAAATCCTGTCGATGATCTGGGACATGGAAGAAGAGATCATGGGCCGCACCGAGGAGGCATCGGCATGACCATCCTGATTATCTATATCGTGATCTTTACGGCCGCATTTTTCGTTGTGCGCAAGGGCGTCAGCAAGTTCCGCCAGATGCAGGATTTCACCTCGCTCAAAACGGTGACCTTCGGCGATGAAAGCGCGGTGCGGCCCGACCGATGGGCCAGCGTGATATCGATTGTGACGATCTTCTTGCTGTGGGGGGCGTTCACCGGGTCGAAATGGGTGCCCATTCATGCGCCCGGCCCCTTCGTGGGCGAGACCGAGTTTGTCTATACACTGGAAGCCCCGGACGGTAGCCGCGACGATGCCACGGTTTTTGCCCGTGTCTTCGAGGTGGGCCAGGATGCCGAAGAGCCCGAGGTCGACCCCGGCGATGGCTTTGCCAAGAACGATGGCATCAAGGTTGGTGCGTGGCGGTCCGAGCTTTTGATCATGGATAAAAACGACGATGTGAAGCGCAAGGAGGGGGCGAAGATCGTCGCGATTGATGGTCAGCCTGTAAGCGCCGGAGAAAGCGTTCGCGTTGCCGATGGTTCGGTCGCGCTCACCTCGAAGGGGTCGATCAACTTCAGCCCAGCCAAGGGGATGCAGATGGAGCCCATATGGCTGCCTTCGCCCGAGGCGGTGGTGGCCCGCGTGGGCGAGATCGCCAGCGAGGGCTATCAGAACTTTACCCTCTGGGAGCACCTCTTCTGGTCGCTGTTCCGGGTGATCGTGGGCTTTATCATCGGCGCTGCGGTGGGCATTCCGCTGGGCTATGCGATGGGTCTGTCGGATTGGTTCCGGGGCTGGTTTGACCCGATCGTGGAATTCATGCGCCCGGTCCCGCCCTTGGCGCTGATCCCGTTGGTCATCATCTGGGCGGGTATTGGCGAAACCGGCAAGATCATCCTGCTGTTCCTTGCGGCGCTCTGGATCATGACGATCTCGGCCCGCGCGGGTGTGTCGGGCGTGGCGATTTCCAAGGTGCATGCGGCCTATTCGCTGGGGGCCAGCAAGTGGCAGTTGATGCGCCATGTGATCGTGCCGAACTCCTTGCCGGAAATCTTCACCGGGGCGCGTGTGGCTATGGGGGTCTGTTGGGGCACTGTGGTTGCTGCCGAACTTGTCGCCGCCGAGAAGGGCGCCGGCATGATGGTGATGGTCGCCAGCCGCTTCCAGAACACCGATATCGTGATCATGGGGATCATCCTGATCGGGATCATCGGCTATGGCATCGACATCCTGATGCGCAAGGCCGAGGCATGGCTGGTGCCGTGGAAGGGCCGTATCTGACCCTAAAGCGTTTCGCGAAAAACCTGAATCACAGATTTTCGCGAAATGCAGCGTAACGCTCAATCGTTGCACGCGTTCCGCCTTTGGCTGATATCTCAGGTAAAAGGCGGAACGCTTTAGGGTGAATTCGAGAGTGGAACGGCCCGGCGCGTGCGATGCCCGGGCCGTTTTGCGTTTCTGGCGGGGCTTGCAATCATAGGGCGTATTGACGACAACTTATGATTGTCGCTATCTGCGTTTCAAGTGAAGCCGTGGATTGCAGAGTTTTGAACCAACAGCAAAGCGCCCCTGATTTGGCCCCCGTCGGATCGTCGGTGACGGTCGCCGTATCGACCTTGGGCGCACGTCTTGCGGGGGTGACCTTGCCGCCGCCTCATCGCGGGATTCGCTACCTGATCCTCGTGCAAAAGGGAGAGGGGGCAGTTGGTCCGGCGGAGATCACCGAGCGAAGCGATGTGACCCGACGCGATTTACACGGCGTTGGGTTGTCCTTGAGCCGAAACGCGGCCTTGGATCATGCCTCTGGCGCGCTGCTGGTGTTTGCCGATGACGACATGACGCTTTCGGTCGAAGGCATCATGGCGCTTGCCCGGGTGTTCGAGGAAGACCCGGCACTGGACTTCGCGGCCGGGTGGCGCAGTGACCGCCTGCCGCGTGCAGGACGCCGTGGGCGGGTGCATCGCCTGCATCACTTCAACAGCGGTCCAATCGCGGCGCCGGAATTGATGGTCCGCCGTAGTGCGGTGATCGCTGCGGGCATTCGTTTTGACCCGGATTTCGGATTGGGCGCAAAGCACGGTCTTGGCGAGGAGTATGTCTTTGTCACCGATGCCTTGAAGGCCGGCCTTCAAGGCCGGTCCTTCGCGGTGGTCATCGGGGCGCATCCGCACGAAAGCACCGGCGATGACTGGCGCGCGCCGGGCCTGATGAATGCGCGAATTGCCGTACTGACCCGCGTTTTCGGGCGCAGCGCCGCTCTTGTACGGCTTGTCTATGCAGTGCGCTATCGGCGACGCATAGGGCGATGGTCCAGCCTGTGGCGGTTCGTGAGAGGGGACTGGATATGAGGCAAGCGGAGGCGGAGAGTGGCGACTATCCCCTTGCGCGGCGCGTGTTCTGGACGCTCTATCACAGGGTAAACCCCAGTGTTGAGCGGCATGTGATCTGGCTTCCCGAGGCGCGGATCGCCTATATCCGGGTGCCGAAAGCCGCGAATACTTCGATCCGCACGGCCTTGGCGCAGGCCTTTGGCATGACGTCGCACAAGGGCAACACGCCGGGAAAGGATGCCTTCTGGGGCGAGCAGGGCCGCAAGCGAGCGAGGCGCATGCGGACATCAAGTTTCGCGCTGCATCCGGGGGCGCGAGGCGGGTGGAGTTTCAGCTTCGTGCGCCATCCTGTCGCCCGGCTTTATTCGTGTTGGGAAAACAAGGTGGTGGAAAACCCTGACCTTTTGCCAGCCATGGCGGATATGGGTATTGAGCCGGACATGGATTTCGATGCATTCGTCAAGGCTGTGGCCCGAACACCCGATGCGAAAAGCGAGATTCACCTGCGATCACAGGCGTCCATCCTGACGTGGCGGGGGCGAGTGGTGCCGGATTTCGTTGGCCGTGTCGAAGAGGTCAAGGCCGACTGGGCCCATGTGCAGCGCGAATTGCAGTGCCGCTGTGGCGTTGATCCGGGGCCAATGCTGCGCCGGAATGTGCGGGGCCGGACCCGGCCCGATATTTCCGAGCACCTCAAGCCCGCGACGCTTGACCTGATTGCCGAGCGCTATTCCGAGGATTTCCGGTTGTTCTATCCCGCAGCACTGGGGCGCGATTGAAGCTGATCCAGCATGGCCATGACCCGCGTGCCAAGATCGCGCGGGCAGAACACCTGCTGAACCCATTCAGGGTTGGGGGCGTGATGGCGCAGGTGCAGCAGGTCATCGAGCGAGGTGACAATGCCGCTATCGCAGAACACACGGCGCATGGGCGCGGCCAGCGGGTCCATGTAGTGATCGACGTAGTCGAGGTAAACCATGGTGGGCAGGCCTTCGCGGATCAGGTCGATCGCTGCCGTCGAGGTGCAGGTGATGCCAAGGGCGGCGTCTTGCATCGCCTCGTCCATCGGGCAGGCCGTCAGCTTGAGGTTGGCGGGGGCCTCGGGAAACACGGCTTGCAGCAGCGACGGGTAGTCATGCTTTTCGCGGTGCAGGTGCTGGGCGTTTTCATCAGGCAGGTGGCGCAGCTTGATCCAGACGGTGCGGTCCGGGTTTGCCTCGGCCAGTGCGACCATGGCTTCGAGAACGTGCAACCGGCCCCGCCGCGTCATGGGCGAGATGGCCTGCGCGAAAAAGTAGATATCCTTTCGGCTGTCGATGTCTGCCGGGGCCTGCGCCGAGGGGGTGAGGAATGTCGGGTGACCGAAATCCATAAGCGGCGGGGCGAGGTTGCTGCACTGATCGGTTTGGGCGGTGGCAAACTCCGCGAAACGCTCAAGGTCCGAGCGGGGAAAGAGGAACACACCGTCGCAGGGCAGGCGGTTGGCGTACCCGCGTTCGGGAAAGAAATCGAGCCCGCCGAGAAAGGAAATCACCCGCGCCCGGTGGCGCAGGTGCTTTATTGCCGGCGTCTTGAGGGCATTCGAGAGAGAGCGGAAAACGCGGCTGGTCAGAATGGCGTCGTAGTGGCCGTCTTGCATGGCCGTAAGCAGCACGTCCTTGTTGAGGATGACGTGATCGCCTTCGGGCAGAAGGGTTTCAAACTGACGCAGGGATAGGGCCTGTTCGGGGGTATAGAAACCAAGCGTCATCTCGGGGGGCTGGTCTAGGTTGCGCAGCAAGTCGCGCAGGCGTAGCGCGAAGATCAGCGTCGAGTCGTCGCAAAACAGCAGCAGAAGGCGACGCATAGTCATCAGCGCGGTTGCCTGTATTGGCTACGAAAATTGGCCAATCTGCGGGCCTGCATGGTGTTGTGGCGGCGGTTTTCGGGCTTGAAGTGCGCGGCATCCAAGACTTCGAAGACACCGCGCCTTGAAAGCCAGCGCACCGCCTTTCCCAAGACTCCCCATCGCGACAAACGGTAGAGCCATTTGCCCAATCGGGAGGCTTTGAGGTGTGCAATCATAAGATGTTCCATACAATAAATTTGTGTCTTGTGATTGTATCTACACAGCACTAGGGTCGTTGTAAACGCTGCCGCAGCCCGAGAACGTGAAACCCAATTGTCCGCGCCAAGTGCTGAAAAGTCTGATCGGTTCGAGACCCATTGTGTCATTCTGGCACGAGGGGGGTCGAAAGGTGTTCCGGGTAAAAACCTGAAGCCTGTCGGCGGGCTGTCCTTGTTGGCGCGATCGGTCCGTGCGGCCAAGGCGGCGCCCTCGGTCGATCAGGTGCATGTATCGACCGACGACGCAGGAATCGCCGCCGAGGCGCGGCGCTTTGGTGCCGAAGTGATCGACCGGCCTGCGGAGTTGTCGGGCGATGGCGCGACATCCGAGGCGGGCTGGCTGCATGCCTTGCAGGTGATCGAAGGGCAGGGACGCGCCGTGGGCCGTCTGGTTTTCCTGCAATGCACCTCGCCCTTCACCAGTGGGGAGGATATCCAATCCTGCCTGCATGCGATGGAGGCAAGGGATGCGGCCTGTGCCCTGTCGGTGGTCGAGGATCATTCGTTCCTGTGGGGGCGAGATGAAGCGGGCCGTGGTGTCGGGATCAACCACGACGAAACCCAACAGCGCAAGCGGCGGCAGGACCTGCCCCCCGCCTTCCGTGAAAGCGGCGCGATTTATTGCGTCCGGCGCGACGCTTTTGCCAGCAGCGGGCAGCGGTTTTGCGGGCCGGTCGCCCTTTGCCCGGTGGATCACCCGCCGGTGGAGATCGATACGCTGGACGATCTGGCGCTGTGTTCGCAAATCGCGGCGATGCGCGGCGGGGCCGGGTTTGACCCCCTGCGGCTTGATCGCGTGGCAGCGGTGGTGATGGATTTCGACGGGGTACACACCGACAACCTTGTGCTGACCGATGACAGTGGGCGCGAGACCGTGCGTACCTCGCGCGGGGATGGCATGGGATTGGAGATGCTCCGCAAGGCGGGGCGCTGGAAGCTGGTGATCGTCTCGAAGGAACGCAACCGTGTGGTCGAAAGGCGCGCGGCGAAATTGCAGATCGAGGTGCATCAATCGGTGGATGACAAGGTGCCGGCGCTGGAAGCGTGGCTGTCGCAACAGGGCCTTGCATGGGATCAGTGCCTGTATGTCGGCAACGATGTCAACGACGCGGCGGCGATGGGTCGGGCGGGGCTGTCCGCCTGTCCCAGCGACGCGCACCACGAGATATTGGCCATGGCGGACTGGGTTCTGCCGAAGCCCGGCGGACAGGGTGCCCTGCGCGCCATGTGCGATGCCCTTTTGGCGCGGGCGCGTTGAAGTGTTCGGGGGTCGCACCTGTGTCGTGGCCGGGAATGGCCAGTCCTTGTCGCGGATCGCGCCTGGCCGGGTTCTGGCCGGGGATGCCGTGGTGCGGACCAACAATTTTTTCTTCGAGCCTGAATTCTATCTGGGGCGGCGCGTGGACTTGGCCTATTTGGCGGGCGATCCGCGTGTCGCGCCCTTCATGTTTGAAACCATGCACCGGTGCCGCGACGAGTATGAGATCGGCGGCTGGACCAGCCATAACCCCAAGGTGATCAAGGCCGGGATGCATCGGTTCAAGGGTCTTTTCCGGCCGATGCAGTTTCGCGACGTGGCGGTTGAACGCGAGGTCGAGAGGTTGAGCGCCCGGTTTCAGCGCAAACCGATGTCGGGGACCTATGCGGTGCTGGCGGCGCATGGATTTGGGGCATGGCGTATCGTCGTGGCGGGGATTGAGCTTTATAGCGGTGCGGCGCGCTATCCTTTCACGCCGGGACGGCATTTCGAAAGCCTCATGGCGCCGTGCCGCGCATCACGGGGCCATGACAGGCATCTGCACGATCCTGATCTGGACCGGGCGATTCTTGAGTATCTCCAGTCGCGGGGCGACCTGCGTCTTGAGCGTAGCGCGGAATGCTCTGCGCTTATGGATGTCCTGCCGCTGGCTGAGACGCGCGCGGGTGATCCGCTGGTTACCGTGCCGCGTGACGAACCGGTCAACGATTGGGCCCCATGGGCCGGGGCTTATCCGATTGGCATGCTCAAAGTCATGCGCCGCGGAGCGGCCCTGCGGCGCAGGCTCATGGGGATTGATGGGAGGAACGCGTGATGGGGTTCATGCCGCAACTGCGACTTGATTGGCTGTTGGATTGTGCCGTGCCACTTTGGTCCGGGATGGGTTGGGACGCCGAAACCGGCACCGTCTGGGAGGCTTTGGATCACGACGGGCGCCCCTGCCGGCGGATGCCCCGACGGTTGCGGGTGCAGGCGCGGCAGGCCTATGCCTTTGCCAAGCTTGCGGCCCATCCGGAGATCAGTCCGACCCATGCCGGAGACCTCAAGGCCCGTGCCGAGCGGCTTTTCGGATTCATCATGGCGCGAGGGTTCGATCCCGACAATGACAACCTTGTCAGCGTGCTGTCGCCGGACCTCGCTATTCTGGAGGCGCCGCATGACCTTTATGATCTGAGTTTCGTTTTCCTTGCCGCGGCCGGGGTGTTGAGCCTTGGCTGTGATGTCGGGGAAGAGGTGGCACGGCTTGAAAAGGCCTTGGACCGATTGGAGGCGCCGCGCGGCTGGTTCGAATGCGCCAATCGGCGCCTGCCCCGCCGGCAGAACCCGCATATGCATTTGTTCGAGGCCATGTGCGCCATGTACCGCGTGACAGGTGCGCCGCGCTTCGGGCGTCTTGCGGCGCGGTGCCGGGCCGTCTTGCTGGCGGATCTCATGCAGCCCGATGGCCGTTTGCCGGAATATTTCGATGACACATTGGACCCCTTGCAACGCAGTGCCCAGCAGGAAGAGCCGGGCCACCTTGTGGAGTGGGTTTCGCTTGAAGCGGGCTGGCAGGCACTGGACCTTCCCGACGCTGAGGCAGGGGGGCATTTCCCGCCCGGCAATGCGCTTTTCCTTGCGGTCATAGCGCAGGCTTCGCCGCAGGGGTTCCTGCCTGACATGGCGGGGGGCGATACCTACCGTCTTTGGCCACAGACCGAATTGATTCGCGCCGGGCGCGTGATGATGGCGCAAGGTGCGACCATCCCCGCCAACTATCGGCCCGACGCGGTTCTGTCGCGGGTTTGGTGGGCCTATTTCGACACTGAGGTACCCGGAGGCTGGTACGATCAGCGCAACGCGCGCGGTGAATTGATTTCGACGACCATGCCGGCATCAAGCCTCTATCACATCGTCGAGGCCTTGCTTTAGGGCTTTGGGCGCTGGCAGATCACCGTTAGGCTGCCACGATCCACGTCAAAGAACCCGTCGGCCTTGGGCGTATAGATCGGGTGTTCGCGGCGGGGGATCAAAGGTTTGGCGACGGCATCGGCAAAGATGATCTCACCGCCCGCATGCTGCACCGCCTCATAGAGCGCCTGCGGTGTGAAAAACAGGGTATGTGGGTCCTGCCGGGCGCCTTCGAGGTGCAGGTAACTGTGCCCGCCATGCGGCACTTCGATCAGCATCAAGCCGCCGTCGCGCAGCGAAGTCAAAAGATGTTTCAGGGTTGTTCGCAACTCTTCGCCCACAAGGTGTTCGATGGAATGCGATGCGACGATGATGTCGAAATGGTTCTGTGGAACCGTGCCAAGCGTTTCGTACTGCCGTGCGCCGATGTGGTCGAGGTACTTGGCAGAAGCGACGTCAGGCTCGAAGGCATGCGGTTCCTTGGCGTGGCTGACATGGAGCAGATACCCCGGGCCGCTACCGAAATCGAGAACCCGATTGAACCGTCCACCGTGACGTTTGAGGCAGGTGACTTGATTGCGCGCGCGTCGAAAATAGCGCTGCATCATCGGGGACCTTTCGCGATGTGCCTCGGAAAAATACGTCTCGGGCGCGACCTCGCGATCCTTGCGGTTCGTCTTGGCGTAGTCCTCGCGATAGTAGGTGGCCAGCAATTTGGCCGCATCGGGGACATGACCAAGACCGCAACGCGTGCAGTAAAGAACCGTTTGTTCTGCAAAAGGGGCGACGGTGGAGGGATAGTCGCTTTGATGGGTCAGCGAAAATTCGCAACAGGCAGGGCAGGGGCGATCGGGGACTGGTGCAGGAAGGGGCGTGAATGCCTCGGGTTCTGTTTTCATCTTGAAAATCTGACTTCTGATTGCTGACACCACTTTTCACGTTTCAACAAGATTTGCAAACAAGGGTTGAGTTTGTGATTGGGGTGCAATCATGGCGGAATGCGTCGGTAACGCAAATGTTGTTGCCGTGCATCGGTTCCTATAAGGAATGCTCCATTGTAGGCAGGCTGTTGGACAAAGGAACGTCGACATGGGCCAAAAGACGCTGTTCGGAACCGACGGGGTGCGCGGGAAGGCCAATTCATGGCCGATGACCGCGGAGGTCGCGATGAGGCTTGCCGCAGCGGCGGGGCGTTATTTCCGGCGTGACCAGCAAGAGCATCGTGTTGTCATCGGCAAGGACACGCGCCTGTCGGGCTACATGATCGAAAATGCACTGACGGCGGGTTTTACATCGACTGGGATGAACGTGTTCCTTTTGGGGCCGGTGCCGACGCCCGCCATTGGTTATCTGACGCATTCGATGCGCGCCGATGTGGGGGTGATGATATCGGCCAGTCACAACCCGGCGACCGACAACGGGATCAAGTTTTTCGGTCCCGATGGGTTCAAGCTGTCGGATGAGGCCGAGGCCGAGATCATGCGGCTTTATCACGAAGGGGTTTCCCCGGCAAATCCAGAGGCCATCGGACGCGCCCGGCGCCTTGAGGATGCGCGGGGGCGTTATGTGGAATATGCCAAGACGACATTTCCCCGGCGGTTGCGCCTTGACGGGCTGCGGATCGTATTGGATTGCGCCAATGGCGCGGCCTATAACGCGGCGCCCAAGGTCTTGTGGGAGCTGGGCGCCGAGGTGATCCCCATCGGCGTGTCGCCGGATGGATTCAACATCAACGAAAAATGCGGCTCCACCCATCCGCAGGTGGCGGCGCGGCGGGTTCGCGAAACGCGGGCCGATCTTGGCATTTGTCTGGATGGAGATGCCGACCGGGTGATCCTGATTGATGAAAAGGGCGAGATTGCCGACGGGGACCAGATCATGGGTCTGATCGCGACGCGATGGGCCGAACAGGGGCGTTTGGCCGGTAACGCGCTGGTGGCGACGGTGATGTCAAACCTTGGGCTGGAACGTTTTCTGGAAGACCGCGGTATTGCGCTTGAACGGACCAAGGTGGGCGACCGCTATGTCGTGGAGCGGATGCGCGAGGGCGGCTTCAACCTTGGTGGTGAACAATCCGGCCACATCGTGATGACCGATTACGCCACCACCGGAGACGGGTTGATCGGCGCTTTGCAATTCCTGTCTGCCATGGTCGAAACCGGCGACAAGGCCAGCAGGCTCACCCGGGTCTTTACGCCGATCCCCCAGAAGCTGGTCAATCTGCGCTATGCGGCGGATAAGGCCCCGTTGGAAGTGGACGCGGTGCAGACAGCGATTCAAGAGGCTGAAAAACGGCTGGGCCGCGGCGGGCGGTTGCTGATCCGCAAATCGGGAACCGAACCATTGATCCGCGTCATGGGCGAGGCCGAAGATCTGAACCTGCTTGAGAATGTGCTTGAAACGGTCGTGAATGAGGTGCGCGCCGCCTGCTAGGCGGCGCGCGATGTCCGGTCAGTAGGTATTCAGAAAAGTGTAGGAAAAGAACAGCGACGCGTTGTGTCTGTTCTCGATCTGGATTTCCCCGGTGCCAACACTGATGGACACCTTGCTATCCGTACCCGTGGTGCCCGTGAGGGGGGAGGCATTCAGGTTTTCGATATCCGGGCCAGCCGCGAGTTCGACAAGCATCAAGGACGGCCCGGTATCATAGGTATACAGCCCGCTGAATCCCGCCTGAGGGAAGGACGGGTGTACCGAGGTTATGGCCAGCATCCCGCCGGAGCCGGGCGTGGCAATGTACCCGACGCTGTCGTTGCCAATGTCGATGCGCCCGGACCGAAGGCACGTGGCGTCCGTAACCCCGTCATCGCTACGCAGGATCAGGGCGGAGGTCCAGGCACTGTTGTCCGGGCTGACCCGGAAGTGAAGGTCGTCGTCCCCGGTCAGCCCAATTTCGGCACGGCCAGACCAATCCGATTGTAGCAGGATCGAGGCCGTATCCATGGCACCCGCCTTGTTGACGACAAGCCTGTGATCCGTCCCCGCATGGGTGAACAAGGCGGCATCCGAGGCCACGGCGAACTTGTTGGCGGCATCCGAAGTGGTCCCCACACCCAACCCATCAAGGTTTTGCAGGGGCGGCACGACGGGCAACCAAGCGCCTGAGGAATAGACGTTCAGCGTATCATCGCCAAGGTTCCACGCGCGCCACCCGTCCTGCGGGGTCAGAAAATCCCATGCGCCATCGGCAAAGCTGGCCAGCTTGCCGTCCTGCCCGGCCCAGGCGTCGGTGGCGTTATTGCCGAGGGCATGTATCTCTCCGTTTTCCGGTGCTGCGGGTGGGGTGGTCGCGCCGATGGCCTGGACGGAAAGCTGTACGAGGCGGTCAAGCCGGTGCAGGGCCTCGTTGTGGGTGACATGTTTTTGCGCTTGCGAGGGTAAAATATAGGGCAGCGAAAGATTTGAAGACAGGTTCGACATCGGGGACTCCTTGATTGCGGCGCCAATGCGCGCGGATGCCCCTGTGATATCGACCGCGATATTGATCGTTCTTTAAGTAGACACGCCCTTCGTTGACACGATCTTAACCTTTCTTTGAGTGCGGTCGAAATCTATGGAATTGCCACTCGAGTGATAAATCTAAAGTTGCATTAATTTTTTCAAAAGCGTATTTAAGGTTGCGTTCGGGCGGCCCTTTTCAAGGTCGAACCCGAGGTGGGCTCGGTTCGAGCGAGAGTGGCTTTGCGGGATGCCGCAAGGAAGGATTTGGCATGAGTGTCGGAAAGACAGAACCGAATAGCAATTTTTCGACACGAGCCTGTCCTGTCTGCGGGTCGCGGAGGCCCCAACTGATTTACGATCAAGGGCGCGGAAAGAAATTCGATACCAAGGTCTGCATGGGCTGTGGCTTTGTCTATGTGCCGGATATTTCGCGTCAGGACGGAGACTATCGTACGCATGAGAAAGATGATTTCGAACCCGAAACCATCGACCGTGTCCTGAAGGCGGAAACGCGTGCGCGCGAAATGGCGGAACGTCGCTTTGCCAACATCAAGGCCAACGCCCCGGATCTGATTGCCGCCAAGGGGCGGCTACACGATATCGGGGCCAGTCTGGGCTTTTTCATGAAATGCTGGTCGGAAGTTGGTTTCGACGTGACCGGGTGCGAGCCGGATGGTTACTACGCCCGGATCAGCCAAAAGCACTTTGGTTTTGAAATGGCGCCATGCCTCTACGAGGAGCGCCCGGTGGAGGAAGCCGCCTATGACGTGATTACGATGTGTCACGTTCTCGAACATGTGCCGGACCCGCGACGCATCCTGCAACGCATTCGAACGGAACTGAAACCTGACGGAAAACTCTACATCGAGATTCCCCAGATCGACCGCCCCTACAGTGGCAACCTCGATCGGTTTTTCTGGGCCGAGCACCTGAATTATTTTTCCCTGCGGACCCTCGATGGTTTGCTGCGCAGCGAGGGCTACCGCATCAGCAAGAGCGGCGGCCTTGGGTATTTCCTTTGGGTTGTGGCGGAAAAGGCCCCGCGTGAGCAGATTTCGGGCGCGCTTCCATTGGATTGCCCGGATGAGATCCGTCAGCGCACTATGGTTAGTATCCTGCATCACCAAGCGCGCGAAATCAAAGACCTCAAGGCAAGGATACTGGCGCTGGAGAAGCATTTGACAAAGCCTGCACCGGTTGCAGGCCGCTGAGTTGGCCTTTCGCGGGAGCGGCGTCGGGACACGAAGGCATGAACAGGCCGCTTATTTCATTTTCGACAAAGGTTGAGTGTCATTATGCGTGACGAAATCATCGCCCCGAAACACGACCAAGGAAAGCCCTGTGTTCTCTTGTTTCAAAGGCGCTTGACGCGGGCCATTGCGGGTGGTGCGCGTTCGGTCTTTGACCGTGGTGCCTTTCTGCATGAGCTTGGGTACAAGGTCGTGTTCATTATCATGGATAAATCCGCCGATCATGGGCTTGCCTTGGCCGCGTTACGCAAGGATGGAATCTTGCACCCATGCAATGACGTGATCTTTGTCCAAGACCTTCTTGAGACCTACCAGGACCGCATCAATGCGCTTTCCGCGCCGCCGTTGACCCCCGACCTTCCGGCCGAGGCCGAACCACGCGAGGTTCATAAGCATGGGCGCCTCATCGCGCATCGCTATTATGTCGGTGATGTTCTACGCCACAGCATCAGCTACTTCCGGAGTGGCACCATCAGGCGGCAAGAAACCTTCGGACCCTCGGGCGGGCTGTTGCAGGCTTGGGTGCATGACACCACCGGCGCGCCGCTGTACATCGACGATTTCTGCCCCCAGACGGGCCTTCCTGCAAAACGGCGGCTGATCTGTGCCGGGCGGGGTGTGTTGTGTGACGTCGATATGACGGCACCACTAGGCCTTGGATTGGCGACGACCAGTGATGATGCCTCGACGCCTGCGCCCTATGCCACCCTCGTCGCGCGCCGCATCGAGGAATATTTTGTCCATACACCCAACATCGTTGCGATCGCCGACGGCGAGAACATCTCGCAGAATGTTATCCGGGCGTTCTCATCGCCCAGGATCAAGGGCATCTCGGTCTTGCACAACAATCACACCCAGTATCCTTTCACGGCGGACGACCCGGTGAAAGACATCTGGGTTCCGTTCCTGACCAACCTGACGAATGTGCATAAGGTAGTGGCGCTGACCGAAAGGCAGCAAAGCGATTTGCAAGAACGGTTCCCCGAGATGCCGCTTGTGAAGGTCAATCACCCGGTTTTGCCGGTGCCTGCACAGTCAGTCCGGCGTGACCCGAACACTGTCGTTTTCGTGGGGCGGCTTTCTTATCAGAAGCGGCTGGATCATCTGGTCGACGTCTTTGCCAAGGTATCGCAAGCGCGTCCGGAAACGCGCTTCGAGGTCTATGGCGGCGGAGATCAGGAACAGTGGTTGAGGGCAAAGATCGCTGACGCGGGGCTGTCCGATGTCGTGCATATGCGTGGCTTTACCGAACGACCGCTTGAGGCCTTTGCAAGCGCGGCGCTGACGGTCATGACCTCCTATTACGAAGGTTTGCCGCTGACTATCCTTGAGGCGATGTCGGTCGGGACGCCCTTTGTTGCCTATGACCTGAACTATGGACCCGCCGAGGTCATCGAGGATGGCGTCGATGGCGTTTTGGTCGAGAATGGGAACCCCGGGGCCGCCGCCGACGCTGTCGTCGCGCTGCTGAATGATCAAGGCAGGCTGAAGCGCATGTCTGAGGCGGCGTCGAATGTCGGACAACGCTACACCTTGGAGGCTCACCGGGAAACCTGGCGACGACTTGTCGAAGAGGTCAGCGACCCGGCCCTCCTTTCAACCTCCTGAAAAAAGCCGGATATGATGCTGGAAGCGCAAAAAGAAAGCTACATCAAGGCCCGCAAGACTTTGCACAGGCTGCGAAAGCGTATCATCACGCCCGTGCCGCGAGACGCCAAGCCAAGCGATCAACTCAAGCCCTTGGAGGTGGTGGACGCAGCTTATCCTGTCATGTCTGATCCGGGTTTTGCGGGGTGCAACCGAAGGGTTGCAGAATTGCTGCGTGATCAGGAAGGGTCTGATGCTCTTGCAGGGCTGCGGGACGCCTTTCTGGCGATTTACGACAGCGCTGAGCATTCCATGCACGTCCGGCTGACCTTTGGGAAGAAGCATTGGTATGCCAAGGATTTCGGGTTGAACGATACGGCGCTCAATTGCGGGCGCGCGGCGATCGCCATAGGTGACTTGCCCGCGGCGCGCCTGATCTCTACGGCGATCCAGATGACTGGGTTCGCAGGCCCGGAGACCATGCTTTTTCATGCACAATGTGCCGCGGCAAACCACGAATGGGGTGCCGCCAAGGATTTCTATGCGCAGGCCAAGAAGGCCAGGAAGAAACTGAAAACCAACCCGATCAGGTGGGAGCATCAGGAACGCAAGTTTCAAGACATCGATGCGATGCTGAAGGCCAATGGTGTCGATTGGGTGGATCTGAACCCGACCCGCCCGACCTTTGTGCGTATGCAAGCCCTTGACGTGTGGTGGAAATCACTTGTCGCGACGGGACGTTTGGGCGCGCCGGAATATGGCCCTGTGCTCAGGGCCATTGCAGACCTAAAAGCACCAAGGCTGAACATCGGGCCAAGATCGACTGCCGCGCAGGATACCCGGAAGATGAGCATTGAGAATTTCCGCAACTTCCTTGCCGGTAAATCCATTTGCCTCGTCGCGAATTCCCAACTGCTGTTGGAACACGAACTGGGCGAAAAGATCGACAGCTACGACCTTGTCATGCGCTTCAACTCCTTCGTGATCGACCCGCGCCACACGGGACAGCGGACCGATATCCACGCAGCGGTTCACCTTTATCACTATAACCTGGATGTCCCGGTCGACGTTCGCATTCTGGTATCCGGCAAGCGCGACTTGTGGGAGGCCTCGGTACACGAAAAAATCCGCCCGGGTATGCAGACCTATCTGGGTGACAGCAGCCTTAGTTGGCCTGCCCGACGCCTTGGGTTGATTGGTGACAAGGGCGCGATCCCAACGGTGGGATTCAACATGCTGCGCACGATTGACCATTTGAACGTAAGCCCGGTGATCGACCTGATCGGCTTTGATTTCTATGCCAGCGGCATGTACCGGGTCGAAGATGCCCTCAAGGTTCCGCATTCGAAAGCGCATAATTCCAATGCCGAAAAGGACTGGATCCTTTCCCACGCGCGCCGGGTGACCGAAACCGTCATCTCGATGCGCTAGGACAGACGAGCAAGGAACAGACCACATGCAAACCGTAAGCCCCCAAGACCTTGTCAACGCTGGCCGTTTTCATGAAGCGACCAAATTGATGGGCAAACAGATTGCGACCACGCCTGCCTCGGTTGATCCCGGTGACATCATGCTTTTCGCGCGGGCGCTGATGGCCACGTCACGCTACGATGAAGCCTTCAATGTCCTGCATCTCGCCATGATCGACCGGACTCACAAGGCGCGCGCACTTGGTCTGCAATCCGAAATCCGCTGGATTCAGCACCGTTACGACGAGGCCCACAACCTCGCGCTTGCCTCGCTTGAGCTGGATTTGTTCAACGGGCGTGTTCAGACCATCCGCAACCGATGCCAACAGGTCTTCAACGACGAGATGCGCGTGTCCGTCCCCGGCGTGGCGGAAAATCGTAGGCTGGGCCACGCTGCCTTCTACGTCGCGCCCGGCGGCAATTTCGGTGATCTGGCGCTGCCGCCGACGATCCGGGACACCATCGCCCACTGGAAACCAGTGTCGGAATGGACCGCGTTCCACGTCCATCAACAGTTCGATCAGGCGCAGGTGCGGGCACTGAATGATCTTGACGGGCTTGTTATCGGCGGCGGCGGCCTGTTTCTTCCGGATACCTCTCCGAATGGCGACAGTGGTTGGCAATGGAATGTCACGCTGGAAAACTTGAAGCGTATTGATGTTCCGATTTACGTGATCGCGGTCGGCTACAACCTTTTTCAGGGCCAGGGTTTCCAAGGCGACACCTTCCGACGCTCACTGCACGGCTTGGTCAATCAATCCTCGATCGTCGGTCTGCGCAACTCCGGGTCCATTTCCCAAATAAAGGCCCTGTTGCCAAAAGACCTTCAGGAGAAGGTCAGCTACATGCCCTGTCCCACAACCATCCTGTCGCGGCTCATCCCGGATGAGCTTGAGGCGATTGACGTCCCCGCAACGCAAAACCGGGTTTTCCTCAATGCCGCCTTCGACCGTAGCGAACGCCGCTTTGGTGATACCTACGGGGTGTTCCTCGATCACATGGCCAGCTACGTCAGCAATTTGCAGACGGATGGCGTCTCGGTCGAATTGGCCGCGCATCTGCCGCGTGATGAAAAGCTGGGCAAGGACCTTTATGAGCATTACGGGATCGAAATGCCCGTTCACGGTTTCTATGACATGAGCTGCGAAGACGGCTACAACCTTTACCGAAAGGCGGGCCTGGTGGTCGGCATGCGCGGACATGCCAGCATGATCCCCTTCGGTCTGGGGATTCCGATCCTGAGCCTCGTTTCGCATCCCAAGATGCAGTTCTTCCTTGACGATATCGAGCGCCCCGACTGGGGCATTCCCGTCGAGCGCGAACATCTGTCAGACGATCTATATCGCGCCTCTGTCGATATCCTGGAAAACAACCAGGCCTACCGCGACGACCTGAAGGGCATTCAGGATTGGCTTTACGAGCGCTGTCAAAGCGTCGTGGGGCAAATATCCTGAAATCGGAAAGGGCTGCGCAGGAATGGTGAAGCGTTTGCTTGATATCGGGCTTGCCCTCCTGCTTTTGCCGCTGGCCGTGGCGCTGTGCCTTCCGGCCGCCGTGGCCATACGGCTTGAGACCTCTGGCACCCCGCTTTTCCGGCAAGAACGTGTTGGTCTGGGTCAGACCTCTTTCGTGCTATGGAAACTGCGCAGCATGTCCAAGGGAACGAGAACCCTCGGCAGTCATGAGGTGGATGCACGGGCGGTGACCCGCGTCGGCCGCGTGATCCGTCGGCTCAAGATCGACGAACTGCCGCAGATCTGGAATGTCCTGCGCGGCGACATGAGTTTTGTCGGGCCGCGCCCGTGCCTGCCCATACAGTCGGATTTGATTGCCGAGCGCGAAGCGCGCGGCGTTTTCGCGGCCCGCCCCGGCATCACCGGGCTGGCGCAATTGCGCGGTATCGACATGTCCACGCCCCGGCGTCTGGCGCAGGCAGATGCGGAATACCTGCAAAGCCGCAGCTTGTCGGGCGATATCCGGTTGATTCTCGGCACCTTTGCCGTGCGTGGCCGGGGCGATGCGGCGCGACAGGGCTAGTCGTAGGGCCTCATGCCCCTTCGCCGAGAAACCGCAAGCTGCCTGGCATCCGTTCGACCGGATGCCAGCCAATGGCGGCAAGCCGCGACATATCAATATCGCAAGGCACCGGATCGAGCGCCCCCGCGACAAGCTCGCTTTTGCCGGCAACCCGTCCGGCCAAACTCAATAGTCGGGCAGGGACCGGGACTAGGCGTGCCTGCTTGCCCTGCGCGACGGCAAGGTGCCGGACCAGATCGCAAGTGCGCACCAAGTGGCCATCATGCACCTCGAGCGGGACATCCGTCAGACTGCTCCAGTCATCCGAACCCGCGTCTAGGATGCAATTGAACAAGGACAAAAGGTTGCCAAGCGACACATAGGGGCGTGCAGTTGTGACCGACGCCAAGGGCAAGGGCAGCCCCCGCCCCACGAGGGCGGCAAGCTGTGTGATCGGGCCGGACATCCCCGGCCCGTAGATCGCTGGTGGCCGCAGGGTCACGACCGCCTCCTTCGACAATACATCGCCAAAGATTGCCTCGACTGCCAGTTTCTCCTGCCCGTATTGTCGGGCCGTGTCTGGAAACTTTGCGGCAACCGATGCGGCCAGCGAACTTAGCAGGAT
>Ga0102929_1000666_pt1 | contig 20183 bp, 15 predicted proteins | sample SalPonR1_B_D2_MG_FD_78510 | JGI IMG/M metagenome (GOLD analysis project Ga0102929, IMG submission 78510) | Salt pond soil microbial communities from South San Francisco under conditions of wetland restoration - Salt Pond MetaG R1_B_D2_MG | ecosystem: Environmental > Aquatic > Marine > Intertidal... | reverse complement strand
TTCTCGAGGTAGCTCCGCCCGTCGTCCATCCACTTCGCGCGCGGTGCACCGCGCAGGTAGTGATCGAAGAACTGTCGGGTCCGGATCTGGAAGTCCTTCTGGTTCTCGTACTGCCGCAGACCGTGACCCTCACCCGGGTAGGCGAGCAGCACGACGTTCTTCTCGAGCCAGCGGAGCCCGTTGTAGAACTCGACGGCGTGCATGAAGCGGACGGTGCTGTCGTCCTCTCCGTGCAGCAGGAGGAGCGGTGTGTTCATCGTCTCCGCGTGGTGCACGGCCGACTGGTCGACGTACAGATCCATGTCTTCGTACAGCCCGACGCCGAAGCGCCCCTGCCCGTAGGTGTCGTAGTTGTGGGCATTGTTCGAGCCGCCCCAGAGCGCGTTGAAGTCGCTCACCATGTTGGTCGCGGCCGCACCCGCCACGATCGCCGCGAAGCGGTCGGAGCGCGTCGAGATGTAGGCGTTGCCCTGCCCGCTGTACGAGTGGCCGTGCAGGCCGATCGCGTCCGGATCGACGTAACCCATCTCCTCGACGACGTCGATGGCGAGGTTGATGGACTCGAGCATGTCGGAGTGCGACGCGCCGATGCGGAAGTGGATGTCCGGCTGCATCACGAGATACCCGTCGCTCACGTAGCCGGCGAAGTTCGGCGACCCCTGGTTCCGGGGCGTCGGGTAGCTGTGGAGATTCTGCGAGTTCTGCTCGTAGTAGTTGACGAGCATCGGGCGCTGCTCACCCTCCTCCCAGTCGTGCGGGATGGCGAGCGTCCCCTGCTTCCGGACCCCCTCCTCGTTGTAGTAGTCGAAGAGGATGCGCCGACCCCAGTTGTACTCGTCGTGCTGGGGGTTGGCCTCGGTGACCTGCACCGGGTCGTCGAAGTCGGTGTTGGTGAGGTGCCAGTCCGGGAAGGTCTCGAAGGTCTCCCGGGTGAACATCAGGACGTCGGCGTCGTCGGCCTTCATCGGTCGCCCGAAGCGCGCGTCGTCCCACACCAGCGTCTCCACGTCGCCGTCCTCGGCGCGGAAGAAGCCGTCCTGCTTGGTCCACACGCCGTAGCCGGTAAGCCACATCGGATCGTCGGTGTCGACGAGGTCCTCGTCCGGATCCAGGTCGAGCAGCCGGAACTCGATCTCCTGCTCGGCCCCCATGCCGGCCGTGAGGTTCACGGGCTCACCACCGTCGAGGGGCTGGAGCCAGAGGTCGAAGCGGGTCTCCATGATCGGCTCGCCCTCGGTCGTCCAGGCGGCGATCCCGTGCGGCGGCTTCTCGCCGAGTCGATCGAACTGCTCGTTCACGTAGCTGACGGGCGTGGTCGCCGAGACGTTCCGGTGCTCTCCGGCCTCGACGTCGTATGCCCAGACGTGCGCGTCCTGCCAGTAGAGGAAGTGGTCGCCGTCGGGGTCGAACCCGAGCGTCCGGAGGTGTCTCTCGAGGATCATCTCCCGTTCACCGGTCTCGAGGTCGAGCAGGTAGTAGTCGCGGTAGCTCGGCCTCCAGTCGGAGACGTAGGGGCGCGGGTCGGACCCGATGGCGGTGTAGCCGTCGTCCGAGATCTGGACCGACTCCATGGTCGAGTCCGCGAGCTGCACGTACTGGAGGTCGGACCCGTCGATGTGGACGACTCCGGTGTAGGTCCGGTTCCGGTCGCCGGAGACGCTCCGCTCCTGGATCGACTGGATCCGGTCGTCGGCCACGTGCCAGATGTTGACGTCCGCGATGAACTCGGGGCAGGTGCGACCCACCATCTCCTCGGGTCCCAGCGGCCGGCCGTCGTCGGCGTAGCGACGGGACAGATTCACGACGCGGGGACCGTTCTCGTCGTCGTCCGGCTCCTCGCAGAGCTCCGCAGCCGCGGGCATCTGCGGGCGGGTCTCGATGAAGATCCGGCTCGCGTCGGGCGCCCAGCGGAGGCCGCCCTTCTCGCTCACCACGCGCGTCGCGGGGAAGCCAGCGGGCTCGGCGTCGGTCGCCCAGGCGTCCTGCCAGGGATCGTCCGGCTCGTCGGACTCTTCTTCCGCCTCGTCGGTCTCGTCGCCGGCTTCCTCCTCCGACTCCTCGTCCCCTTCGTCGCCCGACTCCTCCTCGTCCGCGGGGCGCGGATCGAGCACCAGCGGCTCGGTCACGGTCGAGACGGAGGGCCAGAGCAGCAGCGCATTCTCCCGCTCGACGAGGTCGTCGTCGTCCTCGCCCTTCAGGACCGCGAGCGCGTCCAGCGCGGGCTCCTCCTCGGCGTCGGCGTCACCCCCCCAGGTGAGCCGCGCATACGTCGCCTCGCGCTCGTTGTCGAGCACGGCGCGGAGGCGCGTGCGAAAGTCGAGTACGGTCACGCCGTTGGCCTCGCCGCCCGGCCCGTCCACCGTGTACGCGAGCCGCATTCCAGCCTGGTCCGGCGCGAACTCGTCGACGTAGGAGATGAGCTCCTCGTGGCCGAGGTCGAGATACCGGATCACCATGTCGGTGCCGTCGTACTCGGCGTCCTCGTCGACCTCGTTCTTCTTCGCCCACAGGACGCCCGCCTCGGTGAAGCCGAAGGCGTCGACCTCCTCCCACCGACGGGTGTCGCCCGTGTCGAGATCACGGAGTTCGAGGACCGGCTCCTCGTCGTCGTCGGCGTCGTGCTCCGGCTCGATGAAGTAGGCGATCCAGCGTCCGTCGTCGGAGAACTCCGGATCCGTGCCGCGAACGACCAGGATCGAGTCCGCCCCGGAGGCCCGCCTGATCACGAGCGGCCGGTCGGGGTCGAGCGGGTCGTCCTCGTCGATCTCGCGGTGGTCGTACGCGTAGGTGATCCACTCTCCGTCGGGTGAGATCGAGGCGTCTCCGATCGACCGCCAGAGCACGTACTCGTCGATCGTGAGCACCTTCTTCCCGCCGCGCATCGGCGGGTCGGCGTCCTGGGCGGACGCGGGTGCCGGCAGGGCGGCCGAGAGGGCCGTGAAGACGAGCGCAGGCAGCAGGAAGAGCTTCTTCATCGAGATCTCCGAACGGAGGGTCCGAGGGGTTGGTTCACGTGTGCCGGGAGACGGCGACGGCGGGTGCGCACGATGCCACCGGACGGCGTCCGACTGCAAGGCCCGAGGGGGGAGGGACGGACGGATGGTCGCGGACTCAGGCGGCGGGCTTCGAGAGCGCCGGCCGGACGGGTACGTCCCACCCCTGGAGCTCCGACTTCAGCTCACCCACGGTGGTCAGCCCGTCGTGGAGAATTCCGGCGAGGAGCGCGGCCGATGCATGCCCCTCGGTGAATGCGTCGCGAAGGTGGGATGCCTCTCCCGCGCCCCCCGACGCCACGACCGGAACGTCCACCCGATCGGATACGGCGCGCGTCAGCTCGAGGTCGTAGCCGGTCCGGACGCCGTCCCGGTCGATGCTGGTGAGCAGGATCTCGCCCGCGCCCCGGTCGGCGCACTCCGCGGCCCACGCGACGGCGTCCAGATCGGTCATCGTGCGACCGCCGTGCGTGTAGTGGCGCCAGGTGCCGTCGTCCTGCCGGGCGGCGTCGATGCTGGCAACGATGCACTGGGCCCCGTACCGGCGGGCGCCCTCGGCGAGGATCGAGGGGTCGCGTACGATGGCGCTGTTGACGCTGATCTTGTCGGCGCCCGCACGGAGGAGCGGCCCGATGTCGTCCACGCTGCGGATCCCGCCGCCCACGGTGAGCGGTACGAAGAGGACTTCGGCGGTGCGTCGAACGGTGTCGAGCAGCGTCCCGCGTCCCTCGTGGGAGGCCGAGATGTCTAGGAAGCACACTTCGTCCGCCCCTTCGGCCTCGTAGCGGGCGGCGAGCTCTACGGGGTCACCCATGTCGCGGAGTCCCTCGAAGTTCACCCCCTTCACGACCCGACCGTCCTTCACGTCGAGGCAGACGATCACGCGTGGGCGCAGCATCAGCCGGCCTCCGGACGAGGTGCGTCCGTACGCCGACCCCGGGAGATGCGGTCGTGGGTCACAGCTCCTCCTCGGTCCACTGGAGCTTCACCGAGCCCTTGGTGCTGAAGACGGTGTCGCCCTTCCGCGCGGCCTGCCGCACGGCGAGTCCGGTCGCCTTGATCGCCGCTTCCACCACGTGGTGACGGTCGCGCCCGCGGTCGACGATGACGTGCAGCGTCGCGCCGAGGTTGTCGGCGAAGCTCTGCAGGAAGTGCTCCCAGAGGTCCGAGGGGAGCGTGCCCTCGTACCAGGCCCTGCCGCCCACGTCGATCGCGGCCCGGACGAGCGCGTCGTCCATCGGAACGGTCGCCGACCCGTAGCGTTCGGCCTCGGCCGGGATCTCCTCGCGGAGGGCGAGTCCGAGGGTGATCGCGACGTCTTCCATGAGGTGGTGCTTCATGTCGCCGGTCGCCCGCAGCGTGAGTCCGAGCCCCGCGTACCGGGCGAACGTCTCCATCATGTGCGTCAGGAAGACCTCGTCCGTGCGCACGTCGATCTCCCCACCCTCGAGATCGATCTCGATGGTGATCTGCGTCTCCTTCGTCTCCCTCGTCAGCCCCGTCATGCGAACGACTCCTGATCGGTCGGTGCCGTCTCGGGTGTCTGCCCGTCCGGCGTGCGTCGGCCGTGGCGTTCGGCCACGAGCCTCGAATCCAGCGTGTCGGTGTAGAGCGCCATTCCGAGGACGGCGCCGTATGCACCGATCTCTCCCAGGAAGGCGAGCTCGTCGAGCGTGGTGACGCCCCCCGAGACCCATACGGGGTGTCGTGTGCCGTCGACCACGGCGCGAACTCCGGCGCGGTCGATGCCCTTCATGAGGCCCTCCCGGCCGACGTCGGTGCAGAGGATGCCGCCGAGCGGCAGGTCGTCGAGTTCTCGAAGGAAGTCGAGCACGTCGACGCCGCTGCTCTCGGTCCATCCCTTCGTGACGACGTCACCGTCGCGGATGTCCGCGGCGACCACGAGTCGGCCCGGATGCGCCTCGGCGACCGAACGCCGCCATGCGGCGTCCTCCACCGCGCGCGTGCCCACCACCAGACGGTCGGGTCCGAGGGCCAGCACCTCCTCGAACGCCGCCTCGTCGCGGATTCCCCCACCGATCTGGATGTCGATCTCGTCCGGGATCGCATCGAGAATATCGCCGAAGACAGCGCGGTTGTCCCCCGAACCGAGCGCCGCGTCGAGGTCGACGAGATGCAGGGCCCGATACCCCTGGTCGACCCAGTCGAGCGCGACGGCCACCGGGTCGGGAAGGGTCACCGCCTCGTCTTCGGGGCGCCCCCCGACGAGCTGGACACATCGGCCGCCCCTGAGATCGACCGCGGGCGTGGCGATCACGCGTCCCCCCGTCCGTCAGCCGCGATGCGGGCCTCTGCGTCCCGAATGAAGTTGGCGATCACCCGACGCCCGGCCATCGAACTCTTCTCCGGGTGACACTGGACGCCCACGATGGAGCCGCGCCGGACGGCCGCGACGAAGCGGTCGTCCTCGTACTCCGTCCATCCGATCACGTCGGCGATGTCGGTCGGCTCGCACACGAAGGAATTTGCGTAGTAGGCCACCAGGTTCGGGGTCCCGTCGAAGAGCGGGTCGTCACCCGTCTCGATCTCGTTCCACCCCATCTGCGGGACGACGGTGGCGCGGACGCGTCGCACCCGGCCCGGGACCACGCCGAGCCCATGCCCTTCGCCCTCCTCGGAGGTGTCGAAGAGGAGCTGCATGCCGAGGCATATTCCGAGGGTGGGCATGCCGCCCGCGACCCGTTCGACGATCTCGGATCGATCGTCGGGGAGAGCCTCGAGCGCGGCCGAGAAGGCGCCGACGCCCGGAAGCACGAGCGCATCCCGATCGAGCGCCTCGGTCCAGTCGTTCGTGACGAGGACGTCGGCGCCCGCGTGCTCGAGAGCCTTTCCGAGCGAGTGCAGGTTGCCGACCCCGTAGTCGAAGAGCGCGACGCGGAGGGGTGAGGGTTCGTGGTTCACGAGGCGGCTCCCAGAGCGGTCAGGAGCGCGTCGCTCGCCGCTCCGTCGTGGACACGGATCCGCTCGCCCAGCAGGTCGATCACCTCGAGTACGCGGGACATCTCCTCCCAGGGGCCGATCGAGACGCGGATGCCGTCGACGAAGCCCGCCTCGGCCTCGAAGGGACGGATGGCCACGCCATGGTCACGGAAGGCGTTCGAGAGCTCGCGCGGCGTGCCGTCCGGGACGGGCAGGAAGACGAAGTTCGCGGCGGAGGGCAGGGGCGAGAGCCCGCGCGCCGCAAGCTCCCGCACGAAGCGCTCCCGGTTCTCGACGGCCTTCTCGACGGTCCGGGCGGTCCAGCCGTTCTCGTCGCGGAGCGCCGCCACCGCGGCGATCTCGGCGAGCTGGCTCACCTTGTACGGACCCCGGCTCTTTTCGACCTCGAGGACGGTTTCCGCGGTGCCGAAGCCCAGACCGACACGGAGCCCGGCGAGCCCGTAGGCCTTGCTGAGCGTCCGGACGACGAGGGTCCGCGGTCGTGTGACGGCCAGGGGGATGAGTGTCTCCCCGGCGTAGTCCGCGTACGCTTCATCGAAGACCACGACGGGTCCACCGTCGGCCGGCCCTCCCTCTCCGGAACGCGCCGCCGCCCGCGCATCGACGGCCGCGAGCAGATCGTGGACCCAGGCCCGGTCCACCACGTGGCCCGTGGGGTTGTTGGGACGACATACGTACACGAGGCAGGGATCGTCCTCGAGCAGGATCTCGGGATCCGCGATGGCGTCGGCCCACGCGACGGGGAGTGCCTCCCGTCCGTTCATCCGGCAGAAGGGTTCGATCATCGAGAAGGTCGGCGCCGGATAGCGGATGCCACCGCCGAATTCCGCGATGGCGCGCCACAGCGAATCGAGCACGTCGTCCGACCCGGCGCCGGTGGTGACCTGGTCCGGCTCCACCCCGAACACCTCCGCCGCGGCTTCCCGCAGCGGGTCGGCGTACAGGACGGGATATCGGGTCAGGCACTCGACGTCGGCGTTCCGGACCGCCTCCAGCGCCGCCGGGTGGGCCCCCCATCGATTGGTGTTGTCACAGAGGTCCACCGGGACGGGCCGGCGATCGGGCGCGTACAGGTCGATCGATCGGTAGTCCGGCCGCGGGAATCCCGGCCGCGGGTCGCGGCTCATGACGCCCCTCCGTCGCCCGCGCGATCGCCGGCCACGCCGGTGCCGTCGGACTCGTTCGAACCGCGGGCACGCAGCGCGGAAGCGGCGCCATGCCCCGGCAGCCCCTCGGCCTCGGCCAGGCGGCGGGTGTCGTCCGCGAGGGACGCTGCACCCTCCTCGCTCAGTTCCTGCCACGTGTAGGACCGGAGATAGTGGAGCGTGGACAGCCCGGAAAACGACCGGGAAGTGCCGGCCGTCGGGAGGACGTGGTTGGCGCCGGTGATGTAGTCTCCGAACGCGACCGCGGAGGCGTCGCCCAGGAAGGCCGTTCCCGCGGTACGGATGCCCGCGAGGTCGGCCCGTGGGTCCTCGGTGTAGATCGCGAGGTGCTCGGCGGCGTAGGCGTCGGTGAAGTCGATGGCCTCGTCCCGCGAGTCGGCGAGAAGAATGCCGCCTCGGGTCCGGAGTGCCTCCTCCACGACTTCCCGTCGCGGCGTGCTCGGGATCTGCCGCGCCAGCTCGGCTTCGGCGGCCCCGAGGAGCTTCGTCGAGGTCGACACGAGCGCCACGGCGGCCTCGGGATCGTGCTCCGCCTGCGCGATCAGCTCGGCGGCCACCCGCGCGGGATCGGCGGAGTCGTCGGCCAGCACGAGCACCTCCGAGGGTCCGGCGGGGGAATCGATGACGACCTCTCCCGCCACCTGCCGCTTGGCCTCCAGCACCCACTTGTTGCCCGGTCCCACCACGGCGGCGCAACGGGGAATCGACCCGGCTCCGTACGCCATGGCCGCGACCGCGCCGGCTCCACCCACGGCGAACAGGCGCGTGGCCCCGGCGATCTCGGCGGCCGCCATCACCTCCCGCGACGGTCGGCCGTCCGGGCCCGGAGGCGAGCAGACGACGATCTCCTCGACGCCGGCCGCCACAGCGGGGACCACGCCCATGAGCACGCTGCTCGGATAAGCGGCGCGCCCCCCGGGTGCGTAAACGCCCACCGCCGCGAGCGGGACGAAGCGCCGGCCCAGCTTCACGCCGGGTTCGACCTCGAGCTCGACGTCGGCCGGGATCTGCGCCTCGTGGAAGGCGCGGATGTTGGTGGCGGCGCGCTCGAGTGCGGTCCGAACGTCCGGGTCCAGTTGCTCGACGGCCTCACGCCACGCCGATCGAGGGACCTCTACCGAGTCCAGAGTCACGCCGTCGAAGCGCTCGGCCATCTCGACGAGCGCCTCGTCGCCTCGAGCGCGCACGTCGGCGATCATCTCCGCCACCGCCGACTGCACGCCGGACAGGTCGTCGGGAGCTCGGCCGAGCAGGAGCTCCCGCTGGGCGTCGGTGAGGCCGTCGATGCGTCCGCGCACGGCGATATCGACCGTCGCCACGTCCGTCGCGCCGCTCACGGCGTCAGCCGCTCGATACGGGACACGAGAATACCGGCCGCGCCGATCTCCTTCAGTTCGGAGATCGTGTCGAACACGCGGTCCTCGTCCACGACGACGTGGACGGCCACCCATTCGTCGGCGTCCATGACGTCCACGACCGTCGGCCCGTTCATCCCCGGCACGATCTCACGCACCTGGTCGAGCTTCATCCGGGGAACGTTGGCCATGAGGTACCGCTTCTTCCGCGCACGCAGAACCGACTCGAGCGCCGTGACGAGGCGATCGATCTTCCTGCGCAGGGTGGGATCCTCGAGCGCATCGACGTTCGCGACCATCCGGGCGGTCGACTCGACGATCGTCTGGATCTCGGCCAGCCGATTCACGCGGAGTGTCGATCCGGTGGAGACGAGGTCGACGATCACGTCCGCGACCCCGAGGTGCGGGGCGATCTCGGCCGCACCGGAGACCTTCGCGATCTCGATGTCGATCCCGCGCTCCGCGAAGAAGCGGGTGGTGATGCCGGGGAAGGAGGTCGCGACCCGCGTGCCCGCGGGCAGATCGTCCACGGAGTCGATGCCGCGGGACTCGGGGATGGCCACCGAGAGGCGGCAGCGCCCGAAGCCGAGGTCGAACAGCTCGGTCACGTCCCGGTCCGACTCGACCACGAGGTCGTGGCCCGTGACGCCGACGTCCGCGGCGCCGTCGGCGACGAATTCCGGGATGTCGGAGGCGCGGACGAAGATGGCCTGGTAGTCGGGGCCCATCTTCGCCATCAGCGCACGCGACGAGGTGAAGTCGGCCCGAAGTCCGGCGGTTTCGAAGAGTTCGAGCGCCTCTTCGGAAAGGCGCCCCTTGTTGGGTAGAGCGATGCGAAGCATCGGAATGTGATCCTCTGAATTCGGGTGTCGGGGCTCCGGGTCGCGCTCGGCGTCCGCCTGCTGCGACCGTTCGTGCCTCCTCTTCCGCGGATCGGCGCTACCCCCCTGAAAAGAAAAAGCGCCGGACCCGGGGAGCGGGCCACGGCGCGGAGCATCGGTAGCGCGAGACTGCTAGGCGCACACCTCCACATCCACGGCGCCCGCGAGGAGGCCGTGATGATGGTGCGAATGCGGGTGAAGAAGACGAGTGCGCATGATCGAAAGCTGGAATCCGGTTCGAGGCGAGTCAACCCGGGGGCTGGCCAGCGCGCTCATTCTCGAACACCTTCTCCGGTTCAGCCTCGCGGGCAAGGACGCCCGGGAACGCGTGGGGACGCAGGCGAGAATTGGCGAAAATTCCCGGTACGGCATCAGGGGGCGCGCATCGTAGCTACGGACTCGGCAGGGAACAGCGGCGGACGGCTGAGCAAGGAACTCGGCCTGTTCGACGTCTTCGCGATCAGCACCGGCGCCATGTTCAGCTCCGGTTTCTTCCTGCTGCCCGGGCTGGCCGCGGCCGAGGCCGGTCCTTCCGTGGTGCTCGCGTACCTCATCGCGGCGTTCCTCATCCTGCCCGCGATGCTGTCGATGGCCGAACTCTCGACTGCGATGCCGCGCGCCGGCGGTGCCTACTATTTCCTGGACCGGAGCCTCGGGCCGGTGGTCGGTACCATCGGGGGCATCGGGACCTGGATCGCGCTGATCCTCAAGAGTGCGTTCGCCCTGATCGGGATGGGGGCGTATCTGGGGATCTACTTCGACGTCCCGATCCAGACGCTCGCGGTCGCGCTCACGATCTTCTTCACTCTCGTGAACCTGGTCGGAGCGAAGGAGTCCGGCCGCCTCCAGGGAATGCTGGTCGTCGTGCTGCTCGGCGTCCTGATGTTCTTCCTCGTCCAGGGCGTGTTCGAGGTCTTCGAGATCGGGTTGGCCGAGGTGACGAGAACCCAGTTCACACCCTTCATGCCGTTCGGTGTCGAAGGACTGGCCGCCACTGTGGGCCTGGTCTTCGTCTCGTACGCCGGACTGACCAAGGTCGCGAGCGTCGCGGAAGAGGTCAGAGACGCCGACCGGAACATCCCTCTGGGCATGACGCTCTCGCTCATCGTGGCGACGGCGGCGTACGTGCTCGGCGTGTACGTGATCGTCGCGGTGCTGGATGCCGGGGCCCTCCGCTCGGACCTGACTCCGGTCGCCACGGCGGCGGAAGCGTTCTTCGACTGGCTGCCGGTCGGACTGGGCGTGATGCTCGTGGTAGCCGCGGCGATCGCCGCCTTCGCGTCCACCGGAAACGCCGGCATCATGTCGGCGTCCCGATACCTGTTCGCGATGGCCCGCGATCACGTGATCTGGCCGCGATTCGCGGAGCTGGGACGGTTCCGGACACCCACGCTGGCGCTCGGCCTGACGGCCGCGGTCATGATCCTCTGCCTCCTCACGCTGGACGTGATGTCGGTCGCGAAGCTGGCCAGTGCATTCCAGCTGCTGATCTTCTCGCTCGTGAACGTGTCCGTCGTGGTTCTGCGCGAGAGCCGGATCGAGGGATACGAGCCGGGATTCCGATCGCCCTTGTATCCGTGGATGCAGATCTTCGGTGCACTCGCGTCTCTCTGGCTGATCACGGAAATGGGCGCGATCCCCGTGCTCTTCACCCTCGGGATGATCGGTGTCTCGCTGCTGTGGTACCGCTTCTACGCCAAGCAGCACATGGCGCGTGAGGGCGCGGTTCTCCACCTGTTCGAACGCCTCGGCCGGGGGCGGGATCCGGGTCTGGATCGTGAGCTTCGGGGCATTCTCAAGGAGTCCCAGGGCGAGCAGGACCCCTTCGCGGACCTGGTCACCGAGGCTCGTGTGGTGGACCTGACCGAGCCCACCGACTTCGAGGCGTTGATGTGGCGGGTCTGTGCCGGAATCTCGCTGGACACCCCGCTTTCGACCGCCGAACTCACGCAGCGTTTCATCGGGGAGCTGGAGGCGGGACTCACGCCGGTCGCCCGAGGCGTCGCCCTCCCGCACCTCCGACTGGAGGGGATCCGCACGCCGATTCTCCACATGGTCCGCACGCGGCTGCCGGTCGAGATCCCCGGCGCGGAGGCGCTGGACGGCAGCGAGGTGACCGACGTGCGCGCCATCCTGATCCTGGTGAGCCCCAAGCACGACGTGCGGGCCCACCTGAACGCACTCGCGAGGCTCGCGGGGCGTGCCGAGGACGAGGCGTTCATGCGCGACTGGCTCGAGGCGGAGACCGAACAGGATCTCAAGGAGGCGCTGCTCCACGACGAGCGCTTCCTTTCACTCCGGCTGGATCCGGCGGGTCCGACGGCCGAACTCGTGGACTGCGAGGTCCGCAACGTGGTGCTCGTCGAGGATGCCCTCATCGCGATGGTGCACCGTCACGGAGAGGTGCTGGTGCCGGGCGGCCGCACGGAACTCCGCGGGGGGGACCGGTTGACCATCGTCGGGTCGGTCGAGGCGATCCGGGCGCTTACCGAGAAGTTCGAGTCACAGTAGCGCCGCCCGTCGGAACACCGGTCCGGCCGCTGGGTCCCACCACGACTATGGACTCCCACATCCGAATTCGCGGCGCCCGGCAGCACAATCTGAAGAACCTCGACGTGGATCTTCCGCGCGGGGCCTTCATCGTGGTCACGGGGCCGTCCGGCTCCGGTAAATCCTCCCTCGCGCTCGACACCCTCTTCGCCGAGGGGCAGCGGCGGTACGTCGAGTCGCTCTCCACCTACGCGAAGCAGTTCCTCGACCGGATGGAGAAGCCCGACGTGGATGCGATCGAGGGGATCGCACCCGCCGTCGCGATCGAGCAGAAGAATCCCACCAAGAGCTCCCGTTCGACGGTCGGGACCGCCACGGAGGTGTACGACTACCTGCGACTGCTGTACGCCCGCGTCGGACGGACGATCTGTCCCGAGTGCGGGCGCTGGGTCCGGCCCGACACGGTCAGCGCGGCCGTGGACGGAACGCTCGAGGCCCTGCCCGACGGGACCCGATTCTCGGTCACCTTTCCCCTGCCGCGGTCGGAGGAGGCCGAGCACACGCCGCTCGTCGAGGCACTGCGGGCCCTCGGATTCCAACGACTGCTGGTGGATGGCGGGCAATTCGATCTGTCGGAGGATGCCGCGCTCGACCCGGAGACCGCGGAGACCGACCTGTCCGAGGCCGATGAGGTCATGGTCATCGTGGATCGCCTCGCGATCGGACAGGACGGTCTCGAGGAACGGCTCGCCGACTCGATCGGGACCTGCTTCGAGGAGGGGGAGGGGGAGTGCCGGATTCTCGTGCGGCGGCCGGACGAGGGCGTACCGGAGATGCTCGAGTTCACCGAGCACTTCCGCTGCCCGGAACACCGCGAGATCCGCTTTCTCGAGCCCACGCCGCAACTCTTCAGCTTCAACAATCCGTACGGGTCCTGCCCGACCTGCACCGGCTTCGGCGCCACGCTGGAGTACGATCTGGACCTGATCATCCCGAGTCCCGACCGGTCCATCGACGAGGGGGCCGTCGACCCCTGGACGAAGCCCCGCTACAACAAGGAGCGGGACAGGCTCCGCGCCTTCGCGCTCGACCACGAGATTTCGCTCTACAAGCCGTGGAAGGACCTCCCCGACGACTTCCGCGAGAAGGTGCTGCACGGCGCGAAGAAGGACGGGGACATCCCTGCCTTCCAGGGCGTGCTCCCCTTCCTGAAGAGCCGCGAGAAGAAGCGCTACAAGCAGTACATCCGCGTCTTCCTGCGGCAGTACCAGTCACCGGTGAACTGCGAGGAGTGCGACGGCGCGCGGGTGCGAAAGGAGGCGACGTGGGTGCACGTCTCCGGGTGGACCATCGGGCGCGTGTCCGAGCTCCCGCTGGACGAGCTGAAGCCGTGGCTGGAGGGGCTCGAGCTGTCCGGGTTCGAGGAGAAGGTCGCGGAGACGATCCTGCGCGAGCTGGAGGCCCGGGTCCGGTTCCTGATCGACGTCGGCCTGGGCTACCTCTCGCTCGGTCGCCAGATGCGGACCCTCTCGGGCGGCGAGGCGCAGCGCATCAACCTCGCCAACTCCCTGGGCTCGGCCCTCGTGGACACTCTCTACGTGCTCGACGAGCCCACCGTGGGTCTGCACCCGCGCGACACCTCGCGACTGCTGGATCTGCTCGAGCAGCTCCGGACCGCCGGCAATACGGTGGTCGTGGTGGAGCACGATACCGAGGCGATCGAGCGCGCCGACCACATCATCGAGCTGGGGCCGGCCTCCGGGGAGAACGGGGGGGAACTCGTGTTCGAGGGCGCGCCGAGCGGGCTCGCGGGCGCGGACACGGCGACGGGGCGATACCTCTCGGGGGCGAGCGCGATCGAGGTGCCTGCGTCCCGCCGCCCCACGGACAGGGGCTGGCTCGAGCTCGAGGGCGCGACGCTCCACAACGTCGAGGGCGTGGACCTCCGGATTCCGCTCGGGACGCTGACGACGGTGACCGGCGTGTCCGGTTCGGGGAAGTCCACCCTCGTGCACGACGTGCTGTACCGCGCGCTCGAGAAGGAGCTCGGCGACGGCGACACCACCGCGAAGGAGCACCTCGGCGAGTCGGTCGGGCGCTATGCCAGGCTCGACGGCGTGTCGCGGATCGACGAGGTGGTGCTGGTGGACCAGTCTCCCATCGGTCGCACGCCGCGCTCCAACCCGGTCACCTACCTCAAGGCATGGGGCGACATCCGGAAGCTGTTCGCCTCCCAGGCGCTCTCCCGGAAGCGTCGCTACAAGCCCGGCACCTTCTCCTTCAACACCAAGGGTGGCCGGTGCGAGGACTGCAAGGGGGCCGGCCATGTCGAGATCGAGATGGTCTTCATGGCGGACGTGTACGTCCCGTGCGACATGTGCCACGGGACGCGCTACAAGCCCGAGGTGCTCGAGGTCGAGTTCGAGGGCAGGAACATCGCCGACGTGCTGGAGATGACGGTCGACGAGGCGCTCCGCTTCTTCATGCGTGAGCGGAAGCTCGGGCAGACGCTCTGGCATCTGCAGCAGGTGGGCCTCGGCTACCTCCGGCTCGGCCAGCCCGCCCCGACGCTGTCCGGGGGAGAGGCACAGCGGCTCAAGATCGCCCGCGAACTGGCAGGTGTCTCGGGTGGGAAGGGCAAGCGCCTCTACCTCCTCGACGAGCCCACCACCGGGCTGTCCGGTGAGGATGTGGCGAAGCTGCTGACGGTCCTGAACAAGCTGGTCGATCAGGGCCACACCGTGCTCGTCATCGAGCACAACCTCGATCTCATCAAGGTGAGCGACTGGATCGTCGATCTGGGACCCGAGGCGGGAATCGGAGGTGGCCGGCTGGTGGCGGAAGGGCGACCGGAGGAGGTCGCCGAGGTCGAGGAGAGCTGGACGGGTCGGTACCTGCGGGGGGTGCTGTAGGGAACCGGGCGCCGGCCGAGGCCGGGGTCTCCAGATCATCCGGATCGAGGTTCGCGACGCCGTGCGCGGCTTGAACCTCGAGAGGCGCATCCGCCGCTCCCCCGGTACCTTGTAAAGGGCATCGTATCTCGTCCTTCCGGAGGTGCCTCCATGCTTCGACGGGTCCTGGCGCCCGCTGCGTTTCTCACCGCGATCTGGTGGACGCTGACCGGGACGCTCGTCGAAGGGCTGGTCGCCGGTGCGGTGGGGGTGGCGTTCGGTCTGGCACTGTTCCGTTTCATGGGGGGCGGCGGAAGGAGCGCGTTCCGTCCGCTCGGCCTCTTCGCGTTCCTCCCGTACTTCGCCTGGCAGTCGGTACGGGGAGGGTGGGACGTCAGCCGCAGGGCCCTGTGGCCGACGATGCCGCTGAATCCGACGGTCCTCCACCTCGAGCTCTCGCTTCCCTCCGATTCCGCCCGCATCTTCCTGACCAACGCCCTGAGCCTCATGCCCGGGACCGTCGGCGCCGACCTGCGGGGACAGACTCTGGTCGTCCACCTTCTCGCGGCGGGACCCGGCAGCGAGGCCCAGGTCCGCGCGCTGGAGACGAGGGTGGGCCGACTCTTCCGGTCCCCGGCCCGATGAGCGGCTTCCTCACCGGGCTGGCCGTCTTCCTGGTCCTGACGCTGGGGGCCGGGCTCGTCCGTGTGGTCCGCGGCCCCACGCCCGCCGACCGCATGGTGGCGGCCCAGCTCTTCGGGACCACGGGCACGGCGATCCTCCTCGTCCTCTCCCGGGCCATGCAAGCGCCGGCTCTGGCCGATGTGGCCCTGGTCTTCGTGCTTCTGGCCGCCGTCGTTTCGGTGGCGTTCGTGAAGCCGGGATGGATCCGGAGCAGCGGATCCGACTCGGACGAGCCCTCGACGCGGGGGGGGTGATGCAGATCCTTTCGGGTGCGCTCCTGGTGGCGGGTGGGTTCTTCTTCCTGGCGGGTACGGTGGGGCTCCTCCGATTCCCGGACGTCTACTGCCGACTCCACGCCATCACCAAGGCGGACAACCTGGGCCTCGGGCTGGTGGTGCTCGGGCTCTCCCTTCAGCCCGCGGAGTGGTCCGAGCGGCTCCAGCTTCTGCTCATCTGGCTTCTGGCCCTCGTGGCCGCGGCCACGGTCTGCCATCTCCTGGCCCGGGACTCGCTCCACCGCCGGATCGAGCCCAGAACGGGCCCGGGGTGCAGCGCGGCCGATGGAGTGGGGAGGGAAGGAGCGTGACCGGCCTGGCGTGGGCACTGGACGGAGCCCTGGTCCTCCTCCTCCTGGGTCTGGCGGCGCGGGTCGTCCTCACCCGGGACCTCTTCGAGGCCACGGTGCTCTTCATCGGGTTCGGCCTCACCCTCTCGCTGGTCTGGGTCCGCCTGGGCGCGCCGGACCTCGCGCTGGCCGAAGCGGCTCTCGGAACCGGCGTGACCGGAGCGCTCATCCTGTACGCCTACCGCCGGCTTTCCGAGCGGGAAGAGAGCTGGGGCAGGGAGGGCCGAGCGGGAGCCCGACGGACGAGCCGGGCCCAGCCTGCGGGGACCCGATGGCGCCGTCGCATCCTCGGTGTGGTGGTGGGGACCCTCGCCGCCGGCTTCGCCGTACTCCTGCTGGCGCTTCCGGGCCGGGCGCCGCTCCTGCCGTCGAGCGTGGCAGAGCGCCTGGCCGAGACCGGAATCTCCAATCCGGTCACCGGTGTCGTTCTGAATTTCCGGGCGTACGACACCCTCCTGGAAGTGGCGGTCCTCGTCGTGGCCCTGGTGGCGGTCTGGTCCATGGACCGGGGGAGTCGGGAATTCTCGAGGCTGGAGGAGGACGTCGGGTCGGACCGGGTCCTCGGGGCGTTCACGCGCCTCGTGGTGCCGGTGGTCGGGCTCACCGCGGTCTACCTGGTGCGGGTCGGCTCGGAGGCTCCCGGGGGGGCGTTCCAGGCCGGCGCCCTGCTGGCCGGGATCGGGGTCCTGCTGGCTGCCGGTGGCATCCTCCGTCCCGTCACGGCGGAGGATCCCCGGGTCCGGGCCCTGGCGGTGGCGGGCCTCGCGGTCGTGATCCTGGCAGGGCTGGTCTCTCAGGCGTGGACCGGCTCGTTCCTCGCCTACCCCGACGGCATGGCCCCCGCCTTCGTCCTCCTCATGGAGGCCGTCCTGACCGTGTCCATCGCCGTCATCCTTACGGCGCTCTTCGTGGATGTCACCGCGCTTCCCGAGTCGGAGCCGTCTCCGGAGCGCGTGGACCCGACCGGAGACCCTCTCGGTCGGGCGGTCGGGATCGGCGGGGCCCGGGTCCGGGCGGCCGAGGAAGGCGAATGAACGCCGCGATCCTCTACGCCCTGGCGGGGGGAGGGCTGTTCCTTCTCGGCCTCCTGGGTCTCCTGGCCCGGTCCCACCTCTTCTGGAAGGTCTTCGGGTTGAACTTCATGGGCAGCGGGATCTTCCTGCTGCTGGTGGCGGGGGCACCCCGCCTCCCGGACGGGGGCGCCGATCCCGTTCCCCAGGCCATGGTTCTGACCGGGATCGTGGTGGCCGTGAGCGCCACGGCGGTGGCGCTGGGCATGGCGCTCCGCGTGATGTCCCGTACCGGTGCGCCGTATCTCTCGGAGTCCGGTGGGAGGCCGGACTCCCTCGAGATCTCGGAGCCGGAGGAGGCTCCGTGAACGCCCCGGAGCTCTGGACCACAGTGGCGATCGTGGGCCCTCTGGCCGCCGCCGTGGTGAGTCTCGGAGGCGGGCGGCGGCACATTCTCGGCGGCCTCGCGCTGGGGGCGCTCGCCTCGTGCTCCGCCGCTGTGGCGCTGGTGCGGACCGTCTTCGAGCGGGGCGTTGTCCGTCACCACATGGGGGGATGGGGTCAGCCCCTGGGGATCGAGCTCCGGGTGGATGGCCTGAGCGTCGTCATGCTGGCCACCACGGCTGTGGTGGGGACGGCGATCAGCTTCTACGCGACGTCGTATTTCGGCGATGCCGCGGATCCCCGGGTGGAACGGTCGCCGGCGGGGCGGGGGGCCCGATTCTTCGCTCCACTGTGGCTCTTCCTCTGGACGGCCCTGAACGGCATCTATCTCTCGGCCGACCTCTTCAACCTCTATGTCACCCTGGAGATGCTGGGCCTGTCGTCGGCCGCCCTGGTCACCCTGGCCGTCTCGAACAAGGCCGTGGAGGCGGGGATGCGCTACCTCCTCGTCTCCCTCACCGGCTCCCTGCTGTTCCTCTTCGGGGTGGCGCTGCTCTACCTCGGCTACGGAACCCTCTCTCTCGAGGGGCTGGGGGCGCTGGAGCCATCGGGGACCCCGGCGATCTGGGCGCTCGCGGTCATGACGGTCGGGCTGGCCGCGAAGACCGCACTCTTCCCCCTCCATGCCTGGCTTCCCCCTGCCCACGCCGCGGCTCCCGCTCCCGCGAGCGCCCTTCTCTCGGCCCTGGTGGTAAAGGCGTCCTTCTACGTCCTGGCACGCCTCTGGCTCCACGTCTACGGCGTTGGGATGCCCGGGGGCGCGCTCGGGCGGCCCGCCCTCGTGGTCCTCGGGGTCCTGGGGGGGGCGGCGATCATCTGGGGATCGCTCCTCGCCCTGCGCCAGGTGAGCCTCAAGCGCCTCATCGCCTATTCCACCGTGGCTCAGCTCGGCTACCTCTTCATCATGTTTCCCCTCCTTCCGCCGGTGGAAGGGCTCGGGGGCGGAGGGGGGTGGTCCGTCCCGGCCTTCAGCGGGGGCATCTATCACGCCCTCTCCCACGCCCTGGCCAAGGGCGCCATGTTCATGGCCGCCGGAAGCATGAGCTACGCGGTCGCCGACGACGACATCCGCGCGGTCTCCGGGGTGGCCCACCGGCTTCCCATGTCGTTCCTCGCGTTCGGTATCGGCGGCCTCAGCCTGGCGGGGATCCCGCCGTCGGGCGGCTTCGTCGCCAAGTGGCTTCTCCTGACCGCGGCGCTGGAATCGGGCCGCTGGCTCTGGGCCGGGGTGATCGTGGTCGGGGGTCTCCTGACCCTCGCCTACGTCCTGCTGGTGGCTCGCTACGCTCTGGACGTGGAGCGCGAGCCGGCGTCGTTTCGCAGCGTCCCCCGGAGGATGGAGTGGGCGGCCCTGGGCCTGGCGGTCCTGGCGGTGATCCTCGGGCTCCGGGCCGTGGAGGTCCTGGAGCTCCTCTCGGTGGGCGGCTTCGCCCCATGGCGCTGACGGAGGGCTCGTGATCGAGGCGCTCGGCCCCGCGGTGGTGGGATGGAGCGAGCTCCCGCTCCTGGTGGTCCTGAGCTCCCTGGTGCCCGGTGTCATCATCATGTTCCTGGCCGAGGAACAGGTACGCCTCCGGAACTCGCTGAACCTCCTCGGGGCCGTCCTCAAGGTCGTCCTGGTGGGGCTCATGCTCCTGGGCGTGCCGCTGGGCGCCGAGTACGAGTGGACCCTGCAGGTACTCCCCGGCTTCGAGCTCTCCCTCGTCGGTGATTCCCTCGCCCTCCTCTTCGTCACCCTCTCGGCCGTCCTCTGGCTGGTCACCACCGTCTACGCCATCGGGTACCTGGAGGACTCACCGAACCGGACCCGCTTCTTCGCCTTCTTCAGCCTCTGCGTGACGGCTGCCACCGGCCTGGCCATGGCCGGAGACCTCTTCACCTTCGTCATCTTCTACGAAGCGCTCACCTGGACGACGTATCCCCTGGTGGTGCACCGGGGCACGGAGAAGGCGGTCCGTGCCGGGCGCGTCTATCTGATCTACACCTTCACCGCCGGCGCCTTCCTGATCCTCGGCGCCGTCTCGCTCCACGTCGTGGCGGGGACGGTCGAGTTCGTGTCCGGTGGGGTCGTGGATCCGACCGCGGTCGCCACGGCACCGGTCCGATACACCGTCGTCTTCCTCCTCCTCCTGGCGGGTTTCTCGGTCAAGGCGGCCTTCTTCCCGGTCCACGGCTGGCTTCCGGTGGCCATGGTGGCTCCGGCTCCGGTGAGCGCGCTCCTGCACGCCGTCGCGGTGGTGAAGGCGGGCGCCTTCGGCGTGATCCGCCTCCTCCATTCGGTGTTCGGGATCGAGGTCGCCGCCGAGCTGGGGATGGCCCAGCTCGTGGTGGGCCTGGCGGTATTCACGATCATCTACGGCTCGCTCCGGGCGCTGGGCCAGGACGACCTGAAGCGCCTCCTGGCGTTCAGCACGGTCAGCCAGCTCGCCTACATCGCCCTGGGCGTAGCGCTGATGGCGCCCGCGGCCCATGTCGGGGGGATCGTGCATCTGGTCCATCAGGGGATCATGAAGATCACCCTGTTCTTCTGCGCCGGGCTCCTCTCCGAGACCCTGGAGGTGAAGAAGGTGAGCCAGATGGCGGGCGTGGCCCGCCGGATGCCGCTCACCATGCTGGCGTTCACGATCGCGGCCCTGGGGATGATCGGCCTTCCGCCCGTCGCCGGCTTCCTGAGCAAGTGGTA
>Ga0102929_1000664_pt1 | contig 20211 bp, 19 predicted proteins | sample SalPonR1_B_D2_MG_FD_78510 | JGI IMG/M metagenome (GOLD analysis project Ga0102929, IMG submission 78510) | Salt pond soil microbial communities from South San Francisco under conditions of wetland restoration - Salt Pond MetaG R1_B_D2_MG | ecosystem: Environmental > Aquatic > Marine > Intertidal... | reverse complement strand
GCCGTCCCCCTGTCTGGTAACGACAAGGTCATACCCGCTACCAAGGCCGGCGATCTGCAACTTGACGTCATACTGATCAGACCAGAACCACGGCTGTGGCACGTAATCCTTTCCGGCACCAAGGATGTTTTCGGCCACACATTCGGCCATGTCGATGGCATTGGGCACGCTTTCCAGCCGGAGCCGCTCTCCCCGGGAGGGAAAGGACGCACAATCCCCCGCCGCCCAGATCGACGGGTCGCTGGTGCGCCCCATGGAATCCGTCCGAATACCATTCTCGATTTCCAGCCCCGCCGTGGCGGCCAGTTCGGTGGCCGGTGTGATACCGACACCCACGATGACAAAATCCGAGGAAAGTTCGGACCCGTCGGACAGAATCGCGCCGTTCACACGGCCGCCGGTTTCGGTCAGGCGCTCCAGACCGACCCCTTCCCGTATATCGACGCCATGCTCTTGGTGCAGCCTGCGAAAGTAATCCGAGGTTTCCGGCGCTGCGACACGTTGCAGGATACGGTCAGCCATCTCCACCAGTGTAACCTTCAGCCCCCTGCTCGACGCCACCGCCGCCGCTTCCAGCCCGATATAGCCGCCCCCGACAATGAGAACATGCCGGCCCTCCTCGAATTCCGGGGCCATCGTATCGACGTCGCGCAGATCGCGCACCACATGCACGCCCTCGAATTCGCCGCCAATCGCACCCGGCAGGCGGCGCGGCACCGACCCGGTGGTCAGTACAAGATTGTCATACGGGATCGCCCGGCCACCGGCGATCACCTGCCGGTCGGCACGGTCGATCGCCGTCACGGTCTCATTCAGATGCAGGTCGATTCGATTGTCGGCATAATAACTCTCCGGCCGCAGGAAGAGCCGTTCCAACGCCATTTCACCCAACAGGTACTTCTTGCTCAGCGGAGGTCGCTGGTAGGGCGGCACGGGCTCTTCACCGATGAGTGTTATGGTCCCCGTAAAGCCACCGGTTCGCAGTTTCGCCACCAGGGACGCGCCGGCCTGCCCGGCGCCGACCACGACAATTCTTTCCACATGCGCCTCCATCATGACCGCGGCGGTTTAAAAGGATCTGGCCACGCGGCAAACCGAGCCTACATCTACCTGTCAACGCAACGCAATGGATAGGCAGGGAACGACAATGACCATTACCACCGGCGACAAACTTCCAGATGCAGTTCTGATGCGGATGGGCGATGACGGCCCCGAGAGCGTGGAGTTGGCCGAAAGGATCGCCGGCCGGAAGGTGGTGATATTCGCGGTGCCCGGCGCCTTCACGCCGACGTGCCATTCCGCCCATGTTCCGAGCTTCGTGCGCACCGCCGGGGACTTCGCGGACAAGGGCGTTGACGAGATCATCTGCGTATCCGTGAACGACCCGTTCGTCATGGGCGCCTGGGGTGAGGCGACGGGTGCCGGTGCGGCCGGTATCACCATGCTGGGCGATCCCGAAAGCACATTCACCAAGGCCATCGGCATGGATTTCACCGCCCCGCCTGCCGGCCTGCTTGCGCGGTCGAAGCGTTACGCGATGCTGGTCGAAGACGGCAAGGTCACGCGGCTGCATGTCGAGGAAAATCCCGGCGCCTGCGAGGTGTCGGCCGGCGAGGCCCTGCTGAGCGAAATCTGAGGCCGGCCTCAGCCCGTACGCATTCCGGCCCTGCGGCTTCAGTCTGCGAGCGTGTCCATCTTGCGGGCAAGCTTGGCGTCCAGTGCGCTGAGGCCGTCCACGTCGTGGGTGGTCAGGGTGACGTCGACACGATTGTAGACGTTCGCCCACTCGGGATGGTGATTCCACTTCTCGGCCCAGATGGCGCACCGGGTCATGAATCCGAAGGCTTCGGTGAAATCCGGAAACTTGAAGGTCTTGGAGATCGCGTCCCGGCTTTCGTCCATTGTCCAGCCATTTTCGAGAAGCGGGGCGAGCGTGGTCTTGCGGGCGGTGTCGCTAAGGCGTTCTGTCACTGGTGATCCTCCACTTGGGGTTTTCTGAACGGTCCGAAACCGGTCAGGATTTCGATATCCTCTTCCACGGCATCGCGCTCGGCGGTCAGATATCGGGCGACGGCATCGGAAAAGCCAGGGTCGGCTATCCAATGCAGGGAGTGAGTGCTGACGGGCAGGTATCCGCGCGCCAGCTTGTGTTCCCCCTGCGCCCCGGCCTCGACCCGGGACAATCCGTTTTCGATGGCATGCTCGATGGCTTGATAATAACACAGCTCGAAATGCAGGCAGGGGTGATCCTCGGCGCAGCCCCAGTAGCGGCCAAAAAGCGCCGAGGCCCCGATCAGGTTGAGCGCCCCGGCCACGACACTCCCGTCACGTTCTGCCACGACCATCAGCACATCGTCGGCCAGGCACTCGGCGGCGATGTCGAAGAAGGCTCGGGTCAGATAGGGCATGCCCCACTTGCGGGCGCCCGTATCCTGATAGAAGGCCCACATGGCGTCCCAATGGCGCGGTTCGATCTGCGCCCCCGTCAGCGCGCGAATCTGTCCTCCGAAATCTTTTGCGCGGGTGCGTTCCTTGCGGATCGTCTTGCGCTTGCGCGAAGACAGATCAGACAGAAACGCGCCAAAATTCTCGTAATCGCGGTTTTCCCAATGGTATTGCTGGGTCAGGCGCGGCATGAGGCCCATCCCGGCACCCGCCTCGGCCTCGGCTTCGGTGCAGAAGGTCGCGTGAACCGACGAAAGCCGGTTCTGTTCGGCAATCTGCACACCCCCTTGCAGCAGCGCGGCACGACCCGTCTGTTCCAGGCCAGGGCGTGTCAGAAGGCGCCGGCCCGTCACGGGCGTGAACGGCACAGCGATCTGCAGCTTGGGGTAATAACGGCCGCCGGCACGTTCATAGGCATGGGCCCAGTTGTGATCGAATATGTACTCGCCCTGACTGTGGGATTTGACGTAGACCGGCGCACAACCGATCAGCGTTTCATCAATCCGCGCGGTCAGGTATTGCGGCTGCCACCCGGTGCCCGGTCCGACCGATCCACTGTCCTCCAGGGCCTTCAAAAACCGGTGCGTCGTGAACGGATCTTCCGGGCGCCCGCCCTCTGCGGCTTCGGGGCAAGCGCAGGAATCCCATTCTGCCGCGGAAATGCGCGACAGGCTGTCATGGGTTTCGACCGTGATCTGTTGCTGCTGCGTCATGTTGCCGGTCCGCCTGCTGCCTTATGCCTTATCTGTTGCCGCAAACGCCGGGTTCAAGACGGGATTGCCGGCTGATACCCCTCGAAAGTTACATTGCAGGCAACACGACGCGCCCGAATTTCGGCGCGCGCAGAACGGACAGTCCAGCACAGGACCGGCACACCGGCAGCGCGAAGCTGCAACACCCTGCGCCGATCCAGATCACCCGCTTCATGACTGATGAAACACGCGTCCGAAGCCTCGAAATCGGGGATATCGCGCAAATGGCGCCGCGTTCGCCCGGACAGGCGCGGCCAGTTCGCGCGCCGCCACGCGCAGGTGGTCAGGCCGCGTGGAAGCCCCGGCGCAAGCGACGCGAGCCGGATGACCATATGCGGATTGAACGACATCATGGCGATAGGACCGCGATAACCGGCCGCGGTGGCGACGGCCGCTCTTTCCAGCTGACCATCAGTCTCACCCATTGCGCCATGCTGATCCTTCAATTCCACCAGCAGCGGCACCTGCCCCGCGACCAGTTTCAGGACCTCCTGGAAACTGGGGATGCCCTCGCCGTCACCCTCCTTGAGAGGTATTTTACCGAGCGCTGCCGCATCCCGCCCCTGCACCGGGCCGGTCTCTCCGGTCAGACGGTCGAGAGCCGCATCGTGAAAGACCATCGCAACCCCGTCCGCAGAGGCCTGAAGATCAATTTCGACACCATATCCTGCGGCAATGGCCGCCTCGATCGCTGCACGGGAATTCTCGGGGCGCCGCGCCCGCGCATCATGCAATGCGCGATGTGCCAGCGGCACATGACAGAATGCGGCGGGCAGTTCCGTCATCGGATGCGGAATATCCCTTCGATCTCGACTGCGACACCAAAGGGAAGCGACGCGGCCGAAACCGCCGAACGCGAATGTCGCCCCGCGGCGCCAAGGGCCGCGCCGATGAAATCCGACGCGCCGTTGATCACCTGCGGCTGCTCGGTGAAATCCGGGGTGGAGTTGACGAATCCGGTCAGCTTGACCACCTGCGAAAGCTGGTCGAGATCGCCATCACAGGCTGCCTTGACCTGCGCCAGAAGCGCGATTGCGCACAGTTTGGCGGCCTCGGCCCCGCCCGCGGTATCCATGTCGTCACCCAGCTTGCCGGTGATCAAACGGTCGCCGTCCTTTGATATCTGGCCGGACACGTAAAGCGTCTCACCCACCCGCACATAGGGCACGTAATTCGCTGCCGGGGCGGGCGCGTCCGGCAGTTGCACGCCGATTTCGGCCAGTTTTCCCTCGAATCCGCTCATCCGCTTGTCTCCCTGGTTTCCTGCTTCACCCGAGCCGAACGCTAGCGGCCCTTCGGACCGATGAAAATCAAAAAGAACCAGAGCCATGGTCCTGCGCTTCCCGGCGGGATATTTCAGAGACGTGAGGTTTGCCGCGTATTGGAACCGGCGGGGGAACGCAACCGGCGCCTTGTCCCGACCCGGGCGACATCAATGTGTCAGGGTACTTCTCTTGTCCGTGGCGCCGCCCACATGTAACCCTACGCGCTGCGGAAAGACGTCTGCGACGTTACCATTGTGCCACGCCCCGATCACAACCGTTTGCAGGCCTGTTTCCTGTGTGATCGTTCAGGTTAAATGTGTGGTCTTGAAAATTGATGTCGGAAGTTTCGATTTAACATGTTCAACCTGCCTGCAGATCTGCGATTCCCACGCCGCGCACTCGCCGCACTGACCCTGGCACTGGTGGCAGGGTGCACCACACCCGACTCTCCCTTGCCGCCCGGACAGGTCTTCGATCCCTACGAGGCGGGAAACCGGAAAACCCATGCGTTCAATCGCAAGCTGGACAAGGCCCTTCTCAAACCGGCCAGCGAAGGTTACGCTGGCGCCATACCGGTGGACATCCGCACCGCGATCGGACGTTTCGCCGAAAACCTGTCGATGCCGCAGGCTATCGTCAACGGCGTCCTGCAGGGCAACATGAAAGGTGCGACAGAAGATACGTACCGTTTCCTCGTCAACACGACCGTGGGGTTGGGCGGCTTCTTCGATCCGGCGACAGAGATGGGAATGCCAAGCGGCACAGGCACGGATTTCGGCGAGACGCTGGATGTCTGGGGCGTTCCGCAAGGTGCCTACCTGGAACTGCCGGTGCTGGGGCCATCGACCGAAAGGGCGGCCACGGGCCGGATCGTGGATCTTTTCACGGATCCACTCGGATACGCACTGCCAAGGCCGGAAAGGTACTACAGCACGGGCGTATCGGTTCTTGACGGAATTGGCAAACGCGGCCGTTATGCCGAAACGATCAACTCGATCCTTTACGAGAGCGCCGACAGCTATGCCGCATCACGAAGTGTCTATCTGCAGAACAGGGGCTTCCGTCTGGGCAGAGGCACCGAGGAGGATTATGTTGATCCCTACGACATGCAATTCAGCGATCCGTAGGAGGGCGCGCCATGGCGAATGAAATGCCGCAGGAAATATCCCGCCGCACCGCGATCCTTTCAGGCGCGGCGACAATCGGGTCAATTGCTGCCAGTGGACCTGCTCTTGCCCTGAACAATTCTCAGGCCAAGGCACTCGTGGAGCGCGTGGTAAGCGATATCAACGGGGTGATCTCTTCGGGCAAATCGCTCAGCGGCATGATCTCGGATTTCGAACGTATCTTTCGCAGGTACGCGGATGTGAACATTATCGCGCGATCGACCCTCGGCGCTGATGCGCGGGGCTTGAGCAGCGCACAGATGCGCGCTTACACCGATGCGTTCCGAAGCTACATTGCGCGCAAATATGGAAAGCGGTTCCGTGAATTCGTCGGCGGCCGCGTCGAGGTGAAAACGGTCAGTCAGGTCAAGTCATGGCACGAGGTCTCCACGACGGTCTACCTGAAGGGCGAAGCGCCGTTCGAAGTAAGATTCCTGGTGTCGGACAGGTCGGGCCAGAACCTTTTTTTCGACATGCTGATCGAGGGTATCAGCCTGCGGCTTACCGAACGCACCGAAATCGGAGCCATGCTGGATCGCAACCTCGGCAATGTCGACAAGCTGATCCGGGATCTGCGCATGGCCGGCTGAACCCGGTCAATCCCCCCCCAGCAGTCGCCGGATCAGATCTCCAACCGGCGTTGCACGTTCGCGCGGATCAGGTCGGCGCAGGGGTTCGGGATCGGCGGCCGGCCTTTCCGCGGGCCGCAGCATCGGCAGCGGGCGCACCGGAAGGCCCTCGCTCACCCGCAGCATCGTCTCGCGCCATATTTCGGCCGGCAGGCCACCGCCGGTCACGCCGGTCAGGGGGGTGTTGTCGTCATATCCCATCCAGACCCCGGCCACATAATCCGCCGTGAAGCCCAGGAACCAGGCATCCCGCGCCGCCTGGGTGGTCCCCGTCTTGCCAGCTGCCTCCCACTCGGGAAGGGCGGCGCGCGTTCCGGTTCCATCCGTGACAACCCGGTGCATCATGTAGATCAGTTCGCGCGCCGCATCCTCGCGGATGACCCGCTCTCCGATGCCGCCGCTGGTCCCCATCAGGGGTTTTTCCTCACCGAGCAGGCGCAATTCGACCAGCCCGTAGGGTGTGACGGAGGATCCGCCATTGAGTATCCCGGCATAAGCTCCGGTCATTTCCAGAAGGGTGCTCTCGGACGCGCCAAGCGCCAATGCCGGTCCATCCGCCAGATCGCTTTCGATCCCGAATTCATTCGCGACCCTGCGCACCAGATCCCGGCCCACGCTTTCGGAGACCTTCACAGCGGGGATATTGAGCGATTTGCGAAGGGCCTCGGTGAGCGTCACACGGCCATAGTGCCTTTTCCCGTAATTCTCGGGGCACCAACGGCCTGACCCCGGAATGTCCTGGCAGTAGGGTTCGTCCACCACCGTCGAGGCATGGTCGTATCCCAGTTCCAGCGCCGTCGCGTAGACGAAGGGCTTGAAGGCCGACCCTGTCTGGCGACGGGCCTGCGTGGCCCGGTTGAATCCCCCGGCGACAGTCGTGTCACGGCCGCCGACCATGCCACGCACCGCCCCGTCCGCCGACATTATCACGATCGCCGCCTGTGCCCCGGAGTCTTCGTCGACCTTTTCGGCAAAAACCGTTTTCAAGGCGTCTTCGGCGGCACTCTGTATTCGCTGATCTAGGGTGGTGCGGATGATGACGTCCTCGGTGGTGTCGCGGGTAAAGAATTCCGGTCCGGATGCCATGACCCAGTCGGCGAAATATCCGCCCGCCTGCGCCTCGGCCGCCTCGGACAGGGTCGCAGGGTCACCACGGGCTGCCCGGGCCTCGGCCTCGGTCAGATACCCCTGTTCGGTCATCAGCCGCAGCACCGTCTCGGCCCGGTCCCTGGACCGTTCGAGGTCCGTTGTCGGGGCAAGCCGCGATGGCGCGGTCAGAAGCCCCGCGAGGACCGCGCTTTCCTGCGCGTTCAACTCAGCCGCATTCTTGCCGAAATAGCGTTGTGCTGCGGCCTCGGCACCATAGGCTCCGGCCCCCATGTAGGCACGGTTGAGATAGATCGACAGAATTTCGTTCTTGGTGTACTTGGCTTCCATCGCCAGCGCATAGACGGCCTCCTTGGCCTTGCGCCAGAGGGTCGTGCGACGGCAATCGGCAACGTAGTCGGCCTCGCTGTCCCATTGCGCCTCGTCATAGGCGACACCCAGGCACATCAACTTTGCCGTCTGCTGGGTGATCGTGGATCCGCCGTGCCCGGTCAGAGGGCCGCGCCCCTCGCCAAGGTTGATCCTCACCGCACTGGCAATGCCGATCGGATCGATGCCGGGATGCAGGTAGAATCGCCTGTCCTCCGTGGCGACAACAGCATCGCGCAGATAGGGCGAGACTGTTCCGGCCGTAACGACTCCGCCAAACTGATCGCCCCGCCAGGCAAAGACATCGCCCTTGACGTCCAGCAGGGTCACCGATCCGCGCGCGCGCCCGTCGAGCACCTCGGAAATGTCGGGCAATTCCGCGTAAGTATAGCCGGTGGCAAGCACGAGAATCAATGAAACGACCGCCGTGAAACGCCAGCCGATCGCCCAGATCAGCCGCAGCGCCCACCCGAGGACGGCTTTCATGAAACGGATCAGCGGATTGCGCGGTTTCCGCGATCCACGCCGCTTCTTCGGTGCGGATTTTCGCGCCGATTTTCGAGCGGGTTTCCGATAGCGCCTGTCTGCCACAAGTGGCGGTTTCCTGCGACCTGAATTACTCATGCAAGCCCTGCCCGGACCTCGTTTGTTTGGTGCAGTCTAAACCGCTTTGACAGACTTGTAGAGTCCCGCCGGCCCTGTGTCCCGGCTTTTACGTTTGCATACTTTTTGTGCGTTTTTATTTTTTTGAGCATTTTTTGTGCGTATACGCTCCGGCTCTGTTCGAATTTGACGCCAATCCCTTTCAGGCCGCCCGCCCATTGGATTTTTCTGCAAGTGCGAAATGCCTGTTCAGCCGGAAACCGAAAGGGGAATACGTGAAACTCATCATTGCGACAATCAAGCCGTTCAAGCTCGAGGAGGTCCGCGAGGCGCTGACCGAAATCGGCGTACGCGGCATGATGGTTACCGAGATCAAGGGCTTCGGCTCCCAATCGGGCCATACCGAGATTTATCGCGGCGCGGAATACGCTGTCAATTTCGTGCCCAAGATCAAGCTGGAAATAGCCGTGAACGCGGGGATGGCGGAGCAGGTGGTCGACACCATCACCAAAACCGCGCGCACCGGCAAGATCGGCGACGGCAAGATCTTCGTCCTCGATCTTCAGCAGGCCACGCGTGTGCGCACCGGCGAAACCAACGGCGACGCGCTCTGACCCGGCGCTCAACGGAAAGGAAACGACCATGACCAAATTCAAGACACTCGGGCTTGCCGCTGCCGTGGCCGCGCTCCCGCAGCTCGGACTGGCACAGGAGGCGGAGGCAACCGTCCCGGCCGCCGTACCCACCGATTCGGTATTCATCTTCAATTCACTGCTGTTCCTGATCGGGGGCTTTCTGGTCTTCTTCATGGCGGCAGGGTTCGCCATGCTCGAGGCCGGGCTGGTACGCGGCAAGAACGTGACGATGCAGTTGACGAAGAACGTCGCGCTCTTCTCGCTCGCCGCAATCTTCTATTACGCCATTGGCTACAACCTCATGTATCCACTTGGCGACTGGGCCATCGAGAACGTGCTTTCGGGGCTGTTCCCGTCGCTCGGTGTTCTGGAACCCGTGGGCGTGACCGCCGCGGCGGCAGACGACTATTCCTATGCTTCCACCGGGTCGGACTTCTTCTTCCAGTTGATGTTCTGTGCCGCCACCGCCTCGATCGTTTCGGGTGCGCTGGCCGAGCGGATCAAGCTGTGGCCCTTCCTCACCTTCACCATTCTCCTGACGGCGATCATATACCCGCTGCAAGCCAGCTGGAGCTGGGGCGGTGGCTTCCTGAGCGCGGCCGGCTTCTCGGACTTTGCCGGGTCGACCATCGTGCATTCGGTGGGTGGTTGGGCCGCACTGACCGGCGCAATCATCCTAGGGCCGCGTATCGGCAAGTACAAGGATGGCAAGGTGCATCCGATCCCCGGCTCCAACCTTGCACTGGCCACGCTCGGCATGTTCATCCTCTGGCTGGGCTGGTTCGGTTTCAACGGCGGCTCTCAGCTGGCAATGGGCAGCGTCGGCGACGTGGCCGATGTCAGCCGGATCTTCTCGAACACCAACACTGCCGCTGCAGGCGGGGCCGTCGCCGCACTGATCCTGACGCAGGTGATGTACAAGAAGCCGGATTTGACCATGGTGCTCAACGGCGCGCTGGCAGGTCTGGTGTCGATCACCGCCGAGCCGCTGGCCCCGAGCCTGGGGATGGCGACGCTGATCGGCGCCGTGGGCGGTGTCATCGTGGTCTTCACCGTGCCGATGCTGGACAAGTTCAAGATCGACGACGTTGTCGGCGCGATCCCTGTTCACCTCTTCGCCGGCATCTGGGGCACGATCGCGGTCATTCTCACCAACGGGGATGCCAACCTGATGACGCAACTTTACGGCATCGCCGTGATCGGCATCTTTACGGTTGCAGCTTCCGCCGTGGTATGGCTCATCATCAAGGCGGTTGTCGGCCTGCGGGTCTCGGAAGAAGCCGAAATCGACGGGCTGGACATGTCGGAACTGGGCATGGAAGCCTATCCCGAATTCTCCAAGACCTGATCAGATACCCCGTCACGAGATGGACCCGGGCATGACTGCCCGGGTCTTTTCGTTTCAGCGCGGGAACCCCTGGCGCCACCCCTGGTTCAGCCCTCGACGCGCCGCGGTGCGCCGGTGGCCATGTTGGTTCCGATATAGGGGCTGGTCGCCTTCTTCCATGCCGCGAACCCCCCTTCCATATGAGCGATACGACTCATCCCGGCTTCCAGCGCGGCGCGCGCAACCTTCTCGCTACGGACACCAGAGCCACACATGAAGACGATGCGCTTGTCGCTCTGCCCCGGCAGCTTGTGCGCGTTGAAGAACGGCATCGGCAGAAGCAGGGCCCCTTCAACATGTTCGAACATGTACTCCTGCGGGGTGCGGACGTCGATCAGCACGACTTCGTCACGCGCCCAGGCATCGGACACCTCCTCGACGCTCCAGGTTTCCAGTTCGCCGCCGTCAATGGTTTCGGTCTTCATGTCTGCAGTCCTTTTTCAGCCGTTTCAGAATCGGTTCGCGGGGATCTTGAAATAACTTTGCCCGTCATCCTCGGGTTCGGGAAGACGCCCGCCGCGCAAATTGACCTGCAGCGCGTACAAAATCCGGTCCGGCAGGCCCAGCGTGGCATCGCGATCGTCACGCAGCGTCATGAATGCCTCGCGGGTGGCCCCGCCACCGACATGGGGATTGTCGCGCTTGTGTCTGGCCACGGTCGCCTCCCAAGCCGGCTCCTTGCGGTCACCGACGGGGGGATAATCATGCCCGACGAAAAGACGCGTGTCTTCGGGCAAGGCCAGGATGGCCTGCAGGCTGTCATAGAGTTGACTTGACGATCCGCCCGGAAAATCGGCGCGGGACGTGCCAACATCCACATGCATGAAGGTGTCATGCACGAAGGCCGCATCCTGTCCGACCACGTAGGTGACCGACCCCAGCGTATGACCGGGCGACAGCATGACGCGCACATCAAGATTACCCAGCTTGAAGATCTCGCCATCCTCGAACAGCCGGTCGAAATCACGGTCGGGATCGAACGCGCCGCTCAGGTTATACAGCTCTTCCCAGATTTCACTGATGTCGCGGACCTTGGCGCCAATGGCATTCGGTGCCTCCAGTTCCTGCCGCAACCACGCCGAGGCCATCAGGTGATCAGCATGCGGATGGGTGTCCAGGATCCATTCCACCTCCAGCCCCTCGGCGTTGACGAAATCCACGATCTCCCGGGCGCTGTCATGGGATGCGGCGGCCTCGGCGGGCCGGAAATCCTGAACGATATCTATCAGAGCGGCCTTTCCTGTGTCGGGGTCAGCCACGACGTATTGTATGCTTCCCGAGGCAGGATCGTGAAAACCTGTTACTTCGGGCGAATTTGATCCCTGTGAAGGGCTTTTTCGACGGAACATGGTCACTCCTTTCTTATGATCCCATTCACTTAAGTGAATGTATTTGTGAACCAACCCCACACGCGGGATTTCGGCAGCGTGACCGCCGCGCGGCCAAGTTCTCGTCTGGCAGAATCGCCACGTCTCATGCTAGGTGTTGGGTCATGAATGATGAAAGCCCCCAAATAAGCCCCGGTTCACAAGTCCCGCGCCCCATGATCCGGCAATTGGATGAAGCGGCGATCAATCGGATCGCCGCAGGGGAAGTAGTGGAACGGCCGGCCTCTGCCGTCAAGGAACTGGTGGAGAACGCGCTGGACGCTGGGGCATGTCATATCGCAATCGCGCAGGCCGATGGCGGCAAGACCCTGATCCGGGTGGCCGATGACGGTTGCGGAATCGTGCCCGAAGACCTGCCGCTGGCGCTTGCGAGGCACGCCACCTCCAAGATCGATGGCTCGGATCTTCTGGATATCCACAGCTTCGGCTTTCGCGGCGAGGCGTTGCCGTCGCTCGGAGCCGTGGGCCGATTGACGATAACCTCGCGCGCCGAGGGCCACGATGCCGCCGAAATCCGTGTCTCCGGCGGAACCCCGGGCCGTGTCAGGCCCGCCGCGCTCAACGTGGGCACGGATGTGACCCTGCGCGATCTCTTCCATGCCACGCCAGCGCGGCTGAAGTTCATGCGTAGCGACCGGGCCGAGACGCAGGCCATCACCGATACGGTCAAGCGGTTGGCAATGGCCGCACCGTTCGTATCCTTCACGCTTCGCGACGTCTCGGGCGGCGGTGACGGGCGTGTGACCTTCCGTGCGAATGCCGAAACAGGAGACATGTTCGATGCTCTCCAGGGTCGCCTGGCGCGGATCCTCGGCTCGGATTTTGCCGAAAACGCGCTGCGGATAGAAGCCGAGCGCGACGGGCTTCGCATGACCGGGTTTGCCGCGCTGCCCACCTATTCGCGCGGTGCCGCGGTGGCGCAGTACCTCTTCGTGAACGGGCGCCCGGTACGCGACCGGATGCTGATCGGCGCGTTGCGCGCCGCCTATCAGGATCTTCTCAGCCGTGACCGGCATCCCGCGGCCGCACTCTTCATCGACTGCGATCCGCGGCAGGTTGACATCAATGTCCACCCCGCGAAATCAGAGGTGCGGTTTCGTGATCCCGGCCTTGCCCGCGGTCTGGTGGTCTCGGGACTGCGGCACGCGCTGGCCGAGGCCGGACACCGCGCCTCCTCCACGATCGCAAGCGCCACGCTGGGGGCGATGCGCCCCGACCCCGACCGCGCACGTGTCTACCAGATGGACCGGCCCTCGCCCGCTGCGCGCGCCGCGGCATACCAGGCCCAGGCCCCCGCCTTCGCCGAGATGCAGGCCGCTTACAGCGCCCGGACAGAACCTGCCACAGGCGAATCGGACCAGACCCCGGACTTCACGCAAGAACCATCCGAAACGCCGCCGCAGTCCCTTCCTCTGGGGGCAGCGTGTGCCCAGATTCATGAAAACTACATCGTCGCCCAGACGGAAACCGGCATGGTCATCGTCGATCAGCACGCCGCGCATGAACGGCTTGTCTACGAAAGACTCAAGTCGCGGACGGGCAGTACCGGCGTTGCGTCGCAAGCGTTGCTGATCCCCGAGATCGTCGATCTGTCCGAGGCCGATGCAACACGAATTCTGGAATTCGCCGGGCAACTGCAACGCCTCGGACTCGTTGTCGAGAACTTTGGCCCCGGCACCATCGCAGTCCGCGAAACGCCCGCCATTCTCGGCCCGGTGGACGCGCGCGCGATGATCCACGACATCCTTGACGAACTTGCAGAGCAAGGTGAAAGCCGGACCTTGCAATCGCGCATCGACGCGGTCCTGTCGCGCATCGCCTGTCACGGCTCGGTACGCTCCGGCCGCCGGATGACCGCCGCAGAGATGAACGCGCTTCTGCGCGAGATGGAGGCGACCCCCCATTCGGGCCAGTGCAACCATGGCCGGCCCACCTATGTCGAGCTGCCGCTTGCCGATATCGAAAGGCTTTTCGGGCGCACATGATTACCATCGGAGACACCGCCGTTTCACTCGAAGATCCGGTCGGCACTGCCATTCTCATCGCTGTCGGCGGTCTGGTTGTGATCGTCCTCCTGCTGATCATGGCCGTCCGCGCCGCGGCCCGGTCGGCACGCATGACCGAACCCCTGGTCCGCCAGATGGGCGACCTGGGCCAGCGCGTGCAAGGGCTGAGCGAGGGCCAGCAGCAGCTCGCCGGGGGCCTCAACCACGTTTCCGAGGCGCAGGCCTCGGCGCAATCGCACATGCTGCAATTGATGGAGAAGCGGCTGACGCAGGTGACCGAGAACATGACCGAGAACCTGCAGGGCTCGGCCCGGCGCACCGCGCAATCGCTGGGCGAATTGCAGCAGCGCCTGCAGGCCATCGACAAGGCGCAGGACAACATCACCAAGCTGTCGGGCGACGTGCTGAGCCTTCAGGATATCCTGTCCAACAAGCAGACGCGCGGAGCCTTCGGTGAAATCCAGCTTACCGATATCGTGACCAAGGCCCTGCCCTCCGACAGTTTCAGCCTCCAGCACACGCTGTCGAACGGCAAGCGCGTGGATTGTCTGGTTCACCTGCCCAATCCACCGGGGCCAATCTGCATTGACAGCAAATTCCCGCTGGAGGCTTACGAGGCAATGCGCAAGGCCGGCACCGACCGGGAGTTGAGCGAGGCGGCCAGGTTCCTGCGCACATCCGTCAAGAAGCACATCAAGGACATCGCCGAGAAATACATCCTCGACGGGGAGACGGCCGACGGGGCGCTGATGTTTCTGCCCTCCGAGGCGGTCTATGCCGAACTGCACGCCAATTTCCCCGAACTGGTGCGCGAGGGGTTCGCGGCGCGGGTCTGGATCGTGTCGCCAACCACCTGCATGGCCACGCTCAACACCATGCGGGCGATCCTCAAGGATGCCCGGATGCGCGAACAGGCCGGCGCTATCCGGCGCGAACTGGGCTTGCTCTTTGCCGATGTGGACCGGCTGGGCAACCGGGTCGAGAATCTGGACCGGCATTTCCATCAGGCTGCCAAGGACATCTCGGACATCAAGATTTCCGCCGACAAGGCCGGGCGCCGTGCCAAGCGGCTGGACAATTTCGATTTCGAGGAGCTTGCACCAGAAGGCGAAGCCCGGATCGTTCCGCTTCCCAAGGATCGCTGAGCGCTTCGGCGGGCGCGGTTTAGAGCCTTGGTTTCCTGATCACGGGTCTGCCGCGCGGACCTTGGGGGCGCTGCCCCCAAACCCCCGAGGTATTTCAGGCCAGATGAAACGGGCACCCCGTCCGCCCCGAGCCGGCCCGGAGTCTCCTGTCGGGGATCGCCGAGGCAAAAGCGGTGGCCCGCAGGCAATGTGCCGGGCACGTCACGTGCTTGTGGCGGTGGCGCCCTTGCGCCTACATCGTTTCTAGGCAATGGCGGCGGAAGGCGCGTTTGAGCATGTCCAGTTCGTCGCGCAGGAGGTCAAGTTCGGCGCGTATGTCATGGCTCAGAGCGTGGCCCGACATCAGCGCGAAACTGTCCAGTATGTCACCCGTGGCGACATCCCGAATCAGGAATGTCTGCACGCCGTCTGCGATCATTTGCACCGGGATCGGAACCCGCACCCGCCATTGTCCCGGCGTGCCGGTATCCGCAACCTCGACACCCTCGACCGGCGTCTCAAGATGGGTCACCTCAAGCCGCGGGGCCTCGACGCCGCCGCTCTTGCGGGTCAGCAGTCCTTCCCAGACGCCTTCGGCAAGCCTTGTCTTGGTCAATATGAGATCGCTCATGCCGTTTCTCCCGGACAATCAGAGCGCGGCCCGCGGGCGACGCGAGAAGGTGAGGTCCCGCACGATGACCTGGCTCATCTGAGGGTTCTCGAAGATCAGGTCGATCCAGGCGCGCTCGATCCTTTTTTCGTTCAGTTTTGAATAGGCCAGATCGAATTCCACCATGATCTCGTCGTGATCCAGCGGCAGCTCGCGCACGATCTGTTCGGTGTTGGGCCCGTGGCGGATGTTGAGGCGTGCAAATATCTCCAGAGGTTTTTCCATCTCCACGATCGTGTCCATGCGGACCAGGTGATTGCGGCGCAGCCCCGCCACGGCCTCCCGGGGGAGATCGACGACAAGTGACAGGAACGAGCCGTCGAAAGCAAGGACATCCATGCGCAGCCCGTAAGGCGCCAGATCGGCTGCGCGGGTGTTGCGCAGTTGGCGCAGCGTCAATTCGGATCGTTCACAATCGTGGAACAATGTCACCTCATCGCCCATGCGCGACTTGCTTTGCGCCGATGAAACTCCGGGTCGCTCCAGAACTTCGCGCCACAGTCGCGGGCGCCACGACCAATCTGTGCCGTGCGGACGGGGAAAGGCGTTGGACCCCTCCACTGGCAGAGCAAGCCGGCTGTCCGCGACCTTCATGAATTCATGGAGGCAAAAAAGCAGGCTTCGGGCGCGTTTTCGCTCTGTGCGAAGCTGGGCAAGGCTCATGCGCGGCGCATTACGAGCGGCCCGTGCCCAGCGGCGCAAGCCCCGGCGATAGGTCATCCAATCCAGGAGAACACTGCGAAACTCGATCATTCGGTCACCTGCTTCCGGCATGGGTTCTATCCTGCCCGGTCCGCTTCTTCCAGATGATTACGAGGAATTTCCGAACAATCCCGAAAGGAACGTTCCCAGAGCGCCACGCGGCCCGTCCCGTGCTTGGTCCGACCCGCTTTGGCGAGCGTCATCGGCATGCCCACCCTCCGCGAGGCCCGCGGCCGGGTTGGCGTTGCGCAAAGTATCTGCCAGTTCGGTCACAAGGCGCCGTCCCGCGGCGCCTGCCAACCTGCTGTCGCGGGGCGCATAAACTGCCAATCCGGTCAGATGGCCATTGAGTACCATGCTGCCCCGCCAATGGCGCGGGTCACCGCCAGGCATCGCCCGGTCGCCCCCGGAAGCAAGATGCACCAGCGCGAGATCCTCCTCGTTCACCATTTCCAGAGGGGCGGCATTCGGCGACAGCTTCTCGGCCAACTCCTCGGCCGTTGCATGGCGCACGCCCGGCTCATCCGGCAGAACCGATACGGTGATGACCGCAGGATCCACCATGGGTCCCTCGCCGCCAATGTGGGCACAGCCCGCCATGAGAACGAAACTGCCCTGGTCACGGCGCCGGACATGGCTTTCGTCTATACAGTATCCTGCCGGGCTGGCAACGATCGCTCCGCCCTGGAAAAGGGCAGTGCGCTGGACTTGCCGCGAGTCGCGGACCGGGGACAGACACCCCGAGACCGCCAGCAGGGCGAAGGCCGATGCCAGGGCCATCCAGAACCGGGGACCCCTTTCAAAGATCCATGTAGACATGGCGTTCCGCGGCACCGCCCGGATGTGTCACCGCACCCTTGTAGGTTTCGCCCACGAGCTTGGCAAATTTCCATATCGCGCCGGTCGCATAGATCGTCTCGCGCGGGCCGGGCCAGGCAGCCTTGCGCCGGGCCAGCTCCTTGTCGTCGAGATCAACCGACAGCTCGCCGCGGATCGCGTCGATGGTAATGCTGTCGCCCGTGGCTATCAGGGCAATCGGCCCGCCATGCGCCGCTTCGGGCCCGACATGGCCCACGCAGAACCCGCGAGTCGCCCCCGAAAAGCGGCCGTCCGTGATCAACGCAACCTTCTTGCCCATGCCCTGACCCGAAAGCGCGGCCGTGGTGGCCAGCATTTCGCGCATGCCGGGGCCGCCGGCCGGCCCCTCGTTGCGGATGACGATCACCTCGCCCTCCTCGTAACTCCGGGCCTTGACCGCTTCGAACGCCTCTTCCTCGCTCTCGAAGACCCGCGCCGGACCTGTAAAGACCTGGTGCTCGGGCGCGATCCCCGCCACCTTCACGATCGCCCCTTGTGGCGCAAGGTTGCCCTTGAGCCCGACAACGCCGCCGGTGGCCGTGAGGGGTTTGTCGATGGGGTGGATCACCTTTCCGTCGGCCTCGCGGTCGATCAGTTCAAGCTCCTCGCCGATGGACCGGCCGCTCGCGGTGACACAATCCTCGTGGATGAGCCCTGCCTTGCGCAGCTCCTTCATCACCACCGGGATACCACCGGCATCAAAAAGATCCTTGGCCACGAATTGCCCACCCGGTTTCAGATCGACAAAATAGGGCGTGTCACGAAAGATCTCGCAGACATCATCGAGATAGAACTCGATTCCCGCCTCATGTGCGATCGCCGGCAGGTGCAACCCGGCATTGGTGGAGCCGCCTGTGCAGGCCACCACGCGCGCGGCGTTCTCAAGGCTCTGTCGCGTCACCACGTCCCGGGCGCGGATGTTCCTGTCCAGCAGAGACATCACCGCGACACCGCTGGCCTCGCCGTACTGATCCCGTGATTCATACGGTGCGGGCATCCCGGAGGAGTTCATCAGCGCAAGGCCGATCGCCTCGGACACGCAGGCCATGGTATTGGCCGTGAACTGCCCGCCGCAGGCGCCCGCCGAGGGGCACGCCACGCGCTCCAGCATCTCCAGCGCAGCATCCGACAGGGTTCCGTTCTGGTTTCGCCCCACTGCTTCGAACATGTCCTGGACCGTCAGGTCACGGGTGCGGAAATCTTCGGGGATCTCGTCCACCTGCGGCGCCTTGCCCGGCAGGATCGAACCACCGTAAACGAAAACCGAGGGCACATTCAGCCGCACCATCGCCATCATCATCCCCGGCAGGGACTTGTCGCAGCCCGCGAGCCCTACAAGCGCGTCGTAACAATGGCCGCGCATCGTCAGCTCCACCGTATCGGCGATGGCCTCGCGGCTGGCGAGGGAAGAACGCATGCCCTCATGCCCCATCGCGATGCCGTCGGTCACGGTAATCGTGGTGAACTCGCGCGGGGATCCGTGCGCCTCCTTCACACCGCCCTTCACCGCCTGGGCCTGACGCGACAGCGCGATGTTGCAGGGCGCGGCCTCGTTCCAGCATGTCGCGACCCCGACGAGCGGCTGATGGATCTCCTGCTCTGTCATTCCCATGGCGTAGTAATAGGACCGGTGAGGTGCGCGCGCCGGCCCTTCGGTCACATATCGGCTGGGCAGCTTGGATTTGTCGAACTTGGTCATGGCGGCCTTCCTGAAAACTTTTTGCCAACAGGGTTAAACAAGCACACCTGCAGGCACAAGGCCGATTGCAGGGGACGCGGGCGCGACCTAGATAAACAGGATGAATTATGATCCGCACAGCGAATTGACCGATCCGGCCAGACCCAACAGCGAACTCTGGCGCCTGGCGGCCGGGCTGATGATGGGCGTGCTGGTTTACTACGGTCTGAACTGGGCCATTTTCGCTCTGGTCGCCCTTGGTGCCGGTGACGAGGCCTACATGGACTTCATGCAGGTCGTGCGCGAGGGTGAAACCCCTCTTGCGGTCCTCGTGCAACTTTACAGCTTCGGCTGTCTCGGGGCGGCCGTCATGATCGTCACCGCCCACATGCACAATCGACCGGCCCGCGGTCTGCTTGGGCCACTGCCCCGCGCGGTGCGCGATTTCACCCGCGTCTTCGTGGGCCTGGCGCTGCTTTACGCGGTCGTGACGCTGCTGCCGCCATGGACCCCGGCGCATGACCTCGAGCTGAACCTGCCGGTTACGGCTTGGTTGATGATGTTGCCGCTGGCCATTCCGGCGGTGCTGGTGCAGGTCGGGTCGGAGGAGTTGCTTTTCCGGGGCTACCTTCAACAACAACTGGGCGCGCGTTTTGCCAACCCGCTGGCCTGGATAGGGCTCCCTTCGCTTCTTTTCGGTGCGTTGCATTTCGCGCCGGGCGTGTACGGAGAGAACGCGCTGCTGATCGCGCTCTGGGCGGCATTGTTCGGTGTGGCTGCCGCAGACCTCACGGCGCGCAGCGGATCATTGGGGCCAGCCATCGGGTTGCACCTTTTCAACAACCTTGGCGCGATCCTCGTGACGGCCCTGCCCGGTCCGATGTCCGGCCTCGCGCTGTTCGTCGTGGAGCACGGGCCGCAGGCGGCCGAATTGCTGCGCCGGACAATCCCGGTGGATTTCGCAATGCTGCTGGTCAGCTGGCTGACGGCCCGGCTGGCCCTGCGACGCTGATTGCATTTCATGCGTCGGCGGCTTATCTCGGAGCCGAAAACGCTTGAGGGACCGCTTTCATGAACTGGATCACCAACTACATGCGTCCGCGGATCAACTCGATCTTCTCGCGCCGCGAGATGCCCGAGAACCTGTGGTCCAAGTGTGACGAATGCGGCACCATGCTTTTTCACCGGGAATTGAGTGACAATCTGAATGTCTGCACCAGTTGCGGCCATCACATGCAGATCACCCCGCGCGCCAGGTTCCAGGCCCTTTTCGACGGGGGCACCTTTGCACAGGTCTCGGTACCCGCGCCCAAGCCCGATCCCCTGCATTTCCGGGACCAGAAAAAATATCCCGACAGGATGCGCGCAGCGCAGAAATCCACTGGCGAGGTTGAGGCGATGCTCGTGGCCACCGGCGAGATCGGGCG
>Ga0102929_1000660_pt1 | contig 20353 bp, 16 predicted proteins | sample SalPonR1_B_D2_MG_FD_78510 | JGI IMG/M metagenome (GOLD analysis project Ga0102929, IMG submission 78510) | Salt pond soil microbial communities from South San Francisco under conditions of wetland restoration - Salt Pond MetaG R1_B_D2_MG | ecosystem: Environmental > Aquatic > Marine > Intertidal... | reverse complement strand
CGAGATCGGCGCCGCGGCCTGAGGGGGCAGCCATGTGCGAGACATGCGGACAGCATGGCCACCCGGACGGCCGCTCTCACGGTCATGAGCACGGCCAGGCCCATGGACATTCGCACCTGCCGGCGAATGCGAAGGCCGAGGACTTCCGTGTCGTGGTGACGGGCAAGGGCGGTGTCGGCAAGACCAGCCTCACCGCCCTGCTCGCTCTGCGCCTCGCGCGCCGCGGCATGCGTGTCCTCTCCCTGGACGCGGATCCCCAGGTGAACCTGCCCTGGGCGCTGGGCCTGCCCGCGGAGGAGGCGCAGGCGCTGACGCCGCTATCGGAGAACGCGGATTACGTGGAGGAGACCACAGGAGCGCGTCCGGGCGACGGCTGGGGCTTGTTCTTCCGCCTGAACCCGAAGGTGGACGACGTGGTGGACCGGTACGGCACCGTGACGCCAGAGGGAATACGGCTGCTGGTGATGGGTAATACGGTACAGCCCGCGGCCGGTTGTCTGTGCCCGGAGAACGCGCTGCTGGCGGCCGTGGTGAACGCCATCGGCCTCCGTGAGGGCGAGGCCATCCTGATGGACACCCAGGCAGGCTTCGAACACTTCGGCCGCGCGCTCGCGCGCGGCTTCCGCCACGCGGTGGTGGTGGCCGATCCCACCTTCAACGGCGTGCAGGCGGCCCTGCACGCCGCCCGGCTGGCCCGCGACCTGGACATCGGCGCGGTCCACCTGGTCGTGAACGGCGTACGTGACGACGACGAGTACCGACGCGCCCTGGCGAGGATCGAGGAGGCGGGCGGATTCGACTTCGCGAGCAGCCACCGGCTGCCGTGGGACGAGACATTGCGGCGCTCCGAGCCCCGGGTGGCTCCGGCGCTGGACGAGGCAGCCGAGCCCGCGCTCGCCGCGGCCGTGGATGGCCTGCTGCAGGCGCTGGTCGGCGACAAAACGAAGACGAGACGAGGACTGGCAACATGCGCATCCTGATACTGGGTGCCGGACCGGCCGGCATTTCCGTGGCGGAAAACATCCGTGACCTCCAGGACCTCGCCGGCTCCGCGCCGGAGATAGCGATGGTCTCGGCCGAGCCGTTCCCGCCCTATTCGCCGCCGGCCATGGCGGACCACTTTCTGACCGGTGACGAGTCGCGGCTGTACTGGAAGGGGAGCGATATCTGCGAACGGCTGCAGGTCGACTACCACCCGGGCAGGATCGTGACCGGGATCGATGCGGAGGCTCGTCGCGTCAGCCTGGCCGAGGGCGAGCCGCTCGCCTGGGACCGGCTGGTGATCGCGACCGGCAGCCGGCTGCATGCCCCTGTCGAGGGCGCGACGTTGCCCGGCGTCTACAATTTCAAATCTTTGTCGGCGGCACGGGAACTGGTCGAACACGCCCGCCGTGGCCAGGTGCAGAAGGCCGCGATCGTCGGCGCGGGGTTCATCGGCGTGGAAGTGGCGCTGGTGCTGGCCGACCTCGGGCTGGAGGTAACGCTGGTCGAGCAAGCCGAGGGGGTGATGCCGCGGATGCTGGACGAGGAGACGGCGGAGATCGTACGCCGGGCGCTCATCGCGCGCGGCGTCCGCATCCTCACCGATACGGCCGCGAGCGCCTTCGCCGGCAACGGCCGCGCCCGGGCGGTGGTGCTGGAAAGCGGCGACGTGATCACGGCGGACGCGTGCATCGCGGCCACCGGCGTGAAGCCGAACATCGACTACCTGGCGGAGGGCGGTTTCGACCTGGGCTGGGGCGTGCGGGTGGACCATCGCCTGCACACGGGCGTGCCCGACGTGTGGGCCGCGGGCGACTGCGCGGAGACCTGGGACCGGATGACCGGCGAGCGCTTCGTGCACGCGATCTTTCCGAACGCGATCAGCCAGGGCCGCGTGGTGGCCGAGCAACTCATGGGCTTCGAGACGCTGTACGAGGGCGCGGAGACCATGAACAGCCTGAGACATCTGGGCGTGCCCGTGATGGCGATGGGCGAGCTGAGGGGCGATGCGGAAGCCGTGCGCTCGACGGCCGACTCGCTGCGCCGGATCGTGCTGCGCGACGGCTGCATCGTCGGCTTCAGGCTCGCAGGAGATATCCGGGGCGCCGGCGTCTATCGTTCCCTCATGCTGCGCCGCATCGACGTCGGCGCCTACGGAGAGAGTCTGGCCGACCCGACCTTCATCGACCGCCGGCTGGCCGACCCCTTCGTCCAACTCGCCGCCTGAGAAAGAGGTGCCGGACCGAACTTTTGCAAGTTTCTTAACTTGTTGCAGTCGGTCGTTCCGGCTCAGGACTGACTCGCCCCAGATTCGGGCGGCTGTCCGTAGGTCATCGATAAGTTGGAAAAGTTCGATAAGTTCGGTCCGGCACCGGAATCGAGCCAGTTTCGGAGTGGGCCGATGGACTCCTCGTAGCCTATCCGCGCCACTCTCTCGACTTCCTCGAAGTCGAGCATGCCCACGCCGCGGACGTGGATGTTGCGGTAGAAGTCGGCCAGCCCGTCCTCCAGCATCGTCCGACGCGCACGCCCGGAACCTACGACCATCGCATTCATGATGACGGCGGCGATTCCCGGCGCGCGGCGCGCGCGCTGCCACGGCAGCAGACGTGCCACGGCCTGCTGAAACCCCGACACGGCGAGACCGAAGTCATTCTCGCCGGTAGGACCTCTCGGCGGTGCGACATCGATGGCGATCACCGTCCCGGTCGGATTCAGGTCCCGCATGACATCGACGGGCACGTTGTTGAGCACGCCACCGTCCACCAACAGATCCCCCGCTTCGCGCACGGGCGGCAGGACTCCGGGGATCGACACGCTCGCGCGCACCGCGCGCGCAAGATTGCCGCGACGATGGACGACGCTTTGCGCGGTCGTCAGATTCGTCGAAACGCAGTAGAAAGGCAGCCACAGATCTTCTATATCCCAATCGCTCATCCACTCCTCGATACTGCGCGTAATGCGTCGGCCCGACAGGAGCGATGCGACGGGCAGCGTGTAATCCAGTAGCGACGAGAAACTCTCGCGGACAATCTTCACGCCCTCGGCAGCGCTGCGGCCCCAGGCGGCAGGAACGGAAACCGGAGCGCCGATGCTCGTGCCGCCGACCATGTCGATGGGAATGCCGAGTTCCTCCAGCGCGCGGATGACGCCGAGGTGCGCGAACCCGCGGGCGCCGCCACCGCCCAGCACGAGCCCAACCGCCTGCCCGGCGAATATGCGCGCGAGTCTGCCAATATCGCCTTCGTGACCGTCACGCAGGTGATACACCGCGTCGAGCTGACGCCCTTCGAGCCAGGCAGCGGTGCCGCGTGGCCGGTCGAGGTCGGCAGGATGCCACAGCAACAGGCTGCGCTTAGGCTCCCGGCCCGGGCGCCAGTGATCGGCGAGCCTGGTCTCGATCTCGCCCGGCCGCGGATCACCCGTACCATCCGCAACGATCACGACGTGGTCGACCTGGTGGACGCAGCGCTCGGTCCAGGCCGACCACTCCGGGTCCGCGATATAGAGGACGTAACGGTGGCGGTCGCCCAGCTCATGTAGCCATTCGGCGAGACGCGGATAGGAGGGCGCGGAGTCGGCGACGCGGCTGATACCCGGCTGACCGAGCTCGCGATCCACCGTGGCCGCATCCATCGGGACAGCCTCTCCGTATGCCGACATGCAGGCGGCCAGCGTTCTCACCATATCCTGCAAAGTTACGGATGCATGGGCCGGCACGAGGGCGAGGCTGGTACTCAGGGTTTCGCGGCGGGCGCCGACAGTGCTGTGCCGCTTCAGTCGCTCGATGATGATCTGCGTGAGACTCTTCATAGCGCCCGGATAGATTTCGATGAGGCGGTCGAAATCCTTTCGCGGTATCCGAGCCAGAACGCTGCTTCTGACCGCGTAGACGGTGGCGGAACGGGCTTCGCCTGACAGCAGTGCCATCTCACCGACGGTCTCGCCGGTGTGGACTGTATTGATCACCTGGTCGCCGCCGTCCGGCTGGGCGACCGTAACGCGCAGCAGGCCACTCAAGACGATATAGGCGCAGTCGGCCGCCTCGCCCTCACGGAAAAGATCGTCGCCGCTGCCGAGTGTCAGGAACTCGATGGACTCCTGGAGTGCTTCAGGGATACTGCCTTCCGAAGTCTCGAAAGGTCCGAACAGCCGACTGAGGTGGCGGGCGAGCTGCAGGCGGCGGAGCCTTCCCTCGACGATGCGTGTCACGCGTTCCCAAGTGTCAGGGCTGCTGTCCAGCAGCGCCTCGAAACGGGAGCGGGACAGTATTGCGAGCCACGAGTCGTCCAGCGCGCGGACATCAGCAATCCGGGTGCCACCGACGACCAGTTCGGTCTCGCCGGCGAATTCGCCCGGCCCGATCTCGTTCAGGACGCGGAAAGCGCCGTCCGCGACCGACTGCGTTGCCGCGAGGCGGCCCTCCAGCACCAAACAGGCCTCGTTGCCCTGTTCGCCGGCTCGCATGAGCAGTTCCCCGGCTGTACAGCGCAACTCTTCCGCGCCGTCCGCGAGGTGGGCTATCTCCCGCTCGCTCAAGGCAGCAAGTGGTCCTCCCTTCTCACGAAGCGATAGCAACCGACGCTGCATGCTTGCCCCCGACCTTTTAGGTCATAGGTGCCGGACCGAACTTTTGCAAGTTTCTCAACTTATCGTCTCGCCATGCATCAGGCGCGTTCGGCGGCAGCCAAAAAACCCGGTGCGCCACAGCGGCGACACCGGGTGTTCGAAACTCAATAAGTTGGAAAAGTTAAAAAAGTTCGGTCCGGCACCTCAATCGCCGCCGAACAGCTTGCGCAGTCCTTTCGTTACCTTCTCCTTGGCGCTGCGCTCCGTCTCCTGCTTCGCGGCTTCCTCGGCGCCCTCTTTCGCGGAGTCGGCCAGTTCCTCGGCGAGTCCGGGTTGCTCGCCGGCGGGCTGCTGCTCCCCACTCATGCCGGGCATGCCCTGCATCATCGAGCCCATACCGCCCATGTTGAACTTGCGATAGCCGTCCGGGATCACGAACAACGAGTCCGGCTGATCCCCGCGTTCGAGCTTCTTCACCTCGTAGCGGAAGCGGCTGCGCTCGCCCCTCGTCTCCGAGACCGCAAAGCTCTTCACCGCGATATTGTCGTCGGTGAACCACGTGAAGCCGCCGTACTTTCCGTCCGGCCCTTCGTAGATCACCTTGTACTTCGTCGTATCGAACCCGTTGACCTTCTCACGACCCACGACTTCCCGCTCGATGAGGCGATACTCCTTCATCTGATCGTTGGACTGGCCCATGTCCATTTCCATGTACATGCCCTGAGGCATGAGCATGTAGGTCTTCTGCGCCGCCAGATCCTGCAGCACGACCATGTCCTGACCGCCCAACTTCATCTCGTCGCGGATGTGTCCGGGTTTGAAATAGATGACCGTATCTATGTTCTGCTCTTCGGTCTCGAGTCGCGCCTCGGCGCGGAACGGTGTCTGCACCTCGCCGACCTGCGCGGCCTCATTCATACCGACGGCGATCATGCCGCCGAAAGCGAGCGCAGCTTCGGCCGCGAGCAACGTGGAGAACGAGGCGGCTAGAACCAGTGCTGTCTTTCTCATTTTCTCCCCCATGGAGGCCGGTTTCCCAACATAGAACTTACGCCTGCGCCCGAGCGTCCGTCAAATTGCCTGCCGCGCTTTCAACCGCTGCCCGAGCCCATTAGTATTCCGCAGAACGATAACGGACGCCGGCGCCCGAGAGATCGGCGGGCAGCGGTATGACAGGGGGAGAAATGCCATGACCCATTCGCTGCGATACACGACCACAGCAATGGCGCTGCCGCTCATGATCCTGCTCACGGCAGCACCGGCGGCCGATGCCGCGGATGATATCGTCTCGGCTGACACCCGGGCGTGGGCCGCCGACAAGCTCGATACCGCGGAAGCGGCTCTGCAGCGGGGTGACATGGAGACCGCCTGGAAGGCGACCGAGGCCGCGGCGGATGCGCCCACAGACTTCCATGGCCGTGGCCTCGCCGTCGTCTCCGCTCGCGCGCTCGGGAACGAGCTGTACGGCCGGATCTATCAGCTGCGCAAGAGCATCCGGACCCGACTGGGTCGCGAGGCGGAGGCGCAGGGACTCGTCTACGGCCGGCCCGGTGCACACGATCGCGACAAACCCTGGGAATGGGACTATCGGGATGCACTGGGCTGGTACAAGGGGGCCCCCGACGCGGACGCGCTGATCCGGCTGGCCCGCACCGCGCCGGCCGACCGTCAGATACTCCTGCGTATGCTCGGCAGCATCTCGACGAACGACGAAGGCGAAATCGAGTACGGCGTAGGCCGGGTCGGCTCCGGCGACGCCATCGGCCATGAACCGCTCCGCGACCGGTATACCCCCCTTCCGGCAGAGCTGGCGATACAGCAACGATTCGAGGAGGAGGTGATACCGGCGATCATCGGCCGCATGCAGCGGGAAGCCGACGAGCTTATGGCTGAGGAGCAGGCGCTCTACGACCGCCCGATGACGGATATGGAGAGACAGGCCTCGTCGGGCGACTGGGAAGCCATGGCGGCAGCCGTCGCGGGCGTGGAAGCGGAGGAGCCGCCCGATCCGGAGGTGCAGCTCCGGCTGTGGCGTTCCAGCGACTCGCAGAAGCTCCTGCGGGAGGCCAAAGAGTGGTACGAAACCCTGACGATCCGCGTCCGCGTCGACGGTGAAACGCGCATACGGCGGGCTGTCGCCGTGCCCGTCCTAGAGGTTGCCACGAAGCGCGCCGACGAGATGATGGCGATCGGCGACGACATCGATGTCCCGTTGACGGCGCGCGCGGACGCCTACAGCGACGCCCAGGACTATTATGCAATCGCGGATAACCGGGAGCGCACCGACCTCGCCTACCAGAAGCAGGTCGCTCTGCAGCCGGCGCTGGACGCCTATCGCGAGAAGCGGGAGGCGGCACTGGAGAAGGCCGCGGAGCGAGGCAAGGGAATGGCGGCCGAGATGGAGCGGGCCGTCGAGGACATGGAGAAGACCGAAGAAGAGAAGGAAGCCTTCAAGGAAGAAGCCGACGCGCTGGAGGACGAACTCGGCTTCTGATCGGCCTCCGGGGCGAGCCGGCGGCTAGTCGGTACCGGCGGCCGCTTCCTCCCGCCAGCGCTGGACCACGATTTGCGGGTCCCGGACGACGGGCAGCTCGCCGCGAGCATCGGGCAGGCGGAGGATGGACAGCACGAACGGATAGACGTCGGTCACGTGCCGTTCGCCGATCACCGCGCCCCTCGGCAGTCCGCGCCCCCGGGCCATGAAGATGCCGTGCATCGCCGCTGCCGACGGGTCCCAGCCGTGGTTGCCGGCCTTGATCCTCGCGATCCGCTCGGGGCGGGACACCACTGTCCTGCCGGGCTCTGCCATCAACACGATGTCGGCGAAGCGGGAATCTCCGTCCGGTACGCGCCAGTGCGGCGGCGACTCCTCCCTGAGCCAGGCCCGGCCGTGTTTCCAGCTGGCGTTCACACGGTCGCGGATAGCAGCGGCCCGGGACGGATCGGGGCTGTCCAGCCAGATATTCAGGTAGCTGCCGCCGTTGTGGAGAGTCAGGCCGTCGAGGTCGACGTGCTCCGAGAGCACGTAGGGCCCGGTATCCTCGTCTGTGGCCTGCTGGCCATGGTCGGAGACGACCACCACGTGGACTCGCTCGGCGACGGGGAGTCTGTCGAGGCCGTCGAGCAGCCGGCGGAGGTGGCCGTCCACGCGCTGGATCGCCGCGCGCGTCGCCGCCGAGTCCGGACCGGTGCGATGCGCCGCCAGGTCCACTTCGTCGAAGTAGAGGGTGACGAGGTGCGGTCGGCCCGGCGCGGGCAGGGCCAGCCAGTCCAGTACCTGGTCCACCCGGGCTTCGCCGGGGACGGTGCCGTCGTAGGGGTACCAGTAGGTGGGCCGGATGCCCTGGATATCGGCCTCAGTGCCGACGAAGAAGAAGGCGGCGGTCAACATGTCGTTCTGCTCGGCCACCACCCAGAGCGGGTCGCCGCCGTACCAGCGGCCGTCGTGCACCGCCTCCCGATCGTACATGCGGTACCAGCGGCCACCTTCGGCCGCCGGGAAGTGATTGGCGACGAGGCCGTGATCGGCGGGATAGAGGCCGGTGGCGATCGAATAGTGATTGGGGAAGGTCAGCGTCGGGTAGACGGGCGTCAGCGACGAGGCCCGGATGCCGGTGGCGGCCAGCTCGTCCAGCGCCGGGGTCTCGGCTTTGTCACGGAAGTCGTGACCGAAACCGTCGATGGAGACGAGTATCACGTAGGGCTTATCGGCATGCTCCGGCGCATTGAAGGTTCCGGCCTGGGCCAGCGAGGCGATGACTATCAGGAGGCTGGCGGCGTAGCGGATTCGGAATAGTCTCAAGGCGGTACTCCTGCGCGTGTGGATGCCGGACAGAAAGGCCGGGAGCGCCGGCGGCGGATAGCCTCCCTGACGGTGGTTCCGGTTATGCCAGAGCGGCACGGATAAGAAAAGACGCCCGCAGGACTCGCCTGCGGGCGCCGGGTGCCGGGGCGGGGGAGTGTCCCGGCTTACGCCATTAAGTTGCAAAACTTCAGAAAGTTCGGTCCGGCACCTCCTACGGGCGGGTTCCGCCTTCGACCGGGTCTCTGGTCCAGCCGAGTTCGGTCCAGTCGTACTTGTCGCCGCCGTGGCAGTCCACGCACCTGCCGTCGTAGCCCAGCGAGGCTTCGCCGGGGGCGATCTCGTGGTTCACCGTCAGGTACATGATCGTGTCGACGAACTCGAAGTCACCCGTGTAGGTCTGGCCCGCGTAGGCAGCGCCTTCCGCCAGCGCCAGGTTCCAGTCGTACTCTTTCCAGAAGGCATTCGGACCGCCGTTCGGACCGAACAGATGCGGCACCAGGATGGTGTTGTTGTTCGCATCCGCAGGCTGGTTGGCGATCATCTTCTTGAACGGATAGATCATGGCGCCCTGGGTCGTGTAGTCGGCGACCGGCTCGGCCAGTACGGCCGGCAGCGAGGTGTACTGGTCGTTCTCGTTGATCAGTACCTTGTTCCACTTGCCGTCGTAGTAGCGCAGCGTCGGCCTGACGTTGTTGGCCCAGACGAAGGTGCCCTTCTTCTTGTCGTAGGTCGCGCGGCCCGTCGCCGGATCGATCGGGATGGGATCGATGTCCTGACCCGCGTCTTCCCAGTACCACTCGGTCTTGGTCGACTGGTTACGCGCGAAGGTCGGGATGTGGCAGACCTGGCAGGCGAGCGTGGTGTGGGTCTCGACGATCTGCTGCACGTCCGTGCCCACGTGGATGTTGAAGCGGTCGCCGTGGCAGTCCGTGCAGCTCTTCAGGGTGCCCTCGTCCACGGAGTGGTAGGGCATGCCGCCGATGCCGTGGTCGATGGCTTCGCCTTCCACGTTCTTCTTCACCGTGTGGCAGGCCGTGCACTCGAAATCGGCGCCGTCCGTACCCATGTGCACGTCGTACTCGCGGGTGGTGTTCGCCAGCGAGAGCGAGAGATCGCCGTGTTTCACGTTGTCGCCGCCGCCGGCGCCTGCGTGGCAGTCGATGCAGCCGTCGATGGTCGGGACACCGCCGTTCTCGGCAACACTCTGCGCGACCAGGTTCAGGTCGACGCCAGCGGCCGGAAGGCCGGCCGTGGTCGGTGCCTTGGAGTAGGTGCCGGTCTGGTCATGGCACACCAGGCAGTCCACGTTCTCGGGGTTGCCGAAATCGTAGGTGTTGTCCGCGTAGCCATAGCCCGTATGACACTGCGTGCAGCGGCCCTCGTTACTGGGCACGGCCACACAGAAGTTATTGATGATGTCGTTCTTGCCGTGGATTTCCCCTTCGAAGCCGACGAGATTCGTGGCCAGACCTTCCCACTTGAAGTGGGCGCTGTCGATCATGTCGTCGCCGATGTTGCCGTGACAGTTCAGACAGGACTCGGTGCCCTCGTAGGGGTTCTCCGCGAAGTAACCCTTGTGCAGCTGGACCGGTGCGTAGGCGTCGCTCGCCAGCGCGTTGCAGTCCGTGGCGTCCACGACGCCGTCGCCGTTGAGATCCTCTTCCGGATCCGCCTGGCCGTTCTCGTTCAGATCCCAGCAGCTGATACCGTCCGCTCCGTCAGCGCCGTCCGCGCCATCGGCGCCGGGGGCTCCGTCGTCGCCCTCACAGCCCGCCATCGCGAACGCCAGCATGAACATGGAGAGAACGGCCAGGAGCCGGGTTTTCCCGTGCGTCAGTGCGTTCATCCTTTGTGCCTCCTGATCGGATCATCACCCGGGCGGCTGAATCGGCGCGAAGCAGCCGGACCCTCCTCGCGAAGAACCGGAGCCGGCCGCCGCGGGGGGCGGCGGTGAGGACGAGCCGCGCTGTCGAGAATCGAGACTGTCATCGGCCGCCCCCGCATCGATCGGTTTCCGGTTTCTTCAGGGAAGAGTGTTGTGCATTGCGGCAGAGAAATATATACGTTAGAAGCCCGGAAGCAGTAGGTAATTGTCCTAGTTATAGAATGTGTAGTAGATTTCTTTTCTCTTTCTGGTTGGTATACCAGATATCATTTCTAAATCGTTTTCCCCGCATATTCGCGGGTTCTTATACATGGCCTGGTATACAAGACGGCCGCCGGGCGCCGTTTGACACGGTGCCCGCTCTCCCGCTAAGGATGAATGCCGGCCACCGGAGATAGCGCATGCCCCGATTCCTGCCAGTACTCTTCACCGTCTGCTGCCTCCTCGCCGGCGGCGCAGCCGCGGCCCAGTCGCCCGCGGCGACGCAGAGCGCCGCGGACGAGGCCTCGGCCGGCACCGAGGAGATCGAGGAGCTGGTCAGGACGCTGGAGGATCCGCAGGCGCGGGAAGAACTCATCGGTCAGCTGAAAGTCCTGCTCGAGGCACAGAAGGAGCAGTCGGAGGGGCCGCTCCCCGAGCCGGCGAGCATCGTCGAGGTAGCCGGCGAGATCTTCGCCGACCTCCGGGACAGGGTGCTGGCCATCGAACCCCGCCGCGCGTTGGTCGCCGGCACCGCGAGCGCGGCCATCCTGATCGGTGCGTTCCTGCTGCGCTGGCTGCTGCTCGTACTCATGCGCAAGCTCTACGCCAGGCTCACCGGCCCCGGCCGACGGCGTGACGGGGAAACCGGATCGTCGTCGGCCACCGGGGAGGAAGCGGATACGGAGCGGGCCGGGGACGAGAACCGTAGGCAAGCCGCCGAGGGAGAACGGGTCGAGCTGCCCGGCACCCTCACCCGCCTGCTGACGCTGATCATCGCCGTTGCCGCGGTGATCCTGATCGCCGGGACCTGGGGCGCCGGCATCGGCAGACTGCTGGCCACCGATATCGGTTCGCGGCTCGCCGAGACGGCGGTCGCCGTCGGGCTGATCATCATTGTCACCGCCGTGCTCTGGAACGCCGCGGACCTGGTGATACAGCGGCTGCTGCGGGTCGCCACCCGCAGCCTCGACCGGGAGCGCACGGCGCGCAGACTGGACACCCTCGTGCCGCTGCTGCGCAGCGTGCTGCAGGCCACCATCGGCGTGCTGGCCGCACTGCTGCTGCTCTCCGAACTGGGCGTGAACATCGGCCCGCTGCTGGCCGGCGCGGGCATCCTCGGTCTCGCCATCGGCTTCGGCGCCCAGACGCTGGTGAAGGACCTGATCACCGGCGTGACCATCCTGCTGGAGGACGGCGCCACCGTGGGCGACGTCGTCGAGGTGGCCGGGCACGCCGGCGTGGTGGAGGAGATGCGAATCCGGGTGATCCAGCTGCGTGACCTCGCCGGCAACGTCCACCTGGTGCCCTACAGCGACGTCACCACCATCAAGAACTTCACCAAGGAGTTCTCCTATTACCTGTTCGAGATCGGCGTGGCCTACCGGGAGGACACGGACGAGGTCTGCGAGGTGCTGCGGGAGCTGAGCGACGAGATGCAGCAGGACAAGGAATACGGCCCGGACATCATGGAACCGCTGGAGATCCTGGGCGTGGATCAGTTCGCCGACAGCGCCGTGATCATCAAGGCGCGCATGAAGACGAAGCCGATCCGCCAGTGGGCCATCGGCCGGGAATTCAACCGCCGCATGAAGAAGCGCTTCGACGAGCGCGACATCGAGATCCCGTTCCCGCACACCACGCTGTACTTCGGCGAGCCGAAGGCGGGCACGCCGCCGCCGCTGCACGTCGCGCGGGACGCGCCGGCGGGTCAGGCCTCCGGCGACTGACGGCGGGGGTCCCCGGCTGGGCCGGGAGGGCCACGAAGGCCTGGGAGGCGGTCCGCGCCTACAGCATCACGTCGGAGCAGATGCGCCGGGTATCGTGGGGCTGGCCGCCCTGCTCCAGGGTGAGGTAGAGCGTGATCAGGTAGAAGCCGACGAAGACGAAGTCGCTGTGCAGCTTGTAGTCGTTGGCGATGAAGAAAGCGAACAGCTCGTCGAAAGATGCCTTGAAGTCGTCGATGCGGAACACCTGGGCGCTCTGGTCGACGCCGAAGTGCGCATGCAGCAGCTCTTTCAGCTCCGATTCCGCGGACTGCGACAGCCCCGGCTTCAGCATGCCCATCTGCCTGAGCGCGTTTTCGAAGGCGGAATCGTCGTCGCTGTAGAAAGAGCGGTACAGAGCCACCATGCCCTCGCGGAACTCGCTCCGCAGCCGTATCCACAGGCCGTTTGGCTCGTACAGCAGTTCGTCGCCCCGGACGCCGAAACGTGCCGGACGGAGATCCAGGAACAGCCCGTCGTCCACCAGCCACTGCCCGAAGTACAGATGCAGGATGTCGTCGCCCAGCGCCTGCAGCCGGTCTGCGTCCTCCACGCCCTGGAGCGGCTCCGCGTCGTACAGGTCGTCCGTCAGGGTGACCGCCGAGACGGTCTCGGCGGTGGCACCGCGCAGTTTGCGCACGCCCCGCCCGGTCATGAACTGCCAGCTGACCTGGCGCATGGCGGAGAGCATGGGCCGCCATTCGATGGCGTCCCAGCCCGTCGTGGGCACGAAACGGGCCAGCTGTCGGAGTTCTTCGGGGATGAAGCCGGGCAAGCGCATCGATTCGCTCCTGGGAGATTGACGGGACATTGACGGGGGATTGCCGGCGGCCCTCGGCTGCCAAAGGCTCGGGCACAGCGCCGGCTGCCGTTCCGCATGTTAGGGTCTCCTCCTGTAAATCGAAAGGCCTGAACCCGGTTTGAGCACATCTTCACCACAGACTCCGGCAGATCCGGCGCTATATGCACCGGCGGCGGAGGAGTTCGAGCGCACGCTGGAGAAACTCGAGCAGGCCCGCCCCTTCGGCAAGGCACTGCACCAGCAGCGTCTGCTGTCCATCGCGCGCAAGCTACTGAACACCACCGAGGGCATCGAGGCGCTGTATGGCTACGCGCCGCGCTTCGACAGCGCCGGGTTGTTCATGGGCGGCGACTGGGACGCACCGGACAAGCTCGAGCCGTCCCTCGTCCGCGACACGCTGATGGCCGGCGGCGATTTCCCGGCGCTGGAGTGCCTCAGCGAGCTGCGCTTTCTCGCCATCGCCTCCGGCCGCGTGGCGCACCCCGCGCTCGGCCCGGCGGACGCGCGTGCCTTCCTGGAGGACGTGCTGGCCCGCAACCTGGATTTCCCGTTCCCGGAGGCGACGGAGGTCACCCGCCAGGACAGCCTGATGACGGAGCGCCTGCAGCGCTTCTACGGATTCCTGCTGGAGCACCTCGGCATGGACGGCATCCTGGATGCACTGGTGGCCGAGTGCGAACGCATACTCCTGCAGCGCCCGATCATGGTGCAGCGCGCCGAGGAAATGCTGCATACCGCGGAGCACGTGCTGCCGGAGCCGGCGGCAGCAGAGGAGTCTGCGTCGATCCGGTTCACCCGTTGGCTGATCGGGGCGCTGCGGGGCCCCTCGGAACTCGCCCGCCGGCATCCGGACCCGGATGACTATGCCGTCGCCATCGCCGGCCTGGAAGAGGGCTCGCTCGCGGCCGAGGCCGGCGTCTTCGGCGAGCGCATGGACCGCACCGGCCTCGTGAGCCGGCATCATGCGGTGCTGCTGCGCCACCTGGCGGGCAGCAGCGACGACCTCTTCGCGGACGCCCTGGCGCTGAACCGCATCGGCCGCACCAGCCTCACCGAGTACCGGCAGCTGATCGGCCTCGTCATCGAGCACGCGGTGTTGCCGGACACGGCGCAGTGCATCTACGGGCTGTCGCGGCTGCTGAACAGGGGCATCCTGTTCTTCCAGCCCGTGGCGCCGGGGCTGCAGCACCTGACCGTCCTCACGATCGACCCGGAAGTGGCGGAGCTGCTGCGCTCTGCGAGCCAGCTGGCGGAGCCCCCTCCCGCAAACGCGCTGCTGCTGGCCGCGACGCTGAGCGTCATCGGCCAGCCCCGGGGCGTCGACCAGGGCCACAACCCCACCTGCCAGGCCGCCCGGGCGATCAGCCTGTGGTCGCTGAACGACGTCGGCTACCTGCTGGAGCTCATCGCCCGCGCCGCCGGCGAGAACGAGGTGGTCATGCACTTCGAGGGCGACACGATACGTTCCGCCGATCTGCCCGCCGGCCTGGCCGGGGAGCTGCACACGGAGCTCGACGCCGTCTCGCTGGTGCTGACGCCGCACCTGGACCGGATCTACATGGAGATGAGCCGGCGCACGATCGGCCGGCAGGGCGACGGACACAAGTGGGTCAACCCGGAGTTCCACGGCTGGTGGGTGTACCGCGGCTTCGCCTCGCTGGTGGACCCGGCGACCGAGGCCCTCCAGGACGCCGAGGGCTTCGTCCGCCGTTTCCACGCCGCCTACCACCCCGAATACAACGGCGGCAGGGACCTGGTCTATGCGCAGCCCTGCGGCGTGGTCTCGGTGAGCGCCAGCGGCGACTTCGTCGGCTGGCACGCCGTGTCCATCCAGCGGGTGGCGAGGGATCCGGCCGGCGCCTGGCGCGTCTACTTCTTCAACCCGAACCGGGACAAGGGCCAGAACTGGGGTCACGGCATCGTCACGTCCACCTCCAACAACGGCGAGTGGGAGGGCGAGTCCTCGCTGCCCTTCGAGCAGTTCCTGATGCGCCTCTACGTCTTTCACTACAAGCGCAGCGAGCTCGGCGACGAAGAGAGCGTGCCGGCGCAGATGGTGGCCGCGATACTGGACGGCATCGCCGACAGCTGGGCCGGGGAGCGGGACTGGATCAGCCGTGGCCGCGGCTGAGGCTGCGGACGTGTTGCTCGTCCACGACGAGCGTATGCTCGCGCACGACCCTACCGGCTGGGACCCGGAGCGCCCGGACTGGACGAGCTCCGTCAAAGCGCTGCTCGCCGCGCAGTATCCTGACAAGGAATTCGACGAGGGCTACGTGCATCCGGAGCGCCCGCAACGGATCACCGCCATCGCCGGTCGGCTCGGTGAGCAGCCCGTCCCCGGTACCCGCTGGCTGGCCACCGAACCCGCGGAGCCGCCGGAACTCGAACGCGTGCACACCCCCGAGCACGTGGCATTCATCGAGGGCCTGATCGGCCGCGCCTGCTGGCTGGACCGGGACACCACCGCCGTCTCGCCCGGCAGCGTCATGGCGGCCAAGCTGGCCGCCGGCGCGGGCATCACGGCCGTCGAATGTGTGGCCCGCGGCGAGGCGAGGCGCGCCTTCTGCATCACGCGGCCGCCGGGCCATCACGCCAGCGCGGCCCGCGCCATGGGGTTCTGTCTCTATAACAACGTGGCCGTCGCCGCCGCCCACGCCCGCACGCTCGGGATGCGGCGCGTCCTGATATTCGACTGGGACCTGCACCACGGCAACGGCACCCAGGACATCTTCTATGCGGACGGCGACGTCCTGTTCGTCGATACCCACTGCGCGGCGCCCTTCTACCCCGGCACCGGCGCCCTGGAGGAGACCGGAGAAGGCGCCGGCCGGGCCGCCACCCTCAATGTGCCGCTGCCCCCCGGCAGCGGCAACGCCGCGATGCTGCGGGCGATGGAGACGATCATCGTGCCGGCGGCGGAGGCCTTCCGCCCCGACCTGGTGCTGGTCTCGGCCGGCTTCGACGCGCACTGGCACGATCAGACTTTCGCGATGGACGAAGGCGGTTTCGCCGCGATCACGGCCGGCCTCTGCGGCATCGCCGACCGACACGCGGGCGGGCGCCTGATCCTGTGCCTGGAAGGGGGCTACAACGCCGACGCGCTGGCCGTTAGCGCTCACGCCACCGTCGCGGCCCTGGCCGGGTCGCTGCCCGACACGCTGAACACGCTGGAAGAGGACCCCGGCATCGCCGCCGTCGACGCCGCCGCGGCCTTCCACCGGCAGGCGGCCGGACGCTGACGAGGCGGCTCAGACGTAGAAGTCCAGCTCCTCCTGGTGTTTCAGCAGATCCCGCAGCTTGTGCGGGTCGTCGCCGAAGAAGAACACCAGTCCCCAGTGGGTGCCGAAGGCGCTCCGCTTCGTGACCGTCTCCTCCATCGGTGCCGTCAGCTCGTGATAGTCGAAGTAGGGATGCTCTTCGGTCTCCCGCGGGATCTCGAGCGTGCTCACCACGCGGCGGCGCGGGTAGACACCGAAGCAGCCGGCATAGCCTTTCGCGTCCTCGACCGGTTTCGGGAAGAATGCCTGGATCTCCTCTTCGCTGGTCTTCGGGTCGAAGACCAGGATGGAGGCCTGGTAGGCGTTGAAGCCGTAGGCACGCTCGATCAGCTCGAACGCCTTGAACCCCGGCGGCCGATAGGCGACCTCGCCAAAGTACATGGTACCGTCGCTGGTCACGAAGTACTCCGGATGAATCTGGCCGAACTTGATATCGAAGGTCTTGATCAGCTTCTCGATCTGCTCGGTGATTGCGGCGCGCCAGCTCTCGAGCTCCGGTGTCGCCGGCACGAACACGGAATACCCCAGCGTCACGTACTCGGAGATGTTCAGGAAGCGGATCTTGCCGTCGTGCACCCAGGCCTCCACCGCGAATTCCCAGCCGTCGAGGTGGCTCTCCATCAGCAGCGGGAACTCGGAGTCCGGGATGGCATCCACCTCCTCCGGCGTACGGATCACCCGGTGGCCGAGACAGCCGGCCTTGTCGAAGGCCTTCACGTGGATGGGGTCGTCCGGGTCGCCATCCAGCTTCAGCAGGGTCTGGTTCACCCGACGCAGGAAACGCACTACGTCGTCCCTGTCGTGGGCCTCCTCGAAGATGCCCACGCGGATGCCGCCCAGCTGGGCGCGGCGCTTCATCAGCGCCTTGTCGCGAAACAGCACGGCCTGGCCGTGGAGACGGGGATTGCCCATGAGCACCGAGTTGATGGCGCCGGCCCACTCCACCGTCTCCTCGAACAGGGGGATGGCCACGTCCACGCCTTCCTCCTTCAGGCGCTCGGCGATCTCCAGCGAGCGGTCGTTCAGCCGCTCGAAGTTCCAGGGGATGTAGGGGATGTCGTTCTTCTTGCAGTAGTCCTCGGCCCAGTCGGGCGCGACGACCACATAACGGCGGTCGAAGCGGTCGGCGGCCTCGACGGCGCCCAGGCTCCAGCCGAGTAGCGCCACGTAGCCTTTGTCGGGGTTCTTTTCCACGAATCCTCCATGCTGCCAAGGGGTCCATTACCCTAACACATCGCGCTAACGGCGATTTCCCGGCATTTACCGGCTATTTTGCGCCTGATCGCAGCAAGTTTTTGTGGGCCGGCGCGATCTGTGACAGGATAGAGGCTTGTCTCGCGCCGCGCCGAGCGCCATCGCGAGCCATCGAATACCGGGGAAAGACCGAGGAGGAAGCATGAAGATCGTACGTCTCAAGGACCTGGAAGGCACCGAGCGCGAAGTGAAGAGCCCGGCAGGGTGGACCAGCGTGCGATTCCTGCTCGCGCAGGACGGCATGGGCTTCTCGATGCACGAGACCACCTTCCCGCCGGGACTCGAGTTCGACATGTGGTACAAGCACCACCTCGAGGCGGTGTACTGCTACCAGGGCACCGGGGAGATCATCAACCGGGACACGGGCGAGAAGTTCGCCATCGAGCCGGGCACCCTGTACGCGCTGGACAAGCACGACAAACACACCCTGCGCGCCATCACCGAGCTGAAGCTGGTCTGCACCTTCAATCCCCCCGTCACCGGGCGCGAGATCCACGACGAGGAAGGCGCCTACGTGATCGCTCCGGAGGCCTGAACCGCCGGCCTCTTGCGCGGCTCGTCATCGCGGGTAAGACTGTCGGCCGGAACACCGCCGGAGGATACCGATGACAAGGATCGTTCCCTTCCTCGCGGCCCTGCTGCTGGCGGCGGGTTGCGCGACCGACCGCAGCGACCGCAGCGACGGCAGCAATAGCAGCGCTGCAGCGGATACCGCCGGCACCCCCGCAATCCGGGACGAAGCACGGCTGGTCGCCGGCCTGGCGCTGCCGGCCACCTGGACCGGCACCCTGCCCTGCGCCGACTGCCCGGGCATCCGTTACCGCCTGAACCTCTGGCCCGACGGCGTCTTCCATCTGCACCGGGAGTGGCTCGACCGGGATTTCGAGGAGTCCGATATCGGCCGCTGGCGCAAGGACCCGGCGAAAAACGCCATCCTGCTCTACGGCGGCCACGAGATGCCGCTGCAGTTTTCGGTGGAGGGGCCGCGCACACTGCGTCAGCTGGACGTCAGCGGCCGGCCGATCGAATCCGGCCTGCCCTACGAACTCACCAGCGAGAGCTCGCTGGAACGCCTGGACCTGGAACTGCCCATGCGCGGCATTTTCACCTACATGGCAGATGCGCCCCGCTTCGAGGAGTGCCTCACCGGCCGCTCCTACCCCGTCGCCATGGAAGGTGCCTACATCGAACTGGAACGCGCCTACCTGGCCGCGGACAAGCCCGGGCCGGGCGCCCCGCTCCTGGCCGCACTCGAAGGGGCCATCACGGAGCGCCCGGCCATGGAGGGGGACCGACTGATACCCACCGTGGTGGTACGGCGCTTCATCCGCCTGTTGCCGTCACAGAACTGCGAGAGAGCCATGAGCGAGGCCAGCCTGCCCAATACCTACTGGCGTATCGTGAAGCTCGAAGGCGAACCGGCGCCCGTGGTCGACAACCGGCGCGAGCCGCACCTGATCCTGCGGGGCGACGCGGGCCGCTACGCGGCCACCGTCGGCTGCAACCAGCTCATCGGCAGCTACGAGGTGGCGGGTGACCGGCTTACCTTCACCGGCGGCGCGACCACGCGGATGGCCTGCCCGCCGCCGCTGGATGCGCGGGAGGACACGCTGAAGCAGGTGCTCGCCGCCACCCGCAGCTGGCGCATCAACGGCCAGGTGCTGGAGCTGTTCGACGGTGAGGGCGCCGCCATTGCCACCCTCGAGGCCGTCTATCTCCCCTGAACGCCCGGTGCTGCGGCCGTAGCCGGCATTGCTCAGCCGGGGCCGCCGGTCGGCGCCGCGGCCTTGTGCGCCGGCCAGGTGGCGAAGGCCAGATAGTAGAGGAAGACGAGATTCACCAGCGGGACGACGATCAGCAACCCCAGCGCTCCCGGGTAGCCCGCCTTCTGGCAGATGCGCCAGAAAGGGACCACCACGATGACAGCCCATACCAGCATCATCAGGTACCCGCCGCCGCCCATCTCTCCGTTCATCATCTTGCTTCTCCTCTTTGCTCCGGCTCATGATAGCGCGAGCCGGAGCTTCCCGCGCGGGGCGACGCGGCGATAGAATCGGTCCGCCAACGGAAGGAGAAGACCGATGACCCGACTTGCCCGATTCCTGCTGTGCCTCGCCCTCGCTCCCGCTGCGCTCGCGGCGGCCGACGACGAAGGCGCCGTGCGCCTGTCGGAGCCCGTCACCGTCACGGACGACTACGAGGAGTTCGGCGCCCCGGTGGTCTCGGCGGAATCGGCAATGCCGCTGGGTGATCTCGTCGCCGCCGGCGAGGAGTACCTCGGCCGCGAGATTACGCTGACCACCCGCGTCGCGAAGGTCTGTCGCAAGAAAGGCTGCTTCTTCATCGCCCGTGACGGCGACGCGGTGGCGCGCATCACCTTCAGGGATTACGGCTTCTTCATCCCGACCGACTCCGCCGGCAAGGAGGTACTGCTGAACGGCACCTTCGAGCGGCGCGAGATCACCGAGGCCCAGGCAAAGCACTACCGTAAGGATCTCGGCGAGGCGCCTGCCGAGGCCGGCGGCGGCAGCGAGTATCACATCGTCGCGACGGCCATCCGCATCCCGAAGGGCTGAACGCGGGCGCCGATGAAGCTCAGCCGGCGGGCCGCAGCGCGGCCACGTCGACGCCGGCCGGCTGCTGGAACAGCCGCAGCCCGAACTCCGGCACGATGGCGATCAGGTGGTCGAAGATGTCCGACTGGATGCCCTCGTACTCTGCCCACGCCGTGGTAGCTGCAAAGCAGTAGACCTCGAGCGGCAGACCTTCCGGCCCCGCCGGCAGCTGGCGCACGATCAGCGTCAGGTCCTG
>Ga0102929_1000659_pt1 | contig 20370 bp, 23 predicted proteins | sample SalPonR1_B_D2_MG_FD_78510 | JGI IMG/M metagenome (GOLD analysis project Ga0102929, IMG submission 78510) | Salt pond soil microbial communities from South San Francisco under conditions of wetland restoration - Salt Pond MetaG R1_B_D2_MG | ecosystem: Environmental > Aquatic > Marine > Intertidal... | reverse complement strand
GATCGCAATCGGTGAAGGCCACCGCGCCGGCATCCATGAGAAAGCCGATCTCGGTCATCTCGCGCCCCTCGCGGCCCTTGGTCAGCGCGGCCATGGGCAGCACGTTCACGGGGGCGGCGGCATTGGCGCGGCGGCGGGCGAATTCCAGCGCCTCGGGCGTGTCGATGGCGGGCAGGGTATCGGGCCGGGTGATGATCGTGGTCACCCCGCCCGCGGCCGCGGCAAGGCCCGCGGAGCGGTAGCTTTCCTTGTGGCGCTCGCCGGGCTCGCAGACCTTGACGCCGATATCGACGATGCCGGGGGCGAGGCAATGGCCGTTGCAATCCACCCGCTCGTCCGCCTCTGGCGTGGCGGCCTCGCTGCCGGTAGCGCGGATGGTGCGACCGTCGACCAGAAGCCAGCCCGGCACATCGGTGCCCTGTTCGGGATCGATCAGGCGCGCGTTGGTGAAGAGGGTGGTGGTCATGCCGCGACCAGCACGACGAAAACTGTCAGAGCCGCGATGACCAGAAGTGCAATCATCGCGATGCGGCCCGACATCCTTGGATCCCTGGGTTCCTTCATTGCGTTTCTCCCGATGTCAGGCCGGCGGCGTTGCGGACCCGCGCCTCGACGCCCACGCGATCGGCCTGGTACTTGATGAGGTGCTTGTCGCCCGCGCGGGTGACCACCTGCACGGCGCTGCCGAGGCCGCGGAGCGTTTCGATATCCGACAGGCGCAAGGCGCGGGTCTGGGGGCCGAGAAGGCGCCGGTCTGTCAGGTCCCAGCGGGCCGCGAGTTCGTCCGAGGCGACGTAGAAGGCCCGGACCGCCACCGCCGCCAGCCCGCCGACGGCGCCGGTCCAGAGATGAGGGTTGCCGATCATCCACAGAACAGCCATGCCGACCGCCATCGCCCCCGCGGCGAGCCAGGCGTGATCGCGCCAGTAGGTGCCGCGGTCGGCGTGGAAGCTCTCGACCACGTGTTCCCCGTACTCCAGCGCGGTTGTCGGGGTCATCGCGGAACCGGTGGCGTTATCGGTCATTCCAGTACTCCGAGAATGAAAAGCGCTATCGCCAGCAGCGCCGCGCCGATGAGCAGCAGCGTGCCCCAGCCGCCGCGCTGCCGGCCCGGCGCAGAAGCAGGGCCGCCGGCGCCGGCATTGCCACGCGCGGCCGCGTCGGGCAGCGGATCGAAGGACACGGGCGGGCGGTCCTCGTGGAAGGTGCCGACATGGATCAGCGGCGCGCGAGGCGCGAGCGTCTGGCCCGTGCCCCCGGCGACGGCGCGCGACGGCAGCACCAGGACATGGCCGGTGATCACGTCGAGGTGGGCGCGCATCGGTGCCAGCTCCTCCTCCGGGATGCCCATGCCCTCGGACAGGTATCCCGAGAGGCCGAGGCCGGCCAGATCGGCGACGTCGAAGACTTCGGCCTCGGCGGCATCGAGATGCTCCGCCCCGAGCGCCGTGGCGGCATCGAAACCGGCGATCCCGGCCGGCGGCAGGTCGATCCGGAACACCCGGACGGTGCCGGTTTCGTGCGGATGGATCGTGATTCGTTCGCTCATGCCATCACCGTGTCCGGCGCCGCGCGCATGTTGCGTGCCAGAAGGTCCATCGCCGCCATGCGTGCCGCTACCCCCATCTCGACCTGTTCCTGAATGACGCTGCGCGCCGGATCGTCGGCGACTTCACCGTCGATCTCGACACCGCGGTTCATCGGGCCGGGGTGCATCACGATCGCGTCGGGCGCGGCGTGCGACAGCTTGTCGGCATCGAGTCCGTAGCGGAAATAATATTCGCGTTCCGAGGGGATGAATCCCCCGTCCATCCGTTCGCGCTGCTGGCGCAGCATCATCACAACGTCGGCGCCGGCCAGTCCGCTTTCCATGTCGTGGCATACCTCGACGCCGAAATCCGCGATCCGGGCGGGCATCAGCGTGGGCGGGCCGACGAGGCGGATCCGGTTTTCCATCTTGCCCAGCAGCAGGATGTTGGAGCGCGCCACCCGGCTGTGGGCGATGTCGCCGCAGATCGCCACCGTCAGCCGGTGCAGACGCCGCTTGGCGCGGCGGATCGTGAGCGCATCGAGAAGGGCCTGAGTGGGGTGTTCGTGCCGTCCGTCACCGGCGTTGATCACCGCGCAGTTCACCTTTTGCGCCAGCAGGTCCACGGCGCCCGATTGCGGGTGGCGCACGACCAGAAGGTCGGGGTGCATGGCGTTGAGGGTGGTTGCGGTGTCGATCAGGGTTTCGCCCTTGCGGATCGAGCTGGCCTGCATGGCCATGTTCATCACGTCGGCACCGAGGCGCATTCCGGCGAGTTCGAAACTGGCCTGGGTACGGGTGGAGTTCTCGAAGAACATGTTGATCTGGGTCAGCCCGGCCAGCGCCCCGGCATGTTTCTGATTCCGGCGGTTGAGATCGACATACTGGTCGGCGAGGTCCAGCACCGCCGTGATCTCGGGCGGCGAAAGCGGTTCGATCCCGAGAAGGTGGGCTTGTGTGAAACTCATGCGCTGTGTCTCCCGGGCCGGTCCACCGCCGCTTATAGGAATGCTGCGCGCGGGGGGCAAGGCGCCGCGCGCGATGGTGCCTTTTCCGTGGCGGCGGGGCAGGGTACCCTCCGGACATGGATTCGCAGCCCGATTTTCACGCCGCGAAGGCGCTTCTGGAATGGCAACTGGAACTCGGGGCGACCGAGGCGATCGGCGATGCGCCGGTAAATCGCTATGAACTGGCCGGCAGGGAACCGGCGCCACGCGCCACCGGGCGGCTTGAGCCGCGGGCGCCACCGCCCGTGACCGGGAAAGCGGAAGATCCCGTGGCCGCGGCCCGCGCGGCGGCGGAGGCGGCAGGCGACCTGGCGGCGCTGCGCGCCGCGATGGCGGATTTCGAGCATTGCGAGCTCAAGAGGGGCGCGCGCAATCTGGTCTTCGCCGATGGCGATCCGGCGGCGCGGGTGATGATCCTGGGCGAGGCGCCCGGCCGCGATGAAGACCGGCAGGGGCTTCCCTTCGTGGGCCGGGCCGGGCGGTTGCTGGACCGCATGCTGGAGGCGATCGGACTGGCCCGCCATGCGGAAGCGTGCGGCAAATCGGTCTATATCAGCAATGTGCTTCCGTGGCGTCCGCCGCAGAACCGCGATCCGAAACCGGAAGAGATCGCCATGCTTTTGCCGTTCGTGGAACGGCATGTGACGCTGGTTGCGCCCGAAATCGTGGTTCTGATGGGCAACATCAGCTGTCAGGCGGGAATGGGTCAGCGCGGCATCACACGTCTGCGCGGCCATTGGGCGCAGGCCTATGGCAAACCCGCGCTGCCGATGTTTCACCCCGCCTACCTGCTGCGCAACCCGGCGGCCAAGCGCGAGGCCTGGGCGGACCTTCTGGAGCTGCAGGCAAGGCTGAGGGCAAACATGAAATGAGGATACTGGCGTTCTCCGATCTTCACGCGGTGCGGCATCGGGCCGAAGCAATCGTCGCTGCCAGCCGGGACGCGGATCTGGTGATCGGTGCTGGCGACTTCTGCAACATGCGCCGGGGATTGCCCGGGGCGATGAATCTTCTGTCCGGGCTGGCGGCGCCCATGGTGGTGGTGCCCGGCAATGCCGAAAGTGCGGACGAGCTTCGGGACGCGGCCCATGCCGGGACAACGGTCCTGCATGGCGAGGGGATCAAGATCGGCGGGCTGCACCTGTTCGGGCTGGGGTACGGCGTGCCGGTGACGCCGTTCGGCGCGTGGTCCTGCGATCTTTCCGAAGCCGAGGCGGCTGCGCTGCTGGCGCCCTGCGTACAAGCGGATGTCCTGATCCTGCATTCCCCGCCTCGCGGCGTTGCGGACGTGACCTCGGGTGGGCAATCCGTGGGCTCGGAGGCGATCCGCGCGGCGATCGAGCGCATCCAGCCCCGTTTCGCCGTATGCGGTCATGTCCATGACAGCCGGGGCACGGCCGGCCGGATCGGGCGCACCGAGGTGATCAACCTCGGGCCGGCGCCCAACCGGTTCGAGGTGGCGACGTGATCGACCCGGTGCTGCTTCTGGCGTTCGTCCCGGCCGCGCTGGCGCTGAACCTCACGCCGGGGGCGGACATGATGTTCTGCCTCGGGCTCGGCCTGCGCTCGGGGCCGCGGGCCGCGGTGGCGGCGAGTGCGGGTATCGCGGTGGGCGGCATGGTGCATGTCAGCCTCGCGGGGCTGGGCCTTGGTGCAGCGGTGTCGGCGCTGCCCTGGCTGCTGGATGTGATCCGTTGGATCGGGGTGGCTTACCTGCTGTGGCTTGCGGTCTTCGCGCTGCGGCGGGCTCCGCCGGCGGAGATGGCCGCGCCGGCGATCAGGGGGGGGCGGGCGTTCCGCGAGGGGCTTTTGGTCAACCTGCTCAATCCCAAGGTGATCCTTTTCGTGCTGGCCTTCGTGCCGCAATTCGTGGAGCCGGCACACGGCACGGTTCTGGTCCAGTTCCTGATCTTCGGCGCGGTCCTGAGCCTTGGTGGCCTGGTGATCAACGCGGCGGTCGGACTGTCCGCTGGCGGTGCGGCGCGGCGCATCGCGGGATCGGCACGGTTTACACGTGGGCTGGGCTATGCCAGTGCGCTGATATTCGCGGCACTGGCCCTGCGGCTGGCCTTCATGCAAAGGAGCTGATCCATCATGAGCCGGATCGACGAAAGCAAGGATTTCATTCCCGTGCGGATCGCTGTCCTGACCGTCAGCGACAGCCGCGGAATGGAGGAGGATCGTTCCGGCGAGGTGCTGGTGGCGCGGATCGAGGCGGCGGGACACGTTCTGGCCGACCGGATGATCGTGCGTGACGAGCGCGACCAGATCGCCGGGCATTTGCGCGACTGGATCGCGGACCCTGACTTGGATGTCGTGATTTCGACCGGGGGCACCGGCCTGACCGGGCGTGATGTGACCGTGGAGGCGCATCGCGATGTCTACGAAAAGGAGATCGACGCGTTCGGCACCGTTTTCACGCATGTGAGCCTCGCCAAGATAGGTACAAGCGCGGTGCAGTCGCGTGCCACCGGCGGGGTTGCGGGAGGTACCTACCTGTTCGCGCTGCCCGGAAGCCCGGGCGCTTGCAAGGATGCATGGGACGAGATTCTGGCGCCGCAGTTCGATTACCGGCACCGGCCCTGCAATTTCGTCGAGATCATGCCGCGGCTGTCCGAGCATCAGCGGCGCAAGTAGAGAGCCGCCGGGTCAATTCCGCCCCGTATCGGCCGGGCAGTCCGACGGAAAGGATGGCGCGGTGCGTTCAAACGGTGTGCGGCGCTTGGTTTTCCGGGTGATTCGCTTACATTCGCACCATGCGCCCGGCACGGGCGCGACAAGGATTTGCGCCCGATGCGATTTTTGCGCCAGAGTCTGACCGGTCTGCTCATGTTGTCCCTTACACTGGGGCTGCTGACCTATGCCGGACAGATGATTTTTTTCGCCGTTTCCGAACGTATGGCGAAGGAGCCACAGGTGCCGCAGCGGCGCGAACGCGTTTTCGCCGTCAACCTTGTGAAGGCATCCGAGGGCACGGCCATGCCGGTCCTGAAAGCCTTCGGCGAGATCAGCAGTCGCCGCACGCTTGAAATCCGGGCCAAGACCGGTGGCACCCTGGTCGAGCTGGCGGAAACCTTCGAGGAGGGTGCATCCGTGTCCGCGGGGCAGCTTTTGGCGCGGATCGACCCGGCGGATGCACAATCGGCGCTGGAGCGGGCGCGCAGCGATCGCATGGATGCCGAAGCGGAGGTGCGAGATGCGCAACGGGCATTGGCGCTGGCGCGTGATGAACTGGCCGCCGCTCAATCCCAGGAAGAGCTGCGCGCGAAGGCGCTGACGCGTCAGCGCGATCTCGAGGAGCGTGGCGTTACCACTGCGGCGACGGTCGAAACGGCCGAGCTGGCCCACGCGCAGGCGCGGCAGACGGTGCTTGCCCGGCGGCAGGCCCTGACCGCGGCCGAAGCGCGGACGGATCAGGCGCGCACGCGGCTGAAGCGCGCTGCAATCGCCCTGGCCGAAGCGCGGCGGCGTCTGGAGGACACACGCATCACCGCCGGCTTCACCGGCACGCTGAGCGATGTCGCGGTTGTCGAGGGCGGGTTGGTTTCTGCCAATGAACGGCTGGCCGACCTGATCGATTCGCAGGCCCTGGAAGTGGCTTTCCGGGTGTCCACGCCGCAATATGCCCGGCTGCTGGACGGGACTGGCGCCCTGCTGACCGCGCCGGTGACGGCGGTACTGGAATCCTATGGCATGGACCTCGAGGCGCTAGGCCGCATTACAAGAGCCGGCGCGGCGGTGGGCGAAGGGCGCACCGGGCGGGTGATCTTTGCACGGCTGGAAGCGGCACCTGGCCTGAAGCCGGGTGATTTCGTTACCGTGCGAGTCGAGGAGCCGCCGCTGGAGCGGGTGATCCGGCTGCCGGCCTCGGCACTGGGGCCGGAAGGCGATGTCCTGGTGATCGACGCGGAGGAGCGGCTGCAAGCGATCCCCGTGACCCTGATGCGTCGGCAGGGGGATGACATCCTGGTGCGGGCTGCGGCACTGGACGGGCGCGAGGTGGTGGCCGAACGCACGCCGCTGCTGGGGGCCGGGATCAAGGTGCGGCCGCTGCGCGGCGAGGCGGCGCGCACGAACTCCGGCAAGGATGAACAGCTGGTCGAACTGAGCGCCGACCGGCGGGCGCGTCTTCTGGCCTTCGTGCGCGGGCAGACGGACATGCCCGAAGCGGTGCGCTCGCGGTTGCTGGGCCAGATTGAGAGCGGGCGCGTTTCGGCGCGTGTGATAGAGCGCCTTGAAACCCGGATGGGAGGATAGGGCAGTGGCGCGCCCGATGCCGCAGGCGGCCCGCGGGCTGCTGTCCTATTTCACCCGGCACCGCACCGCGGCCAACCTGCTTCTGGTGGTGCTGATCGTTCTGGGTGTCGCCGCGGTTCCGCGGATGCGCGCGCAGTTCTTTCCCGACGTGATCGTCGATTCCGTCAGTGTTTCGGTGATCTGGGAGGGGGCCAGCGCCGAGGATGTGGATTCGGCCGTCGTGCAGCTTCTGGAACCGGTTCTTCTGTCTGTCGAGGGGGTCGAGAGCAGCAGCGCCACCAGCCGTGAGGAGCGCGCCACGATCAACCTCGAATTCGAACCCGACTGGGATATGGGACGCGCCGCCGACGAGGTGCAGGCGGCGGTGGACGGGGTCACCACCCTGCCCGAGGAGGCAGAGGAGCCCACGGTGCGGCGCGGCGCTTGGCGCGACCGGGTGACGGACGTGGTCATCACCGGGCCGGTGGACGCCGATCAACTGGGCCTTTTCGCCGATGAACTTGTGGCGCGGCTTTTCGAGGCCGGGGTGACCCGCGCCACAGTCCGCGGGGTCGCGGCGCCCCGAACGGTGATCGAGGTGCCCTCGACCGCGCTGATGGCGCATGACATCTCCATATCCGAGATTGCCGCGGCGGTGGCGCAAGAGGTCGATGCCGATCCGGCGGGCGATGTCACCGGCGCCAACACGCGGGTCCGTACCGGGGTCGAAAAGCGTGATACGCGCCAGATCGCGGCCATCGCCCTGCGGTCCAACCCGGACGGATCGAAGCTGAGGATCGGGGATGTCGCCACCGTGCGTGTCGAGGGCATCGACCGCAAGCGAAGCTATTTCGTGGGCGACGACCCGGCGATGACCATCCGGGTCGAGCGGTCGGCCCGGGGCGACGCCATCGGCATACAGGAGCAGGTCGAGGACGTCGCCGCGCGGATGGAGCGCACCCTGCCCGAAGGCGTCACGATCGACCTGATCCGGACCCGGTCGGATTACATTTCGGGGCGGTTGCAGGTGCTGCTTGACAATGCCGCCACGGGGCTGGCGCTGGTGGTGGCACTGCTGTTTCTTTTCCTCAACGCGCGGGTTGCCTTCTGGGTGGCCGCGGGCATCCCGGTGGCTTTGCTCACTGCCGTTGCACTGATGTATGCCGGCGGGCTGACGATCAACGTGGTGTCGCTTTTCGCCCTGATCATCACGCTGGGAATCGTCGTGGACGACGCGATCGTGGTGGGCGAACATGCCGATGCGCGAACCCGCAAGCTGGGCGAGCCGCCGGTGGTGGCCGCCGAGAACGCCGCGCGGCGGATGGCGATGCCTGTCTTCGCGGCGACACTGACCACAATCATTGCCTTTTTCGGGCTGGTGGCCGTCGGTGGCCGGTTCGGCGACCTGATCGCCGATATCCCGTTTACCGTTATCGCGGTGCTGGCCGCATCGCTGATCGAGTGTTTCCTGATCCTGCCAAACCATATGTCGCACGCCCTCAAGCACAGTGCGCGGCACCATTGGTACGACGCCCCGAGCCGGGTGGTGAACGCGGGCTTCGTATGGTTGCGTGAGCGGGCCTTCCGGCCGCTTATGGCGGTGGTGATCCGGTTTCGATATCCGGTATTGGCCGGGGTCGTGGCGATCCTTGCCTCGCAGGTGACCCTGTTCATCAACGGGGATGTGACATGGCGCTTCTTCAACGCGCCGGAACGCAGCAGTGTGACCGGCAATTTCGCCATGGCGCCGGGCGCTACCCGTGCGGATTCGGTTGAGATGATGCGCGAGATGCAGCGCGCCACCGAGGAGCTGGGCGCTGAATACGCAGAACGGCACGGCCGCAATCCGCTGAAATACGTTCTCGCGCAGGTTGGCGGAACCACCGGACGGGGACTGTCGGGGGAGGACACCAAGGAGCCCGATCAGCTTGGCGGCATCGCGATCGAACTGATCGACGCGGATCTGCGGCCCTATTCGAGTTTTGCGTTCGTGGGCGAACTTCAGCAACGGGTCGAACAGCATCCGCTGGCTGAAACGGTCAGCTTCCGCTCGTGGCGTTCAGGACCGGGGGGAGATGCCCTGGATGTCGAATTCTACGGGGCGTCGGCGGATACGCTGAAGGCCGCGTCGGAGGCGCTGAAGGAGGCGCTTCTGCGGTTCCCCGAGGTTTCGGCGGTGGAGGACAACCTGGCCTATGACAAACAGGAACTGATCCTCGATCTTACCCCGCAGGGGCAGGCGCTCGGTTTCTCGATCGACGGGCTTGGCCGTGTCCTGCGCCACCGGCTTGGCGGGCTGGAGGCGGCGACCTATCCGTCGGGACCGCGCAGCGCCGAGATCCGGGTGGAACTGCCGGAAGGAGAGCTGACGGCCGATTTCCTCGAACGGATGCAGTTGCGCACTCCGGACGGCACCTATGTGCCGCTGGCCGATATCGTGAGCGTCGAGCAGCGTGTCGGCTTTTCCACCGTGCGGCGCGAGAACGGGCTGCGCCTGATCAACGTGACCGGTGACATCGCCGAGGACGATCCCGCGCGTGCCGCGGCCGTGCAGGCGGCGCTGGAAGAGGAGATTCTGCCCCGCATCGCCGGTGAGACGCAGGTGGAGTGGCGCCTTTCAGGCCTGAGCGAGCAGGAGGACGATTTTCTCAACGACGCCCGCACCGGCCTCATCCTGGTGCTGACCGGGATCTACCTTGTGCTGGCCTGGGTCTTCTCGAGCTGGACGCGGCCGATGGTGGTGATGGCAATCGTCCCCTTCGGACTTGTCGGCACGATATGGGGGCATCATGCGTGGGACGTGCCGCTGAGCATGTTCACTGTGGTCGGGCTTATGGGCATGACGGGGATCATCATCAACGACTCGATCGTGCTGGTGACCACGATCGACGACCACGCGCGGGGGCGCGGCCTGATCCCGTCGATCATCGACGGGGCGGTGGACCGCCTGCGCCCCGTGATGCTGACAACGGCGACGACGGTTCTGGGGTTGACGCCGCTGCTGTTCGAGCGCAGCCAGCAGGCGCAGTTCCTCAAGCCGACGGTGATAACGCTGGTCTACGGCCTCGGGTTCGGGATGTTCGTGGTCCTTCTGGTGGTGCCGGCACTGATGGCCTTGGGGCATGACCTGTTCCGGCTGCGTGTGGCGTTGCGCCGGGGGCTTGGATTCCGGGCCCGGCATGTGCGCGGTACGATGGTGCTCGGGCTCGCCGTCATCCTTGTGTGGCTGGGTGTCACGATGGGTGTGACGATTGCCACCGGCGCCCTGCCGGCAGCCACTCTGACGGCCTTGCCGATGGTTTCGGGCTGGCCCGCGATGCCGGCAGCGCTGGTGCTGTTTGCCGCCGGGGCGGTGATCCTGATCCTGTTGCTCTATGTGGTGCTGGCGGGCGCGCAGGTGCTTTCCGCACGGCGACGGCGGTCGGGGCGGGGCCGTGCGTCGGCATCATGAGCCCGATCAGCCGGACGAGGCGCAGCCGCGGATATCGACCGCGTGATCGTTGCCGAGCACCGTGATCCTCAGGCCCGACCGGTCAAGCATGAAGGAACGGCCCTCGACATGGACAAGCTCGGTTTCGGCGATCAGGCGCGGACCCTGCCGCATGGCCGTGGTCCGGGCCACCCAGACACGGGGATCAGCGGTTTCGATCACCGCCAGTTCGTCCCCGCCGGCCGACGGCATGGTGATTTCGGCGACCAGGCCAAGGCCGTCCTCGATGGGGCGCAGTCGGCAGGAAACCCTTGAGACCCCGGCCTCGCCGGCTGAAAGCGGACGTTCAGCCAGTGCCGCGACGATGCGCGGGTCGGGCCGGGTGACGTCACGCGGCAGATCGGCGGCCACCGTCAGGCGCACCGGCACGCAGATATCCTTGCACACTCCCATTTCCAGCACCCCTTCAAGGCGCACGGGGCGCCCTGTGCGGGACGGGGTCACGGTGAGCGGAAGCGTGACTGCGTCATGGTAGCCGAAAGTCAGGAGCCCACCCTGGTCGATGCGCCGCGGCGCGGGCCAGGTGATGGCGGTGCCGCCGAGATTGCGCGAGCCGCGCCAGTCGAAGGCCGGCGGAATCCCCGCATCGCCCGGCGCCCGCCAGTAGGTTTTCCAACCGTCCTTGAGGATGATGCGTATGGCGGCCATGTGGCGCCCGTCCGCCATACGCCAGCCCGGCAGGATCCGTGCCTCCAGCATGCCCGGCGGCGCGTTGGCCTGTACAGGGTTGGCAAAAAGGGCGCCGAGCGCCAGGCAGGTCGCGATCAGTCGTCGTATCATGGCTCCGACATGGCGCATCCGACCTGAAATGCCAATTCACTTTCCCACGATCACCTCAGACTTCGCCCCGGGCACATGCGACGACGGCGTGCTTGCACTGGACCGCTTTGCGCCCCATGTTCGGGGGGATGGAAACGCCGAACCGGAGATGCGCGTGACGCAGGATCTCGATCTGACCGGAAAGCTGCTGATCGCGATGCCGGGCATGGGCGATCCGCGATTCGGGAATGCCGTCGTATTCGTCTGTGCCCATTCCCCGGACGGGGCGATGGGGCTGATCGTCAACAAGCCGAGCACCGATCTGACGCTGCGCGAGCTTCTGGAGCAGCTGTCGCTGGAGCGCGGACCCGGAGCTCGCGAATTGCCGGTCCATTTCGGCGGTCCGGTCGAGCATGCGCGCGGCTTCGTGTTGCACGGGGGTGATTACAGTTCGGCCATTTCGACGCTGGAGGTAAACGAAACCTTCGCCATGACCGCGACGTTGGACATACTCGAGGAAATGGCCGCGGGCCGGGGGCCGGCCCGGGCCCTCGTGGCACTTGGCTATGCCGGCTGGGGGCCGGGACAGCTGGAGGCGGAAATCGCGCAGAACGGGTGGTTGACGGCGGATGCCTCGCCGGACCTGGTTTTCGACCGGCCCGACAGGGACAAGTGGGAGGCCGCGCTTTCGGCGATCGGGGTCAGCGCGCTGGCGCTTTCGGCCGATGGCGGCAGGGCCTGATCAGGGCCCGATCCGCTCGCAAGCGGGCTATCGCGTGGTCAGACTTCGGCGTCGGCCCTGGGGCGCGGTGCCGCCGCGCGTTGCAGCCGGTCATTGATCGCAAGGCCGAGTCCGTTCTGCGGAACGGGGGCCACGGCGATCCGTTCCACGCCGCGCCGATCCAGAGTGTGCAGATGCCCGAAGAGATTGGCCGCGGCTTCGGTCAGGTCGCCCGTGGCGGACAGGTTGAGATCGCAATCCATTGCTCCGAACCCCAGCAACAGCTCACCGGGCTGCCGCGTCGTGGCATCGAGGCGGAGCGTGGCGCCGGGCGCGTAGTGCGAAGCCAACTGTCCGGGAGCGTCAAGCGGTGCGGTGGCCGCGCGCCGCGTCAGCGATTGGCCGAGCGCTGCCTCGACCGCCTCGGCCGGCAGGCCGCCGGGGCGCAGCAGGACCGGCGCACCGGTCAGTCCGACAATGGTGGATTCGACTCCGACGTCGCAGGCGCCGCCATCCATGACCGCTTCGATCCGTTCACCAAGCCCGGCCAGCACATGCGCCGCGGTGGTGGGGCTGATCCGCCCCGATGGGTTGGCCGACGGTGCCGCGACCGGCCCGCCGAACGCCCCGAGCAGCGCCCGCGCCACAGGGTGGGCGGGCACCCGCACCGCCAGCGAGGGCAAACCTGCCGTGACAAGTTCCGAAAGCCCGCCCCCGGGCCGCACCGGCAGCACCAGTGTCAGCGGACCGGGCCAGAAGGCCTGCGCGAGGATATCGGCCGCCCCGGACCATTCCACCAGATCCCGTGCGGCCGCGATGGTTTCGACATGCACGATGAGGGGGTTGAAGCGCGGCCGATCCTTGGCCGCGAAGATGCCGGCCACGGCATGCCCCTGCCGCGCGTCCGCGCCCAGACCGTAGACCGTTTCGGTGGGGAAGGCAACGCGCCCGCCCCCCGTCAGGACAGCGGTTGCGCGGGCACGGCCCGTTGCATCCGGGCGCAGGATTTCGGCGGTCGGTGGCACAAGCTTGTCTTACGTTACGTTTTCGTTGCTGGAAGGGCACGGCTGCATAGGTTAGGAACGGAAGGCACACATACTAGGGGCGGCCAACGAATCCAAGCCGCGTGCAGTCCGCATGGCACCCCGGGAGGAAGAAATGTCCTACAAAGCACCGGTCGAGGAATTCCGGTTCCTGTTCGACCACGTGGCGGATCTTGCCACGGTGTCAGGCACCGACCGTTTCGCCGAGGCGACACCGGATGTCACCGCCGCGATCCTCACCGAGGCCGGGCGCATGTGCGAAGAGGTGCTCGACCCGCTGCAGCGGGTGGGTGACACGCATCCCGCCCGGCTTGAGAACGGCGTGGTGCGTACGCCGCCGGGCTTTGACGAGGGGTACCGCGCAATCGCGGATGGCGGCTGGGTGTCGATCGGTGCCGATCCGTCGCATGGCGGGATGGGCCTTCCGATGACCCTGACCACGGCGGTCAACGAGATGATGAGCGGCGCCTGCCTGTCGATCCAGCTCAACCCGCTGATGACGCAGGGCCAGATCGAGGCTCTGGAACATCACGCGTCCGACGAGATCAAGGCGCTTTACCTGCCCAAGCTGGTCAGCGGCGAATGGTGCGGGACGATGAACCTGACCGAATCGCAAGCCGGCAGCGATGTGGGCGCGTTGCGCACCAAGGCAGAGCCCAATGGCGACGGCACCTATGCGATCAGCGGTCAGAAGATCTATATCAGTTGGGGTGACAACGATTTCACCAGCAATGTCTGCCATCTGGTGCTGGCGCGTCTCCCGGACGGGGTGCCGGGCACAAAAGGTATCAGCCTGTTTCTGGTGCCGAAGTATCTGCCTGACGAAGACGGCGCGCCGGGCCGGGCCAATGACCTCAGGGTGGTCAGCCTCGAACACAAGATGGGGCTGCACGGATCGCCCACGGCGGTGATGCAGTATGACGGTGCGACCGGCTGGCTGGTGGGTGAGGAACATGACGGGATGCGCGCCATGTTCACGATGATGAACAATGCGCGTCTCGGGGTTGGCGTGCAGGGAATTGGCGTGGCCGAAGGTGCTTATCAGCACGCGCTGGCCTACGCGATGGACCGCAAGCAAGGCCGCAGCCTGATCGAGGAGGGCACCGGGACGATCATCGACCATGCCAATGTAAGGCGCATGCTGGCGACCATGCGGGCCGAGATCACCGCGGCGCGGTCAATCGCTCTGGCATGTGCGGCGGCGATCGACATGGAGACCGCCACCGGGGATGCGAAATGGGCCGCACGCGCCGCGTTCCTGACGCCGATCACCAAGGCGTTCGGCACCGATACCGGGATTGCGGTGGCCAATACCGGCATGCAGCTTCACGGCGGCATGGGCTATATCGAGGAGACCGGCGCGGCACAGTACCTCCGCGACGTCCGGGTGACGGCGATCTACGAGGGCACCAACGGCATCCAGGCGATGGACCTCGTTGCGCGGAAGCTGTCGGACGGGGGTGAGGCCGCCCACGCGATCCTGGACGAGATCGAGGCGCAGGCCGAGGCGGCGCGCGAACGATTCCCCGACCTGGCCGAGCCTGTCTGGCAGGCCGGCGAGACGCTGCGCGAGGCGGTGGACTGGATGCTGGCGCAAAAGGACATGAACCAGCGCTTTGCCGGCGCGGTCCCTTACCTGCGCGGTTTCGCGCGGGTGCTGGGAGGGCATTATCACCTGCTTGCGGCCATGGCCGAGGAGCGAGAAGGCGCGCGCACGCGTCTGGCGCGGTTCTACATCACGCGGCTGCTGCCCGAGCATGTATCGCTTCTGGCTCATGCCACATCCGGGGCTGATGACCTCTATGCCCTGACACTTGAAGACCTGGGGGCCTGATGGACGGATCGAGCGCCGTAATGCGACACCCCTGGGAGGATCCGCCCGGCCCCGGCGAGGCGACCGAGGTGGCCGAGGGTGTGTTGTGGATCCGTCTGCCGCTGCCGATGGCGCTGGACCATGTGAATGTCTATGCGCTTGACGAGGGCGACAGCTGGACCATCGTCGATACGGGCCTCCATACCGGGCGGTCGGTGCGGCTCTGGGAGGCCATCCTCGACGGACCATTGGCAGGCCGGCCGGTGGGCAGGGTCATCCTGACCCATCATCACCCGGATCACGTTGGCATGGCCGGATGGCTGATGGCGCGTTTCGGCGCTGAACTGGTGACCAGCCGCACCGCGTGGCTGATGGCCCGAATGCTTATCCTGGATGTCGAGGAACACCCGACCGAACAGGCGATGGCCTATTGGCGCAGCGCGGGGATGGACCCGGCGGTCCTGGGAACCCGCCGGCATGAGCGCCCTTACAATTTCGCCGACAACTGCCACCCCCTGCCGGTGGGATACGGACGGGTTCGGCAGGGCGACACGTTGTTTGCCGGCGGGCGGCAATGGGATGTGCATATGGGCAACGGTCATGCGCCGGAGCATCTGACGCTGTGGAGCCGCGACGACAACCTCGTGCTGGCCGGTGATCAGATACTCCCGTCGATCAGCCCCAATATCGGCGTACATCCGACGGAGCCCGAGGCCGACCCCCTGTCGGACTGGCTGGAGGCGTGCGGGCGTTTTGCCCAACTGGCACATGCGGATCATCTTGTGCTGTGCGGCCACAAGCGCCCCTTCACCGGGCTCCCGGTGCGGATGCGGCAGTTGATCGACAACCACCACGGGGCACTCAACAGGCTGCGTGCGCATCTTGCCACGCCGAGAACCGCGTGCGAGTGTTTCGCACCGCTTTTCAAACGCACGATCGATCACGGCGTTTACGGGTTGGCGATGGTCGAGGCGGTTGCGCATCTCAACCATCTGCATCAGGCTGGAGAAGTTTCGCGCCGCCGCCGTGCGGATGGTGCATGGTTGTGGCAGAGCACGGAGGATGCCGATGGCTAGGAACGAAGCTGGGCCGGCGGGCCGCTGCCCAGATGACCCGCATTGCCACGAGGTTCATTCCGATCCCGACATGGCGCAGGGCGCCCCCGATACGAAAACCGTCAAGTCCCGGAAGGTGACCCAGAAAAGCGCCGCGGAATGGGCCTATGAACGCCTGGTCCTCTACATCCAGAACTTCGAGAAGACGCTGGACAATGCGCATGAAATCGCGATGGGCTTTGCCGGCGGGGATGCCGGGGTCCTGAGGATCGAGGGCATGGGGTATTTCGACCCGGATATCGTCACCTTCTACGGCAGCGACGCGACCGGCGCCAGGACCCAGCTGATCCAGCATGTAAGCCAGCTCAGCGTGCTGCTGCGCGCGGTGCCCAAACCCGCCGAGGCCGAGGCGCCTGTGCGGATCGGTTTCCGGCTCGCCGCGGATCTGGATGGGGCCGAAACGGGACAGGAGGACACACCCTGACGCCGTTCCTTCGATGCGGCCCTCAAAGCGCGTGACAGCCACGGGATAATGCAGTAACCGACTCGCGCAATTCGGACGAACAGCAGGAAAGCGGAGAGATCCCATGGCGGAGCACAAGCACGGCGAGATGGACACCACAGTTCAAGAGAAGACCTTCGAGGGGTTCGTCAAGGCCTCTGCATGGGTCGCCGGCATTTGCATCCTGTTGCTGATACTGATCGCGATGGTCAACGCCTGACCACGGGCCTCGACGGGAGAACGGCATGCGTATCTGGTTTCTGGCGCTTTGCGCGCTTGCGGGTCTGGCCGGTTGCGCGGCACAGACTGTCGAGTCCCCGCCGGAAGAGGTGGCGCGCGCTGCTTACACCCATGATGGTCCGGCGAAACTCACGCTGTACACGATGCTCAACAATCGCACCGGCGCCGGCGCTCATACCTCCCTGATGATCAACGGGCGTCAGCGGGTCATCTTCGATCCTGCGGGATCCTTCAACCAGTCCGAGGTCGTGCCCGAAAGCGGCGATGTGCTTTACGGGATCACGCCCCCCGTGGCCGACGTCTATACCCGCTATCACGCGCGCAAGACATACCATGTGCGGGTCCAGGAGCTGGAGGTGTCCCCGGACATGGCAGATCGTGCGATCGCGGCCGCCGAGGCCTATGGCGCGGTTCCTTCGGCACAATGCTCGCGCAGCACGTCGGTGATCCTGGCAGGGCTGTATCCCGGCAAGGTGAAACCGACCTGGTATCCAAGGCGCCTTTCGGAACAGTTTGCGGCTCTTGGCGAAGTGCGTGTTTCCGAGCTTTACGAATACGACAGCGACGACAACAGCAAGGTGCTGGCTGACTGGGATCCCGACAAGGTTGCACGCGCCGCGGTTCCGGTGGAATGATTGCCGCCCACGGCCGGCGCTACCCGGCCAGATAAAGCCCGACATACAGGCCGGCAGCGCCCGATCCGATGGCCGCGAGGACATTCCGCGTCACCAGGCCGACCCCGATTGTGATCAGCGCGGCGGCAAGGCGTGGCGCGTCGGGTTGCCCGCCGGTGGCCGCGGGCCAGACCACCATCGGGGCGACCAGCCCGGGCAACACGGCCACCGCAGTGTAGCGCAGGTGTCGAAGTACCCAGGGCGGCAGCGGCCGGTCGCCGATCATGCCGAGAAAGACGAAACGCAGCCCGAAACTGCCCAGACCGAGGCAGGCGATGACGAACCAGAGCGTCGGTGTCTCGATCATGTTCGGATCCCCCGGCGTTCCAGAAGCACTTCTGTCCCGGCGCCGGTCATCATGCCCGCCAGCCCCGCCACCAGAAGCCCGAGACTATAGGGAAGAAATGACAGGGCCAGAGCCGTGACCACAGAAACCAGCGCCGCGGCCATGTGGGCCGGCGTGCGTAACATCGGTGCCGTGAGGGCCAGGAAGGTGATTGGCACCGCGAAATCCAGCGCCAGCCAATCCGGCATCGCCGAGCCCGCCAGTGCCCCGACCAGTGTGGCCAGATACCAAAAAGGGCAAATTGGCGAGACGCAGCCGAAGAAATAGGCCAGCTTGTGGCGCAGTGTCCAATGCGGGTTGGCCTCGAACGCGAAGACCGAACAGGCATAACTCTGATCGACGGTGAAATAGGCCACGAGCGCCCTTTGCCAGAGCGGAGCGGCCCCGAGATGCGGCGTGAGTGAGGCCGAATACATCGCCATGCGCAGGTTGACGGCGAGCGCCGAAACGATTGCGATCAGTGTTGGCGCATCGTCGACCAGAAGCTGAAGTGCCGTGAATTGCGCCGCACCGGCAATCACCACCACCGAAAACCCGAGCGCCTCGACCACGTTCAGCCCGGCCTCGGTGGCCACGACCCCGAAGAGCAGCGCGAAAGGCACCACCACCAGAATGAAGGGGGCTGCGTCGCGCACGCCTTTCCAGTAGACGGATTTGACGGTTTCAGTCGGCATCGGGAGATCCTAGATTGGGGCCACGCCCCAAGGGCCTCCATACCGACGCGCTTCAGGAGATTCAATTGCCCGGCCAGGATTTCGACGACGGCTACATCATCGCCCCTGATCCAAAGGCGCCACGCCTGACTCGTGCGGTCGAAGGTGTGGATCATGAGGGTGCGCGGATCACCGCATCGGTGGTGGAGGAACGGCCGCTGACCATATTCCTCAACGGACAGGAGATCGTGACCGCGATGACCATCGGGGATTATCCCGAATACCTTGCTGTCGGCTTTCTGCGCAATCAGGGCATGCTGCGCGACGGCGAGACGGTTCAGAGGGTTGATCATGATGAAGATCTGGAAACAGTGGTCGTCCGAACCGACGGGCAGACCAGTTACGAGGAGAAACTGAAGAAGAAGACCCGTACCTCCGGCTGCGCCGTGGGCACCGTGTTCGGCGACATGATGGAAGGGCTGGAGGATGTGCGCCTGCCGGATCTGAAGGTGCGGACATCGGACCTTTACACGCTGGCCAGCCTGATCAACCGGACGCCTTCATTGTACCTGGAGGCGGGTGCGATCCATGGCACGGTCCTGTGCCGCGGGGCACGACCTCTGGTCTACATGGAGGACGTGGGGCGCCACAACGCGGTCGACAAGATCGCCGGCTGGATGCTGACCGAAGGGGTCGGTTCGGCGGACAAGACGCTTTATACGACAGGGCGGCTGACCTCGGAGATGGTGATCAAGACGGCGCTCATGGGAATCCCGGTGCTGGCCTCGCGTTCGGGCTTCACCGCCTGGGGGGTCGAAATCGCACGGCAGGTCGGCCTGACGCTGATCGGTCGGATGCGCGGCAAAAGGTTCATTTGCCTGAGCGGCGAGGATCGGCTGCTTCGCGATGTCGATCCGTCGGGTGTGCCCGAAGAGGACAGGAAACACCGCCGCAAGGGGGCAGGAGCATGAAAGCGGAGACCGGCAACTTTCGCGAATCACGGGCGGCACGGATCGCGAGGCGCGATGCGAAAGGATTTCCGTCCGGGGCCAACCACGGTGCCGCAGGATGACCCAACCGCTTGGCGTCATTCTGGCCGGCGGATTGGCAACCCGGATGGGGGGCGGAGACAAGGGGCTCCTGCCGCTGGGCCACGGCACGATCATGGATCAGGTGATAGATCGTTTGTTGCCGCAGGTGAACGGCCTGGCGATCAATGCGAATGGCGATCCGGAGCGGTTCGCACGCTTCGGACTGCCCGTCCTGCCGGACTCAGTCGGCCATCACCCCGGACCGCTGGCCGGCGTTCTGGCCGGGCTTGACTGGGCAGCGGGCGAGGGGGCGGAGGCCGTGGTGACAGTGGCCGCCGACACGCCGTTCTTCCCCTGCGATCTGGTGCCCCGGCTGCAACTGGCCACCGGGGACATGGCGCATCCGCTGGCCCTGGCGGCTACACCGGGCGGCACCGAAGAGACCAGATCCATGAGCCGGGACGGCCTGATCCGGCACCCCACCTTCGGGCTGTGGCCGGTGGCGCTGCGTGAAGACCTGCGTACCGCGCTGACCGGAGGGTTGCGCAAGGTCGTTCTGTGGACCGAGCCGCATGGCGGGCACGAGGCACTGTTCGATGACGGTGGCGATCCCTTCTTCAACGTCAACACGCCGGAGGACCTGGAAGAAGCGCGCCGGCGGCTGGAGGCGCAGGCATGAAGCTGTTCGGCGTGGTGGGCTGGAAGAACTCCGGCAAGACCGGGCTGCTGGAACGGCTGGTGGCCGAGATCACGGCGCGGGGATACACGGTGTCGACCGTCAAGCATGCCCATCACGCCTTCGACGTGGACCAGCCGGGAACCGACAGCCACCGCCACCGCATCGCCGGCGCGTGGGAAGTGATCCTCGCCTCGGGGCGGCGGGTGGCTCTGATGCAGGAGCTGCGGGATGCCCCCGAGCCCGATCTCGATGCCCTTCTGGCGCGGCTCTCCCCGGTCGATCTGGTGCTTGTCGAGGGCTTCAAGCGCGCGCCTCATCCCAAGATCGAAACCTTCCGCGCCGAGGCGGGCAATACGCTGATCGCGCCAGGGGATCAGACGATCCGTGCGGTGGCGAGCGATGTGCCGCTCGATCTCGGTCGCCCGGTTTTCGACCTGAACGATACCGCGGGGATCGCCGATTTCATAATGGCCGAGGCGGGGCCTTGACAGGATTCGACAGCGTTCTGGTCGTCGATTGGTCGGCGGCGGGCAAACGCGCGCCCGAGAGGCCGTCCAGGGATGCGATCTGGATGGGCCTCGTGCGGGACGGCG
>Ga0102929_1000654_pt1 | contig 20457 bp, 18 predicted proteins | sample SalPonR1_B_D2_MG_FD_78510 | JGI IMG/M metagenome (GOLD analysis project Ga0102929, IMG submission 78510) | Salt pond soil microbial communities from South San Francisco under conditions of wetland restoration - Salt Pond MetaG R1_B_D2_MG | ecosystem: Environmental > Aquatic > Marine > Intertidal... | reverse complement strand
CGGTCCAGCACCGCCTCGTTGATCTCGATCATGCGGTCGGCGTCGATGCGGTAGCAGAGCAGGCCCTCGATCCCCAGGGTGTGCGGGACGTGGATGAAATTGCAGTCGGGCGTGGATTCGAACGCCGTCAGCCGTTGTGCGTCGAGGAACAGCGAGCCGAGCTGCGCGTGCGACAGCTCCGCGAGGTCGAACTCCTCGCCGACTTCAACCATCTGCTCATCGCCGTAGTGCATGGGGCTCCGCAGGCAGCGGCCGGCGGGGAGCTGCCGACTCTGCATATTATGGTGGCGAAACGGCCTAACCCGCAAATGACCCGCCGGGCTATGATGCCGGGCCATACCGTATGCAGGGGGAGAGACCGATGACGACATTCGCCCGGAGTTTCGCTGCGAGCCTGCTGCTGATCGTGGCCGGCACCTGCGTCGCGGCCGAACCGGTCGACCCGGTCGACCGGGAGCACCGGCAGGCGTTCGACGCACTGGAGAAGTTCGTCGACGGCATGGTCAAGCCGCTGATGCAGGACAACAAGAGTCCTTCGGGCACGGTGGCCGTCCGGCACCGGGGCGAGCTGATCTTCGCCAGGGGCTACGGTTACCAGGACGTGGAGCAGCAGATCCCCGTCGATCCGGCGACTACCCTGTTCCGCCCGGGCTCCACCTCCAAGCTGTTCACGTGGGTGGCCGTGATGCAGCTCGTCGAGCAGGGCAGGCTGGACCTCGATGCCGACGTGAACACCTATCTGGAGACGTTCCGGATCGAGGACACGTTCGACCAGCCGATCACGCTCCGCCACATCCTCACCCATACCGCGGGGTTCGAGGACGGCGGCTTCGGCTACCTGATCATCGACGACCCCGACCGCATCATGCCGCTGGCGGAGTCGATGAAGCGCTACCAGCCGGAGCGGGTGAACCCGCCGGGTGCCCAGACGGCCTATTCCAACTATGCGACGGCCCTGGCCGGGCTGATCGTGGCGAACGTCTCGGGCACGTCGTTCAACGACTACGTGCGCGAGAACATCTTCGAGCCCCTCGGCATGACCCGCTCAAGCTTCGAGGAGCCGCTGCCGGAGGATTTGGCCGACGACATGGCGACGAGCTATGGCGTCGAGGCCGGCCGCTTCGTCGAGAAGCCGTTCGAGATCATCTCCAATTTCGGCCCCGCCGGCGCGATGTCCGCGACGGCGACGGACATGGTGCGCTTCGGCCAGGCGCTGCTGAACGGCGGCGAGCTGGATGGGGTACGCATACTCGAGCCTGGCACCGTCGAGCAGATGCTGGCTCCCGCCTTCAGCCACGACGACCGGCTGATGGGCATGGCGCTCGGCTTCTATGCCACGGACTACAATGGCTTCCGCGTGGTCGGGCACGGCGGCGACACGCGCTGGTTCCACTCCTATCTGGGCATCGATCCGGAGAACGAACTCACCTTCTTCGTCAGTTTCGGCGCCGGCGGGGGCAGCCCCGTGCGCTCGGCGTTCGCCCCGGCGTTCTATAACGAGTACTTCCCGCAGGAACAGGAGCGGCCCGAGCCTCCCGCGGACTTCGCCGAGCGCGCCGCGCGCTACGCCGGCACCTACGGCTTCTGGCGCACGAACTTCTCCACCATCGAGAAGGCGTTCCGCATGACCGGCGTCGTGCAGGTGGCGCCGACGGAGGAGGGCACTCTCGTGGTGGCCCTCGGCGACGGCGCCAAGCAGTACGTCGAGGTGGAAGAGAACCTGTTCCGCCAGCTCGATCCCAATATCGCGCTGCTGGGCGGCGTCAGCCCGGCCCTGATGGCTTTCCAGGAGAACGAGCAGGGCGAGATCACGGGTTTCGTGCTCGACGGGCTGCCGTTCATGTCGCTGCGACGGCTGTCGCTCGCTGCCACGCCGTCGTTCAATTTCACCCTGCTGGGGCTGTCGGTGCTGGTGTTCCTGGGAGTGGCGGCGCGGCGCTGGTACGCGCGCCCGGTGATCCGCTCCTGGTCGCCGCAGGACCGCTCGGCCTACCTGGCGGCCTTCCGCGTCAGTGCCGTGAACCTGCTGGCGCTGGTGGCCGGGGGCATCGTGCTGGCGATGGTGGGTGACGACCTGTTCAGCGGCATCCCGTTCCTGTTCAAGGCGTGGCTGGTGCTGCCGCTCCTGGCGACGCTGGCGGGCCTGTACCTCCTGTATCGCACGGTACTGGTCTGGTCGGGCGGCGCCCTCGCCGGGGTGTGGGCCCGCATCCGTTACACGGTGGTGGCGGCCTGCGCGTTGTTCATGTGCTGGTTCTATTTCTACTGGAACATCCTCGGCTTCCAGTATTACTGAGGACCGCGGTATGGCACATCGACCGATCTCGCGCAGCATGACCGTCACCGCGGAGCAGTGGGAATTCCGCAAACCGTTCCGCATCACCGGCCACACTTTCCGCAGCGCGGACATCGTCCATGTGACGTTGAGCGAGGGCGGGCATACCGGCCAGGGCGAAGCTGCGGGCGTCTACTATCTGAACGAGACGGGTGAAGGGATGCGCCTGCAGATCGAGTCCGTGCGCGCCGAGATCGAGGCCGGCTGCGGCCGGCAGCGGCTGCGTGAACTGTTGCCGCCCGGCGGGGCCCGCAACGCCGTCGACTGCGCCCTCTGGGACCTGGAGGCGAAGAAGGCGGAGACCACCATCTGGGACCTGACCGGCATCGAGCCGGGACCAACCTGCACGGTGCTCACCATCGGCATCGGCACGCCCGAGGAGATGGCGGAGTCCGCCCGGGCCATGGACAGCCCGCGCCTGAAGGTCAAGCTGAACGACGAGATCCCGCTGGAACGGATCCGGGCCGTGCGCGAAGCCCGGCCGGACGCCGAGATCATCGTGGACATCAACCAGGGCTGGAGCTTCGAACAGCTGGTGGAACTGGCACCCCGATTCGGCGAGCTGGACATCGCGATGATCGAGCAGCCCCTGCCCCGTGGCGGCGACGAGGCGCTGGAAGGCTACAGCCCGCCGGTGCCGCTCGCCGCCGACGAGTCCTGCCTGTGCGTCAGCGAGTTCGAACAGGCCGCGCGGCGCTACCAGATCATCAACATCAAGCTGGACAAGACCGGCGGCCTGACCGAGGCGCTGGAACTCGCCCGGCTGGCCGAGGCCCACGGCATCGACCTCATGATCGGCAATATGATGGGCACCTCGCTCGCCATCGCGCCGGCCTACGTCGTGGCGCAGCTATGCCGCTTCATCGACCTGGACGGCGCGCTGTTCCTGACGAACGACCGGCCGGATGCCCTGTCCTACGAGCACGGCATGGTGTCGGTGCCCACGCCGGAGCTGTGGGGATGAGGCCCGGGGCGCGGAATCCCGCGGCGGCCATGGCTGCGACGGCGACCACGGCGGCCCTGGCCATCGTGGCGGCCGTTACACTGACGCTCGCAGCCCCGGCGGCAGCGCAGACCGCGGCCGAATCCGCCGCGTCGGTGCTGGAGCGCGCGACCCGCAGCTTCGAGGTGCCCGGCATGGCGGTCGCGGTGGTGCACGAAGGGGACGTCCACGCTCTGGGAGAAGGCAGCACGGAGATCGGCGTTGACGAGCCCGTGGATGCGGAGACCCTGTTCCGCATCGGCTCGGTCTCCAAGGCCTTCACGGCGGCCGCGCTCGCGGTGCTGGCGGACGAGGGTGAGCTCGGCTGGGACGATCCCGTGATCGACCACCTGCCCGAATTCCGCATGCACGATCCCTGGGTCACGCGGGAGTTCACCATCCGCGACCTGCTGACCCACCGCAGCGGCCTGCCTCTGGGCGCCGGGGACCTGCTTATCTTCCCCGACGGCAACGCCACGGTGGCCGAGATCGTGGGGGCGTTGCGCCACTTCGAGCCTTCCAGCAGCTTCCGTTCGCAGTTCGACTACGACAACCTGCTCTACGTGGTGGCCGGCGAGGTGGTAGCCCGGATCGCCGGCACGAGTTTCCAGGCGTTTCTGGAGAGCCGTGTGCTGGCGCCGCTGGGCATGGATGATTGCGTGGCCGCGGACGACCGCATACCGGCGGATGCCGACACGGCGACGCCGCACATGCAGGTGGACGGCGAGATCGTGACGACGCCGACCCGCCTGACGCCGGTGGTCGCGGCGGCCGGCGGCATCGTCTGCAGCGCCCGCAGCATGGCGAACTGGATGTCCTTCGTGCTGAGCGGCGGCGAGGCCCCGGACGGCGAGAGACTCGTCAGCGAGGCGCAGTTCCGCGAACTGACCGGGCCGGTGACCCTGCTGGGCGTCCCGCCCTACCTCGCGGAGCACGCCGGCAGCTACCTCAATGCCTACGCCCTTGGCTGGGGCGTCTCCACCTTCCACGGCGAGCCGATGCTCTCCCACGGCGGCGGCGTCTGGGGCATGACCAGTTTCATCGCCATCCTGCCGGAGCGCGACCTCGCCGCGTTCGCCACCGGCAACCTGATGTCCGCCGCGCCGCGGGCGGTGGTCTACCAGATCCTCGAAGAGCAGCTCGGCGAGTCCGCGCCGGGCAACGACTGGATCGAGATCATCCGGGCGCTGGCCGGTGACCGCCGGTCGGCCGCCGAAGAGGCGGTGGCCGCCGCCCGGGAGGCGAGGGACGCCGACAGCATGCCGAGCCTGCCGCTCGACCGCTACACGGGCACCTACCGGGACGACTGGTACGGCGACGTCCGCATCTACCGGGCGCAGGACGGGGCCCTCCGGTTCGAGTCGCAGCGGAACGCGCCGCTGCGGGGGCCGCTGGAACACTTCCAGTACGACACCTTCGTCGCGCGCTGGACCGACCGCCGCCTGATGGCCGATGCCTACGTCACCTTCACCGTCGGACCGGACGGCGAAGTGGAGCGCATCCGGATGAAGGCGGTCTCGCCTGCCACGGATTTCTCCTACGACTTCCACGACCTGGACCTGAGACCCGTCGCCGACGAGTAGCCATCGGGTCGCCGGCCGGCGGCTTCATCTGCGCAACGGCAGCATCCTCCGCAGCACGTCGTCGCGCAGCAGGAAGTGGTGACGCAGGGCCGCCGCGGCATGCACGGCGGTCACCGCCAGCAGCGCCTGGCCGAGCAATTCGTGCGCGTCCTCGAACAGGTCCTCCAGATCCTCGTCGCTCGGGGCCAGATCCGGGATATCGATCAGCCCGAAGAACTCCGCGCCGTAGCCGGCCGCCGAGGTGTATGCCCAGCCGGTGAGCGGTATCGCCAGGATGAGCGCGTACAGGGTCCAGTGGGAGGCGGAGGCCGCGATCCGCTCCCATCGGGCCATCGTCGGCGGATCGTCCGGCGTCCGGCTGATCAGCCGCCACACGAGCCGCATGACGGCGAGCGCCAGTACGGTCATGCCGATCGACTTGTGCTGGTTAACCAGCGCGAATTCCAGACGAACCGAATCGGCCTCGTCGATGCGCCAGGCCCAGACGAACTGCAGCACGACGCCCGCGACCACCAGCCAGTGCAGCAGCTGGGCGACGAGGCCCCAGGCCGTTGCGGTGTTGCGCAGTGGAACTCGCATGACGAGGACTCTACCGCAGGGCGGCACGGCACGGTACACCGGCCGGGTTTCGTCCGGTGGCCGCCGCCGGCTTCCGGCTGGCAGCGCGGATTGCTACTCTGGCGCGTCTTTCCCCAGGCAGTATCGAGGCAATATGTCGGACTCAGAGACCTACACGCCACCCCGCGTCTGGACGTGGGACCAGGAGAGCGGCGGCCGCTTCGCCAAGATCAATCGGCCCGTCGCGGGCCCCACCCACGAGCAGGACCTGCCGGTGGGCGAGCACCCGCTGCAGCTCTACTCGCTGGCGACGCCGAACGGCGTGAAAGTCACGGTCATGCTGGAGGAGCTGCTGGCGGCCGGGCATGCCGGCGCCGAGTACGACGCCTGGCTGATCCGCATCGACGAGGGGCAGCAGTTCGGCAGCGGCTTCGTCGCTGTGAACCCCAACTCGAAGATCCCGGCCATGATGGATCACGGGACGTCGCCGCCGACCCGCGTCTTCGAGTCCACCGCCATCCTGCTCTACCTGGCGGAGAAGTTCGGCGCGTTCCTGCCGTCCAATCACCACCCGAGGACGGAGTGTCTGAACTGGCTGTTCTGGCAGGCGGGATCTGCGCCTTTCCTGGGCGGCGGTTTCGGCCACTTCTATGCCTATGCCCCGGAGAAGTACGAATACCCCATCAACCGCTACACGATGGAGGTAAAGCGTCAGCTGGACGTGCTGGACCGCCGGCTGGCGGACAACCGCTATCTCGCCGGCGACGAATACACCATCGCCGACATGGCGGTCTGGCCCTGGTACGGCGCGCTGGCGGCCGGCAAGCTCTACGAGGCGGGCGAGTTCCTGGACGTGGAGTCCTACGAGCACGTGCAGCGCTGGACCCGGGAGATCTACGAGCGCGGGCCGGTGAAACGCGGGCGCATGGTGAATCGCGCGTGGGGGGACCCGGCCTCCCAGCTGCACGAGCGACACAGTGCGGAGGACTTCGAGACCCGCACCCAGGACAAGATCGGGGACCCGGAGGGTGACTGAGACGACGAACCCGGCCGCCGACCTGGATATCCGCGTCATCCCGGTGACGCCACTGCAGCAGAATACCTCGCTCCTCTGGTCGCGACGGACGAAGGAAGGCGTGTTCGTCGATCCGGGCGGCGAGACGGAACGCCTGCTGGCCGCCGCCGCCGAGTTCGGCGTGAAGATCGTCGCGGTCTGGCTCACCCACGGCCACATGGACCATGCCGGCGCCGCTGCCGAGATCGCCGAGCGCGAGGGCGTGCCGGTGATCGGGCCCCACGAGGACGACCAATGGCTGCTGGACGAGATCGAGACCCAGGGCGCGCGCTACGGCATCAGCGACGGGCGCAACGTGAAACCGGACCGCTACCTGGAAGACGGCGACACACTGGAGCTGGCAGGCGTGGAGTTCCGGGTGGCGCACTGTCCGGGTCACACGCCCGGGCACGTGGTCATCTACCAGCCCGCGGCGAAGATCGCGTTCGTGGGCGATGTCCTTTTCCGGGGCTCGATCGGGCGCACCGACTTCCCGCGCGGCAATCACGCGCAGCTCATCGCCTCCATCACGCAGAAGCTCTGGCCCCTGGGCGAGGACATGCGCTTCGTGCCCGGTCACGGGCCGGCGAGCACCTTCGGGCAGGAGCGCCGGGACAACAGCTTCGTGGCCGACCGGGTGCTGACGGCGCGCTAGATTCTGCTAGGCCGGGTACTCCCGGATCCACTGCGAGAACAGCCATTTCTCGCCGGCGGTCGGCGCAAGCCCCGCGTGTCGGGTGGCCGGGTCGGGCCTGCCGCCCCCGTCGACGTTCGAGAACATGATGGCGTCGCCTTTCCCGCCGCGGTAGGTATAGCCGATCTCAGGGAAGTGGGTCTCGCCGCCCTCGAAGTCCGCGTTGAGGTAGATGAGGAAGGTCTCCGCGCGCTGGCCCCGCCGGGCCAACTCGAGCAGGTAGGCGGGCTCGTCCGGGTCCAGCCAGTCGTAGTGGTCGGCGAAGGTCTGGCCGGGCGCGTAATGCAGTACCTTCGGCACCTCCATCGCCCGGTCGGGCCGGCCGGTAGCGGCGGCGATGCGCGCGCGCAGCACGAACGTCAGCACGCCCGAGATCTCGACGTCCAGGTCGCACTGGGAGTTGGTGCGGCGGGCGTCCTCGGTGGTGCCGCCGGTGGTGCTGTCGTAGATGGTCGCCCTGGCGAGCCGCCGCCGGGCCCGCTCGACGAGCCAGTCGCAGAGGGCGTGGGAGGCGAAGGCCTCGATGGTGCGGATGCGTGGCGCCTCGCGGACGGTGGTGGCGGCGGGCGGCGAGAGCCAGGCCTCCAGGTCGATGGCGGCGCGCAGCGCGGCCCAGTCGTCCTGTTCCGCCGGGCTTCCGGACGGCCCCGCGGCGAGGATGCCGAGCGAACTCCGTGCCGTACCTGAGCCGAGTTCCGCCGCCTGCTGGAGGCGGTCGAAGGCGACGTCCCAGTTGCGCGCGCGCCAGATGCCGGAGGCGACGATCGTCGCCGCTAGCCAGGCGGCCTCCGGGTCGCCGGCTCCCGCGGCCTGCTCGATCAGCGCGATGCCGCGGGAGGGATCGGCGGGACGTCCCCGCCCGGTGAGATGCTCGAGTCCGAGGCGTGCCACGGCGCGGGCGTCATCGCCGGATGCTGCGCTCTCGTTGCCTTCGGTATCGGGCATGGTCCGGTCGGGCCTCTCGCGGGGCTCCCCAGTCTAGGCGCGGAACGAGATCATACGCCAGCGCCGGAACTGGGCGAAAAGGCGGATCAGTGAGGTGTCCGGCATGGGTCCGAGCGCGCGCCGCAGCCGGTCGAACACCGCGTCGGCCGGCGTCTCGCCGTCCATGGCGCCGCCCAGCAGCACGTCCAGCACCCGCACGACGCTCTCGTCCTGCAGGCCGAAGGTATGAGGTCCCCAGGGTGTTTCCACCTCGAAGATCGCGGCCACTCCCGACCCGCGCCGCTGCACCGCCTTCGGCCGGGTGACGAAATACGGCCGCAGGTCGCCGAGCGCGCGGTAGCCGGGCCGCTTCGTCACGACGACACCGTCGAACACGCACGCATCCAGGTCGGTGAGCAGCAGGCACCACAGCGCGTCCTCCGGCGTTTCCACGATGGGCTCGCCCATGACGTTGAAGGAGGTGTTGAGCAGCACCGGCACGCCCGTACGCTCGCCAAAGCGGCGGACGAGTTCGTAATAGCGGCCGTTCGCCTCCCGGGTGACCGTCTGCACCCGGCCCGTGCCGTCGACGTGGACCACGGCCGGCACCTCGGCGCGCCGCTCCTCGCGAAACGCCATCACCCGCAGCATGAACGGACTCGCCGGCTCGGTGCCGTCGAGTTCGAACCAGTTGCCGGCTTCCTCCAGGGGCACGACCGGCGCGAAAGGGCGGAAGGCCTCGCGGTGTTTCACCCGGGCGTTCAGCGTCTCCTTGGCGTCCGGCCGGCGGGGGTCGCAGAGGATGCTGCGCTGGCCGAGGGCGCGGGGGCCCAGCTCCGAGGGGCCGGTGAACCAGCCGATGATGCTGCCGCCGGCGAGCAGGTCGACCGCCTCTGCCACCGCGTCGGTCGTGTCGCGTTCGATGATGGCAGGCGTGCCCTCGATGGCGCGCGCCACCTCGCCGTCGCCGTAGACTGCGCCGAAGCCGTCGCGCTCCAGCGCCCGCGGCGTGTACTCGCCCGTGAGATGCCAGAGCCCGTGGTAGGCGGCGCCGACGGCAGGTCCGGAGTCCTCGGCCGCCGGCATCACATAGACCCGCTCGAAGCCGCCCTCGCGGATGATGCGCTCGTTGGCCACGCTGTTCAGCGCGACGCCCCCGGAGTAGACGAGGTTGCGGCTGCCGCAGAGCTCGCGGGCGCGGGCGACGAGGTGGAGCAGCGCCTCCTCGAGCGCGTTCTGCACGGAGGCGGCGAGCTCCGCGCAGGCCTCCCGGTCGTCCGGCCAGCGCTGACCCGCGTCAAACCGGCGGGGCACGGCGTCCGAGAAGTGAAAGCAGCCGTCCCGGATCTCGAAGAACTCGGCGGCGGGGATTGTCGGCCTGCCGTAGGGGGCGAGCCCCATCACCTTGCCGGCCTCCATGGGGTCGCCGAAGATTTGCTGCGCCGCCGCCGAGAAGAGGCCCCCCAGACTGGCGAAGCCAGGCATCGAGGCGCCCGCCGGCGCCGGCTTCAGCCAGCGGCCGCCCGCGGCCAGGTGCTTCTCCACGGCGCTCAGCGCCGTGCCTTCCGAGCGATACAGCGAAGTGGTTTCGCCGCCGCTCGCGGGGGTGTCGACGATGGCCGCCCGCTCGTCCGCGGCAAGGTCGCTGTCCGGCGATCCCATGCCGTCGACCACCAGGTTGGCGGCCTCCTCGAACCCGGACGTGGCGAAGGCGCTCGCCGCGTGGCCGGCGTGATGGGAGAGGGTGAGAATCGGCGTGCCGTGGGTCCGGACGGCGAGGTCCGGGTTGGCGCCGACGTCGTTCTCCGGCAGTCGGGTATCGCTCTGCGCGCAGAGGACGACCAGGTCGAGGTCCGTCGCGGTGATGCCGCCCTGGCCGAGGCAATAGCGGACCGCGAGCGAAGGCCGTGCGCCCTGCAGGCGGGCACGCTTCTTGCCGGCAAGCCGCTCCTCCTGCATGGCCGCCACGATGCGGTCGCCGTGCAGCAGGCAGGCGGCGCCGTTGTGGGAGGCGCTGAGACCCAGCACCCAGGGGGAATCTTCGTTGCGGTGCCGCGCCATCGCTCGCCTCAACCGTCTGCGTTGCGCGTCCTTTGCAGACGCTCCCGCCAGAAGTCCGCGTTACGGATGCCGAGATGCTCGGGGTCGAAGGTATAGCGCTCGACCCCGGCCCGGCGCTGGCGCTCGTAGTCCCACAGTGCGGTCATGGCCGGGTGCGCCCGGAAGAACAGGATCAGGATGGCCACGATGTTCAGCCACGCCATGAGCCCGACACCGATCTCGCCGAGCCCCCAGGCCAGGCTGGCCGTGCGCAGCGCACCGTAGAACACCGAGGCCATGAGGACCAGTTTGAGGATGGTGAGCTCGTAGGGGATGCGGAAGAAGCGGCGGAGATAGGCGACGTTGGTCTCCGCGATGTAGTAGTAGGCCAGCAGCGTCGTGAAGGCAAAGAAGAACAGCGCGATGGCCACGAAGGGCTTGCCGAAGCCGGGCAATGCGCTCTCTACCGCGAGTTGCGTGAAGGTGGGCGTGTTCGGGTCGATGCCGGCGTCCACGAAATGGAACCCGGCCAGTGGCGTGCCGTTGCCGTCGACGACGTTGTAGGAGTTGGTGATCAGGATCATAAGCGCGGTGGCCGTGCAGACGAACAAGGTGTCCACGTACACGGAGAACGCCTGCACCAGCCCCTGCTGCGCCGGGTGATCCACCTCGGAGGCGGCGGCGGCATGGGGCCCCGTCCCCTGGCCCGCCTCGTTGGAGAAGATGCCGCGCTTCACGCCCCAGAATACCGCGCCACCGGTCACGGCCTCGATGGTGAACGCATGCTCGACGATCAGGCCGATGATGCCGGGCAAGGCGGAGGCGTGCATGATCACGATACCCACGGCCGTGACGATATAGCCCAGCGCCATGAACGGCACCACGATCTGTGTGAAGTGGGCGATGCGTTTGACCCCGCCGAAGATGATGAAACCCAGCACGGAGACCACGGCGATGGCCGCCCCGAGCTTCGCATAGCTGACGGTGCCGAGCCCTGTGGAGAGTTCCGCGCCGTTGCCGAAGGCCAGCTCCACGGCATTGCCGATGGCATTCGACTGCACGCCGGGCAGCAGCAGGCCGGTGGCGATGATGGTGGTGACTGCGAACACCCAGGCGTAGGACTTCAGCCCCATCGCCTTCTCGATGTAGAAGGCCGGCCCGCCGCGGTACTCGCCCTCTTCCTCTTCCTTGTAGATCTGGCCGAGTGCGGATTCGATGTAGGCCGTGGCCGAGCCGAGGAAGGCCACGATCCACATCCAGAGCACGGCGCCGGGCCCGCCGAAGCCGATGGCGGCCGCCACGCCGGCGATGTTGCCGGTGCCCACGCGGCCGGACAGAGAGACGGTGAGCGCCTGGAAGGAGGAGATGCCCCGCTTCGATTCGCCGCCGGCGAACAGCAGCCGGACCATCTCGCCGAACATTCGCACCTGCACGAAACGGGTGAGCACCGAGAACAGCAGGCCGGCCCCGAGGCACAGATAGACGAGGGGCGCGCTCCAGACGAATCCGTTGATCGCATCGACGATCTGCTGCATGCCGGGCTCCGGGGTTCTGCGGGCGAAGGCGGGATTCTATCCTGCCGGGGCACCGGCTTGCCCGGTCGGCAGGCCGCGTCGGCATTGACAATTCTCCAATATGTCGACTATTCTCGACATATGGAAATAACAACGGCCACCCGTTCTCTTGCCGCGCTCGCCCAGGAAAGCCGGCTCTCCACGTTCCGCCTGCTGGTGCGGGCCGGCGGCGAAGGGATGCCGGCCGGGGCGATCGCCGAGACGCTCGGCATCCCCCACAACACGCTGTCGACCCACCTCGCCACCCTGGCGAATGCCGGGCTGATCCGCTCGCGGCGGGAGGGGCGCAGCATCATCTACAGCGTCGATTTCGACGGTACCCGGGCGCTGCTCGGCTTCCTGCTCGAGGACTGCTGCCAGGGCGCGCCGGAGGTCTGCACCCCGGCCCTGGACAGCGTCCTGGCGGATTGCTGCAGCCCCCTGCCCGAAGGAGAAACCACCCATGAAACGCCTGCACGTTAGCCTCAGCGTCGAGGATCTCGACGCCTCCGTCCGCTTCTACTCCCGGCTGTTCGCCGCCGCGCCCGGCGTGCTGAAGCCGGACTACGCCCGCTGGATGCTGGAAGACCCGCGGCTGAACTTCGCCATCAGCACGCGGCAGTCCGGCCGGGGCGTGAACCACCTGGGCATCCAGGCCGAAGACGACGGCGAGCTCGCGGAAGTGTTCGCGCGCCTGCAGGAGGCGGGCGGGCCCGTACTGGACGAGGGCGATACCACCTGCTGCTACGCCCGCTCCACCAAGCAGTGGATCACCGACCCGCAGGGCGTGGCCTGGGAGACGTTTCTGACCCGGGGCGAGGCGGCGGTCTATGGCCATGATCACCGGGAGCCGGCCGCCGATACCGTCGCACGGCCCTGTCGCTGACACCCGCCATGTCGGGATCCGACTCCGCGAAACGGGTACTCGTTCTCTGCACCGGCAACTCCTGCCGTTCGGTCATGGCCGAGGCGCTCGTGAATCGCCTCGGCCAGGGCCGATACGTGGCCTGCAGCGCCGGCAGCCGGCCGGCGGGCTACGTGCACCCGAAAGCGCTGGAGACGCTGCGCCGCCACGGCGTCGACCCGGGTGAGCCGCGCAGCGAATCCTGGGACGCCTATGCCGACCAGCCGTTCGACTACGTGATCACGGTTTGCGACTCGGCTGCGGCCGAGTCCTGCCCCGCTTTCCCGGGCGGGTACACGAAGCTGCACTGGAGCACGCCGGATCCGGCGAAGGCAGAGGGCACCGACGCCGAGATCGACGCCGCCTTCGAACAGGCTTACACGATGCTGAAAGAACGCATCGAGCGGGAGCTGCCATGAATGCCGACGCGTCGCCGGACGCATCGTCCGGTACCCCACCCATGGGCATCTTCGAGCGCTGGCTGTCCCTCTGGGTAGGCCTCGGTATCGTCGCAGGCGTGCTTGTGGGAGCCGTCTTCCCGGGGCTGTTCCGCGCCGTCGCGGCGCTCGAGTACGCCAGTGTGAACCTCGTGGTCGCCGTCTTCATCTGGCTGATGATCTATCCCATGATGGTCAACGTCGACTTCGCTTCCCTTAAGGATGTCGGCCGTCGCCCGAAGGGGCTCTGCGTCACCCTGGTGGTCAACTGGCTGGTGAAGCCGTTCACCATGGCCGCGCTGGGCGTACTGTTCTTCGAGTATCTCTTCGCCGGCCTGGTGGAGCCGGAGACGGCGCGCGAGTACATCGCCGGCATGATCCTGCTGGGCGTCGCCCCCTGCACGGCGATGGTATTCGTCTGGAGTCAGCTCGTCCGGGGCGATGCCAACTACACGCTGGTGCAGGTGTCCATCAACGACATCATCATGGTGTTCGCCTTCGCGCCGCTCGCCGCGTTCCTGCTCGGCATCACCGAGGTGGTGGTGCCCTGGGAGACGCTGCTGCTCTCGGTGGTGCTCTACGTCGTCACGCCGCTGGCGGCCGGCTACCTGACGCGCCGCGCCCTCGACGGCCACGATGACCCGGAGCGGGTCGCCGCGTTCACCGCGAAGGTGAAGCCGTTCTCCGTCATGGGCCTGATCGCCACCGTCGTACTGCTGTTCGGTTTCCAGGCGGAGACCATACTCGCGCGGCCGGACGTGATCGTGCTCATCGCCATCCCGCTGCTGGTGCAGAGCTACGGGATCTTCGCCATCGCCTACGGCTGGGCCTGGGCCTGGCGCATCCCCTTCGAGACCGCCGCACCGGCTGCGCTCATCGGCACGTCGAACTTCTTCGAACTCGCGGTGGCCGTCGCCATCAGTCTGTTCGGCCTCCAGTCCGGGGCGGCGCTGGCCACGGTGGTCGGCGTCCTGGTGGAAGTGCCCGTGATGCTGTCGCTGGTCGCGATCGCGAACCGCACGCGGCACCATTTCACGAGCGCGGCGGAGACGGCTGATCCCGTATCCGGCTGAGCCCTGGCCGAGCCCTCAGCGGCCGCTCAACGCCAGTCGATCAGACCGCCCCTCGCCGCGCCTCGAGTTGCATGCGCACCTCGTGCGCCTTCTCCTCGGTGATGGAGTAGCTGGCGATCATCCAGATCGCGATCGCCGACGTGGCCACCGGGATGAACGCGTCGCAGAGCCGCATGAGATAGATGGCGCGATCGCTCTGGTTACCCCCCAGATCGACTTCGAAGCCCGTGGCATTCAGCAGGAAGCCGCTCGCGGCGAGTGCCGCCGCCATGCCCAGCTTGACCACCCACCAGAAGATGGAACCGTACATGCCTTCACGTCTCTGGTAAGTGTTGATCTCGTCCGCATCGACCACATCGCAGATCATCGCCGGCATCAGGGTGAACAATCCGCCGAGACCGAACGCCATCAACGGCGCGGGCAACAGCAGCAGCCAGGGCACCTCCGGGTTGTAGCAGACCCACTTCAGCGCGTAGCCCACCATCGATACCCCGATGGCCACGAAGAACGCCCGCCGCTTGCCGACCTGCGTGCCGAGCCAGGTGATGAATATGATCACCAGGAAAGTCGAGACTGCGCCGAGGGAGCCGGCGTAACCGGCGTATTTCGATCCGAGTTCCGTGTCCCCGCCGAACACATAGTAGATGATGACGTAGAACTGGAAGGATGCGATCAGCATGAAGCCGTTGAATACGAGGAAGGTGGCGATACACAGTTTCACGAACGGCTTGAACTTCAACGCCAGCGCGAAACCGCGGAAAAAGTCGAGCATGCTGTGCACGAACCCGCTCGCTACCTCCTTCGCTGCATCGCCGAGCAGACCGCCATCGTCGTCGGCCGGCGCGGCTTCCTTGAAGCGCTCCCGCAGGAATATTGCCGGCAGGATGCCGATGGCGGCGACGAAGATCGCGATGACGATCGCCAGACCGGCAGCGCCCTGTGCCATATCGTCGAACCACGCCTGGTTCTGCATGATCCAGAGGAACCAGGGTGCGACGACGTAGGCGAGCTGGCCGATGAAGTTCTGCACGCCCATCAGCCGCGTGCGCTCGTGGTAGTCGGGCGTAAGTTCGTAACCTAGCGCCACCCAGGGCGTGGCGAACACGGTGTAGGCCAGGTAGAAGATCAGCGAGCCGCTGAGGAAGTACCAGAAATAGAAGGATTCGCTCTTGCCTTCGGGCAGCTGCCAGAGGATCGCGTAGATGATCGCGACGGCGATCGCGCCCACGAAGATGTACGGACGGCGGCGCCCCCATTTGGACTTCGTGTGGTCCGAGATGTAACCCATGAGCGGGTCGGTGATCGCATCGGTCAGGCGTGGCAGCGCACCCAGCAGCCCAACGAGGGCCGGATTCATGCCCAGGCCGAGGTTGAGCACGATGATCATGCCGCCGATGGCGCCGGCCAGCAGGTTATTGACGAAGGCGCCGAGCCCGTAGATGAGCTTCAGCGGAAACGGGATGCGGTCCTGCGGTGCAGTCTCGTAGTGTGCGGCTTCGTTCATTATTCTTCGTGTGCCCCCCGACAGCACAAAGCCAGTCGGAATATGCTGCGTCAAATTGACAGCGCTGTCAAACAACATCGATAATCGATCGATAATTGGCCCGGAGCATGGGCCCGCGAATCGTGTCCTGTCACAAGGCTCCTGAGAGGTTTCCGATGACGAGCTCCAAGGCCAGGCCGGACCACGCTGCCGACCCGATCGGCCGACGCGTCGCCGCCCTCCTGGCAGAGATGACTCTGGACGAGAAGATCGGCCAGATGAGCCAGGTCAACGGCGGCGAGAGTTACATCCACGACTACCTCGCCGAGGCCCTGCGCGCAGGGCGCGTCGGCTCGGTGCTGAACGAGGTGGACGTGGAGACCGTGAACGAGCTGCAGCGTATTGCCGTCGAGGAGAGTCGGCTCGGCATCCCGCTGCTGATCGGCCGGGACGTGATCCACGGTTTCCGCACCATTTTCCCCATCCCGCTGGGTCAGGCGGCGAGCTGGAACCCGGAGCTGGCGGCCGAGTGCGCCGCCGTCGCCGCCCGTGAGGCCGCCGCCGTCGGGGTCAACTGGACCTTCGCGCCGATGATCGACATCGCGCGCGACCCGCGCTGGGGCCGCATCGCCGAGAGCCTCGGCGAGGATCCGCTGCTCGCCTGCGTACTCGGCGCCGCCATGGTGCGCGGCTACCAGGGGGGAAAGGATTGGGCTGAAGACGGGGCCAGGCTGTCGGGCGCGGGGGCGGTCGCCGCCTGCGCCAAACACTTCGCCGGCTACGGCGCCGCCGAGAGCGGCCGCGACTATGCCACCGCCAACGTCCCCGAGAACGAGTTGCGCAACGTCCATCTGCGCCCCTTCCGCGCTGCGGTGGACGCCGGCGTCGCCACCCTGATGACCTCCTTCAGCGAGGTGGACGGTGTGCCGGCCACCGCGAGCGAGTTCCTCCTGGACACGGTGCTGCGCGGCGAGTGGGGCTTCGAAGGCCTGGTCGTGAGCGACTGGGACTCCGTCCGGCAGCTCAGCATCCACGGCCTGACCGCGGACGACCGGGACTCCGCCTTCGAGGCGGCACGGGCCGGGGTCGACATGGAGATGCACGGCGACGCCTACCTCTGCCACCTCGCGCAGCTGGTCGAGGACGGCGACATCGCCCTCGCCGACATCGATGCGGCGGTTGCGCGGATACTGACGCTCAAGTATCGGCTCGGCCTGTTCGAGAACCCCTACACCGACCCCGGCATCTTTCCGCCCCCGGCGGACGAGGAGGCGCTGGCCACGGCGAAGCGGGCGGCCCTGCAGAGCGCGGTACTGTTGAAGAACGACCACCAGACGCTGCCGCTGTCGGTGGAGACGACGCGCACTCTCGCCGTCATCGGCCCCCTCGCCGATGCGCCTGACGACCAGATGGGGACCTGGGTATTCGACGGCGATCCGGACCTCTGCGTCACGCCGCTGCAGGCCATTCGCGAACGGACGGGCGAACGCGCGGGCGAGCGGACGGACATCCGCTATCTGCGCGCGATGGACACCTCGCGCAGCCGTGACACGGCCGCCTTCGACGAGGCCGCGGCGCTGGCGGCCGACGCCGATGCCGTGCTGCTGTTCCTGGGCGAAGAGGCCATCCTGTCGGGCGAGGCGCATTCGCGGGCGGACATCGGCCTGCCCGGGGCCCAGGCGGAACTGGTCGCCCGGGTCCGCGCGGCGGGCAAGCCGGTGATCGCGGTGATCCTCGCCGGTCGGCCGCTGACGCTATCCGATATCGTGGACCGGGTCGACGCGATCCTGTACGCGTGGCATCCGGGCACCATGGCGGGCCCGGCCCTGGCAGACCTCCTGTTCGGCGTGGAATCCCCGTGCGGCAAGCTGCCGGCCACCTTCCCGCGCATGGTCGGGCAGGTGCCGATCTACTACAACCACAAGAACACCGGCAAGCCGCCCTCGCCCGACACCGTGGTCCACATCGACGACATCGATCCCAGCGCGCCCCAGTTGTCGCTCGGCATGACCGCCTTCCACCTGGACGCCGGCTACACGCCGCTGTTCCCCTTCGGCCACGGGCTGTCCTATACGACGTTCGACTACGAGAACATCCGTACCGACGTCGCAGAGTTCGGGGCCGGCGGCGGTTCGGTCACCGTCAGCGCCGACGTCGCCAACACGGGCGACCGCCCGGCCGTGGAGGTGGCGCAGCTCTACGTGCGCGACCTCGTAGGCAACGTCACCCGGCCGGTCCGGGAGCTGAAGGGGTTCCGACGCCTGCGGCTGGAGCCGGGCGAGCGGACCACCGTCTCGTTCGTCCTGCGGGCGGAGGATCTCGCCTTCTACGGCCGGGACATGCGGCTCAGGACCGAGCCGGGTGAATTCCATGTTTGGATCGGCGGCAGTTCGGCGACCGGGCTGCGGACCGCCTTCCGGCTCGTCGAGAGCGCCTGACGACCCATGGCCGGCCGCTCCAGTATCTCCCTGCGCGGATTGCGGACGTTCTGTGTCGCGGCCAGGCACGAGAGCTTCCGTAATGCCGCCGACGAGCTCTACATCACGGCGTCGGCCGTCAGCCACCAGATAAAGAGTCTGGAACAGGAGCTCGGTGAGCAGCTCTTCGAGCGCAACGCCCGCGAACTGCGGCTGACGAAGACGGGCCGCTCGCTGTACGAGGAGACCTGGCCGCTGATCGAGCAGCTGGACGAAGTGGTCGCGGCCTATAAGAAAGACACGCGGCGCCCCTCGATCCGAATGTCGGTGCAGCCATTCTTCGCCAGCGAGTATTTCGTACCGCGGCTGAGCGAGTTCACGGCGGCACATCCGGATATCGACATCGAGGTGGGCACCAGCGACGAGACTGCCGAGACTCATCCCGCCGATGCCGACCTGTCGATACGGCTCTTCCGGTCGCCGCCCGCCAGCGTCAGGTCCGACCTTCTCATGCCTCTGCGGCTCGTCGCGGCGGGTTCTCCGGACTTCCGCAAAGAGCTGGTTGTGAACGGCAAACGCATCACCAGCGATTTCCCCCTGATCGTGCACGAAACCCACCCCACTGCCTGGGAGCGCTGGTCCCGCACCAGCGGCATATCGCTGCCGAAGGGCAGCAAGGTCACCCGGCTGGATTCGATGATCGCCGTGGTGCGTGCCTGCGAGCGCGGTATCGGTGCTGCCCTGGTGCCGGTTCCGATCGCCGACCTCTGGTTCAAGTACGGCAGCATCGTGCGGCTGTTCGAGCAGGAACTCGTCGAGGAAGTGAGCTACTACCTCATCAGTCGCTTCGAGGACGCCGACGACCCGGCGATCGGACTCCTAAGGCACTGGATTCTCGAGAATTTCACCGAAGGCGGTTGATTTTTTCTCAACCCTGGCGTGAGTTTTCTTCGTTTGTGGACGTACCTCCATGGCCCTATCTTGTGTGGCGTCGGCCAAACGGCCGGCAGATCGCAAGAAACACGTTCGCTATGGAGAGTCAGACATGCGTTTCGAAGCCAACCGAACCCGTGACCCGTTCCGGTTCAGCCTGAGAGGCAGGGCGGCGATCAACCCGTACGTCATCGTGCCCACCGTGCCCGACGACAAGATCAACGAGGTCTGGGACGCCAGACTGCGGCAGCCCGCGCCGGTGGAAATCCGGGAAGAGCCTCCGGGCACGATGCGCGGGCTCGAGAACCTCCTCGCCCGCTACTTCGCGCCCGGGCGCCAGCCCGCCTAGCGCCGGATTCCCCCTCTGCGCCGCAGCCGGCGAGTCCCCAGCTCGCCGGCTGACCCTGCCCCGCAAGGCCGTACAGCCGGGCACCGGGCGACCATCAAGTCCTATGTTGGCACGGCCGACAGGGATAGTCGTGCCCGTCAAATTGACAACGCTGTCAATCTCTGATAATCCTGTTACCCGAAAATGACGATATGACGACCTCCTCGCTCTGCGGGGACGATTTTCGGGGGAGCTATGAGACTTGGTAACGACGTGCCGCCGCGCGTTGCGCTGTCGCCGGCAACGCCTTCATCCCTGCACGCAACCATCGGCAACGGGCGCGCCGCGCTCTTGTCCCAGGTCGAACCGCGGATCTGCCAGATCCCGGCCCCGGATCCCGAGACGCGGGTCAGCGTCACCCAGCAAATCAGCCTCAAGCCTTCGGGCTTTCCGTCTTTGAGGGAGAACCTATGATGCCCGGCCCGCGAGGATTGCCACGCTTTGTCGCCGCTCTGGCCACCCTGGTGGCGCTTTCTGCCTGTACCCAGGAAGACCGAGATCAACCGCTGGAGCAGGTCGCGCCGATAGATATCCCGGTGGCGGATACCACCACCCGGACCAACTTCAACATCGCTAACCCGACGCTGGAGATACCGACGACCTTCCCGGTCAGCGACGGCGATCTGCTGACCCTGGTCTGGAGCGACGAGTTCGACGGCACCCAGCTCGACCCGGAGACCTGGTTCTTCGAGGCCGGTGACGGTTCCGATTTCGTCGGCGACGGCGGCATCACCGGCCTGCCGTCGGGATGGGGCAATAACGAATTGCAGTGGTATCTGCCGGACAACGCGCAGCTCGAGAACGGCGTCCTGAAGATCACCGCGCGGCGCGAGACCGTGGGAGACTTCGGTTACACGTCCGCGCGGATCACCACCCGTGACCGCTTCGCATTCAGGTACGGCCGCATCGAGGCGAGCATCAAGTTCCCGTCCGGTCAGGGCCTGTGGCCGGCATTCTGGATGCTGTCCCAGGACAGCCCGTACGGCAGCTGGGCGGCGACCGGCGAGATCGACATCGTCGAGGCGGCCAACCTGGATGGCAACCCTGGCCCCGGCGGCGTCGGCGGCGGCAACAACATCTTCGGCACCATCCATTACGG
>Ga0102929_1000653_pt1 | contig 20495 bp, 21 predicted proteins | sample SalPonR1_B_D2_MG_FD_78510 | JGI IMG/M metagenome (GOLD analysis project Ga0102929, IMG submission 78510) | Salt pond soil microbial communities from South San Francisco under conditions of wetland restoration - Salt Pond MetaG R1_B_D2_MG | ecosystem: Environmental > Aquatic > Marine > Intertidal... | reverse complement strand
GTACGGCGAGGGAATCTCGAAGATGGGCGAGCTTCTCGACCTCGGCGTGAAGGCCGGTGTGGTCGAGAAATCCGGCGCGTGGTTCTCCTACGGCGACGAACGCATCGGGCAGGGCCGCGAGAACGCCAAGACGTTCCTGAAGGAGAACGCCCGGATCGCGCTCGAGATCGAGGACAAGATCCGCGCGGCACATGGGCTCGAGTTCGACATCGGCGCCTCCGAGGAAGACGGCGCCCTGATGGAGGGCTGACCGCAGCGTGACGGAGCCGGAGCCGCACGTGGCAGGGCACGGCATCGGCCGTGCCCTTTCTCGCTCCGCGCCGCCCGAGCCTGTGGACAGTCGTCGGCCGAGTGGCTATTTCCGCTCAGACGCTCCCACCCGAAGGCCGCTGCCCACGATGCCCAGTCTGAACGATATCCGGACGACCTTTCTCGACTATTTCGCGCGGCACGGCCACGAGGTCGTGCCGTCCTCGCCGCTCGTGCCGCGCAACGACCCGACACTGATGTTCACGAACTCGGGCATGGTCCAGTTCAAGAACCTCTTCACCGGGGTCGAGCACCGCGACTACAGCCGCGCGACGACGTCGCAGAAGTGTGTCCGCGCCGGGGGCAAGCACAACGATCTCGACAATGTGGGCTACACCGCGCGGCACCACACGTTCTTCGAGATGCTGGGCAATTTCTCCTTCGGCGACTACTTCAAGGAAGAGGCGATCCCCTTCGCGTGGGAGCTTCTCACGAAGGACTTCGGCATCGACAAGTCGCGCCTGCTCGCGACGATCTACCATACCGACGACGAGGCGTTCGGGATCTGGAGGAAGATGGGTGTTCCGGAAGACCGGATCATCCGCATCGCGACCTCCGACAACTTCTGGCAGATGGGCCCGACGGGGCCCTGCGGCCCCTGCACCGAGATCTTCTACGACCACGGCGACCACATCTGGGGCGGCCCGCCCGGCTCTCCGGAGGAGGACGGCGACCGGTTCATCGAGATCTGGAACATCGTCTTCATGCAGAACGAGCAATTCGAGGACGGCTCGATGCGCGCGCTCGACATGCAGTCGATCGACACCGGCATGGGGCTGGAACGGATCGGCGCGCTCCTCCAGGGCAAGCACGACAACTACGACACCGATACGATGCGCGCGCTGATCGAGGCCTCCGCGCAGGCCACCTCGAGCGATCCCGACGGCGAGGGCAATGTCCACCACCGGGTGATCGCCGATCACCTGCGGTCGACCTCGTTCCTGATCGCGGAAGGCGTGCTGCCGTCGAACGAGGGCAGGGGCTACGTCCTGCGTCGGATCATGCGCCGGGCAATGCGCCACGCGCACCTTCTGGGCGCGGCGGATCCCGTGATGCACCGCCTCGTGTCCGAACTCATCCGCCAGATGGGCGACCATTATCCCGAGTTGCAACGCGGCAAGGCGCTTATCGAAGAGACGCTGAAGGCCGAGGAGACCCGCTTCAAGGCGACGCTCGAGCGCGGCCTGACGCTGCTCGACGAGGCCGTGACGGGCCTGCCCGAGGGCAGCGCACTGCCCGGGGAGACCGCCTTCCGGCTCTACGACACCTTCGGCTTCCCGCTCGATCTCACGCAGGACGCGCTGCGCGAGAAAGGAATCGACGTCGACACGGCGGGCTTCGACACCGCCATGGCCGAACAGAAGGCCAAGGCCCGCGCGGCCTGGGCCGGATCGGGCGAGGCCTCGGACGCCCAGGTCTGGTTCGAACTGGCAGAGACGCACGGGGCGACCGAATTCCTGGGTTACGAGACCGAGAAGGCCGAGGGCCAGGTTCTCGCCATCGTCGAGGACGGCACGCTGCTCAACGAGGTGGGCGAGGGTCGGACCGCCTGGGTCGTCACCAACCAGACCCCGTTCTACGGCGAGGCCGGCGGGCAGGTGGGCGACGAAGGCTGGTTCCGTTCGATCGAGGACCACGATACCCACGGCCATGTCACCGACACCCGCAAGTTCGCCGGCGGCCGCGTCTTCGCCCACCGCTACACCGCCGATGCGGGGCCGCTCCAGGTCGGCACGCCGGTCCGGATGGAGGTCGACCACGCCCGCCGCACCGCGATCCGGGCCAACCACTCGGCCACACATCTTCTGCACGAGGCGCTGCGCCAGGCGCTCGGCGACCACGTCGCGCAGCGCGGCTCGCTCAACGCGCCCGACCGGCTGCGATTCGACTTCAGTCACCAGAAGGCGATGACGCCGGAGGAACTGCAGAAGGTCGAGGACGAGGTGAACGCCTACATCCGCCAGAACACCGCCGTCGAGACACGGATCATGACGCCCGACGAGGCGCGGGATCTGGGCGCGGTCGCGCTCTTCGGCGAAAAGTACGGCGACGAGGTGCGCGTCGTCGCCATGGGCAAGGCGCCGACCGGCAAGGGCGCCGACAAGCTGACCTACTCGATCGAGCTTTGCGGCGGCACCCATGTGCGGCGCACGGGCGACATCGGGGTCTTCGCGCTTCTGGGCGACAGCGCGTCCTCCTCCGGCGTGCGCCGGGTCGAGGCGCTGACCGGCGAGGCGGCGTTCAGACATCTGACCGAGCAGGATCACCGCCTGAACGACACAGCCGCCGTGCTGAAGACCCAGGCGACCGAGGTTCCCGCGCGTGTCAGGGCGCTGCTCGACGAGCGAAAGGCGATGCAGGCGGACCTCGCCGCGCTCCGCCGCAAGCTCGCGATGGCCGGCGGCGGCGCGACGCAGGACGAAAACCCTCAGGATATCAACGGTATCCCCTTCGTCGCTCAGGTGCTTCGGGGCGTCTCCGGAAAGGAGCTCCCCGCGCTGATCGACGAACACAAGGCCCGGCTCGGCTCGGGCGCCATCCTGCTGATCGCGGAGGCCGACGGCAAGGCGGCGGTGGCGGCGGGGGTGACCGATGACATGACCTCCAAGGTCTCCGCGGTCGATCTGGTGAGGGCGGCGGTCGGTCCGCTTGGCGGAAAGGGCGGGGGCGGGCGCGCCGACCTCGCGCAGGGAGGCGGCAAGGACGCCGCGAACGCCGAGGCGGCGATCGCCGAGGCCCGCAAGGTGCTGGGAGGCTGAGATGGGCGCACTCTGGATCGCGCATGTGAAAGTCATCGACGAGGAGGCGTACGGCAAGTACGCGAAGATCGCGACCGAGGCGATCGCGGCGCATGGCGGCGTGTTCCTCGCCCGTGGCGGGCGCTACGTACAGTTGGAGGGAAACGACCGGCCGCGGAACGTGGTGGCGCGTTTTCCCAGCCTCGAGGACGCCGTGGCCTGTTACCACTCGCCCCGATATCAGGAGGCGCTGTCCTTCGCGAAAGGTGCAAGCGAGCGTGACGTGATGGTGGTGGAGGAAGTGGAGAGCTAGCGCGGGACGCCGCCGCGCGGCGGCATGCACCGCCTAGCAAAGCGGATGGAGGGCGCTTCCAGACGCCTGCCGCGCTCAGACCACGACGCCGGCACCCTCCGAGGACAGCCCGCAGGTCTGCCGGAAGACCTCGAACATCTCGCGCCCGCAGCCCCAGCGGTTGCCGCCGAGGTCCGCCGTCGCGGCCTCGCGGAGATCGAAGCCCTCTTCTAGCGCCTCGATCGTGCCTGCGACCGCGTCGACCCGCACCAGATCGCCGTCGCGCACCTTCGCGATCGGTCCGCCGTCCGCCGCTTCGGGCGAGAGGTGGATCGCCGAAGGAACCTTTCCCGAGGCGCCCGACATCCGCCCGTCCGTCACCAGCGCGACCTTGAGCCCACGGTCGAGCAGCACGGCGAGCGTCGGCGTCAGCGAGTGCAACTCCGGCATGCCATTTGCCTTGGGGCCCTGGAACCGCACGATGACGACCGTGTCCTGCGTGAACTCTCCCGCCCGAAACGCCGCCTTCACGTCCTCCTGATCGTGGAACACCCGCGCGCGGGCCTCGATCACCTGGTGTTCGGATTTCACCGCCGACGCCTTCATGACGCCGACCCCGAGATTGCCCGCAAGCTTCCGCAGCCCGCCCGACGGCTGAAACGGATCGCGCGCGGGCCGGAGAATCCGGTCGTTCTGGCTCTCGCCTGCGCCATCCTCCCAGACGAGCCCGCCGTCCTTGAGCCGGGGCTCCCGGGTGTAGAGCGCCAGCCCGTCGCCCGCCACGGTCGTCGTGTCGGGGTGCAGGAGGCCCGCCTCCAGAAGCTCGCCGATCATGTAGCCAAGGCCGCCCGCCGCGTGGAAATGGTTCACGTCGGCAAGCCCGTTGGGATAGACCTTCGCCATCAGCGGCGTCGCGGCCGATATCTCGGCGAAGTCATCGATGTCGAGGATCACGCCCGCAGCCCGCGCCATCGCGGGCAGGTGCAGGACGAGGTTCGTCGAGCCGCCCGTCGCCATCAGCCCGACGATCCCGTTCACGAAGGCCTTCTCGTCGAGGATCCGGGCGACCGGCCGATAGTCGTTGCCGAGGCCCGTGATCTCCAGCGCCCGCGTGGCCCCCGCATCGGTCAGCGCGTCGCGCAAGGGCGTGCCGGGGTTCACGAAGGACGCGCCCGGAAGGTGCAGCCCCATGAACTCCATCAGCATCTGGTTGGTGTTTGCGGTGCCGTAGAAGGTGCAGGTGCCCGGCCCGTGGTACGAGGCCATCTCGGCCTTCATCAGCGCGTCGCGGCCGATTTCCCCAGCCGCGAATTTCTGCCGGACGAGCGATTTCTCGTCGTTCGGCAACCCGCTGGTCATCGGCCCGGCGGGCAGGAAGACCGAGGGAATGTAGCCGAAGGTCGCCGCCGCGATGACAAGACCCGGCACGATCTTGTCGCAGACGCCGAGATAGACGGAGGCGTCGAAGACGTTGTGGCTCATCGCCACCCCGGCGGCGAGCGCGATCACGTCGCGCGAAAAGAGACTGAGCTCCATGCCCGCCTGGCCCTGGGTGACCCCGTCGCACATCGCCGGCACGCCGCCTGCGACCTGCGCCGTCGCGCCGACCGACCGGGCGGCTGCCTTGATCCGGGCGGGAAAGGTCTCGAACGGCTGATGCGCCGACAGCATGTCGTTGTAGGCGGTCACGATCCCGAGGTTCGGCGCGCGGTCGGACGACAGCGCCGCCTTGTCGTCGCCAGAGGCGGCATAGGCATGGGCGAGGTTCCCGCAGGAGAGGTGCGCGCGGCGCGGGCCCTCCTCGGCAAGCTGCGCCATCCGGTCGAGATAGGTGGTGCGTGGCCCACGGCTCCTCTCGACGATGCGATCGGTCACGCGGGCGATGGTGTCGTTCAGGGACATGCGATTCTCCTCCCGGAACAATGCAGGCCGGTTTGTGGTGTTCCTAACATGTTAGCGCTAACCAAGCCACCCGCTGCATCGGCTGCGTGACTGCGTCACCTGCATGGCGGGTATTCCCGATCGTCTGTGGTTGGGGCAGATGCCCTGACCTAAGTAGGGTGCAACGGGAGGAAAGACGTCCAACCCACGGAGCAGACAATGGAATATTACCCGAACATCTCGCAAGTCGAACTCTACCGGATCGAAGCCGAAGCCCGCAGGCTTCGTGCCGAAGCCCTGCGCGACGCCTTCGCGGGCCTTCGCCGCCGCGTCGCGGCGCTCTTCTCGGGCCGCGCCGCCCGGACGGCCTGAGCCGCCTTTTCGCGGCATGGGAATCCGGATAAGGGGCGGACATGACCGCCCCTTCCGGACCCTCTCCCGCCCGACCCACCGTCCGCCTCGGCCCGAAGGCCGCGGCACAGGCGGTCCGCCACGGCTTCCCCTGGGTCTACGCCAACGAGCTTGTGACCGACCGCCGGACCCGCGCTCTCGCGCCCGGAACGCTCGCGGTTCTCGAGGATGCCGAACGCCGCCCCATGGGGCTTGTCGGCGTCAACCCGGCCTCCAAGATCATCTGCCGGATGCTCGACCCCGATCCCGCCGCCGAGATCGACGCGGGCTGGTTTCGCGATCGGCTGCGCGCCGCGCTGGCGCACCGCGCCCGCCTCTTCCCGCAGCCGTTCTACCGCCTCGTCCATGCCGAGGCCGACGGATTGCCCGGCGTTGTCATCGACCGCTTCGGGGACGCCGCCGTGGTGCAGCCGAACGCGGCCTGGGCGGATGCGCATTTCGACGATCTCGCGCAGGCGCTGGCCGAGGTCACCGGCGTTGGCACCGTGGTCAAGAACGCGACAGGCCGCGCGCGATCTCTCGAAGGTCTCGATGACGTGACGACCATCGTGCAGGGCGCGCTCGGCGGTCCGGTCGAGGTGCCCATGAACGGCGCCACCTATTTCGCCGACCTCACGGGCGGGCAGAAGACCGGCCTCTACTACGACCAGCGCCCGAACCACGCCTTCGCCGCCTCGCTGGCGCGGAACTCCCGTGTGCTCGACGTCTTCGCCCATGTCGGGGGCTTCTCGCTGGCCGCACTCGCGGCCGGCGCGGCCGGCGCGCTCGCCGTCGACTCCTCCGCGCCCGCGCTGGAGCACGCGGCTGCGGGTGCCGCGCGGACCGGCGTGGCGGACCGTTTCGCGACCGAACGGGGCGACGCCTTCGCGGTGATGGAATCGCTCGCCGCGGGGTCTGAGCGGTTCGGCCTCGTCATCTGCGATCCGCCCGCCTTCGCGCCCTCCAGACAGGCGCTCGAGGCCGGCCTCCGCGCCTACGAACGCGTCGCGCGCCTCGCGGCCGCGCTGGTCGAGCCGGGCGGCTACCTCATGCTCTGCTCCTGCTCACACGCCGCCAACCTCGCGCGGTTCCGAACCGCCTCGGCCCGTGGCATCGGCCGGGCGGGGCGCCGCGCGCAGATCATCCGCACCGGGTTCGCCGGCCCCGACCACCCGCAACTCCCGCAACTGGCGGAGTCGGGCTATCTCAAGGCGCTCGCGTTCCGGCTCGACGGATGAGGGTGCTGATCGACGCCTGCGTCCTCTACCCGACCGTGCTGCGCGAAATCGTTCTGGGCCTCGCCGCCACCGGGGATTTCGCCCCCCTGTGGTCGCCGCGCATCCTCGAGGAATGGGCCCGGGCCGCGGCGAAGCTGGGAGCGGGGCAGGAGGCCGTCGCGCGGGGCGAGATCGCGCTCGTCCGGGCGCACTGGCCCGAGGCGGAGGTCGCGGTGGACCCGGCGACCGAGGCGCGCCTCTGGCTGCCCGACCCCGATGACGTCCATGTCCTCGCCGCCGCGATCGACGGCGGCGCGGACCTGCTCCTGACGCTCAATGTCCGGGATTTCCCGCGGCGCGCCCTCGATGCCGAGGCGATCCTGCTGCGTCATCCGGACGCCTTTCTGCTCGACGCGCTGGACCGGTCGCGCGAGGCCGTCCGCAGCACCATCGATCGCGTCCATGCCGAAGCCGAACGCCTTTCCGGCGAAACCCTGCCGCTCCGCGCGCTCCTCAAGCGCGCCAGGCTCCCCCGCCTCGGAAAGGCGCTGGACCCTTAGGTTTCGTGCGTCTCGAGCGCTGCCGACCACTTGGCCTCCAGAGCCTCGATCGCCTTGATCCGCTCGCCGGTCTTGGGGTGGCTCATGAGCCAGGCGGGAGCGGCGCCCGACCGCGACTGCGTCAGCTTCTCCAGTTTCTCGAAGAGCGACTTCTGCGGGTCCGTCCCGATGCCGGATTTCGTGAGCAGCGCCGCTGCATAGGCATCCGCCTCATACTCGTCCGACCGCGACAGCCGTGCCGCAAGGAGCGAGGTCAGCCCGTTGGCGATCAGGATGCCGATGCCCGGCACGATCCGCGACAGAACCATGGCGAGCGCCGTCCGGAGTGCATTCTGCCCGGAAAAGTCGATCATTCGCCGCCGCGAATGCCCCAGCGCCACGTGGCCGAGCTCGTGTGCGATGACGCTCGCCATCTCGTCGGCCGAGACCTCGCCATTGCGATATTTGCGATAGAACCCGCGCGTGATGAAGATCCGTCCGTCCGGCGCGGCGAGGCCGTTCACCGGGTCGATCTCGTAGATGTGGACCCGGATCTTCGGCAGGTCGAGCGCCGCCGCCATCCGGTCGGTCAGAACCTTCAGCATCGGGTCGGCGAGTTCGGTCGATTTCTCGTCGAGTTCGCGCCGCGTGCGCCAGACGGAGAACCGGTACATGGCGAGGGCGTAGAGGATCGCGAGGAGGATGGGCGTGAATTTCAGCATGAGAGAAATATGGGGCGGCGGGGCGCCTTCGGCAATGCTTGCGGGCGCTGCCGCGCAGGATAACGTATTGTTGCGATACCGTCATAAAACCGTATTTGACCGTGTTCTGGCGGAACCACCCGCCTTCGCCCACAGTTCAGGGGCATGCTGTGGATAATCCTGTGGATAAATGTAGGTCATGGTGGACTACGAGCAAGACAACAAGAAACTCCTCGAAGAGACGCTGAAACGCGCCTTCCGTGCGGTGCCTCGACAGACCGAGGCGAGATTTCAGCGTCTCCTCGACGAGTTGGCAAAGCGGGACCAAGCACGTCGGTCCGGGGACTGACCCTCCGGCGCCGCGCGCGCGGCCAACGCCCATGAACGACCCCGGTGCCGGCGGCAGTGTGCGCGATCACCGTCCGAGCATCTTCATCCCGCGCTCGATCCCCGATAGCGTCATCGGCACCATCCGCTCCCTGCCGAGAATCTCGCGGATCATCCCGATCGACTGGGTCCAGTCCCAGTGGGCTTCCGGCACCGGATTTATCCAGAGGCAGTCCGGCCACTGGTCGCGCGCGCGGGCGAGCCAGACGTGCCCCGCCTCCGCGTTCCAGTGCTCGTTGGCGCCCCCCGGCATCGCGATCTCGTAGGGGCTCATCGATGCGTCGCCGACGAAGATGCACTTCCAGTCCGGCCCGTAGGTGTGGAGCAGGTCCCATGTCGGCGTCTGCTCGTCCCACCGCCGCCGGTTGTCGCGCCACACGCCTTCGTAGAGGCAATTGTGGAAATAGACGTGCTCGAGGTGCTTGAACTCCGAGCGCGCGGCCGAGAACAGCTCCTCCACGACCTTCACATGCGGGTCCATCGACCCGCCGGCATCGAGGAAGAGCAGCACCTTCACGGCGTTCCGCCGCTCGGGGCGGGTCTGCACGTCGAGGTAGCCGTGTTCGGCCGTCGCCCGGATCGTCCCGTCGAGGTCGAGCTCCTCCCGCGCTCCGTCGCGCGCCCATTTCCGAAGCCGCTTCAGCGCCACCTTGATGTTCCGGGTGCCGAGTTCAACGGTGTCGTCGAGGTTGCGGAACTCGCGCTTGTCCCACACCTTCACCGCGCGCTGGTGGCGCGACCCGTCCTGTCCGATCCTGACGCCTTCGGGATTGTAGCCGTAGGCGCCGAACGGCGAGGTGCCGGCGGTGCCGACCCACTTCGATCCGCCCTGGTGCCGGCCCTGCTGCTCCTTCAGGCGCGCGCGCAGCGCCTCCATCAGCGTCTCGAACCCGCCCACCGACTCGATTTCTGCCTTCTCCTCCTCCGAAAGATGCTTTTCGGCCATCTTCTCAAGCCACTCGCGCGGCAGGTCCACGGCCTCCAGAACCTGATCGGGCGTGATCGCCTCGAGCCCCTCGAAGGCCGCGGCGAAGGCCCTGTCGAACCGGTCGAGGTTGCGTTCGTCCTTCACCATCGCGGCGCGGGCGAGGTAGTAGAAGCCATCCACGTCGTAAGTGACGAGACCGCGCGACATGCTCTCGAGGAACGTCAGGTATTCGCGCAGGGAGACCGGGATCCCGCCTTTCCTCAGCGCCTCGAAGAACGGCAGGAACATCGCGTCACCCGACGGCGCCGATCAGAAGCGACAGGAACAGACCCAGCACCCCGAATGCGATCCCGTAGCCCGCCGCGTACTGCGCCATGTCGAGCCCGGTGCCCTCCCGGTTCCTGGCGGTCACCGCGCCGAGGATCGCTCCGCAGATGATGGCGGCAATGACGATCATGTGGGGCCTCCTCCGGTCGTCTCGGGGGCGAGGCCCGAGATCTCTGCCGCGCGCGTCAGGACGTTGCGGTTTGCGCCGAAGCCATACCGGGCCCAGCCAAGGCTGTCGAGGCGCACATCCCGCGCCTCGGCGCCGCGCCCCGAAAGGTCCAGCGCCTCGGCCCTGACGAGGAGGAGCGATGCGAGCAGGGCGGCGTTCTGCGCCCGCCTGACCGCCGGTTCGTGCCGGTCCACCAGATCCAGCGCGACATCCGCCTGACCCGCCGAGAGGGCGAAGGCGGCAAGCTGCATCCCGACATGCGCCTCGTGAAGCCGGGTCTCGCGGCTTTCCGAATAGATCTTGCCCGCCTGCAGGAAGGAGGCGAGCGCGAGGTCGGTCTCCGCCCCGAGCGACAGCCGCCCGAGCGCGTAGAGCGCGAAGGCGAGGCGGTTGTCGTTCCATCCCCGCTCCCGTGCGATCGCGACGGCCTCCTTCGCGGCCGACCGGCGCCGCGCGGGCGAGGTGCGCGGCCCCAGCGCGGTCTCGATGGCGTCGATCCAGTTCCGCGTCGTCGCCTCCCGCGGCACGTAGCCGATCCCCTGGCCCCTGGGATTGATGCGGGCGAGGATGCCCGGCAGACGGTTCGCCACGAGCTCCCGCGACATCCCCGACCGCAGTGAGGGATCGTAGTAGGCCCGCAGGATCAGCATGTCGAAGCCGGTCAGCACGGTGTGGAAATTGTCGTCGTTGAAGACGCTGTCTGTCAGCCGGTAGAGGTCGTTCAGCGGCCCGATCGCCTGCGCCAGCTCTTCGTGCAGGCAGTCCCGCACTTCTTGCGGCGACACGTCGCCGGGGATGAAAATCGACATCCGTTCCCGCAGGCGAAGCGTGGTCCAGTCGAGCCGCGAGGAGCCCCGAGCGCGCCGGAATTCCTCCCACGAGGTCACGCGCGGCACCACGAAACACGCCGCCTGCGGGACCGACCGCTGGATGTCGCGCCGCGTGAGAACCTCGATGGTGATGGACGCCTCCGACTGCGCCTCGACGCGGCGGATCGGGATGTCGGCCTCGTCCCGGAGGCGGAACAGCAGCCGGTCGAGATCGGTCGCGAGCGTGGCGGGTTCGGTCCCGAGGATGCGGACGGTGATCGGCTCCTCGAACCGGGTGAAGACCTCGAGTTCGCGCCCGGATTCGAGCCGGAACGCAAGATCCATGAAATCCGCCGCGATCGACGCGTTCGACCGGCGCGGTGCCTGCGCCCGGGCCGCCGCGAAGCTCTTCATCGGCGGCAGGGAGATGTCCGCGGGCACCCGGCGCTGCGGCACGTCCGGCACCGGCGCGGCGCAGGCCGCGAGCGCGAGAACGGCGAGGAGGGAGAAAAGCCGCCGCATTCAGACCCTCTGGTACTTGATGAACGGCGTGAGCACGGCGATCCGGTCGTAGAGCCTGCGCGCCTCGTGATTGTCGGCCTGCGTCATCCAGTAGACCTGCGGGCAGCCCGCCGAGTCGGCCTCGGCATAGACCGCCTCGATCAGCGCGCGGCCGATGCCTTGACCGCGCACCTCCGGATCGGCGTAGAGATCCTGAAGGTAGCACACGTTCTCGATCCGCCAGCCGTGGCGGTGGAAGACGAAATGCGTCAGACCGCGCGGCCGGCCGTCGACCTCGGCGATGCGGCAGGAATAGTCCTGCGGATCGTCGCCCAGCAGCCGGTCGAATTGGGTCCTGTAGACCTCCTCGCTGACGCTCGTGTCGTAGAACGCGAGATATGCCGTCCAGAGCCGCCGCCATTCGGCCTCGTCGCCTCGGGTCAGGGGCCGGATCCGCGTCATGGCAGCAGCACCGACAGCGAGACAGGCGAGATGAGCGTCGAGATCAGGATGGTCTTGGCGATGGTCACGGTCCGGATTCCATACTGTGTGGCGATCACGCAGGGCATGGCCCCGAAGGGACCGGCCGCGGCCCGAAGTGTAATGGCTCGTGCCGGGCCGTCCATCCCCCGTCGATCACGTTCAGCCCCGACCAGACGAGCGCCGGCATCGGGCCGAACTCGGCGGCGGCCATGGCCCAGCACAGCGGGCGGATCGGGAGTATCGCCGAGGCGGCGAGGGCGGTCACGAGGAAGAACCGAACGATCGGCGCCACCTCAGCGCTGCCGTCGCGCCATGAAGGCGAGCCGTTCGAACAGCTGGACGTCCTGCTCGTTCTTCAGAAGCGCCCCGTGCAGCCTGGGCAGCGCGGTCGATCCGTCGCGCCGCAGGTCCTCCGCCGTCAGGTCCTCGGCCAGAAGCAGCTTCAGCCAGTCGAGAACCTCCGACGTCGACGGCTTCTTCTTCAGGCCGGCCATCTCGCGGATCTCGAAGAACTGGGTGAGCGCCGTCGTCAGAAGCTGCTCCTTGATGCCCGGATGGTGGACCTCGACGATCTGTTTCATCGTCTCCACGTCCGGGAACTTGATGTAGTGGAAGAAGCACCGGCGCAGGAAGGCGTCGGGCAGTTCCTTCTCGTTGTTGGAGGTGATGATGACGACCGGACGGTGCGCGGCCCGAATCGTCTCTCCGGTCTCGTAGACGTGGAACTCCATCCGGTCGAGTTCCTGCAGAAGGTCGTTGGGAAACTCGATGTCGGCCTTGTCGACCTCGTCGATCAGCAGGACGACCTTCCGGTCCGATTCGAAGGCCTGCCAGAGCTTGCCCTTCCGGATGTAGTTCCGGACGTCGTGCACCCGCTCGTCCCCGAGTTGACTGTCGCGAAGACGGCTGACGGCGTCGTATTCGTAGAGACCCTGCTGCGCCTTCGTGGTCGACTTGACGTGCCATTCGATGAGTCGCAGCCCGAGCGATCCGGCCACCTGGCGGGCGAGTTCGGTCTTGCCCGTTCCCGGTTCGCCCTTCACCAGAAGCGGGCGTTCGAGGGCCACTGTCGCGTTGACGGCAACGGTCAGGTCGTCGGTCGCGACGTAGGAGTCGGTTCCCGTGAATTTCATGGATTTCCAGAGCTTTCTTCGCGGCGTTTGAGGCGACGATAGCTTGCCGCCCGGATTGCTTCAAGAAGCGTCAGATCGGCTAGTGACATCCCTTTGAGCTTAGGCTAAGACCCGCCCCCAAGGAGGCGCCGGATGACCGAGCTACGTCCGAACAAGACGACCTCAGACACAAAGGGAACTGGTATGAAGGCCGAGGTTTTCCTGCCCGAGGACTACACCCCAGCCGAGGACGAACCGTTCATGAACGAGCGACAGCTCGAGTGGTTCCGGCGCGAACTGCTGCGCCAAAAGAACGAGCTTCTGAACGAGAGCAAGAGCACCATCGCCGGCCTTCAGGACGGCAGCCGCAACATTCCCGACATCGCGGACCGCGCCAGCGAAGAGACCGACCGCGCGCTTGAACTCCGCATCCGCGACCGCCAGCGCAAGCTCGTCGCCAAGATCGACTCGGCGCTGCGCCGCATCGAGGAGGGAGAGTTCGGCTACTGTCGGGAGACCGGCGAGCCGATCTCGCTCAAGCGCCTCGTTGCGCGTCCGACGACGACGCTGAGCCTCGAAGCACAGGAACGCCATGAGCGTCGCGAGAAAGTCCATCGCGACGACTGACCCTTCCGGGGAGGAGGGGGGACGCCGGGACCGCAAGGCCCCGGCGTTTTCGTTTGGGGCGCGGCCGTGAGCCTCCGGGGCGAGGCCGCGACCGTCATCGGCGGCGGTGTCGCCGGCCTCGCCGTGGCCCGGGCATTGGCCATGAGCGGCGCCCAGGTAACGCTTCACGAGCAGGCCGCCGAGATCGCGGAGGTCGGCGCCGGCCTCCAGATCAGCCCGAACGGCCTGTGCGTGATCGACGCGCTGGGCGTCGGCGAGGCGCTCCGCGCGGTCTCGGTCAAGGGGCGCGCGATTCGCCTCCGCGACCATCGGGGCGGCGAGGTGCTCCGCCTCGACCTTGCCCGCCACGCGCCAGACCGGGACTATCTCTTCGTCCATCGCGCCCGACTGATCGAGGTGCTCGAAACCGGCGCCCGGTCGGCCGGCGTCACGATCCGTACCGGCTCCCGCATCGATCCGCCGGGCCCGGAGGGGCTCGTCATCGGGGCCGACGGGCTGCACTCCCGCATCCGCGCCGACATCAACGGCGACGCGGATCCCGTCTTCACCGGGCAGGTGGCCTGGCGCGCGCTCGTCGCGGATCCCGACGCCGCACCCGAGGCGCAGGTCTTCATGGGGCCCCGCCGCCACCTCGTGACCTACCCGCTCGACTGGGGCCTGCGGAACATCGTCGCGGTCGAGGAGCGCTCGGGCTGGACCGCCGAGGGCTGGCATCACGAGGACGATCCCGACAATGTCCGCCGCGCTTTCCGCGGTTTCGCGCCTGAGGTCAGCCGCTGGCTTGACGAAATCGAACAGGTTCACGTCTGGGGCCTCTTCCGTCACCCGGTCGCGGACCGCTGGCACGACGGCTGCCGCGCGATCCTCGGCGATGCCGCGCACCCGATGCTCCCCTTCCTCGCGCAGGGCGCCAATATGGCCCTCGAGGACGCGTGGGTGCTGGCCGCCTGCCTCGATCGCCTGCCGCGGGCCGAGGCGCTCGACGCCTATCAGTCCCGCCGGCGCGACCGGGTCGTGCGGGTCATCTCCGCCGCGAGCGCCAACGCGCGGAACTACCACCTCGCGCAGCCGCTGGTCCGCACCGCCGCGCATGCCGCGCTGCGTCTGGGCGGGGCGGTGTTTCCCGCGCAGGCGCTGCGCCGGTTCGACTGGCTCTACGGCCATGACGTGACCACCTTCTGAGGGCGCGACCTGCGACAAAACGCAATACCCGACTATTCAAGTCGGAAAAATCTCTTGACCGGCGCCGGAAAATTCCCGACTAATCCACTCGGAAATACTAGCGCAACCAACAGGAGAGTCTCATGCGCAGCATCCGCGCCCGCCTGATAACCACCGCCATCGCCGCCGCAATTGCCGCGCCGGCCTTCGCGGAGGGAGAGGTCAACCTCTACTCGTCCCGCCATTACGACACCGACGAGCGCCTCTACTCCGATTTCGAGGAACTCACCGGCATCACCGTCAACCGCATCGAGGGCAACGCCGACGAACTCATCGCACGGATGGACGCCGAGGGCGCCAACAGCCCCGCAGACGTCTTCCTGACCGTGGACACGGTCCGCCTGTCCCGCGCGGCGGACATGGGCCTTCTCCAGCCGGTCGAGAACGAGGTGCTCGAGACGCGCATCCCGGACTATCTTCAGGATGACGAGAACCGCTGGTTCGCCTTCTCGCAGCGCGCACGCATCCTGTTCTACGACAAGACCGACGTCGAGAACCCGCCGCAGACCTATCAGGATCTCGCCAACCCCGAATACGACGACATGGTCTGCATCCGCTCCGCGACCAACGTCTACACCCAGAACATCACGGCTGCGCTGATCGCGCATCTCGGCCGCGACGCGGTTCAGGACTGGGCCGAGGCGGTTGTGGGCAACTTCGCGCGCGATCCGCAGGGCGGTGACACGGACCAGCTCCGCGGCATCGCGTCGGGCGAGTGCGACATCGCGATGTCGAACACCTATTACTATGCCCGCGCGCTCCGGAAGGGCGACGACCAGATGACGCCCGAACAGCTTGCCAACATCGGCTGGGTCTTCCCCAATCAGAGCAGCATCGGCGCGCACATGAACATCTCCGGCGGGGGCGTCGCGGCGAATGCTCCGAACCGGGAGAACGCGGTCCGCTTCCTTGAATATCTCGCGTCGGATCAGGCGCAGGAGTACTTCTCGGCAGGCAACGATGAATACCCCGCCGTGGCGGGCGTGGGGCTCGCGCCCTCCGTGGCGGCGCTCGGCATCTTCCGGCCCGACACCATCGACCTCTCCGACATCGCCGACAACATCGATGCGGCGGTCGAGGTGCTGAACTCGGCCGGCTGGGAGTAAACGCCCGGCGCGGGACGCCCCGACCGGGCATCCGGCACGATCAGGAGGGCGCGCCGACGGCGCGCCCTTTTTCCGTTGCGGCGCCGCAGGAGGCCCGTCGCAGACCCCACGGGGGAAGCTGCTGAAAGGAACCGGCCTTTCCAGCGCGGGTTGGGACTCGACCTGAGCGGAAAGGAGGAACCGCCCATGTCGACAGCCACTTCGAACACCCGAAACCCGAACGTCTCCGGCGTCGACCAGTCCGACCGGATCGTCCCCGTGAACCTGCGCCAGTCGGGACCGACCCATGTCGAGATGCTCGTCTCGACGCGGGTGCGCAAGTCGCCCTTCTGGCACCTGTCGGTCGAAGCCGGATGCTGGCGCGCGACGGTCTACAACCGCATGTACCACCCGCGCGGCTACGTCCGCCCCGAAGACGGCGGCGCGATGGCGGAGTACCGCGCGCTGGTGGAGGGCGTGACGCTCTGGAACGTCGCGGTCGAGCGGCAGATCGCCGTCCGCGGCCCCGACGCCGAGGCGTTCGTCGACACCGTCATCACCCGGGACGCGACACGCATCCGTCCGATGCACGGCAAGTACTGCATTCTGTGCAACGACAAGGGCGGCATCCTGAACGATCCGGTCCTGCTCCGGCTCTCGAAGACCGAATTCTGGTTCTCGATCTCCGACAGCGACCTCATGCTCTGGCTCCAGGGCGTCAACACGCCCCGCCGATGGGACGTCGAGATCGACGAGATCGACGTCGCGCCGCTCCAGATCCAGGGTCCGCTGTCGGAGGGCCTGATGACCGACATCGTCGGAGAGGACCTGCACGATCTGCCGTACTACGGGCTGATGGAGACCGAGATCGGCGGCGCCAACGTCCTGATCTCGCGCACGGGCTTTTCCGGCGAAAAGGGCTACGAGGTCTACGTGCGCAACGCGATGCGCGCGGCCGAGGACGTCTGGTACGCCATCCTGAAGGCCGGCGCGCGCTACGACCTGCGCGTGGTGGCGCCCGGCCACCATCGCCGCATCGCCGCCGGCATCCTCAGCTGGGGGCAGGACATGGACGCCGAAACCTCGCCGTTCCAGGTCAACCTCGCCTATCAGGTGCCGCGCAAGAAGACCGCCGGATACATCGGCCGCGAGGCGCTCGAAAAGCAGCGCGCGGCGATCGACGCGGGCAGCTATCCCTTCAGCCTCAAGCTCGTCGGCCTGAAGATGGGCGGACATCCCGTCACCGACTACGCGCCCGATTTCTGGCTGATCCGCGCGGCCGGCGGCGCGCGCTGCGGCTACGTGACCTCGCCATGGTGGTCGCCTGAACTCGAAACCAACATCGCGCTGGGCTACGTGCCGTGGAGCCTCAGCGAGGTCGACACGCCGCTCGAAGTGGAACTCCCCGATGCCTATGCCGAGGAGAGCGGACGGCCGGTGCCGGCCGAGGTCGCCGAGGTGCCCTTCGTGCCGTCGCAAAGCCCATCGGCCCGGGAGCGCGCGCAGAGCAGGGGGCGCGATGCGGCGGACTGAGATATGGTGACTCCATCGGAAATCCTGTCAGGTACCTGACCACCCATCCGCCCTCGCGCTTCTAGGTTTCGGGAGTGAATCCCACCCGTGGCTCGCTGCGCTTCTGGCCGAGTCCCCGGCAGACGAGGACCACCGGCAGCAGCCCCACCGCGACGATCACGAGGCTCGGCACCGCGGCGCCGTTCAGCCGCTCGTCGGAGGCGAGCCTGTGGGCCTGCACCGCCAGAGTGTCGAAGTTGAACGGTCGCATGATGAGCGTCGCCGGCAGCTCCTTCATCACGTCGACGAAGACGATGAGAAGGGCGGTCAGCACCGAGGGTCGCAGGATCGGCAGATGGACCCGACGGAGCATTCCGGCAGGCGAATGGCCGAGGGTCCGGGCGACCGCGTCCATGTTGGAATGGATCGTGGACTGTCCCCCGTCGTAGGCCGAAAGAGCGGCGGCCATGAACCGCACGAGGTAGGCCACGACCAGAAGCCAGATCGACCCGGTGAAGAGCAGCCCCGTCGAGATCCCGAAGGTCGCCCGCATCCAGGCATCGAGCGCGTTGTCGAACCCGGCGAAGGGGACCAGCAGCCCCACGGCGATCACGCCTCCCGGCACGGCATAGCCGATCCTGGCGATGTGGGCCGCCGCCTCTGTCGCGGGCGAACTCTGGAGCCTCTGGGTGAAGCCGATGAGCACCGCCCCGAAGACGGTGACGACCGCGGCGATGCTGGCCAGCGTGACCGAGTTCTGGATGAAGGCCAGATAGCGCGCGCTGAACAGGTCCTGCCCGGAGCCTATGCCCATGACGAGAAGCAGGACCACCGGCAGCGCGAAGCCGAAAAGCACCGGGATGCCGCAGGCCACCACCGCCCCCGCCGCCTTCCAGCCGGTGAGGCGGGCAGTGGGCATGCGCTCGTGCCGCGCGCCGACCGCGTGATGGCGCGCGGCGCCGCGCTGCATCCGCTCGAGAATGGCGAGAAGGAGCGCGAAGGCGAGCAGGCAAAGCGCAAGCTGCGCCGCCGCCGCCCGGTCGGCCAGGCCGAACCAGCTCGTATAGATGCCGGTCGCGAAGGTCTGGACGCCGAAATAGGCGACCGTCCCGAAGTCGGCGATGGTCTCCATGACGGCGAGAAGAACGCCGCCCGCGATCGCCGGGCGGGCCATCGGCAGGCTGACCGCGCGGAACGCACCCCACGCCGTCCGCCCGAGTGCGCGGGCCGCGAGGAAGGCGGTGGCGCTCTGCTGGAGGAAGGCCGCGCGCGCCAGCAGATAGACATAGGGATAAAGCACCAGCGTGAGCATCGCCGCCGCTCCGCCGAGCGATCTGATCTCGGGAAACCAGTAATCGCGGGGCCCCCATCCCGAGACGTCGCGCAACAGCGCCTGCACCGGGCCGGGGTGGTCGAGAAAATAGGTGTAGGCATAGGCCAGCACGTAGGCGGGAAAGGCCAGCGGCAGGGCCAGCGCGACCTCGAGAGCGCGGCTTCCCGGAAACCGCGTCATCGTCACGAGCCACGCCGCGCCGACCCCGATCAGGCCGGTGCCGATCGCGACCAGCACGACGAGCGCCAGCGTCGCGAAGGTATAGCGGGGCAGAACCGTGGCGGCGAGCGACGCGATCGTGTCGCCGCCGCCCTGCAGCGCCGCGATCCCGACGGCGACCATGGGCAGAAGGCAGATGCCCGCGAAGAGATACGCGCTGTATCTCAGAAGCCGCCCGCCCAGCGATTCCGCGCGCGCGGCCTTCGGCGGACCTGCGGTGACGTCAGCCACCGGAGCTCTCGAGCGCCTCGATGATCGGCGAGAAGTCGGCGGCTTTCAGGGACGCTCCACCGACGAGCGCGCCGTCGACGTCGCCCACGGCGAAAATCTCGGCGGCGTTCGACGCCTTGACCGATCCGCCGTAGAGGATGCGGATCGCGTCTGCCGTCTCCTCTCCGAAACTGGTCCTGAGCTCGGAACGGATGAAGGCGTGGACCTCGCCGATTTCCTCCGGCGTCGCGACCTTGCCGGTCCCGATGGCCCAGACCGGCTCGTATGCCACGACGAGCGTCGCGCCGGTCGCGCCCTGCGGAATCGAGCCGGCAAGCTGCGCGCCCACGGTCTCGAGCGCGCGGCCCGCCTCGCGCTCCTCCAAGGTCTCGCCGACGCAGACGATGGCGGTCAGCCCGCCATCAAGTCCCGCCTCGGCCTTGGCTTGGACGATGTCGTCGGTCTCCGCGTGATCCGCGCGGCGCTCCGAATGACCGACGATGACATGTGTCGCTCCGGCGTCGGCGAGCATGGCGGCCGAGATGTCGCCGGTATGCGCTCCCGACGCGGCAGAGTGGCAATCCTGTCCGCCGAGCGCGATCGGGCTCCGTCCGGTGCGGCCGGCCATGCGCGAGATCAGCGTCGCGGGCGGACAGATCAGGATATCGACCGACGGGGAGGGATGCCCGGCAATGAGCGCGTCGATTTCGATCAAGCTCTCGGCGGTCCCGTTCATCTTCCAGTTGCCGGCGGCAAGCTTGCGGCGCATCGGACTCTCCTCTTGTGATCTTCATCACAGGGGTGGCAAGGAAGACTGCGAGGGTCAAGACGGCTCATCGACACGCCGGAGGTGACGAAATGATCCCGAGGATCGACGCAAGCGCCCTTCGGGCCGGTGACGCGAGCGCGCTCGCCGCCGTGCGCGAGGGCACGCGGGAGACGGGCTTCCTGACGCTCGGAAACACCGTGATCTCGGGCGAGGAGGTCGCGCGAACGATCGCCTGCTACCGCGCGTTCTTCCACCAGCCCGAAAGCGTCAAGCGCGCGGTCGACATGGCGCGGACGGGATCGAATCGCGGCTGGGGCGCGCCGCAGTCCGAACAGGTCGATCCGGCCGCCAACCCCGACTACAAGGAGGTCTTCGACTGCGGCGTGACGCTGCCCGGGAGCGATCCGATGGCGCACCTCCCGGTCTACGCGCCGACACCGTGGCCCGACGCGCCGCCGGAGTTCCGCCCCGTCGTGGAGGGCTATTTCGCGAAGGCGCGCGCCGTCGCGCTCGAGCTTCTCCGTGGTATCGCCTGGGCGATCGGCGCGGATCGGGCGTATTTCGACGACAAGTTCGACACGCCCATGGCGCTGTTGCGCGGCAACTACTATCCGGCGCGGCCGGACTGGGCGGGCGAGAGGGACTTCGGCATTGCGGCACATACCGATTACGGCTGCCTCACGCTGCTGGCGACGGACGGCAGGGCCGGCCTCGAGGTCAGGCTGCGCGACGGCTC
>Ga0102929_1000650_pt1 | contig 20533 bp, 21 predicted proteins | sample SalPonR1_B_D2_MG_FD_78510 | JGI IMG/M metagenome (GOLD analysis project Ga0102929, IMG submission 78510) | Salt pond soil microbial communities from South San Francisco under conditions of wetland restoration - Salt Pond MetaG R1_B_D2_MG | ecosystem: Environmental > Aquatic > Marine > Intertidal... | reverse complement strand
TCGAGCGAGAAGATCGTCTCGATGATGAGCGAGCCTCCGAAGAAGACGCCGATGAAGACGGCCGGGAATCCCGCGATGACGATCAGCATCGCGTTCCGGAACACGTGGCCATAGAGCACGCGACCCTCTTTCAGCCCCTTGGCCTTCGCCGTGACGACGTATTGCTTCTTGATCTCGTCGAGGAACGAGTTCTTCGTCAGCAGCGTGAGTGTCGCGAAGGCCGAGATCGTCGAGGCCAGCACCGGCAGCGTGATGTGCCAGAAGTAGTCGGCGATCTTGCCCAGAAGGCTCAACTGCTCCCAGTTGTCGGATGTCAGTCCCCGCAGCGGGAATATCTGCCAGTAGGAGCCGCCCGCGAAGAGGACGAGAAGCAGGATCGCGAACAGGAAACCCGGGATCGCGTAGGCCACGATGATGAGACCGGAGGTCCAGGTATCGAATTGGGATCCATCCTTCACGGCCTTCCGGATGCCCAGTGGAATCGAGACGAGATAGGCGATCACCGTCGACCAGAGGCCAAGGGTGATCGACACCGGCATCTTCTCGAGCACAAGGTCGATCACGCTGATCGACCTGAAGTAGCTCTCCCCGAAGTCGAACTGGATGTAATTCCACATCATCGTCAGGAAGCGTTCGAGCGGCGGCTTGTCGAACCCGAACTCGCGTTCAAGATCGGCGATGAAGTCGGCGGGCAGGCCGCGCGCACCGACGTACCCTTCGCCGCCCCGTTCGACCAGTTCGGTCCCTGTGCCGGCGATCCCTTCAAACACGTCTCCGCCGCCCTCCATCCGGGCGATGATCTGCTCGATCGGGCCGCCGGGGACGAACTGCGTCAGAGTGAAGTTGATGATCATGATCCCGATCAGCGTCGGTATCACGAGCAGCAGTCGTCGGAGGATGTAAGCTCCCAAGAGCCGGCTCCTATATGGTCAGAGCGCGCCCGCCTCGCGCAGGGCCTCGGCCGCTTCGGCATCATACCACCAGAAGTCGACCACGCCGAGCGCGAGGGGCGGAATTTCCGGATGACGGTACATGTCCCAGTAGGCCACCCAATGTTCCTGGTTCGACCACTGCGGCACCCAGAAGCCGTGCGCGCGCAGCACCCGGTCGAGCGCGCGGACGCGGGGGCGCAGGTCGTCGAGCGTTTCGGCGTTGATGACGAGGTCGATCAGCCGGTCAACCGCCGGGTCCTGAAGCGCCATCAGGTTCCGTGAACTGTCCTGGGCGGTTTCGCTCGCGAACCACTGGCGCAGGCCGCTGCCCGGCTCGAAGCCCTGCCCCGGGGACAGGTTGACGAGATCCCAGTCGCCCGAGCGCCGCCGCTCGACGTATTGCGCCGTGTCGACCCGCTCGAGCCGGGCGTTGATCCCGATTTGGCGAAGATTCTCGACATATGGATTGACGACGCGGTCGAAGGACGGGCTCTGCTGGAGGATGACGAGGTCCAGCGTCTCGCCGGCCTCGTTGCGAAGGAGGCCCTCGGGGCCGGGCGTCCATCCCGCGTCCTGGAGAAGGCCGGCGGCGCGACGCAGCACGCGGCGCGACGGAAGGTTCTGCTCCGCGTCGTTCTCGGGCGGCATGACTGCGGGATCGGTCAGGATGCTTTCATCGAGCAGCCCCTCGGCGACGAGCGGCTCCAGAAGCGCGCGCTCGCCCTCGGTGGGCTCGCCCTCGGCGGCGAGGTCGGAGCCGCCCCAGAACGAAGCCGGTCGGTCGTAAAGCCCGTAGAACAGCGTCTCGTTCGACCATTCGAAATTGAAGAGCATCCGCACCGCGTCGCGCACGCGCGCATCCTGCCATTTCCCGCGGCGGAGATTGAAGACGAAGCCCTGCGCCGTCGTGATGTTGCCGTCCGGCAGCGACTCGACCTCGACCCAGCCCTGCTCGACCGCGGGAAAGTTGTAGGCGGTCGCCCAGATCCGCGACGTGTTCTCGATCCGCACCGTGTAGGCGGCCGCCTTGAAGCCTTCGAGCGCGGCGGAAGAATCGGCGAAGTACTCGATGCGGACCTCGTCGAAATTGTGACGGCCCCGGTTCTTGGGCAGGTCGGCGCCCCACCAGTTGGGGTTTCTCTCGTAGACGATGCTGCGTCCGAAATCGGCCTCTTTCAGCACATAGGGGCCGGTTCCGAGGAACGGCTCGTTCGTCGACTCGTCCAGCCGCGCGCCCGTCTCCTCGAACCACTCCTTCGAGAAGGGATTCCAGAGGCCGACGAGGCTGACCCGGTCACGCATCGGCGCTTCTTCGTTGAAATCGAAGCGAAGTTGGTAAGGTCCGGTTACCTCGACACTCTCGAAATAGCCTTCAACGACGTTCCGGAACTCCGGGATGCCCTGCTCGAGGAACAGGTCGACCGTGAACTTCACGTCCTCGGCGGTCATCGGTCTCCCGTCCGAGAAGGTGACGTCCTCACGCAGATTGACCACAACCCATTGGAGGCTCTCGGGGTATTCGACGGTCGTGCACAGGTAGCAGTAGATGCCGTAGGGGTCGTCGGCAGCCGAAATCATGATGTCCTCGTACATCAGGTCCGTGCTCGCGGCCGGGACACCCTTGCGCGTGTAGATGTTGAAGCTGTCGAAGCCGCCCTGCGAGGCGAGGCTGATCTCGCCGCCCTTCGGAGCGTCGGGGTTCACGTACGAGAACGGCTCGTCAGGTCCGTACTGCAACTCTCCGAAGCTCGAATAGCCGTGAGAGACGATGATATCCCCGTCTTCCGACTGTGCGAAGGCGAGGCCGGTCGTCCACATGAGTGCCATCAGGGCGAACAGGGAGAATTTCAGCGACCTGCGGCGCATCCGGTCGCTCCGGGCGCTGATATCGGCGATGGCGCGGGGCTTGCGACTATGCATTGGTCGGGTTTCCTCCATCGTGCGGATGTCTGGGGCCTGTCTCTTACTTAGGCTACTTCCGGCGAAGTCGAAGGTACAAGTTGAGAAAACGTGATCGCTCCGCGATCGAGGAGCGGCAGTGGGACATGCCACTGAGAATGGCCGCACGATGACGCGCGGCCCATGAGACGGTCATCGCGAAGGTCAGCCGCCGGTCGTCGCGAGATAGGCGATAAGATTGGCGCGGTCCTCGATGTCGGCGAGCCCCGAGTAGCTCATCGAGGTGCCCGGAGCATAGGCGCGCGGGTTCTCGATGAACGCGCTGATCTCTTCGGGTGTCCACGCGCCATCGAGCCCGGACAGCGCGTCGGAGTAGCCGAAGCCGTCAACGGCGGCGATCTCGCGGCCGACGACGCCATCCAGATGCGGTCCGGTTCCGTCGGTTCCGTCGAGCCTGTGGCAGGCCTGGCACTGCCGCCAGAGCCGCTCGCCCGAACCGGCGTCAGCCGACGCGAAGACGGTTTCGAAGCTGACCTCTTCGACGACCTCTTCGGTCGCGTCGGCTTCGCCGGTATCGATGACGTAGGCCTGTTCCTCTCCCGCCACATGATAGAGTCCGTCTGCGGCCCATCTTCCGAGAAGAAGGATGAGGAGCATCGTGCAAAGCGCGCCGATGGCCTTGGTCATCGTCAAAGTATCGAACATGCTTCGTCCCACTCCCGCGAAAGTCCGGCGCTATGTATCCGCTTCCCTTGATGGACCGCAAGGGATAAGAGCCGCGACCAAACGACCATAGGACGAGGGTAACACAGCGGAAATGACGGGACGCATCGCTTTCCAGGGAGAGCCGGGCGCCTATTCGCATCAGGCGTGCCACGAAACCCATCCCGAGATGGAGGCGATCCCGTGCAAGACCTTCGAGGACGCGATCGAGGCCGTCCGCCGGGGAGATGCCGGTCTCGCCATGCTGCCCGTGGAGAATTCGACCTACGGGCGCGTGGCCGACATTCACCGCCTCATGCCGCAGAGCGGGCTTCACATCGTCGAGGAGTCCTTCGTCCGCGTTCATATCAACCTGCTCGGCGTGAGGGGGGCGAAGGTGGCCCACGTGCGCCGCGCGTTCAGTCACCTCGTGCTCATCCCGCAATGCGCGACCTTCCTCCGCGAGAACGGGATCGAAGGCGTGGTCGCGACCGACAACGCGACCGCCGCGCGTGAGGTCGCTGCGAACGGCGATCCCGCGACCGCGGCGCTGGCCTCCGAACTCGCGGGGGAGATCTACGGGCTCGACGTGCTTGCCCGCCATATCGAAGACCAGAAGCACAACACGACGCGGTTTCTCGTCATGTCGCGCGAGCCCGATTTCCGGCGTCGCGGCAAGCACGGGATGATCACCTCGTTCGTGTTCCGGGTCCGCAACATCCCCGCCGCGCTCTACAAGGCGATGGGCGGCTTTGCGACGAACGGCGTGAACATGACCAAGCTCGAAAGCTACATGGTCGATGGCTCGTTCTCGGCGACCCAGTTCTATGCCGATATCGAGGGGCATCCCGACGACCGCAACGTGCAGCTTGCTCTCGAGGAGCTCGATTATTTCACGTCCGAACTGAAACTGCTCGGCGTCTACCCGGCCGATCCGCGGCGCCGATAGGGGCGGTCCCGGGTCAGTCCGCCCGCCGGATCCCGTCCGCATGGGATCGCACCGCGCTGGCGAAGCGTTCATCGAGCCGGCCCTTGGCGAGGCGGAGCGACTTCACGAGAATGCGCGCCGACATTGTTGTAGGACGGAACTCGAGCCCGATCCGGACGCGCGACTTCGTGTCTTTCACCGCAATCACCTCGACCTCGAGACGGCCCTCGAGGCCGCCGACGCCGAGGTCGGCGTCGTAGCCCGTAGGCGGGTCGAAGCGGACGATCTCGCCCCGCATTTCGCGCGCTCTCCCGTTCCAGACGAAACGGGCATGCCAGGCGAGGCCGCGTTCGACGGTGTGGCCGTGATCGATGCGCTGGACCTCCACGCCCCGGTGTCTTGCCCGTTCCGCATAGGCGTGGAAATCCGAGAAGGCAGCGAAAGCCCGGTCCGCCGGTGCATCCACGTCTGCCTGTGTCGAGAACTTCATGAGGCGTCAGTCCAGCCGGTCGGCGAGCCACGCCGTGATCAGGAAATGGGCGATCGACCCTTCACGGGCCGGCTTCATCGTCCCGTTGCGCCCTGCGAGGATGTCGAGCATCTCCTCGCGCGGAACCCAGCGGGCATCGTCAAGCTCCACCGGGTCGACCGTGATGTCGCGGCTTGTTGCCTCGCCCCGGCAGCCGACCATCAGCGACGAGGGAAACGGCCAAGGCTGCGAGGCGAGGTAGTCGACAGGTCCGACCCTGATGCCCGCCTCCTCGAAGACTTCGCGCCGCACCGCGCCCCCGAGGCTCTCGCCCGGCTCCACGAACCCCGCGAGGAGAGAGTACATCCCCTGCGGCCAATGCGGAGAGCGCCCCATGAGCACGTCGTTCCCCGAGAGGATCAGCATGATGACGACAGGGTCCGTGCGCGGAAAATGCCGTGTCCCGCAAGCGGGGCAGCGCCGCTGCCAGCCCGCGTCCTCGATCCGGCTTCGCTCGCCGCAGCGGGCGCAAAACCCGTGGCTCTCGTGCCAGCCGAGGATCGCCTTCGCGGTGGCGACGATCTCGGCGCCGCGCGGGTCGAGCCGGGTCATCGTCGTGCGAAGCTCGGCAAAGACGTGGTCGTGCGGCAGGTCGGGGTGGATCTGGACCGACGGATCAAAGAAGGCGCCGACCGTGTCGGGGATCTCCGGTGGCTCCCAGTCCGAGATATCGACGGCGAAGCGTGGCGCAAAATCGTCGAGGCCGAGGAAGACCGGCGTCTCGTCGGCGGCGGCAAGCACCCTGTGATCGGGCGCGAGCCAGCCGGGCGCCCCGTGCTCCCCGACGAAGAGCGGTTTGCCGCGCCAGATCGGGAGAACGCGCGCTGCGGCATCCTTCAGTATGTCCGAGAGCGCGGCCGCATCGGCGCGCAGATGCGCCGCCCGATCGAGCCCCGAGCCTCCGAACGTCACGGTCTCCGCAATCCGCATCGTCGCCCTCCCTCCGGCCTCCCTCTGCCATGGCGCCGGGCCATTGGCAAATCCGCAGATCTCGTGCTCTTCTCAAAGAACCGTCGGGCCAGCGGGAGCGGCAGTTTCCGGGGCGCCAACGGGACGCGATCATCTTCGGCGGGCCGGACAGGTTCCGCGACGTGATCGTGCGCGATGGCGTCGAGCAGGGCACGATCGACCCGACACCAACTCGACCGTCGCGTCAGGATCAGCCTCGGAGCACCGCGAGACGCCGTGGCGCCAGCATATAGGGCGCCACGAGGCCGCAGGTGTCGGCGAGAGGCAGGAGCGTCGCAGGGATCTCCATCCCGGCAACCTCCCGCATGAACGCGCGGCGCTTTCCGATGCGGTCCGAAACGGCTGGATGCGCCTCCATCAGCGTCACGACAAGGTCATCCTCGGCGATGACGTAGCCGTCCTCCATCCGTGTCGAGCCGTAGATCGGGTGGTCCGGAATCACGTCCATCTGCATCGCCATGCCTGACCGGATCGGCAGGTCGGACTCCGGAAAGATCGGCGACGAGATCCACTCGTCCGTCCCGATCAGGTGGCCGGGATTGAGGGTAATGCCGTAGCCGGGCAGGGCCTCGTCCATCGCCGCCTGCACGTCGCCGCCAACCGTGCCGGGCCGCATCATCGAACACCAGGTGGACATCGCGTCGATATAGGGGCCGACGAAAGCTTCGACGTAGTCTCGCGCCGCGTCCGGCATGTCATCGGGCCCTTCCGCGATCCATCCCGCTCGGCAGACGTTCGCGCCCCAGTGGCAGACGTTGAAGCTGAGAGGTCGTCCGCGCTCGATGCGCGTGCCGATGGGGCCCGAAAGCCCGAGGGGCCGGCTGCCCGTCGCGAAGGTCACGTGGCAGCCGAGGGGCAGTCCGCCGAGACCAGCCGCCGCGACCGCCTCGAAGTCCGTCATGCCCTCGCGCAGCGCGAAGCTCAGCCGCCGCACCGCAGCCGCCGCCATGTGGTTGGCGAATTCGAGCCTGGGAATGTCGTCGACTGTTACGACGCTCCTGAGCCCATGCCCCGGATGCATGAAGAGGCCCGTGGCGTTCACCACCTCGTCGGCTCGTGCGCGCAGGAGGTCCGCCATGATGGAGGGCAGTTCCAGTGCGTGATCGGCGTCGCCGACCTCTTCCGCCGTCCAGTACTTCCACCCGACCGTGCCGATGCGCCCGCCCCGCGGCAGCGCCTGGTCGAGCAGCACGTCGAGCCGGTCGCCGTCGCGCGGCTGGGAGAGCAGAGAGAACGACGCGCAATGCGCCACGGCTATGTCGTCTGCCTCGACCGCGGGCGAGATCTGAGTGTAGGGCAGGCACTCGTTCCCCGCCATGAGGAGCGGCGCGCCCTCCGGCAGGACAACCATAAGCGCCTCCTCGAAGCGCGGATCGAAACCGCTCGCCCAAAGCAGATTCGCGCAATGCTCCCGGTCGCCGTAGATCACAAGCGCGTCGAGCGCCGACGTCTCCATCGCCGCCCGGATCAGCGCGAGCCGCGCGGCGAGCTCGGCCCGGGTTACCGGCGCCGGCACTTCGGGCGCACCGAAATCCGGCCAATCGTGGTCGATGAGGGTCGCGGGCATCATGAGTCTCCAGTCGGTGTGCGAACGACCCTACCTGCGCCTCCGTTCCGAGTCTCGGCTCCTCCGAAATAGGCAGGTCGTTAAACCCTTGCTCAAAATCCGGGCAATGATAGTTTCGGCGGCATCGGGCGAGGGCGGGCTCTGGCATCCCCCTCGCTCCACCGAAAAGATACGCGTCGGAAAACGACGTATCCGACAGAGGAGAATACTCTTGTTCCATCGTGCCATCACGGCAGCGGCCGGCGTAATGATCGCCGCCACCGCCTCCGCACAGACGCAGCTACCCTTCGCGCTCGACTGGAAATTCGAAGGACCCGCGGCGCCCTATTTCGTCGCCATCGACAACGGCCACTTCGCGGACGTGGGTCTCGAGGTCACGGTCGAGGCGGGCGACGGTTCGGTCAACACGATCCCCAAGATCGCGACCGGCGCCTTTCCCGTGGGCTTCGGCGACATCAACACCGTCATCAAGTTCCTCGACCAGAATCCGGGAGCGCCGGTGACGGCCGTCATGATGGTCTACGACAAGCCGGCCTTCGCGATCGTCGGCCGCAAGTCGCTGGGCGTCGCCGAACCGAAGGACCTCGAAGGCAGGATCCTCGGCGCGCCGCCGCCGGACGGGGCGTGGGCGCAGTTCCCGGCCTTCGCCAGCGCGAACGATCTCGACGTCGAAGCGATCACGGTGGAGCCCGTGGGCTTTCCGACGCGTGAGCCGATGCTCGCCGAGGGCAACGTCGCCGCCGTCACCGGCTTCTCCTTCTCGTCGGTGCTGAACCTCAAGCGGCTCGGCGTCCCGGCCGAGGACATCTCGAACATCCTGATGGCCGACTACGGGCTCGACCTCTACGGCAACGCGATCCTCGTGAACACGGACTGGGCGGCCGAGAACGGCGACACGCTCCGTGCGTTCCTCGGGGCCGTGGCCGCGGGCTGGGTTGACACGGTTGCCGATCCGGCAGCCGCGATCGAGAGCCTTGCCGAGCGCAACCCGGCGATCGATACGGAGCTCGAGACCGAGCGGCTTCAGATGTCTCTTGACCAGAACGTGATCACGGACTGGGTGAAGGCCAACGGGATGGGCATCATCGATGCCGCGCGGATGGAAAGCGCGATCGCGCAGATCGGCGAGACCTACGAGTTCCAGAACGCGCCCGACGCGTCGCTCTACTTCGACTCCTCCTTCCTGCCCGAGGGCGGATTCCAGGTCGAGTGACGCCTGATCGCCGCGGGCTTTGGCCCGCGGCGAGCGTAATTTCGGCAATATGAACCCCCTGCGGCTGTCAGAATAAGGGGCGAGCGGGCATGAGCGACAATCTCATCGAGATCAAGGGCGTCCGGCACGCCTACCAGACCGCGTCCGGACCTCTTCCGGTTCTCGACGGGCTGGAACTGGCGGTTCCGGAGGGCGGTTTCGTCGCGGTCGTCGGCCCCTCGGGGTGCGGCAAGTCCACGTTGACGCGCCTTGTCGCCGGGCTGATGAAGCCGGATCACGGTGAGGTATGGCTTCACGGAGAGATCGTGAAATCGCCCCGATCGACGGTAGGCATGGCGTTCCAGAATCCCGTCCTCCTCGAGTGGCGGACGATTCTGAAGAACGTGATGCTGCCTCTCGAGATCGTGCCGACGAAGATGTCGAAGCGCGACCAGGAGGAGCGCGCGCGCAAGCTCCTCTCGCTTGTCGGTCTCGAGGGCTTCGAGGACAAACGGCCCTCGGAACTGTCCGGCGGTATGCGCCAGCGTGCCTCGCTCTGCCGGTCGCTCGTCCACAAGCCCGAGGTGCTGATCCTCGACGAGCCGTTCGGCGCGCTCGACGCCTTCACGCGCGAGGATCTCTGGCAGACGATGCACCAGCTCAAGAAGGAGGAGCCCTTCACCGGCGTGCTCATCACTCACGACCTGCGCGAATCGATCTTTCTCGCTGACGAGGTGATCGTTCTCTCTGGCCGCCCCGCCCGCACGCAATACGTGCTCGACGTGACGCTCAAGGGACCGCGCGACATCAACCACCTCTACACGCCCGAGGCGGCGGAGATGCTCAATACCCTCCGCCACCAGATCGAGATCGCTCAGGGAAGGGCGCCCGCGGGCTCGCCCGTTCCGGCCTGAGGAGAGACGTATGGCATATGTTCCCTCGACGCTCACCGCTCCCGACAGCCCGTCCGCCGGGGCGCGGGTCGGGCGCGCGCTCGTCAGCCGCGCGGTCATCGCACCAATCGCGGCAGTCGTCGTCTTCCTGATCCTCTGGGAACTCCTCGTCCAGGCGATGGACTGGCCGAATTACATCATGGCCTCTCCGTCGGACCTGCCGGCGGCCTACATCCGGTTCTGGGATCTTTTCCTCGTCATGGGCTGGCAGACGCTCTGGCGCACCGTTGTCGGGCTCGTCCTCGCCGTGATCGTGGGGGTCCTGATCGGGATGGTCATGGGGTTCTCACGCACCATGCGAGACGCCCTCTATCCGCTACTCGTGGGCTTCAACGCGATTCCGAAGGCGACCGTCGTGCCCATCGTGGCGCTTCTCTTCGTGGGCCAGCACGACTTCAACACGATCCTGATCGCCTTCATGATCTCGTTCTTTCCGATCGCCGTCTCGGTCTCGATCGGGCTTTCCACGCTCGAGCCGGAATACCGCGACATCCTGCGGAGCCTCGGTGCGTCGCAATCGACGATCTTCTGGAAGATCGCGCTGCCGAAGACGCTGCCGGAGTTCTTCGGGGCGCTGAAGGTGGCGGTGACACTCGCCTTCATCGGGACGAACCTGATGGAGATCGTCTCACCGCATGGCCGCGGGCTCGGTGCGCTCTTCGACTCAGGCAAGACGAACTCGGATTACCCGCTGATGTTCGCGGTCCTGATTGCCTTGGCATTCCTCGGCATCGTTCTCTACTACATCGTCGTGATCCTCGAGAAGACCTTCGCAGGCTGGGCCGAACGCGCGCCGACCTGAGGGGTCGGTCTGGCATGACAGATCACGCCGCCACGCATAGGAAATGCATGACGCTTCCATGGCGGGTTTCGGCCGCGTGGGCGGTTGAATCCGGCGTGCAGCGCGCATATAACAACTCGCGAGAGGTTGGCGCGGGCGAGCGCCTCGCCAACCCGGTCAGGTCCGGAAGGAAGCAGCCGTAACGAGCCCCGCTTGGGTCGTTGTCCAGCCTCTCACCTGACGCCGAAACCCGGATGGAGGACGTCTTTGAGCGTCGCGTCAGTCCTTCGCGGGGCAAGTTCGGCCTGACGCGCCAGCGTAATTTCCAGGTTGCCCGACGCGTGCCACGCGCCGAGGCGCGGCGGTCGGCGACTGGGTGCTTGCAGACCCATCCGCCTCGCGGATCGTGCGCGTCCCCGTTCGGAGGAGCGGGATCGGGACGACGGGCTGATCGACGCCCCACGCCTGCTTCGCTGGCGAAAGCTGCGCCCCGCGAGGACGCGCGTAATTCCGAGAGCGCGCAGGAACAACGGGAGAGGTTCCGCAGCTTCGGCCGGGTGGTGAAGAAAGCCAAGGAGATCGCGAAGTCGGAGGCAAGCGTGGACTGACGTCGGGTCACTCCGAGACAAGCGCCCAGGCGATCAGCCCCGCGACGACGGCGGCGAGGCCGAGTGCGAGCTGGATCGGCACGCGGGAGACGAAGCGCACGCTGCTTCCCCGGGGCCAGTCGCGGCCGATGGACCAGGCAGCGAATGCGGGGAGCGCCGCGGCAAGCTGCCAGCCGAAAAAGACTGTCATGCGGTTCAGGCCTCGGGTGAACCCGTCGGCTGAGGGCTGGGTGGTGGCGACGGCGACGAAGGACATGCCCCAGGCGAGCGCCCAGACAGCGAGCAGGACCATGAGAAGAAGGCGTCTAGCCTCGCCGGTCATTCGTGAGGCTCTCCCGCGTGGGATGGCGACGCCGCAGTCGCCTCTGGCATGTGTGGGTCGACGCGCATCTTGAAAGAATGAATGACCAGAGCTGCCCGGCGATTCAAGGCGTGATGAGAAGCGCGTGTGGCATACGAGACAAGTCGCTCCTGCCATGCGGCTGCATGGCTGTCGCGTCGTGCGTCGCGTGATACGGTGCCGCCATGGCCGATACGGAGAACAAGACAAGGCTCGCCGAGGAACGAACCGATTGGGCTGAGGACAGGACGATCCTGGCCAACGAGCGGACCTTCGCGGGCTGGTTGCGCACCGGGCTGGCCGCGGTTGCGGTGGCACTGGGCCTTCATGCGCTTTTCGGGGACTTCCGGCCGAGCTGGATTCCAAAGCTATTGGCCAACGTATTCATTCTTGCGGCGGTGGTCATCTTCATCGCTGCCTGGCGCGGAACCGTGCGGACGCAGAAGCGGATGCGAGGGCACGAGGCGGGGGGCCCTCCCACCACCGGACTTGCGGCCATCACGGCTGTCTTGGTCGCGGTCAGTCTCGCCACTGGCGTCGTGCTCTGGCTGCTCTGATCCGGTTGCCGCCGCCGCCCCGGCACCGTAACCTCTGCCGACACGAACCCCCGGAGACTCATGGCCGATACCCCATACCAGGTTCTCGCACGCAAGTACCGTCCGCAGACTTTCGCCGACCTGATCGGCCAGGACGCGATGGTGCGGACGCTGAAGAACGCCTTCGAGGCCGACCGGATCGCGCAGGCGTTCATCATGACGGGCATCCGGGGCACCGGAAAGACGACGACGGCGCGGATCATCGCGAAGGGGATGAACTGCATCGGTCAGGATGGGCAAGGCGGGCCGACGACCGAGCCCTGCGGAGAATGCGAGACCTGCGTGGCGATCGCCGAGGGCCGTCACGTCGACGTGATGGAAATGGACGCCGCGAGCAGGACGGGTGTCGACGACATTCGCGAGATCATCGACGGCGTGGCCTACCGCGCCGCCTCGGCGCGCTACAAGATCTACATCATCGACGAAGTTCATATGCTGTCGCGGAACGCGTTCAACGCGCTTCTGAAGACGCTCGAGGAACCGCCCGCGCATGTGAAGTTCATCTTCGCCACCACCGAGATCCGGAAGGTTCCGGTCACGGTGCTGTCGCGATGCCAGCGCTTCGACCTGCGCCGGATCGAGCCCGAGGTGATGATCGCGCACCTCAAGTCGATCGCGGAGAAGGAGAACGCGCTCATCGCCGAGGACGCGCTGTCGCTCATCACGCGGGCGGCCGAAGGCTCGGTGCGCGACGCGATGAGCCTCATGGACCAGGCGATCGCCCATGGCGCGGGCGAGACGACGGCCGAGCAGGTCCGCGCGATGCTCGGTCTTGCCGACCGTGGCCGCGTCATGGATCTTTTCGACCTCGTGATGCAGGGCGATGCCGCCGGCGCGCTCTCCGAGCTGTCTGCACAATACGCCGACGGGGCCGACCCGCTGGCGGTGCTGCGGGACCTCGCAGAGGTCACGCACTGGATCAGCGTGATAAAGATCACGCCCGAGACGGCAGAGGATCCGACTGTTTCGCCCGATGAGCGGGAGCGCGGACGCGACATGGCCGCCCGCCTGCCGATGCGTGCGATGACACGGATGTGGCAGATGTTGCTCAAGGCGCTCGAGGAGACGGCGGCGGCGCCCAACACGATGATGGCGGCCGAGATGGCGATCATCCGGCTGACGCATGTGGCCGACCTGCCCGCGCCCGAGGATCTCCTGAAGAAGCTCTCCGACACGCCGCCGCCGCCCCCGCCGGCCCCGGGCGGGGGCGCCCCCTCGCCATCCACCGGGAACGGCGGTGCGACGGCGCGCGGCGCGATGACGGGACGGGTCGGCGCGTCGGGCGGCGTGACCGCTCTGGCGGTGCAGAGCGAGAATGCCCTGGCGCGCTATGCCCGCTTCGATCAGGTCGTCGAGCTGATCCGCGCCAACCGCGACGTGCAACTCCTGATCGAGGTCGAGACCTACGTCCGGCTCGCCCGCTACGAGCCCGGCCGGATCGAATTCGAACCGGCGCCGGGGGCGCCGGGCGGCCTGGCGCAGAAGCTCGGCCAGAGGCTCCAGATGTGGACCGGCGTACGCTGGGCGGTCACGGTCGTGAACGAGGGAGGCGAGCCCGCGGTCGCCGAGGTGAGGGAAGCGGAGCAGACCGCTCTCGTCGCGGAGGCGCGTGACCATCCGCTTGTGAAAGCGGTGCTGGAAGCCTTTCCGTCGGCGAGCATCACCGATATCCGGGCGCCCGAGACGCTCAAGGCCGAGGCGGCGGAAGCCGCCTTGCCTGAAGTGGAAGACGAATGGGACCCCTTCGAAGAGGATTGAGACATGTTCAAAGGACTGGGCGGGCTTGGCGACATGGCCGGTATGATGAAGAAGGCGCAGGAGATGCAGGCGAAGATGGCCGATCTCCAGGAGAGCCTGCACTCGATCTACGTCACGGGAGAATCCGGGGCGGGGCTCGTCAAGGCGACGGCGACGGCGAAGGGTGAACTCACGGCACTCGACATCGATCCGTCGATCTTCAACTCAGACGAGAAGGAGGTCGTCGAGGACCTGATCCTCGCCGCGATCAAGGACGCGCAGCAAAAGGCGCAGGACCGCACCAACGAGGAGGTGGGCAAGGTCACCGAGGAGCTCGGTATTCCGGCGGACATGAAGCTCCCTTTCTGAGCCCCGCATGAGCGAGGCCACCCGCGACATCGAGCGGCTCATCGAGATGATGGCGAAGCTGCCGGGGCTCGGGCCGCGTTCGGCCCGGCGCGCGGTGCTCCATCTCATCAAGAAGCGCGCGCTCCTGATGCAGCCGCTGGCCGAGCAGTTGGCGAAGGTGGCCGCGACGGCGCGGGAGTGTCTCAACTGCGGGAACATCGGCACCTCCGACGTTTGCGACATCTGCGCGAACCAGGAGCGCGCCACCGGCGAGCTGTGCGTGGTCGAGGACGTGGCCGATCTCTGGGCGATGGAGCGCTCGGCGGTGTTCAAGGGGCGCTATCACGTGCTGGGCGGCACCCTGTCCGCGCTCGATTCCGTCGGACCCGAGGAATTGCGGATCCCGAAGCTTCTGGACCGGGTGAAGTCGGAGGAGGTCACCGAGGTCATCCTGGCGCTCAACGCGACGATCGACGGGCAGACCACGGCGCACTACATCGCCGACCAGCTTGGGCCGGACGTGGCTGTGACGTCACTGGCGCAGGGCGTGCCGATCGGCGGAGAACTCGATTATCTCGACGACGGTACCATCACTGCCGCGCTGAGGGCGCGGAAGGCGTTCTAGAAGAGGCAGAACCGAACGCCCCGCCGCGAGGCAGGGCTTCCGGTTCTCAGCGATTGTCCTCTTCGTCGTCGTCGCTGTCATTGTCCGGCAGGTTGAAGAACGTGTCCGCGTCGGGGACCGACTTGTCCTCCTTCTCGTCGCTGCTGCTTTCGCTGAGCGTGAACGTCTCGAGACCAGAGATCGCGGTCGGAATCCGGGGTTCTGCCTCCATGCCGAGCGACTGCTCTGTCGAGACGAGCTTCCGGCGCTCGTCGTCCGACATGACCTCGCCCTCGACGTTCCGCTTCTTGGCGGCCTTCTGAACGGCCGCATCGAGTTCGGACTGCTTGCAGAGGCCAAGCGCCACGGGATCGATTGGCTGGATGTTCGAGATGTTCCAGTGCGTGCGCTCGCGGATCGACTGGATCGTGGGCTTCGTTGTCCCCACGAGCTTGGAGATCTGCGCGTCGGTCAGTTCTGGATGGAATTTGACCAGCCAGAGGATCGCCGCCGGGCGGTCCTGCCGCTTGGACAGCGGAGTGTAGCGCGGGCCGCGGCGCTTCTCCTCGCCCACGGCGGCCGGATTGAACTTCAGCTTCAGCGAATAGGTCGGGTCTTTCTCCGCCTTGTCGATTTCTTCCTGATTCAACTGGTTGTTGGCGACGGGGTCGAATCCCCGCACGCCCGCAGCGACGTCTCCGTCGGCGATGCCCTGCACCTCGAGTTCGTGCAGTCCGCAAAATTCCGCGATCTGCCGGAATGTCAGCGTGGTGTTCTCCACCAACCAGACGGCGGTCGCTTTGGCCATGATCGGTTTGTTCATCGGGCGTCTCCTGACAAGTCTTTCCCGTGCCGGGAAATCGGCTGGTCCGGGTGGACCACATCCTCGATTTCGGGGAAGTTGCCGCGTATATAGTCGTCCTTCTGCCCGGAGAAAAGACAAAATGCGCTTGCTTCTCGCACTGGTCCTTGCAGCCGCGCCTGCATTCGCCGAGGGCGAGCGAGCCGGAGAGTTCGACCATTACGTCCTCTCGCTGTCATGGTCGCCCACGTGGTGCGCGCTGGAAGGCGATGCACGCGGCTCGGAGCAGTGCAACGACCGGCACGATCACGGCTGGATCCTCCACGGTCTCTGGCCGCAACATGATCGCGGCTGGCCCAGCTTCTGCCTGACGGTGGAGCGCGACCCGAGCCGGGCGGAGACGGCCGCCATGGCCGACATCATGGGAACGGCGGGCCTTGCGTGGCATCAGTGGAAAAAGCACGGGCGCTGCGCCGGGCTCCCGCCCGATGAGTATTTCGCACTGGCGCGACGGGCCTACGAGGAGGTGAACCGTCCCGAGGTGCTGCGCCGGCTCGACCAAGCGGTCCGCCTGCCGGTCTCGGTCGTCGAGGAGGCGTTTCTGGAGGCGAATGAGGACTGGGCGCCCGAGATGGTGACGATCACCTGCAAGGCCGCGCGCATTCAGGAGGCGCGGATCTGTCTCACGAAGGATCTCGTTCCCCGAAAATGCGGACCGGACGTCGTGCGCGACTGCACGTTGCGCGACGCGCTGCTCGATCCGGTCCGCTGAAGTGCGCGATCAGGCCCCTTCACCTTCGATGCGGGTCCCGTCGGGAGCGATGAGGTACCATTCACCGCCGAAGCTCTCGATTTCCTGCCCTGTCGGCGGATTTCCCTCGCTGTCACGCGCGAAGAAATAAAGCGGCCAGCCGTTGTAGGTGACGACATTCCGGTTGTCGAACTCGACAGTTCCGATCAGGTCGGATTGCGCTTCTCCTTCGGCGTCTGCGCTCGTGCCGGTCGTCACCAGCGGCCAGGCCGCGCGGCACTCTTCGTTGCAGCTGATCGAGGCCTCGGCGCCGCCGCCGCCCTGTACGTCGGTCGTGAAGAGGTAGACCGGCTTGTCGTCGACGCTGAGGTATTCGCCGTACGTATCGGATTCGGCGACGGTGACGGTGGTGGTCTCCTGCGCGGCGGAACCATGCGCCGCAAGGAGCGAGATGACCGAAATGATGACTGCGCGTTTCATGGAGGTTCTCCGTTTCTGGTGAGACCGTCGAACCGATGGCGCATTGCGTTGTTCCCCGCTCCGCCGCAAAGGCGCGCGAGACGCGAGCATCCGTCCCGATCAGGCCTTCAGAACGATCTTGCCGATATGGTCGGAACTCTCCAGCCTCGCATGAGCGGCGGCGGCTTCTTGGAGGTCGAATTCGGAGTCCATCACCGGGGCGACGTCGCCCTTGTCGAGCAGAGGCCAGACGTGGTGGCGCAGCTCTTCCGCGATCCGCGCTTTCGCGAGATCCGACTGTGGCCGCAGGGTCGAACCCGTGATCGTGAGCCGACGGACCATGACTTCCGCAAAGTTCAGTTCAACCTTCGGTCCGGTCAGAAACGCGATCTGGACAAGACGCCCGTCGTCCTTCAGCGACTTCACGTTGCGCGGGATGTAGGTGCCGCCGACCATGTCGAGGATCAGGTCCGCGCGGCCGGCATCCTTCATGACCGCGACGAAGTCTTCCTCGCGATAGTTGATCGCGCGTTCCGCCCCGAGGCGTTCACAGGTGGCGCACTTTTCGGCCGATCCCGCGGTCGTGAAGACGCGCGCGCCGAAGTGGCGGGCAAGTTGGATCGCGGTCGTGCCGATGCCGGACGAGCCGCCATGGACGAGAAAGATCTCCCCGGCCCGAAGCCCGCCGCGCATGAAGACGTTCGACCACACGGTAAAGAAGGTCTCGGGCAGGCATGCCGCTTCGCGCAGGTCCATCCCCTGTGGGACGGGCAACGCGTGGGCCGCGGGCGTGACGGCATATTCGGCATAGCCACCGCCCGGCAGGAGCGCGCAGACCTCGTCGCCGACGCGCCACCCGGTCACGCCGGACCCGACGGCAGCCACGGTGCCCGAGGCTTCGAGGCCGGGCAGGGGACTCGCCGTGGGCGGCGGGGCGTAGCTGCCCGCGCGCTGAAGCGCATCCGGCCGGTTCACCCCCGCATAGGCGACGCGGATCAGGATCTCGCGGTGACCGGGCCCGGGCCGGTTCACGGTCGCCGGCCGCAGAACCTCCGGTCCGCCCGGCTCGGAGATCGCGACGGCGCGCATCGTGTCGGGCAGGGCGAGGGTCATTCCTGCGGTCGCGTCCTGAAGCCGGGAAGGTCGCCGCGCGGCATCTTCGGCGGCGGCTTGATGTGCGACAGCGCCCATTCCGGTCCGGCTGCGAGCTTCGACAGGACCGGGTTCTCGTTGACCTTCGCCTTCATCTTCTCGATCCGCATGACGTCCTCGATCCGGCGGTCCAGGAAGGCCCAGGTGTCGCGATGATCGGGACTCTGGTCGCCGAGCCAGTAGAGAACGGTCGCCCCGTAGACCCCCGACAGGGTCGCGCGCTTGGTGTACCAGTTGTAGTCGTCGGACGGGTCTCCCAGCGCATCCCATATCGCGTCCGCGGTTCCCCAGATCGCCTTCGCACCGTCCGCGGCATATAGCGGGAGCGAGAACAGCGCCGTGCCGCGCCGCACGGCCTCCTTGTCGGAAATCGCCTCGATGCGGAAACGGATCGCCGTCGCGATCTTGTCGCGAAACCGCAGATCGGCAAGGTTCGACGTCCGGATGCGCCTCAGCATCTCTTTGTCGCAGCGTTCGTGGTAGGCGAGCGCCAGATCCACCGCGCCGCGCGGGCAGACGGTACGCGCCAATGCGGGATCCGTACCCGTCTCGGTCACTGCCGCGCGGAAGGTCGGCTCGGACCAGCCGTCGAAGGGCACGTGGGACAGGGCGGCGTCGAGCAGACGGTCTTTCAGGTCGTCCGTCGTGGTATTCATTCCGGGTCCTCTCGTGTTCTTTTCCTGCAGTGGACAAGCTAGCGGCGCTTTGCTATACGGCCACTTCCTGCAATTTCTCGCAACTCTAACTTAGAAAGGTGGTGACAACCACATGCAGGTCAGCGTTCGCGACAACAATGTCGATCAGGCCCTTCGTGCTCTGAAGAAGAAGCTCCAGCGTGAGGGCGTCTTCCGTGAAATGAAGCTTCGGCAACATTTCGAGAAGCCCTCCGAAAAGAAGGCACGTCAAAAGGCCGAGGCCATCCGCCGGGCACGCAAACTCGCCCGGAAAAAGGCGCAACGCGAAGGACTTCTCTGAGGTCCGATGAGACAGGCGGGTTCGCCCGCCACGGATGACCCCCGCGGCCCTGCCCGGGGGTTTGTCTTTTTTGGGGGGCATCCTTGCTTCGGGCCCTCAAGTGGGCTCTCGCCTCAGACCGGAAGAGCGGTCGTCCGCAGTACCGTCTTGAGCGAGAACGACGAATGCATCTGCGCGACCCCCGGGAGACGCGCGAGGTAGCGCCGATGAATGCGCGCGAAGTCCTCGCTGTCCTCGGCGCAGACCTTGAGGAGATAGTCCGCGGTTCCGGCCATGAGGTGGCACTCGAGGACGTCGGGGATCAGTTTGACTTCCCGCTCGAAAGCGTCGAGCACCTCGTCCGCCTGCGCCGACAGGCTGATTTCGACGAAGACGATGACCGGCCGGCCGATTTTCCTCTGGTTCACCAGAGCGACATAGCCGTCGATATAGCCCACCGTCCCAAGCCGGCCGACCCGCCTGTGACAGGCGGAGGGCGAGAGGTTGACCCGCTCGGAGAGCTCCGCATTGGAGATCCGGCCCTCCTTCTGGAGAACCCTCAGAATGCGCCGGTCCGTGTCGTCGAGATCATTCATCGTGGCAGAATGTTCACTGATCTTTCGTTCCAACGCAAGAAATTGCGGTGTGACGGGCGGCGAACACGCAAGATATCAACGCGATTGATCGCGGGATCGGCGAGACTCGTGGCAGGCAGGGAGGATGCCCATGAAGATAGGTTGCCCGAAAGAGATCAAGCCACAGGAATTCCGGGTTGGCCTGACTCCCCATGCCGCGCGGGAGGCGATTGCGCATGGCCACGAGATTATCGTGGAGACAGCTGCCGGGGCAGGCGCCGGATTTCCGGACGGGGATTACCTGGCCGCCGGCGCACGGATCGTGGACACGGCGGAAGACGTCTTCGCCGAGGCCGAAATGATCGTGAAGGTGAAGGAGCCGCAAGCCGAGGAGCGCGCCATGCTGCGCGAGGGGCAGCTGCTTTTCACCTACCTTCACCTCGCGCCGGACCCCGAGCAGACGCAGGACCTGCTCGCCTCGGGATGCACGGCTATCGCCTATGAGACCGTCACCGATCCGCAGGGCGGACTCCCGCTTCTCGCACCGATGTCGGAGGTCGCGGGCAAGCTCGCGCCGCAGGTGGGGGCCTGGACACTTCAGAAGGCGAACGGAGGGCGCGGCGTTCTGCTCGGAGGCGTGCCTGGCGTCGGGCCGGCGAAGGTTGTAGTCATCGGCGGTGGTGTGGTGGGCACCAACGCGGCGCGGGTCGCCGCCGGAATGGGCGCGGAGGTGACGGTGCTGGACCGGTCGCTGCCGCGGCTTCGCTATCTCGACGACGTGTTCGGCGGGATCTTCCGGACCCGCTACGCGAGTGCCGGAAGCACGGCGGACCTCGTTGCAGAAGCCGACTTGGTGGTAGGCGCGGTCCTGGTCCCCGGCGCGGCGGCGCCGAAGCTCGTTAGCCGGGCGCAGCTTGCGTCGATGAAGCCGGCGGCGGCGCTCGTCGACGTGGCGATCGATCAGGGCGGCTGCTTCGAGACGTCGAAGGCCACGACACACGAGGATCCGATCTATGAGGTCGACGGGATTATGCACTATTGCGTGGCGAACATGCCCGGCGCGGTCGCGCGGACCTCGACGATCGCGCTCGGCAACGCGACGATGCCCTACATGCTCGCGCTCGCCGACAAGGGGTGGCGGCAGGCCTGCACGGA
>Ga0102929_1000649_pt1 | contig 20590 bp, 17 predicted proteins | sample SalPonR1_B_D2_MG_FD_78510 | JGI IMG/M metagenome (GOLD analysis project Ga0102929, IMG submission 78510) | Salt pond soil microbial communities from South San Francisco under conditions of wetland restoration - Salt Pond MetaG R1_B_D2_MG | ecosystem: Environmental > Aquatic > Marine > Intertidal... | reverse complement strand
GGACGGGGTCGAGGCGCTGATCACGGTGTCCGGCGGCTGGCTGGCCTCCGTGCTGCCCGACATCTGGATCCGCGATCTTCTGGTGGACGGCGTCTGGGCGGGCGTCGGCTCCGTCATCGTCTTCCTGCCGCAGATCCTCATCCTCTTCCTGTTCCTCGGGATCCTCGAGGACTCGGGCTACATGGCACGTGCCGCGGTCATCGCGGACCGCTCGATGTACCGCGTCGGGCTGCAGGGACGCGCCTTCCTGCCGCTGCTGTCCGCGTACGCGTGCGCCGTCCCGGCCATCCTCGCGGCCCGGACCGTGGAGGACGAGCGCGACCGGATGGCCACGATCTTCGTCGCGCCCTTCATGACGTGTTCGGCGCGGCTTCCGGTATACGCCCTGCTGATCGCGGCCTTCATCCCGGAGCGGGCGCTGCTCGGGCCCTTCATGGGTACGCGGGCCGCGACGCTGCTGGGGCTGTACGCGCTGGGTGCTCTGGCCGCGGTCGTCACAGCCTTCGCTCTCAAACGGACCCTCCTGCGCGGAAAGCCGTCGTCGTTCCTGATGGAACTGCCGCCGTACCGTGTCCCGTCGCCGAGGTCGCTGTTCCTGCGCCTCTGGGACCGGACCGGCGTCTTCCTGAAGCGAGCCGGGACGATCATCCTCGGCGTCACCGTCGTGCTGTGGGTCCTGACGCAGGTGCCGCGCGGCATCGACGGGGGACCTCCGCCGCTGGAGGAGAGCGCGCTCGGACAGGCCGGCCAGGTCATCGAACCCGCGATCGCACCGCTGGGCTACGACTGGAAGATCGGGATGGGACTGATCTCGTCGCTCGCCGCGCGCGAGGTGATCGTCGGGACGCTCGGCACGATCTACGGCGTTCAGGAGGCGGACGAAGCGTCCGTGGGCCTGCAGGAGCGACTCCGCCAGGATCTCGACCTGGGCGCGGCCGTCGGACTGCTCATCTTCTTCGTGTTCGCGTTGCAGTGCATGTCCACCGTCGCCGTCATGCGGCGGGAGACGGCGGGGTGGAAATGGCCCGCGCTCCAGTTCGGGTACATGCTCGCGCTGGCCTGGTCCGGCGCATGGCTGGCGAACGCGCTAATTTGATCGGGACGGGACCCGACACCGTTCCAGCGTCACGCCCGAGGCTCCGATGATCCTGAAGCGCTTCTACGACGAGAAGCTCGCCCAGGCGAGCTACCTGATCGGATGTGCCGCGACCGGCGACGCCATCGTCGTCGATCCTTCGCGCGACATCGATCCCTATCTGCAGGTCGCGGAAGCCGAGGGCGTCGAGATCCGGCACGTGACCGAGACGCACATCCACGCCGACTTCGTGAGCGGGCTCCGCGAGGTCGCCGAGCGCACCGGCGCGACCGCCTACCTCTCGAACGAGGGGGGAGAGGACTGGTCGTACGGCTTCGCGGAGACGCTGGGTGCGCGACTCGTCGGCGAAGGTGACCATTTCATGGTGGGCAACATCCGCTTCGACGTGATGCACACGCCCGGGCACACCCCCGAGCACCTCACCTTCCTCGTCACGGACACCGCCGGCGCGGATCGCCCCATCGGCGCCCTCACGGGCGATTTCGTCTTCGTGGGGGATGTCGGGCGTCCCGATCTCCTCGAGAAGGCGGCCGGCGTGGCCGACACGATGGAGGCCGGGGCGCGGGATCTCCACCGCAGCCTCGAGCGCTTCCGTGCACTCCCCGACTGGCTCCAGATCTGGCCCGGCCACGGAGCGGGATCCGCATGCGGGAAGGGGCTCTCCTCGATTCCCCACTCCACGCTGGGCTACGAGAAGCGCTTCAACTGGGCCTTCGCCATCGACAGCGAGGAGGAGTTCGTCGCGGCCGTGCTCGACGGGCAACCCGAGCCGCCGACGTACTTCGCGGAGATGAAGCGCATCAACCGTGACGGACCCCGCGTCCTGCATGGCTTCCCCGAGCCCGACGTCGGCACGCTCGCCCGGCTGAAGGAACTGCTGGCCGAGGACGTGTGGGTCGTGGACACCCGCAGCGCCGCCGAGTACGGCGCCGAACACATCGCCGGGACGATCAACATCCCGCTGAACAGGTCGTTCAACACGTGGGCGGGCTGGCTGCTGCCGTACGACCGGCCCTTCCACCTGATCGTCGATCAGGCCCACGTGGACGAAGCGGTGCGTGACCTGGCGATGGTGGGGCTCGACGACGTCGGCGCGGTCTTCGCACCGACCGTGATCGATGCCTGGGCGGAGGGCGGCGGAGAGCTCGGCACCGTGGAGACCCGGACCCCCGGCGAGGTGGAGGCGGCCCTGCTCGCCGACGAGGCCGACGTCCTGGACGTACGTGGCACGGCAGAGTGGCGTGAAGGTCACCTCGAGGGGGTCGACGTCATCCCGACCGGCCACCTCCTCGACCACCTCGACGAGCTGCCCCGACGCCGCGACCTGGTCCTCCACTGCCAGTCGGGCGCGCGGAGCGCGATCGCGACCAGCCTTCTTCAACGGGCTGGCTTCGACAACGTGACGCACATGCAGGGTGGCTTCGCCGCGTGGGAAGCACGGGGACTGCCGACGGTGCGGGAAGATCTCGGGAGCGCCGTTCGCGCCTGACGACGTCCCGGACACCGTCACGGTTGCCCCGGGTCGCACTCGCTTCGCAGAATGAGGCCCTGGCCGTACTGCTCCGGACTTTACCGATCGGGGCTGCTCGCTTCGCTGTCACACTCCCCTGTCGGAGTCATCGAGATGCCTCGCCGCCCGCTGCCGTTCGCAGCTCTTCGCCCCGCCGCGGACCCGTCGACCGGAAAGGCCGCGGCATTCGCTCTCCTGGTGGCTTTCGGCCTCCTCGCGGCTCTCGCCGTCCCGGCCGCCGCCCAGGCAGCCGCCCAGGCCACGGCCCAGGAGGGTCGACCCTTCACACCCGAGGACGCACTCGACGTGGCGTCGATCTCGGTCCAGGACGTCACCCCCGACGGCCGTTGGATCGCCGCCACGATCCGCACACGTCGCGACGGGATGAACGTCGACCACTTCCGATTCGGTGATCCGACGTACGTCTCACCCTCCACGGCCGAGTTCGTCCTGATCGACACCGAGGCGGGGGGACAGGACCCGATCCTCGACGGGCGGGTGCAGGTCCGCGGCGTGGCGTGGTCGCCCGACGGCGACGAACTGGCCTTCTTCCTGCGCGGCGAGGAGGGCTTCAAGCTCCACCTGTTCGATCTCGACACCCGCGAAGTTCGGTACGTCGGCCTCGCCACGGACCTGTCTGTCGCCTCCAACTCCCGCCTCGAATGGCGGCCGGCGGGGGACGGACTCCTTCTCGACCTTCGGGCGGAGGGCTGGGCGGAGGAGGCTCGCGCCGCCTTCCTCGAGATGACGGAGGGGCCGATCCTCGTGCAGGACGGGAGTGATCCGTTCCTGGACTGGGACCGCGTACGGATGATGAGCGGACTCGTCCGCCCCGCGATCGTCACGACCGACGGCGAGGTGGATGTGCTCCTGCCCGAGGGATACTGGGAGGGCATCATCCAGTCCGAGGACGGCCAGTGGCTGACGATCGAGGGCGAGAAGCCGCTCAAGACCGTCTACGAAGGCGGTGGCGGTTCGGAAAACCGACTCCTCCGCATGGAGCTGCAGTCGGGCGACACGGCGTACGTGGTCGAGCCCACCGAGGACAACATCTCCGCGAACTGGGCGCCGGACGGCACCCGCTACGTCTTCGAGGAAGACGACCACATCCTTCTCCGGTCGATCTTCGAGGACTCCGCACAGGTCCTGACCGAGGCGTTCGCGGGACAGGTGTCCGAGAGCGACACCACGTCCCTCGAGTTCGATGCGGTGCGGTGGCGACCGGACGGCGAGGCACTGCTGGTCGAGACCCAGCGGGGCTGGCACCTGCTGGATCTCGAGGCGAACGACCTCGAGCTGTTCCATCCGATCTCCGAGGAGGAGCGTGAAGACGGACCGCGCCGGAACGTGATCGACTGGTCGGAGGACGGACGCTACCTCTACGTCGCCGAGTCCTCGCGGGACGAGTGGCGTCGGGGCATCGCCATGGCCGATCTCGAGACCGGCCGGTGGTACACGAGCGTCGTGGACCGTAACACCCTCGGGGGGTGGACACTGGCCGAGGACGGAAGCCGACTGATCTTCGAGATGTCGGACGGGGACACGCCCGAGGAGGTATACGTGCTCGATGCCGATCTCTCCGAGACATCGCTCGCCGATGCGCGCGCCCTGACCGACCTGAACCCGTGGCTCGACGACGTCGCGCTCACCCGGTCCGAACTCGTGGAGTACCTCGACGTCGACGGCGAGACCCGGTACGGCATCCTCTACTACCCGATCGACTATCGGGAGGGGGAGCGCTACCCGCTCGTGGCCGAGATCTACGAGGACTTCTTCGACAACGGATTCAACACCAACATGAACCTGATCACCAGCCGGGGCTGGTTCGGGTTCAGACCGTCGGTCGAGTTCGAGACGGGATTTCCGGGCGAGGCGTGGCTTAAGGCCGTGACCACCGGGATCAACGACCTCATAGAGCGGGGCATGGTCGACGGGGACCGGCTCGGCGTGCACGGCACGAGCTACGGTGGGTACGCGGTGAACCTGCTCGTCACCCAGACCGATCGCTTCGCGGCCGCCGTCAACATCTCCGGGAAGGTGAACATGATCTCCTTCCTCGGGGACTCCGAGAAGATCACGACCCGGAACTACCGCGCGGCCGAGCGGGGCCAGGACCGGATCGGCGCGACGCTCTGGGAGCAGCCGCAGAAGTACATCGAGCACTCCGCGGTGATGTTCGCGGACCGGATCGAGACGCCGCTCCTGCTGCTTTCGGGAGAAGGTGACTGGAACGTGCCCGCCACCAACCAGCGCGAGATGTACTACGCGCTCCGCCGCCTCGGGAAGGACGTCGTCTGGGTCAACTACATGAATGCCGGGCACGGCGCGGGGCGCGCCGGGGGTGAGGCCGACTGGTTCGACCACTGGAACCGCATGTTCGACTGGTACGAGACCCATTTCGAGGAGGCGATCGAGGATCGCCCGATCACGGAGGAGGGAGCCGGACAGCGCTGAGCCCGCCCCTGCGTCCGCACCCCGTCAGTCGCCCCGGCCTCCGGCATCATCGCCGCGGCTCTCGGAGCGAAGGAGCCGAAGCGGCTCGTCCAGACGCCGGGTCCCGGCGTCCGAGAAGTCCAGCGTGGTGATCGGGAAGGGGATGCCGACGTCGTTCTCGTCGAAGGCGGCCTTCAGCTTCATGATGGCGTCGCTCTGTGCGGTCAGATACGTCCCCTGGTCGGTGCCCCTGAGCCAGAAGCGCACCACGAAGTCGATCGAACTCCCCCCGAACTCCTTGTAGTAGAACTCGGGGTCGCGATTCGGGTCGCGACCCTCCACATCCTTCATGGCGTCCAGGGCCACCCGCCGGGCCTTCTCGAGATCGTCCCCGTACGAGGTGCCGCAGGAGAGATCGACTCGGCGGCTCGAACCCTGATCGAAGTTCACGATCGGGTTGCCGTATACGGAGCCGTTCGGGATCCGGACCAGCTGGCCCTGCAGGGAACGAATCCGTGTGGCACGGAGATCCACCCCCTCGACTCTCCCCCGGAAACCGTTGGTCTCCACGAGGTCGCCGTCGGTGAAGGGACGGCGGAGCGTGATCAGGATCCCGGACACGAAGTTCTGGGCGATGTCCTGAAAGGCGAAACCGAGGGCCAGACCGACGATTCCGACACCCGCGAGTGCCGAGGTGAGCACCGTGTCGAGCTGCAGAACACCCAGTGCGACGAACACGCCCGTACCGAGCACCGCAACGTAGGTCGCATTGCTGGTCAGGCCTCGCAGGGGACCGTGGTCGGTCGCACGCCGCATGAGCCTGTTCGTTCCCGCGCGCGCCGCACGCGCGAGGAACGCGAACAGGACGAGCACCACGACCGCCGCAATGATCTCGGGAAGACTGGCCACGAGGGCTTCCACCCATCCGGTGACCTTGCCGAGAGCTGCCTGCGCTGAAGCCGTCAGGTCGAATCCGTTCGCGGTGAGCGAGTCGGCAACCTGCGCTGCCTGGTCCGTCACGTCGGACAGGGTCGAATCGGAGGTGGGCACCTGCTGCATTGGGTCCGATGCGGAAGAAAAATCGACAGGAATCGTCTCCATGACATACGCTGGAGGCGCGTCGACGTGCCGAGTACCCACCCCTGTCCCCCGATCCGACCCACTCATGTCCAACCCGTCACATCCGCTGCGACCGCGAGCCGCTGCCCCGGCCGTTCTCTCGGTCTCCCTCGCCCTGTTCGGCTGCCTGGTGGCCGCCGACGCCCTTGCCGCCCAGGCCCCCACCACGCGCGAGATGAACCTCATCGGCTGGCAGGAGTTCGCGGAGGTCGTCCCGTCGCGGATCGAGACGGTGCTCATCCCCGTCGGCACACTCGAACCGCACGGCGTCATCCCGAACGGTGCCGACAACCTGGCCCCCGAGGCGATGGCCCGTGAGCTCGCGTCGCGACTGAACGCCATGATCGCACCGACGCTCAACTACGGCGTGACCGGCGGACTGGACGCATTTCCCGGTACCTTCTCGCTGTCCGAGGAGACCTACGTCGCGCTGATTCGCGACATCCTGCACGGCCTCGCGGACAACGACTTCCTCAATCTCGTGATCCTGAATGGGCACGGCGGTCCGCAGACCGCGATCCTCGAACAGGTCGCCGAGGAGGTGGGCCGCGACCGGCAGGTCCGCACGATGGTCACCAACTGGTGGTCGGCCACGAGCGATGTCGTGTTCGAGGTGTTCGGCGAAAACGGAGGCCACGCCGGCAACAACGAGACGGCGTACGTGCAGGCGATCGTGCCCGACCACATCCACCCGGACCGGTACGATCCGGAGATGGCGTCGGCGCGCGTGCCCGGCGTCTCGCCGTATCCCTTCCCGTCCTCGATCGTGCTGTACGAAGCGGGCCAGGGCCATCCGACCTTCGATTCCGCGCAGGCGGCCGCGTACTACGCGCGGGTGAACGAGGTCATGGGGGACCTGATCGAGGAGACGATCCGACGGTGGGATCTGGCGCGGTTGTTTCGGTGAGGGCCACCAGAGCGTGCGGGAGCAGCATGTTCCCGCCGTGAACAGACGATCGAGAAGTGCTGGCGCCACGGCGTCGCGCACCTTACGCTTGATATCTCCTCACTCTCGGTATTCCGCTCCGGCTCAACCGCCGGCGGTCGGATGCAGTTCAGATCTTCATACAGACACTCGGACGGCCCGACGGGCGGTTGCCGCTGCACCGGCTCCGCCGAAGCGCGTCGTCCAGCGCCCGAGCGCACGCACGAGGCGACGGCGCCGTTCCCGTACGACCGAACCGGCGTCGACGTGCATTCACTCGCCGCCTGTGAGATCGGGTGAGATGTCCCACGTGATCCCTTCGGGTGACTCGGAGCAGGACTCTCACCGGCCCCCGGACCGCGAGCGGCAGGAGCATGCGGATCTGCTTCGAGCCCTCGGTCGTCTCGCGCTCCATGCCGACGACGTTTCGTACTCCTCGGACTCCCGAGCGAGTCGGGAACTCGAGACCGACCCGGAAGCCGCCTCCGGTTTCCATTCTCTTCGAGAGCGCGTCGCGGGCGAGCTCCATGACGGTGTCCTCCAGGTGCTCACTGCGATCGCCGTACATCTGGACGCGGCCGACATGATGATGGAGTCCCGGCCGGACGATGCGCGTGCGCTGATCAACGAGGTCTGCAAGGCAGTGCGCGCGGAGCAACGTGAAATTCGAATGTTCGTGGATGAGCTGAAGGGTCCCGACGCAGCCTCCCACGCGGGACGAATCCCCATGGAAGAGCGCGTCCGCGCCATGCTGGACCGCGTCCAGAAGATGTGGGGAGTGTCATGCCGCCTCACCTGCCACGGGGAGCTCCCGGGTGGCACGGCGGAAGGTCGGACGGTGCTCCGCCTCGTCCAGGAAGCCACCATGAACGCCATTCGACATGGGAACGCCACGCGAATCGAGGTCCGAATCCGACGTGCCGGGGACAAGATCCGCCTCATCGTCTCCGATGACGGATCCGGCTTCGATCCGGATGGCGGTCTCGATCACGATGTGCTGGTCGCGTCCCGTCTCGGCCCCGTTCTGCTGAAGCGACGCGTCATCGGCGCCCGGGGGCGCCTCCGAATTCTCACGAGTGACGGGGGAACCCACATCTTCATCTGCGTGCCCGACGGTGAGGCGGACGGTCCCGGAGACGCGGAGAGCATACATTGAGCGGGGCCGGGCCCATCCGCGTGGTGCTGGTGGACGACCACCCCGTGGTGCTGGACGGCATCGAGATGCGCCTGTCCCTCGAGGAGGGTCTCGAGGTGGTGGAGACATGCACCGACGGGCGCGAGGCCTTCCAGGCGATCGATCGGCACATGCCGGATGTGGTCGTCATCGATCACCACATGCCGCACTGCACCGGGGTAGAGGTGATCCGCCGGTTGCGTGAGGCCGGCAACGACACGCCCGTGGTGCTGCTGTCCGCGTCACTCGAGGACGACGACCTGCTCGAGGCGCTACACCTCGGACGTGTGGCCGTGGTGCTGAAGGAAGCTCCATCTGCCGACCTGGTCACCTCGATCCGCGCCGCCAACGAGGAGCAGTTCGCCTTCGCGGATTCGCTGCTCGAGCGTGTGCTCCGGCTTGCCCGGACGGGACCTGCGGAGGGCGCCTGGCCCGAGCTCACCCCACGCGAGGTCGAGGTCGTCCACCTCGTCGCGAGTGGGTCGAGCAACAAGCGCATCGCTCGGGACCTCGGCATCGTCGAAGGCACGGTCAAGATGCACGTCCACTCGATCTTCGGGAAGCTGGATATCTCCAACCGCGTCCAGCTCGCGGCCCTGGCGCACGCCCGGGACCCCCGGAGATCTCCGGCCGAGAATCGAACCACCCCCAACGAAAGTTAGGGTACCCCCCGACGAATGTTCGCTGGGCAGTGACTCCGCCGGGTGATCCATTACGGATAAGCAGGTACGACGGCGCCAGCACAGGCTCGAGCGATGAAAAGGGAGCACACCATCAAGATCCACACGACGCATCTCGCCGCAGCCGAGCTCGGCCACGGAGGAATCGGTCCGCTCGGAGCCGGACGGGAAGTGATCGAGACAGGCGGCTGGAGCTGGTGATCTGATCGCCGCATCCAGGATCGTCTGAACTGAAACGGGCCCGGTCTCTCAGGAGGCCGGGCCCGTTTGGATGATCGGGGCAGCTGGAATCGTCCCCGTCGCACGCCTCCGGATCCACGGGCCACCGTCCCCCGTTGCGTGCCCGAGCGATTGCCGGAAGCCCGCTCCCCGACAAGGCCGCTCTTGCGCTTCGTGAGCGACTCCGGCCGTATGCCTCCCATGGCAACGGTCGTCTTCGATTTCGACAGCACGCTGATCCCGGTGGAGAGCCTCGAGGAGGTGCTCGCCGCGACGGTCTCCGACCCCGCGGTGCTCGCGCGAGTCGCCGAAATCACTCGGCGGGGCATGGAGGGCGAGTTGGACTTCCGGACTTCGCTCGAGTCACGCCTGCGGCTGGCCGCTCCATCGCGTGACGCCGTGCGAGGCGTCGGTGCAGTTCTTGCCGATCGGATCGCGACCGAGGCCCGTGAATGCGTGAAGTGGCTGGCCGACACCGGTCATGCCGTCCGAATCGTCAGTGGTGGCTTCCGCGACGTGATTCTCCCCTCCGCTCGGACCCTCGGGATCGACCCGGATCGGGTCCACGCCGTATCGGCCCGGTGGACATCCGACGGAAGCTTCGATGGACTGGTCGAGGACGGCTTCGTCGACTCGAAGGTCGAAGGTGTGCGACGGCTCGATGCGACATGGCCCGGCCCGATCTGGGCGGTCGGGGACGGGGCCACGGACCACGCGCTGGCGACCGCAGGCCTCGCGGACGGCTTCATCGCATTCACCCGACACGTCCGCCGTGACTTTCTCGATGAAGCGGATGTGCCCGAGGCGGGTAGCATGGCCGACCTTCGACGTGTCCTTTCCGAACTGCTCTGAATCGCCGTCCACGCCTGCTTCTCTTCGACTCCACCCCTCCCCCTCGATGCCCGACACCCGCCTCACCCGGCCCCGCGACCAGATCCGCGTCCTCCTCCTCGAGGGAATCCACGAACGCGCCGAGGAGGTCTTCCGCGCGGCCGGCTACACGAGCGTGACGCGCCTCTCCGACGCGCTGCGAGGACAGGACCTGCTCGACGCGATCGCGAAGGTCGAGATGATCGGGATCCGATCCCGCACCCAGCTCACCCCCGAGGTCCTGGAGGCTGCGGACCGCCTGATGGCCATCGGCTGCTTCTGCATCGGTACGAATCAGGTGGCGCTGGATACGGCCGCCGAGAAGGGGATCCCGGTCTTCCACGCACCGCACTCCAACACCCGCTCCGTGGCCGAGCTGGTGCTCGGGCTGTCGGTGATGCTGATGCGCGACGTCCACCGGAAGAGCATGCTGGCCCACGAGGGGCTGTGGCGGAAGTCGGCGGTCGACTCGCACGAGCTCCGAGGCAAGACGCTGGGGATCGTGGGCTACGGCCACATCGGATCGCAGGTGTCGATCCTGGCGGAGGCGTTCGGCCTCAAGGTGATCTACCACGACATCGTCCCGAAGCTGACTCTCGGGAACGCTCGTGCGATGGAATCGCTCGACGCGCTGCTCCAGCAGTCCGACATCGTCTCGCTTCACGTCCCGGAGACGGCGATCACGCGCGGCCTGATGAATGCTGCCAGGCTCGACCGGATGAGGCCGGGTGCCTACCTGATCAACGCCAGCCGGGGCTCGGTCGTCGACGTGGAGGCGCTGGCCGAGCGACTGAAGGACGGGCGGCTCCGTGGGGCAGCGGTGGACGTCTTTCCGAAGGAGCCGAAGTCGAAGGACGAGACCTTCGAGAGTCCGCTCCGGGGGATTCCCAATGCGATCCTCACCCCCCACGTCGGCGGCTCGACGGAGGAGGCCCAGGAGGCCATCGGGACGGACGTCGCGGGCCAGCTGGTCGCGTACAGCGACAGCGGAGCCACGACCGCCTCCGTCAACTTTCCGCAGCTCGCGCTCGCACCGCACGAGGGCGGTCACCGGGTGCTGCACATCCACGGGAATCGGCCGGGTGTGCTGTCCTCGATCAACGACCTGCTGGCGGACCGCGGTGTGAACATCCTCGGGCAGCACCTCCAGACCCGCGGCGAGGTCGGATACGTCGTGCTCGACGTCGACGAGGTGGACGCGGAAGACATCCTGCCTCCGCTCCGGGAAATCGGTGGGACGATCAAGGCACGAGTCCTCTACTGATGTGGGTCGCACCGAGGACGGCCGCCCGGACGGAGTCGATCCGGTGAAGCGTCCGACGACGCCGGAGGGATCGATGGACATCGTCGCCTCGTTCAACACGGGTCCCGCCGATCTGGCGCCCGGACTGGCCGACGCCGCGGCGGAGATCGCGGCATCGGGCCTCCTGGCGCTCTCCCACCGCGGACCGGCCGTGAAGGCGACCGTGGCCCACGCGATCGCCGAAACGCGACGGGTCCTGGGGATTCCGGACGACTACGCGGTGGTGACGCAGCCCTCGGCCACGGCGTCGATGGAGCTGGCGCTGCGCAACCTCGTGACCGAGCGCTCGGCACACTTCGTCGGCGGCGCCTTCGGGAAGCGGTTCGCGGACTCGGCGCGCATGATCGGGCTGCAGGAGCACCGGATCGAGCACGAGTGGTCGCGGGCGCCCCATGTCGACGCGGAGATTCCGGCCGGGACGCAGCTTCTGAGCGTCACCCACAACGAGACGAGCACGGGCATGCTGTGGCCGGCCGACGAACTGGGCCGTCTCCGGGCCCGGCTCGACGCCTCACATCCCGACACGCTGCTCGCGGTGGACGCGACCTCGTCCATGGGGGGCGTCCCCATCGACTTCCGGATCGCGGACGTGTGGTTCGCGTCGGTACAGAAGGCGCTCGGCCTCCCGGCTGGACTGGCGCTGGTGGTCGTGAGTCCGCGGGCGGTCGAGCGGGCCCGGGCGCTCGGTGACGGGCGCAGAGTCGCCCCCTGGCAGGACCTTCCGGTGATGGCCGAGAAGATGGAGACGGGCCAGACCTACGACACGCCCAACATCTTGGGGCTCGCGCTGCTGGGGCGGGCGATGGAAGGGGCGGACGGGGCCGCCATGGCCGGGCACTGCTGCGCGCTGACAGGCCTCGTGAACGACGCCGTGACCTCGGGGCGCCTCGACGCCGACTTCTTCGTCGAGGAGGAGGGCTGGCGATCGGCGACCGTCCACAACCTCGTCGTAGAGCACCCCGCCGAGGCGATCCGTCGCGCGAGAAAGGCGGGGTTCGTGATCGGAAGCGGATACCGGAACCTGAAGGACCGATGCATCCGGATCGCGACGTTCCCGGCGCATCGAACCGAGCACCTCGAGGCGCTGCTGGAGATACTCTCGGGCTGACCGCCACGGGCTCACGATGCCCGGCTGACGCCATCCCCGGCACCGTCGCGACAGCGCCTCAGCCGTCCAGCACCTCCTGCGGCACGGCGTCGACCCACCCGACCCGCAGCACTCCCCAGAGGCCGATCAGGATCGCCTCCGCCGCATCGTGGCGGAGCGACGTCGGCTTCGGCGCACCGGACCACGCGATGATGCGCCGAGCCACGATGTCCGCCTGCTCCTTGGCATCGACGCCGGAGCGCCGGTCACGCGGGAGAAGCAGCTTCTCGCGCCAGATCCCGGCGTCCACGCGCGCACCCGACACACCACGTCGCTCGATCTCCCGCAGCCAGGGGTCCGCGAACGTACCGCCGCCCTCCACGACCACCGCGGTCAGGCCCTCGACGTCGCGCATCACCGAGTAGACGCCACGCTTCAGTCGAGACAGAGCGCCGAAGTTGGTCGAGCGGTACGACTCGAGGCGGCCGTCGCCCGAGTAGATCGCGATTCCCGCCCGAAGTCCGGCATCCACGGCCAGGAGCCGGCGTATCGGGGCATTCCCTCGCCCGCCATCGCCGCGAAGCGGGGCGAACGTCCCGCCTCGCGAGCCCTCACCAGACGAGATGGAAGTCCTCCTGCCTGCGGAAGACCCAGTGCCGCTCGCCCTGCTCGTCGAGGTACGCCTCCTCCTCCTGACGGCAGCTGGCCGCCTTGCCGCCCCACTCGGGGATCGGCGACGTGCTCTGGAGTTCGATCGAGTGCCAGGTCGCGGGCCGGAGCACCACGTCGCCCCGGGGCCCCACACCCTCCTGCGCGTCCCACCGACCGATCAGCGGACCCGCGCCGTGGCCGTGGTCACCGATCGGATGCGTGTAGATCGTGCCGTCGATGCCCTCCGATCGCATGACCGCGAGCGCCTCGGCCAGGATCTCGTTGCCGGCTCGCCCCGGCTCCATCTCGGCCAGCAGGATGTCCTGCAGGCGGTTCGACGTGGCGAGGCACTGCTGCAGCCCGGCCGGCGCCCCGGTCTCGCCTTCGCGCAGGACGTATCCGAGGTGCTGCGTGTCGGTGTGCAGGTTCATGGCGACGACGCCGAAGTCGACCCAGAGGAGGTCGCCCCGCTCGATCACCGCCGGACCGTCCTCCGGCACATCGCCGGCACGCTGGACGCTCACAGAGGGGTGGAACCACGTGGTCATCCCGAGGCGCTGTACCTCTTCGCGCAGCCACCACCGCACGTCGTCGACCGTCGTCTCCCCGGGTGTGATCACCGCGCTCGAGAAGGCGCGTGACAGCATCGCGTGCACCGTCTCCATGACCTCGCGGTAGCGCGGCATCATCTCCGGGACACGGCCCGCGATGTAGTCCACGGCGAGGCGTGGCTCCCGGCGCACCCGCTCCCCGTATGATCCGAGCGCCCGCTCGAGCGCCTCCCGCTCCCCGGCATGAAGCCCGTCCGAGAACGCCTGCACCTCGTCGATGTTGAGGACGATGTCGGCGGGATCGCGATCTTCCACGACTTCCCTCAGGAGCTGCCACTGCTCGTTCCCGACCAGCTCCGCGTTCCCGGCCCCGTCGCCCTCCATGTCCGACACGGGCCGCTGTGACCGGTACGCCTCGTAGAGTCCGTCCTGCGTGCCCCCTCCGAGCGCCAGTCGCTCGACGGACCCGTCGTCCCGCCGCGTGAACACGTAGATCGACCGGCGGCGGGCGGCGAAGGTGGTGGGCGCGGTCACGCTCCAGAAGACCGGATCCTCCGCGTACTCACGCATCGAGAGGATCCACATGTCGACGTCGTACTCCGCCATCAGCTCCGGCAGCACCCGGTCGAGCCGGGCCTCGACCCAGGCCTGCTGTTCGTCCGCCTGGACACGGAGCGGCGGAAGTTCGTGGTAGCGTGCCGGGGCGTCCTGAGGGACGGGGACGGCGGGCGGTGCCTGAGCGTGCACGGCCTGCTGGAATGCACTCGCGGCGAACACGCCCGCCATCAGGGCGGCCGTCGGGAAACGCGTCGAACGTGGCATCTGGTCACTCGCTGTGGACATGGGAGAGATGAGGCGTCGTGGACGTGGCGCGCGACTCTTCAGCCCGCGGGAATCAGCCGAAGTCGGGCCTGCGTGTCGGCCTCCACCGCATCTCGGCTGAAGAGCATCGGAAAGTACTCTCCCGCGCCCCACGGCTCCACGAGGTTCGAGTAGAACGGACTTCCGGGCCGGGCCGACTGGCCGGGTGCGTTCGTGAAGACCGAGGCATCGAGGTCCGAGAAGTCCACGATGTGTCGGTAGGTCGCGCCGGTGGCGGCCACGGTCCCCGCACCCCCGGATCGTTCGACGGGAGGGATGTCCCAGGCGGCGACCAGTCGGTGCGGAAATTCGCTCCGCTGGACGCGGCCCCACCGCCATTCCGAGGGATCCTCGCCCAGTTCCTCTCGAAGCTCCTGGAGCCCGGCGGCGATCACGGGCTCGAGCAGTGCCTTCCTGCGTGCAGGGAGCGTGGCCGGGTCGACGGCCTCGTCGGGAACGTCCCATCGGATCTCGTACCAGATCACTGCGGCTCGACTGCTCCGGTCGAAGACGGCGTTCCAGGAGGCGAGGTCCCGGCGCGCGGCCTCGACGTCGGGGTCCCCGGCGATCCAGCCGTCGAAGGCGGGAAGTGCGGCGGCCGCGCGCGCCGAGAAGGCGTCCAGCTGCAGGGCCTTCATGTCGTCCATGGTGAAGTCGGACCCGCCCCCGAGTACCTGCTCCAGGCGCGCGTAGCGGGGCCACGAGTCGCCCGACTTGAAGTACAGCGGCGGATCCCACCCGGGCGGATGGATGTCGTGATTGGCCGTGGCGATCCAGCCGCGATCCGGATTGTACTCCTCCGGCAAGTCCTCCAGAAAGCCGCTCCACTCGTACCGGCCGTCGCCCGGCACCGGAAGTCGCCCGTGCCATCCGTCCCGGTCCGGGGACAGCGCCGCGGCGCGCCAGGCGATGTTCCCGCCCTCGTCGCCACACATCATGTTCTCGGTGGGCGCCGTCCAGTATGCGAGTTCCTCGAGGAATTCGGCGCAGTCGTCCACCACGTTGAGCCGGAGAGCCGGCAGGTATCCCGTCGTGCCTGGCTCGTGCATGGTCGAGCGCACCGCGTATGCCAGACCGTTCACGGTGTCCCGGTGGAAGATCGGGCCGTGACGCGAGTACTCGAGCTCCACGATCTGCGGCTCGCCGTCGAGCACGTCGATGGTGTCGACGACCACACGGAGATCCTCCCAGCCGTCCCGCCAGCGTACCTGTCCCGGGTCTGCCGGATTCACGGTCTCGATATAGACGTCCGACTGGTCCGTCCCGACGATGGTGAGACCCCACGCCACCCGCCCGTTGTGGCCGATGGCGACGCCCGGAAGCACCGGCTCGGTGGAGCCGACCGCCTGCCATCCGGGCGCGTCGAGGTGCACGACGTAGCGCAACGAGGGGTTGGTGACCGAGCGGTGGGGGTCATTGGCCATGAAGACCTCGCCGGTGGCGGTGAGCTCCGGTGCGATCACCCAGTTGTTGCTGCCGGGCGAATTCTCGCGGGCACCCCCCTGCTCGTTGGCGTACGCCTCCAGCCACGTCCGGAAGGGCTCGACGAGGTCGGGCCGGGCCATGCCCCCACTGAAGCCGCGGAGGCCGTCGACCACCTCGTCGGTGATGAGCGAGTAGTCGACACCCTCGGGCACCACGAGATCGCGATACGGCGTCGGGTCCTCACGCCGATTCGCTTCGGTGGCTCCCAGCTCGGCGACGTCCCGAGCGAGCGCGAGTTCGGAACGGGCATCGCCGAGCGGCATCGCGGTCTGCATCCGGAGCAGTGTGGCTTCGGCGGTCCAGCGCTCCGGCTGGATACCGGTGAGCGCATACTCGACGGGGAGTTCGTCCGCGGTGGTGGCGTGATCGATGTATGCATTCACCCCGGCCGTGAGCGCATCGACGATACGGCGGCCTTCCGGGTGATAGGACGCGTACTCCGCCTCGGTCCAGGGCCCCCTGTACCTCACCAGCCGGGCGAGGCGGTCGTGTCGGAGGGCGTCGGGGCCGAGGATCTCGGCCAGCCGGCCCTCGCCCGCCCGCCGATACATGTCCATCTGCCAGAGTCGATCCTGCGCCTGAACGAATCCCTGTGCGAAGAAGAGGTCGTCCAGATTCTCGGCATAGATGTGCGGCACGCCGTAGCTGTCCCGCAGCACTTCGACCGTGGCGGTGACACCGGCCACGGTGAGGTCTCCGTCGATCGTCGGGAGGGACGCGGCGGCGATCGACCCGAAATCCTCGGGCGAACTCGCGGTATCGCACGCGGCGTTGAGGGTCAGTCCAGGCAGAACGACCGCAAGCGTGGCCAGTCGTCGGAGCGTGGCCGTGGGCCGGCACACGCGTGCTTCCGGGGGGATTCGTGCAACGGACATCTGGATCGGTCTCCGACGGATGGGATGATGATCGACGGGCTCGGTCGTCACGTGATCACGGGATCGAGAATCGGGCTCGGGATGCGGCCCTGTCGATCAACCTTGTATCTTCGGCGCCATGTCGCACCTCACCCCCGACCAGCTCGCGGACTTCCGCGCCGAGATCGAGCGCCAGCTCGCGAAGCTGGAGAAGAGCATGGCGGTCTCCGACCAGGCGACCGCGACGGTCGAACTCGATCAGGCAGCGGTCGGCCGCCTCTCGCGCATGGACTCACTCCAGAATCAGAGCATGGCGGAGAACCTCGCGGAGCGGGAACGCGCCCGATTCGCGCAGCTTCGCGGTGCCCTCGAACGGATCGACGAGGGGACCTACGGGGTCTGTGAAGACTGTGACGGCGCGATTCCCCCTGGCCGCCTGTTCGTCTTCCCGGAGACCGTCACGTGTGGTACCTGCGGGTGAATCGTGTCGTCCGCCCGTTCGTCTCTCCTTCTGGCCCACCGGCGATGCCCTCCCGATCACAGCTGCTCCGCACCGTCGAACTGCTCGCGGAAAAGGTGAACATCCCGTCGCTCGAGCGGGCCACGAAGAGGGCGGCCGCGCCGACGTACCGGCCGACCCGATAGCGTACGCCGGGCGTCGCGATGCTCACCACCCTCGTCCTCTTCGTCGGAGGCGGCATCCTCCTCGTCGGAGGGGCCGAACTCCTCGTGCGGGGAGCGTCGCGCATCGCAGCGGGCCTGGGGATCTCCCCCCTGGTCGTCGGACTCACCGTCGTCGCCTTCGGGACGAGTGCACCGGAGTTCGCCGTGTCGATCGGATCGTCGCTGGCCGGAAATGCGGACGTGGCGCTCGGAAACGTCGTCGGAAGCAACATCTTCAACATCCTCTTCATCCTCGGCATCGCCGCGCTGTTCGCGCCCCTCGTCGTGGAGCGGCAGCTCGTGCGCTTCGACCTTCCCGTCGCGCTCGGTGCTTCCCTGCTCGTGGGGCTCATGGCTCTCGACGGCGAGATCGGAGCCCTGGACGGTGCGCTCCTGATGACGGGACTGGTCGTCTACGTCACCACGTTGATCCGCATGGGCAGCGGACCGGCGACAGCGGGTGCCGCAACGGAGTCGAACGATCCCCCGGCCGGCGTCGGCCCGGATCCCGATCCACCCCGTCCGGGGGGGAGTCGGACTACCGACGTCTTCGTCGCACTCGTCGGGCTGGCGCTGCTCGTGCTCGGATCGCGCTGGTTCGTCGGCGCGGCCGTCACCACGGCGGAGCGGCTGGGTGTGAGCGAACTGGTGATCGGGCTGACCGTCGTGGCCGCCGGGACGTCGCTGCCCGAGGTCGCCACGTCCGTGCTCGCGAGTCTGCGAGGTCAGCGCGACATCGCGGTCGGAAACGTCATCGGGAGCAACGTCTTCAACCTGCTCGGAGTCCTCGGCGCCGGTGCTCTCGCCGCGCCCGGAGGGATGGCCGTCTCGACCGGTGCCCTCACCTTCGACATCCCACTGATGATCGCGGTGACGCTGGTCGCGGTGCCGATCCTGTACTCCGGATGGATCGTCTCCCGGTGGGAAGGCGCGCTCTTCCTGCTCTGGTACGTCGCCTACACGTCGTGGCTCGTCTTCGACGCCACCGCACACCCCGGGGAGGACGAACTCACCCTCGCACTGCTCGGCTTCGCACTGCCCTTCACCGTCATGCTGCTGCTGGTCAGCGGTGTTCGGAATCTGAAGGACTGACGGCACCCGGGTCGGGAACACCCGCCTCGTCGGGCTCCATGTGGATCACGACGTCGAGAACCCGCGGGAGCGTCGTGCGTACCGTGGAGCGCACCTCCCCACCTAGGCCGTGTGCATCCCGCAGCGACATCTTCGGATCGGCATGGACATGCATGACCGCGCGGTACCCGGTGCCGACGCTGCGCGCCATCACCTTCTCGATCCGCCGCACGCCCTCCACACCCTCCGCGACGTCGCGGATTCGATCGAGGAGCTCCGTGTCCGGTGCTCGATCCATCAGATCGGCGAGGGCCGGACGGAGCAGACGTGTGCCGTTCCAGAAGATGATCCCGGATGCCAGGAGTGCCGCGATGTCGTCGGCACGCTCCCACCCCGGGCCTCCGATCAGGGCCACCAGGATGCCGAGGAAGGCCATACCCGACGTGATGGCATCGGACCGATGGTGCCACGCGTCGGCGGTCACCGCCGAACTCCCCGTCGCGCTCCCGACGTCGCTGACCCGCCGGAAGAGGCCCTCCTTCACGAGGATGACGGCGACGAGGACACCCAGGGTCCACGGTGCCGGCGCAGAATGCGGGACGACGATCTCCCGGACCGCCTGAATCGAGATCCCCACGGCGGCGACCAGCAGCATGACCGCCACGATGGCCGCAGCCAGCGGTTCCGCCTTCCCGTAGCCGAACGGATGCAGATCGTCCGGCTCACGACCGGCCACCCGCAGTCCACGCCATACGATCAGGGACGAAAAGAGGTCGAGCGTCGATTCCACGCCGTCGGCCACGAGGGCGTAGGAGTTGCCGATCAGGCCCGCGCCGATCTTGGTCACGACGAGCGTCGCATTCACGCCGAGTCCGAGAATCGCGGCGCGGATGCCCGCCGACGTGCGGTCAGTCATCGCGATCCCCCTCCGGGCCACCTTCACCGCGTTCGAGCGGGGCCTCGCGGGTCTCGAGCTCGATCTCGTCGCCCCGAATCCGGAACGGATCGGCCCGGAGTCCGAGTGGGTGTGTCCGCCGAGGCCAGTCGGTCTCCGAGCCGACCACCGCCCGGACCTCGTGGCAGTGCCGACGAATCGCGGCCACGTCGATCCCGAGATACGCGTCCGGATAGCCGCCCAGCCGCTCGAGCGTCTTCCTCAGCTGGGCGTCCACGCCGTGCGCGTTCTCCCGTGTCCAGTGCACCCAGGCGCTGGCGTACAGGATGAGGCCCTGGTAGAAGTCGGAGCCGGTCTCACGCCACGGCCCCTCGAGCACCTCGTGACTCTCCCAGTACTCGCCGCGGCCGTACAGGTCGAGGAAGGCGAGGAGCGGTGCCGGGGGCACGTGCACAGCGGCGGGTGAGCGATCCGCGCTCACCTGCGCGCCGCCGCCCCCGGCCGGTACCGCGTCACCGCGCCGCGCTCGATGTCGTCGAGCGTGAACGCCACGGGCTTCATGCGGTTCTCGCTGAACAGCTCGGCCTGGTCGTAGTACCGCGGCGACTGCGGCCGGTTGGAGTTGCCGTAGAGGAGGACCGAGTGCGCGACGGGCGTGTCCGCGAACTCCACCGCGACCACCCATCCGTCCCCCCGGTAGCCGCTGTACCTCCCGTCATCGTCGTCGCGGAAGCCCACCACCCGGAAGCAGCCGAGCGCGCTCGCGCAGCCACCCACCGGCAGGTCGATCTCGCTCGAGTCCGGACGAATGCGGTGCACCTCGCCCCAGGTGACGTCCCAGGTGCCCCAGCGGCGTTCGGCCTCCTCGATTGCCCGCTGGAACGCCTCGACGGCCGCCGCCTCGTCGCCGACGCCGCGCGGGGTCGTCATCGGCTCGTCCTCGGTCCACTCGACGTCGTAGGCGAGGGCATCGGGCACCAGGTCGAAGTACTCGTCGACCCACAGCTCGAAGAGCGAACTGCCGCGCGAATCTCGGGACGCGGTGTTGTCCCAGCCGACGAGCGCGCCCAGCGCGTTCCGGCTCTCCTGATCTTCGGGACCGACGCGCTCGAGGATGTCGACGAGCTCCCCCTTCATCCGGTC
>Ga0102929_1000647_pt1 | contig 20669 bp, 22 predicted proteins | sample SalPonR1_B_D2_MG_FD_78510 | JGI IMG/M metagenome (GOLD analysis project Ga0102929, IMG submission 78510) | Salt pond soil microbial communities from South San Francisco under conditions of wetland restoration - Salt Pond MetaG R1_B_D2_MG | ecosystem: Environmental > Aquatic > Marine > Intertidal... | reverse complement strand
TTTTTCTTGTTTTTCTATTTTATTTTCTTCTTCCACTGATAGGTTTAATGGTATTATTCCAATAAAAAATATCAGCAATACTGTCAGAAATATCTTTTTCATATCTTCCTCCAAATTACTGATATATTATATTATTTATAGTTTACTTACAGCACATTCTTAATATAATTTCAAGTTGCATGCTATATGGTATATTAATCTTTGTTTCCACTTTTTCCACGTATTTTCATGAGCATAGTCATTGTATTTTATGTGATTTATTATGTTATCCAATAAAGGATTTATGTATTCTTCAGGTATTAAATCTAATGCATAGTAAATGCCCTCCAACCTATCTTCTGTTATTTTAATTTCTTTTTTTCTGTTTTCAAGGATATTCAAATTTTCGCTTACAGACATTCCATTTCTAATATTAAGATTACTAATTAATAGTTCATCATTTAAAAATGAAACCCTCTTTTCCATCCTTTCCATGTCTCTTATCATCCATATACATTGATGATAAACCGCCGTTGGTAATAAATATTTTTCATTACTTCTATACTGATATTCTCCCATATCTTCCTCCTTATATAATACTATCATTTTGCTATAAAGTAACAAAATAGTAAATAGTATTTCAGAAAAAAGATATCAAAATGTAATATTTAAGCATTTTTTTGTAATTAAAAAAGAACTACTAGCTAGTTCTTATTTTTTTTATTGTTAGTTAATGTAGTTAATGTTATTCCAGTCATAGTCATACCAGCACCTATTACTATAAATAATCCAAAGGGGTCTCCTGCTAGAACAACACCTGAAATTATTCCTATCAAAGTAACCCCATTAATAAATACATTCGTCACAACAACCGGTGAGAATTTAGTAAGTATGTTATTAAATGCAAGATAACAAAGAAAAGAACACGCAATTCCTAAAAATAGGACACTAAACATAGAGTCACTTTCGTTTATAAATACAACATATGTATTAAAACCATCTCCAAATATAAAGTTAAGTATTGTGAAAAAAACGCCACCTGATATAGATATAACCAAAGTTATTTCAGTAGATGTAAAAGATTTGCCTGCATTGTTTATTGAATGGGTATAAAATGCACTACATATAACTGCTCCAAATAAAACTAAATATCCAAGCAGTTTCCCAGTAGCAGTGAATTCTGGGGAAAAATAAGTACATACCACAATACCGGAAAATGCAATTACAACTGCGAATATTGAAAGTTTACTTAACCTTTTTTTATAGATTATTACACTTACAATAAGTGTAAATATTGGTATCATTGCAATTATAATAGCTGACTCTGATGTGGATGTCATACCAATACCTGTAGTTTCAAATATTGAATATAAGCATGGTTGTAACAAGCCAGCAGCTATTAAAGGCTTTATATTCTTACCTTTAAAATCACATTTAATAAAACCAACAAAATAGAATATTGCAAATAAAAGGCCTGCTATCCCCCATCTCAAACCCAACAAAGATATTGGATCAAAGTACTTAAGTGCAACTATTGTGAAGAAAAAGGATAATCCCCAAGCCAGAGCTGCCAATACAGTTAATATTATAGTAACTACTTTGTTATTCATCCTTTTCACCATGCAAAAGAGCATAGATTCTTTGATTAAGCATATCGATAGCTACTTTGTTAAAACCACCTTCTGGGATTATTATATCAGCATTTTTTTTACTTGGTTCAACAAACTGTTCATGCATAAGTTTTACTGTAGTTAAATATTGTTCAACAACAGAATCCAAAGTTCTCCCTCTTTCTTTTACATCTCTTACAATTCTTCTTAAAATTCGAACATCGGCATCAGTGTCTATAAAAGCTTTAATATCAAATAAATCACGTAGCTCTTTATTCTCAAATATCAATATACCTTCTACTATAATAACTTTAGATGGTTTTAATTCTTCAGTTTCATCTAATCTATTATGAATAGTAAAATCATAAACTGGTCTGTTTATTTGCTTACCCTTTTTCAAAGCTTTAACATGTTTAATCATTAAATCTGTGTCAAAACTATTTGGATGATCATAATTTAAACGCTTTCTTTCTTCAAAGGTAAGTTCATTATGTGCTTTATAATAGTAATCATGACTTAGAATAGTAATTTCATCACAGAATTCTGCTTTTATAGCATTAATCAAAGTTGATTTACCAGATCCCGTGCCTCCAGCAATACCAATTATTATAACTTTGTTCATTTATAATAAACCCTCTTCCTTAAGTTTATTAAGTTCCTCAAAGCTCCTGTCTTCTTCTGTTATAGTGGCACCTAAATTAATCGAAGCTTTTTCTAGCTCCTGAACAACATTATTAATCCTAATAAGCTTTTCTACAGGGATATCACTTCCCGTTACTAATTTAGCATTATAAAGAACAGCATCAATATTTGAACTTATATTTGATATTTTATTTCTCAAGTTCTGTAAATCTTGATCGTCTAGCCCTTCGGAAATACCTAATGCCTCATTAAGTACAACTTCACCGTCAAGTTCAAATTCAGAAACCCCTTCTACTACAACAGGTTCAATACCTAGATTTTCTTTTACATATTCTGCAAATTCTCTTTTAGGCTGCATTTCACCATGCACCAAAAAAACTTTTTTAGGGTTAACTTCAAAGGCTGAAAGCCATTCTACCAAACCATTTCTATCTGCATGTCCTGAGAAACCTTCAAGGTTATGTATTTCAGCATTCACTTGTATTTCTTCACCAAATAAAGTAACTTCTTTTATTCCTTCAACTAACCTTCTTCCTAAAGTTCCTTCTGCTTGATAACCCACAAAGACAATGCTTGAATTTTTATTCCATAAATTATGTTTTAAATGATGTCTAATTCTTCCAGCTTCGCACATACCACTTGCTGAAATGATTATTTTAGGTGAGTTATCAAAATTTAACATTCTCGAATCATCTGTAGATCTAGTAAAATATAAATTTTTAAAATCCAAGGGATTGTCACCTTTTAAAATATAGTTTTTGGCTTTTTCATCAAAAACTTGTGCATTTTTCTTAAAAACTTCTGTGGCGGTAGTAGCCATTGGACTATCAATATAAACCTTAACATTTTCAAGTTGCTTTGCTACCTCTTTGTTTTCATCATAAAATCTATCAAGTTGATATATTAATTCTTGCGTTCTTCCAACCGCAAAGGAAGGGATAACTACAGTTCCACCTCTTTTTACAGTTTTTAGAATAACACTCAAAAGCTCCCCTAAACTAGTAGAATTTTCTGGATGAAGTCTATTTCCATAAGTAGACTCCATAATTACATAATCTGCTTTTTTAATTTTAGTTGGATTACGTAATATAGGTCTATCCATAACTCCCAAATCACCAGAAAAAACTATTTTTGTATCTTTACCTTCATCGCTTACCCAAAGCTCGGTAATAGCAGAACCTAATATATGACCTGCATCATTAAATACAACTCTCATTTCATCATTTATTTCTATCAACTGATCATATAATATTGGTTGAACATATTTTAAAGCTTCCATAGCATCATCAACAGTATAAAGAGGCTCAACTGCAGGTTTCCCTGATCGTTCTGCCCTTTTGCTTGCCCATTCAGCATCTTTTTCATGAATATATGCACTATCTTTTAACATTACATCAATTAAATCAGCAGTTGCATCTGTACAGTATATACTACCTTTAAACCCTCTCTTTACAAGCAAAGGAAGCCTTCCACAATGATCAATATGCGCATGACTTAGTATAACGCATTCTATTTCTTTTGGGTCAAATTGAAAAGGCTCATAATTTAAAGCATTTTGTGCTTTTCCGCCTTGAAATTGGCCACAGTCAAGTAAAATTTTGTGTTTTTCCGTGGTAATTAAGTGACATGAACCTGTAACACCAGAAGATGCGCCGCAAAATTTAATTTTCATAGTATTCCCTCCATTTGCTAAATATTAATTGATACGTTCCATAAATCTCTATTTCCTGTGGAAACAAGCTTTGCGCCAGTTTCTATTGCTTCCATTATTTCCGCTTTTGTTTCTACAAGCCCGCCGACAATTACTGGTAAGTTCACCAAAGAACTTATTTCTTTTAGGTTTTTAGTTACAACACCAGGCATTACTTCAACCACATCTGGCTTGCTTTGCTTAACTGTATCAACCGCAGTGGAAACTGAATGAGAATCTATTATAAAGAATCTTTGGATAGTAACTATACCGCAATCCTTTCCCATTCTAATAAGATTTGTCCTAGTACTAGACATGTAATCGGTTCCCAGGTTTTTAATAAAATTAATTCCAGACCTATCTTTTCCTATCCCCTCCATGAAATCCACATGTAAACATATTTTTTTACCAGAATTATGTATTCTTTCAATTTTGCTTTTTAGTGTTAATATATCAGACTTAAGCAAAAAAATAACTTCTACTTTGGACTCTATCGCTAACTGCAAGTCTTCTTCACTTCTTACTGCTGCAGCTACTACGTTTTTCGAAAATTCAACCATACTTATATCTCCTATTTAATTATTATCTCCATGAAAATCCGATCCTTTAGTTATATGAAGATGATATTTCTCAGCAATCGATAATAATTTTTTCTCATCATCTTCCTTTGCGGATGGGTGAAAACATTCCATCCCTTTTAATCCTTGTTTTTTTAATTCACGTACTAATTTATCAAGATTCATAAAAAATTTTTCACTACTTATATCACCTAATCCTTTAATCTTCATTGGATGAGCTAATACAGGTGTGCCTTTAGCGTTTTTTATTATTTCTATAGCCTTACTGCTATCTAACTTTTTCTTTTTTAATTCTTTTATTTCTGGTACTTCAAAAATTCCATTTTCTTTTTCAAAAGCTTGTTTAACCCCAGATATATAACCTTTTTCAACTAGCATTCTTGCAATATCAGGTTTCCCTACATAGGTATTGCCTTTTTTATTATATATCTCCTGTAAAGTTATTTTATAACCTTTTGAATTAAGTATATCGATTAACTTTAAGTTTCTGTCTTCTCTCCAACTTTTTAAGGCTAACATTGAATCTTTTAAATTTATTTCGTTAACATCTATATTGTAACCGAGTATGTGGATTGATATTTCATTATATATCAATGCAGAAAGCTCTACTCCTGGAACAACTTTTAACTCTATTGTTTCACCTGCTATTTTTGCTTCATTTAATCCATCTATTCCATCATGATCTGTTATTGCTATAATATCGTACTCTTCATCTTTAAACTTTTTTACTATTTTTGCAGGTGTAAGTTTTCCATCCGAAAAACAAGTATGAATATGATAATCTACTTTAAACTCCATTAATCTAACCCTCTAAATAACTAATATATGGTAAATCTCTATATTTTTGATCAAAATCGAGACCATAACCAATAATAAATAAATCTTCAACTTTAAATCCAGTATAATCTGCAGCAAAGTCAACCTTTCTTCCGCTGGGTTTGTCCAACATAGTACAAACTTTTATACATTTAGGATTTCTGTCTTTCAACCTTTCAATAAGTCTAACTAAGTAGTTCCAGTGTCTATAATATCTTCAACTATTATTACATTTTTATTATATATATCAGTTTCTATATCCTTGGAAATCTTTACTAAACCTGTACTTGTAGTTCCTGAACCATAGCTACTAGCTACAATGAAATCAATTTCAGTTTCGAGATTCATATTTTTCATTATATCGCTCATCCAAAGTATAGCACCTCTTAGTGTGCCTATTAAAACAACTTTTTCGCCTTCAAAGTCCTTGTTTATTTCTTTGGCTATTTCTTTTGATCTTTTCCAGATTTCATCTTGTGTAAATAAAACTTTACCTATTGTGGATTTCTTGCCCATTGCTTCTGTCACCTAAACTCTCCTTATCTTAATTATCTTCGTCTTCTTCGTCTTTTTCCTTATGTACTTTATATTTTACACCTTCAACAACAGTTTTACCACGAAAATTTTTTCTTGTGTATTTTTTATTAGAAGTTTTTTCTAAACTTTCATCTAACTCATCACCAAATCCTATAAGTATAAAAGCCCATAGGAATAAATCATCTAACATTCCTATGGGAAATATAACAAATGGTATTAAATCTATGGGTATAATAAAATAAACCGCAGCTAATAAGACTAGTATTTTCTTAAATATACTAACATTAGGATTCTTTAAAAACGGTATTATTGCTAATATTCTATTCTTTATCAATCCCATCGCAATCCTCCAATAATCCTGCCATAACATCGATTATTTTTTCTTGGCCAGTTCTTTTGAGAGATGATACAGGTATCACCATATCATCAACTTTAAGATTTAGTGTTTTTTTAATAACACTAATATTTTTATTAAGCTCATTTTTAGAAACCTTATCTGCTTTGGTTGCTACGACAATACCGTCCAATCCATAGTGTTTAATATATTCGTACATTTGAACATCTTTTTCAGAAGGCTTATGCCTAACATCAACAAGCTGAATAACTTTTAGAAGATTATTCCTATCTCCAAGATAATTTTCTACCATTTCACCCCATGTTTCTGTCAATGACCTGCTAGCTTTAGCATAACCATAACCTGGCAAATCGACAATTCTAAATTCATCATTGATTAAATAAAAATTTATAGTTCTTGTCTTGCCTGGATTTCCGCTTACTCTTGCTAATCTTTTCCTATTAGTTAACAAGTTAAGTAATGATGATTTCCCAACATTAGAACGACCCGCAAAAGCTATTTCCGGCTTGTCGTTTAAAGGGTATTGGTTGGGGTGAACTGCAATTTTTTCCAGATCAGATTTTATTATTCTCATCTTATACACCTATCTTATTATCGCCTCTTGAAATGCTTCTTTAGCTTCATCAATTAATACAAATTCAACTTGCCTTCTTACAACTTTGGGAATCTCTTCTAAATCAACTTCATTATCCTTAGGTATTAATATTTTCTTTATACCTGCTCTATGAGCAGCTAATACTTTTTCCTTTATCCCTCCCACTGGAAGAACTTTTCCTCTAAGAGTTATTTCGCCTGTCATAGCCAAATCATTTCTTACTGGTAAACATGTAAAAGCTGATAATATAGCAGTGCACATAGTAACTCCTGCCGAAGGTCCATCCTTAGGTGTCGCACCCTCAGGTATATGTATATGCAAATCAGATTCCTTGAATATGTTTTCTGCCAATGCATATTCACCTGCTATAAATCTAATATAGCTAATCCCTGCTTGAGCAGATTCTTTCATTATATCACCCATCTGCCCAGTAAGCACTACGTTACCAGTGCCAGGAACTTTCAATGCTTCAATGAATAAAATAGTTCCACCAACTCTAGTCCAAGCCATTCCAGTACTTACACCAACTTTACTTTCTCCTTCTATCATTTCAGGACGGAATTTCTTTTTACCCAAATACCCTTCAAGACTTCTCGCAGTTATATGATTAGTTTTCTTTCCTTCTGAAACTATTTGCTTTGCAACTTTTCTACAAATGTTTGCTACCTCACGCTCTAAATTCCTTACACCTGATTCTCTAGTGTAATTATTTATAAGTTCCCTCAATGCCTGCTCAGAAAACATTAGCCTATTCTTTTTTATCCCATGCTCTGAAAGTTTTTTAGGTATTAGATAATTTTCTGCAATTTTTACTTTTTCATCCTCAATATACCCAGATATTTCAATAACTTCCATTCTGTCAAGTAATGGTCTAGGAATAGTTTCTGTAGTATTAGCAGTAGTTATAAACATCACCTGGGATAAATCAAATGGAATTTCCAAATAATTATCAACAAATGTTTTATTCTGCTCAGGATCAAGTACTTCTAGTAAAGCTGAAGCAGGGTCACCCTTAAAATCAGCACCAACTTTATCCACCTCATCAAATAAAAACAATGGATTATTGCTACCTACTTCCTTAATATTATTAATAACTCTGCCTGGAATCGCTCCAATATATGTTCTTCTGTGACCTCTTATTTCTGCTTCATCTCTAATTCCACCTAAAGACATCCTAGCAAATTCACGATTTGTAGCCCTAGCAATAGATTTAGCTATGGATGTTTTCCCTACTCCTGGAGGTCCAACTAAGCATATAATCGGCCCTTTGATTTTTTTAGATAAATGAATTACCGCCAAGTACTCTAGTATTCTTTCCTTGACTTTTTCCAAACCATAATGATCCTCATTTAATATCTTTTCTGCCTTTTTAATATTGCTATTAATCTTATTTGATGAATTCCAAGGTAAACTTAATATAGTTTCTATGTATGTTCTGCTAACATTGGATTCCGGGCTCGATTGATGCATTTTCGTGAACTTGGAAATCTCTTTTTTAATTTTTTCTGAAACTTTTTCTGGGATATCCAACCCATCAAGTTTTTCTAACCATTTATTAGCCTCATCTTCTGCATCTTCGTTTTCGCCCAACTCATCTTTTATAACTCTTATTTGTTCCTTAAGAAAATATTCTCGCTGACTTTGATTCAAGTTTCCCATAACTTTTGCAGATATTCTTTTTTCAAGCATTAGGATTTGATTTTCATCGTTTAGGAATTGTATTACCCTTTCTAGTCTTTTGTCAACTATATCCTCTTCTAAAAGCTCTTGTTTTGACTCATAGGCAACTTTAATTTCACCTGCCATCGTATTACATAACAAGCTAACGTCTTCTATTTTATCGATTAATTCTTTGATTGAATTGTCATTATTACCAACTAAGTCTATATGTTTCGTGAAACTTTTTTTAGCAATTCGAACTAAAGCTTTTATTTCGTTTTCATCTTTTAGCAACAAATCCGCTTTCATGTTGCAGTCACAAATAAAAGTATTTTCTTCAATACGAATATTAGTAACATCTACTCTGTTCTCACAACTAGCTAAAACTCTCACATATTCGCTTGATTTTTTTACAATTTGCTTGATTTTTATCAATACTCCGACTTTATAACAGTCGTCTATATCTGGATCATTAATCTTATCATCAATCTGCGTCGCTACTACTAAAGTTTTACTATCATTTGCGGCCATATTTATCGCATTTAATGATTTTTCTCTTCCAATGTCGAAACTTACTGTAGTTCCCGGGAAAAAAGTCTGCCCGATTAGCGGAATAAACGGCAAATTTACATTTTTGTTCGTTTCGTCCATTTTATATCCCCCTCTCAAATATTATTATAAAACGACACTATGTCCTAAAGACTCATGCCGCTTCATTTATTGATATTTGCTTGATTTACTTTAACACAAGTTTTGGTTCGTTGCCATTATTAACAGTTTCTTTAGTTATTATACATTTTGCTATATCATCTCTAGATGGTATCTCAAAAGATATATCTGACATAACTTTTTCCACTATTCCTCTTAATCCTCTAGCACCAGTTTTCCTTTGAACCGCTAATTCCGCTATAGCTTGAATAGCCTCTTCTTCAAACTCAAGCTCAACATCATCTAAATCAAAAAGCGCTTGATATTGCTTTATTATTGCATTCTTTGGTTCTTTCATAATTCTAACCAAAATGTTTTCACCCAGTTCATCCAGCACTACAGTAACAGGCAACCTACCAATAAGCTCAGGAATTATCCCATATTTAAGTAAGTCTTCTGGTTCAATCTTAGACATAACAGAATTTTCTTCTTCTGCTGAAAGTTTAATTTCAGAATTGAATCCTATAACTTTATTTCCTATACGCCTTTGTATGATTTTATCAAGTCCTGCAAAAGCCCCTCCGCATACGAATAGTACATTTTTAGTATCGAAATGTATAAATTCTTGCAATGGGTGTTTCCTTCCTCCTTGAGGAGGTACATTGGCTACAGTTCCCTCTATTATCTTCAGTAATGCTTGTTGCACGCCTTCACCACTTACATCACGAGTTATTGACATGTTCTCTGATTTTCTAGCAATTTTATCAATCTCATCTACATAAATTATGCCATTTTCTGCTCTTTTCAAATCGCCATCGGCAGCTTGATAAAGCCTTAATAAAATGTTTTCCACATCTTCACCAACATAACCTGCTTCAGTAAGAGAAGTTGCATCTACTATGGCAAAAGGCACATCTAATATTTTAGCTAAGGTTTGCGCTAATAAGGTTTTTCCACTGCCTGTCGGACCTAACATTAAAACGTTACTCTTTTGTATTTCAATATTAGAAGTCTTATTGTGAGATGTATTATTTTTTTCTTGATACCTGATTCTCTTGTATTGATTATAGACAGCTACTGCTAAATCTTTTTTTGCTCCCTCTTGGCCAATTACATAATCGGACAATTTCTCGAAAATCTCATCTGGTTTTGGCAATCTCGATATATGCTTTTTTGGTGGAGATTCCACTTCTTCATCTAATATCGATTGACAAAGGGCTATACATTCATCACATATAAATACATCAGGACCTACTATCATTCTATTTACTTGTGATTTTGGTTTGCCGCAAAACGAACACACAGGTTCCTGTAAGTCTTTTTCATCAGTCATATGTATTATTACCTCTTTTCAATTACCTTATCTATTAAGCCATACGCTTCGGCATCGTCAGCTGACATGAAATTGTCTCTATCAGTATCTTTTTCAATTATACTAATATCCTTGCCTGTATTTTCGCTTAACATTCTATTTAATTTTTCTCTTGTTTTTATTATCCAGTCAGCATGTATTTTTATGTCTTCAGCCTGACCTTGTGCACCACCTAAAGGTTGATGTATCATCACTTCTGCATTCGGAAGAGCATATCTTTTACCTTTTTGCCCTGCGGCCAAAAGAAAGGCACCCATACTAGCCGCCATTCCAACACATATAGTAGATACCTCTGGCTTTATATACCTCATAGTATCATATATGGCTAAACCAGCAGTTACTGAACCTCCTGGACTATTAACATAAACACTGATATCCTTTTCAGGATCTTCTGCCTCTAAAAATAATAGTTCTGCAACTACAACACTTGCCAAATGCTCATCAATTTCTTGGTCAATGAATACTATTCTATCCTTTAAAAGTCTAGAATAAATATCGTAAGTACGTTCCCCAGAGCTAGTTTGTTCAACTACATAAGGTATTAAACCCATAATATCCTCCTATTTTATTACCGCCTTATCATATAATAAATCTATAGATTTCTTTAATTTTAAATCCTTTTCAAAGTGTCCCAAGTTTTCTGTTCCTATCATTTTCTTAATATCTTCTACTTCTGCCTGATAAGTATCTGCAATTTTTTGGATTTCCTCTTCGATTTCTTCTTTTGCTATTTCAATCTTTTCTTGTTCTGCTATTGACATTAATATTAATCTTGTTTGAACTCTTCTTTTAGCTTCTTCCCCAACTTCATCTCTCATATCTTTATCAGTCTTGTTTAAGAACTGCTTATACATATCAAGATTTAAACCTTGGGAAGATAACTGCTGGTCAAGTTCTTTAAGCATTCTGTCAATTTCATCTTCTACCATAACTTGTGGTACAGTTACTGTGTTTAATTCAACAACTTTTTCTATTGTCTTGTCTTTCATTTGAGCTTCTGCATCTAATTCGGCTTTAGCTTGCATTTTTTCAACTAAATCCTTCTTGTATTCATCGAATGTCTCAAATTCACTGATATCTGCTGCAAAGTCATCATCTAACTCTGGTAAAATTTCCTCTTTTACTTCATGAATTAAGCAATGGAATACTGCTTCTTTTCCTGCCAATTCAGCTGCTTGATATTCTTCAGGGAAAGTAACAACTATATCTTTTTTATCATCTGATTTAACTCCTAATAACTGTTCTTCAAAACCAGGTATAAAAGTCCCAGAGCCTATAACCAATTCTTGGTTTTCAGCTGTTCCACCTTGGAACTGCTCGTCACCTACAAAGCCAGAGTAATCTAATACCACAGTATCACCTTCTTTAGCTTCTCTATCCACAGTTTCTATCCTTGCTTGTTTCTTTTGAATAGCTGCTAACTCTGTAACTACATCTTCATCTTTTACTTCAGGTTCGATTTTTTCAATTTCCACACCAATGTAGTCCTTTACATCCACATTTGGATATACTGGTACATCTATAGTAACTGTTAAATCTTTGCCTTTTTCTATAGGTGAAAAATCAGCAGTTGGAGAATCTATTACATCTAGTTCTAGTTCTGCTATCGCTTTAGGGTATGCGTCCCTGAACATACTATTAACTGCTTCTTCAAAAAATACATCATCACCATGGTGTTTTTCAATAATACTTCTTGGTGCTTTACCTTTTCTGAAGCCGTCAATTTCAAACTTATCCTTATTTTCCTTATATGCATCAACAACTGCGTTCTCAAATTCCTCAGCTGTAAAATCCATAGTAAACTTCACTTTGTTGTCTTCTCTTGATTTAAAAGTAGCTTTCATTAAATTCCTCCTAAAATATACGCTTTTATTATTTAAATACTTGTTTAACTGCAATTTACCAGCAATTCTAAAGTATTATACACTTATTATATGTCTATGTAAAGTTTATTTTATACTAATTCCATGCCTTTTTCAAATTTACTTTGGTTTTCCGGCACTAAATTATATTTTTTCGCTAATTCTTCACCTAATTTTACTAATTTCTCCTCTTTGCCTAGAAATAATTCAACTTCTAATTCAGATATTTGGGTTTTTGCCTTGCCTACAATTATTTGTCCTTTGTCAACAGATACCTCGCATATAATTTCCCCATCATCAACTCTGAATTGATTTCTAACAAAGTCCATTTTCATAATTGGGATTAATCTCTTGCCTTTTGATGATTCTACTAGTTTTTCTTCCACAGGGCTTTTGCTAAATATTTCAATAGTAGGATTATTCATATAAGTTGTGTCATTTAATGCCAAGTTTATTTCTTCCCTAGCATGTTTACCATTTTCAACTTTGCCATCCCATTTAACTGTAGCTTGAATTTTATCATTTTCTTTTCGCATTCTGAAGGCGATTTTTGCTTTAGATAAATCATAATCGATTGTATCATAATACAATGAATACATGTTAATAGTATTTTCAGAACCTGGCTCTTTAATTTTATTAAGAGTAGGATCGTTAAGTATCCTATCAGCAATTAAATCATCAGTAATAGTATATTTTAATTCAACTTCCATATTTCCTCCTTTAATATTAGCATCCCTAGATTTTATATCTAAAGTATTTCTTTGTCAATCCATAAAATATAGGAACTAAATAAAGATAAAAACTGTAGGGGATAGCTTCAAATCCTACGCCCAAAAAACTAAGAGGTACAGTGCAAGCAATGCTCCACGGAACTATTGATGCTATTAATATTGCCGAATTTTCTATATCAATTGCTAATTCTTCTTTACTCCCTCTTTCATCAATATATACATTTTTCATTAAATCATTACACATCATACTTGCTATTGTTTGATTACAAAAAACTCCAGATGTAAAAAACGACATAAGTACCATGCAAAAAAATTTACCTGTCCTTTTAACCAATTTCCCTATGCTTTTTTCCAATTCATCTAGCATCTTAGTACCATCAAATATACCAGAATATGATGAAGATATCATTACTATTATGACAACCTCCAACATAGAAAGGATTCCTCCGCCATTTAATATGTTATTTATAATTATATTATCAGAACTATAGCCAAATATGCAATGATTAATTAATTCATACATGTTTTCATTTTGTACAAATATGGAGATTATTATACCACTTATTATACTTGAAGATAAAGCATATATAACATTTACCCTAAGAAGTGGTAATATAACCATAAAAACTGCAGGAATTATTGTCCAGATTGTTATTTTAAACTCTGTGCTTAATAACTCAATAATTGATTCGTCTACATTATGTATAGGATTATTGTAGCTTAATACTCCATATATGATTAAACATGCTAAAATAGGTAAAATTGCAGATTGAAACATTCGTTTAACATTATCTATTAAATCAGTTTTAGTTATGGTTGCAACTAATATGGCACTTGATGATACTGGAGAACCCCTATCACCAAAAAATACCCCTGACATAACTGATCCAGCCGTGATTATTTCATTAACATTTCCACTTCTAGCCAAAGACATGAATATTACTCCAACTGTACCTGCCACACCAAAGGACGTCCCTAGTGCATAAGCAAGCACTGCTGATAATAGAAATGCTATTAATATGAACAGTTCAGGGGATATTAACTTTATACCATAATATACAAAAAAAGTAATTGTGCCTGAAGTCCTCCATATTGCTGTTATAAAACCTATTAATATTAGCACCTCAGCCACAACAAGGGAACTTTTAATCCCTATTTTGGCATATTCTCCAAGTTCTTCTTTTGAAAAACCTCTATATCTACCTATTAAAAAAAACGCTATAAAACCTACTATTAATGCCACTATTGTTGATATGTTTAAAGATATACATAATATCATAGTAGTTATAAATACTATAAAACCTATTATTAGATCCATTCGCTCTTCCTATTTTGTGTCTTCTGATTTTTTTATTAATTCTTTTACAAGCTGTTTATTAAACTCTTCCTTTGTATTTCTATATTCACTTTTACTTTTTATCAAAGCAATTTGAACCGCTCTAAGATGTTTAGAATTTATTTTTTCACCAATTTTCTTTATTATTGCTTCTTTAATTAGTGATGATTGGATAGTCTTATTTATTAGATATACCCTTGCTATCATGAATGAATTTATTGAATTAACTTCTACTATACTATCAGTATCATTAATATTGCTAATAATAGAATTAACCCGATCCTTTACAAAATCTAATATAGTTTGGGCATAATATTTATTTATAATAAACCAAAATGCTGTAGAAAAAGAAACAGCCAACAAAACAGCCATAACTATTCCAAAGCTATAGAACGTTCCTGAAAGCATAATTGCTCCCAATATAATTGAAATCCACCTTGATTTTTTTATTAAACTTAGTTTTTTTTCGTAACTCATCTCTACCCCCTTGTGTATTATAATGTAGATACTCAAACTTGTAAAGTTTTTTCATTATGATATAATGTGTTCAATTAATTAATAGATACCCAGGAGGCATGTTATGAAACCATTAAATAAATACTTTGATCATACTCTTTTGAAACCCGAAGCGACTGAAAATGATATTGCAAAGCTATGCAAAGATGCTATAAAATATGATTTCTATTCTGTATGCGTAAACTCGTATAGAGTTGCTAAAGCTAATGAGTTATTAAAAGATACAAATATTAAAATTGCTGCTGTCGTAGGTTTTCCATTGGGAGCAATGACTATAGCTGCGAAAACTTACGAAACAATAACTGCACTTAGAGATGGTGCAAGAGAGATAGACATGGTAATAAATATTGGAGCTCTAAAAGATAAGGATTATGAAAACGTTGAAAAGGATATTTTTGCAATAACTAGTGTTGCAAAAGACTACAATGCTATTGTTAAAGTCATAATAGAAACATGCCTTCTAACTGATGAAGAAAAGGTTAAAGCTTGCCAAATTTCAGAAAAGGCCGGAGCTGGATTTGTGAAAACTTCAACGGGCTTTAGCACAGCAGGTGCCACTATAGAAGACGTTAAGCTAATGAAAAAAACTGTGGGCGAAAGACTTTTGGTTAAAGCTTCCGGTGGCATTAGGGATTATGAAAAAACAATGGAAATGATAAAAGTAGGCGCTGATAGAATAGGCGCAAGTGCAGGTATTAAGATACTCGATGAAGCAAAATCGAGTAGGGGCTAACAAGTAGCCTCTCTCATACCGCCTACATTATGTTGCTTAGTATTGGAGATAAATTTTCACCTTGTGGTGTTCCTAATGCGTATCTTCGTATTTCCCCTTTACCATTACTCCCGCCTTTAAGCATTTGGCTATTAAGGATTCTATATCGGAGTCATTTACGTATGTATAACCTTAGTTGAAATACTCTAGCAATTTAGTTATTGCTTTTTTAGCTCTTCTCTCGGGTCTAAGACCATAGCTATATTTACTAAATTGCGGTTATACTATAGGTGTTATCACCTGGCTATTGCCTGTTCGATGATTATATCCATTACCGTTGGAATTCCGCGCTTTCCTACTAACCCTTTCGAATTTGGTATTTCCACTCTTAGCACCGGTTGGTTTTTGTACTTTCACTTTTGAATTTGGCCAGTTTTCTTTATTGATGACATGCCCATCGTACATAAAAACTGGGACAGCTCATTGAGCTGTCCCTTATTTTTATGCCATTGCCGCAGTTACTATTGCCATTTTATATACTTCTTCAGCATTACATCCCCTTGATAAATCATTAATAGGAGCATTTAATCCTTGTAGAACTGGGCCTATGGCTTCAAATCCACCTAACCTTTGGGCAATTTTATATCCTATATTACCAGCATTTATGTCTGGGAAAATAAATGTATTAGCTTTACCCGCAACCTTTGAATCTTTGCATTTTGTTTTTGCAACTACTGGTGAAAAAGCTGCATCAAATTGTAATTCACCATCTATATCTATATCTATAGCTACTTCTTTTGCTTTTGCTGTAGCATTCCTCATCTTGTCAACTGAATCTCCTTTACCTGATCCTAATGTTGAGTAAGATAGCATTGCTACTTTGGGATCCATCTCAAATACCTTTGCAGTTTTTGCAGTTTCAATTGCAATTTCCACTAAGTCGTCTTCTGCAGGATCAATGTTAATTGCACAATCACCCATAGCATATCTTTCAAAAGAACCATCTGTCTTCTTTTTATTTAATATAAAACAAGAAGATACTAACTTATTTCCAGGTTTTGTTTTAACTAATTGAAGCGCAGGTCTGACAGTGTCTGCGGTAGAATATGTAGCACCTCCCAAAAGTCCATCTGCTTCGCCCATTTTAACTAGCATTGTGCCAAAATAGTTGCCCTTCTTAAGAGCCGTTGCACATTCGTCATAAGTCATCTTGCCTTTTCTTAATAATACCATTTCCTCAACCATTTCATCCATTTTTGGATAAGTGGTTGAATCAATAAGCTTTGCTCCTTTGATATTTATTCCATTTTCCTTAGCAACTTTTTCTATTTCTACAGTATTTCCTACTAGAATAGGTTCAATTACACCTTCTTTAACTAGCTTTTCAGTTGCTTTAAGAATTCTCGGATCATGTCCTTCAGTAAAAACGATCCTCTTATTTTCTTTTTTTAGCTTTTCGATAAATTGCGTTAACATTATTAATATCCTCCATAAATCTTTTTACTCCAAAGAGTTATTATAAAATTAGTCATCAAATTTCATGATATTTGTATCCACCTTATCTTTATCAAAAAATAGGTTAATCATATTTAAGAAATTTTCTGAAAGGTCACTTGCGTAGCAAATATTCTCTTTGTCATTCTCATCTGCAATCATGTTCTCCTTAACCAAAATATCCTTAACCCTTTTTATTACTTCCTCGGAAGGATTTAAAAGTTTTAAATCAGGATAAATCACTGATAAATTTTCTTCAATAATAGGGTAATGGGTACATCCTAAAACAAGCTTATTTATATGATTTTGTTTAATAAAATCATCTAAATAATACTTTATAGTAAGATCCATTATTTTATTTTTGATTATTCCTTCTTCTATTAATGGAACAAGTGCTGGACATGATAAAGATTTAATATTAATACCATCATTAAAGCCCTTTACTTTTTCCTCATAAACACCACTTTTTATTGTTACTTTTGTACCGATAACTCCATAGTTATCTCCTTTAACACACTCTTTAGATATAAACTCAGCCATTGGATTGATTATTCCTACTATTGGTACTTCAGGGAAGCTTTTTCTCAAAGAATCCAAACAAGTGGCACTTACAGTGTTACAAGCAATCACAATTAGTTTAACATCATGACTCATTAAATACTCCACAATTTGAGTTGAAAATCTTTTAATATTATCAATTGATTTAGATCCATATGGAGTTCTTGCAGTGTCACCATAATACACTATTTTTTCCTGTGGCAATTCACGATGCAAAAAAGGTATGCAAGTTAAGCCTCCTAACCCTGAATCGAAAAATCCTATAGGTCTATTATCCATAATACGCCTTCCTATACCATTATATCAAAAAAAATATGCGCAAGTTTCAATTACTTGCGCATTTATTTTATCACTAGGGTTAGCCTTTGTCAATTAATGCGCTATTAGTTTAATAAATAACGATATCCCTTTTCTTTCATATCATAAAGCGGAATGAACAATAAAGAATTGCTATTCATACAATACCTTAAACCACCTTTTTCCTTTGGTCCATCTTCAAATACATGTCCCAAATGTATGTCACCTAAGTTGCTTCTAACCTCTGTCCTAGAATCAAAATCACTGTCAATATGTTTTATTACTTTAGGTGCTATGGGCTTTGTAAAACTAGGCCAACCTGTTCCCGAATCATACTTATCTTTAGACGAAAACAGAGGGACTTTAGTTACAATATCAACATATATGCCTTGATCATTATTGTCATAATACTCATTTTCAAAAGCCCTTTCTGTACCATTTTCTATTGCCACTTTATATTGTGAATCTGTTAACATATTTTTTATTTCTTCATCACTTGGTACAGTATAAATACTTTGATCAATTACAACGTTCTCTTCTTTTAAAAAGGGGATTTCTTTATTTGCTTTTCCTAAGTCAATATGGCAATACCCGTTAGGATTTTTTTTAAGATAATCTTGATGATATTCTTCTGCTCTATAAAAACTATCAAGAGATTCTAGTTCTATAGCCAATTTTAAATCATACTGCTTTTGAAGATTCCTTAAACTACTTTCTATTATATGAAGATTACTCTCTTCAATATAGTAAATACCTGTTCTATACTGACTACCAACATCATTCCCTTGTCTATTTACTGATATTGGATTAACAACTTTATAATAATACTCTAGTATTTCCTCAAGGGATATCGTTTGTTCATCATATATTACATGAACAGTTTCTACATGATTAGTAACCCCAGAGCAAACTTCCTCATAAGTAGGATTCTCTGTATTGCCATTGGCATAGCCACTTTCAGTTAATATAACTCCATCTATTCTATCCATGTATTCTTCAATTCCCCAAAAACATCCTCCAGCCAAATATATATCCTTCATACTTTCGGTCCTTTCAATATCTTCACTTCTGCGAGTAATAACATCATTTTTACGATTATTCACAACTACTACAGTTATTATTAAAACTAGCAATACTATTCCTATTACAATCTTATATGCTCCCATGATTTACCTCCTAACTCTTATACACTTTAATTATATTTACCACTAATTTGATTTGCTAAACAAAAAACACCCTAACGGGTGTTTGGTGCGGATAAAGGGATTCAAACCCCATAATCATTAATCACACGGACCTGAACCGTGCGCGTATTCCAATTCCGCCATATCCGCAAAGCTAAACTTTCATTAAGCTCATTATTTATTTTGCCAAATACTCTTCGGTAATTATTCTTGCCACATATATACCACTTGCCGATGCTTGAGATAACGAATGCGTAACTCCCGAACCATCTCCTATAGCATAAAGACCATCCACCTTTGTTTCTAGGTTTTTATCAACATCAACTTTTGAGTTGTAGAATTTAACTTCAACCCCATATAATAAAGTATCTTCATTTGCTATTCCTGGTGCAATTTTATCTAAAGCATATATCATTTCTATAATATCATCCAGTTGTCTTTTAGGTATTACTAAGCTCAAATCCCCTGGAGTTGCTTTTAATGTAGGACTTGTAAAGCATTTTTCCATTCTTCTTGTACTGCTTCTTCTTCCTTTTATCAAGTCCCCAAACCTTTGAAGCAATACTCCTCCTCCAAGCATATTTGAAAGCCTAGCTATAGATTCTCCATATTCATTACTATCCTTAAAAGGTTTTGTGAATTTATTTGACACAAGCAATGCAAAGTTAGTATTTTCAGTATGTAATTTGGGATTAGAATAACTGTGACCATTAACAGTAATTATTCCATTAGTGTTTTCAGACACAACCTCTCCATAAGGATTCATACAAAAAGTTCTTACCATATCATTATATTTTTCAGTTTTATATACTATTTTACTTTCATATACGTCATCAGTTATGTGCTTAAATATTTCCGCAGGTAATTCCACTCTCACACCAATATCCACTCTATTTTTACGCTGATCTATATTAAGTTCATCACAAATTTTAGATATCCACTTAGAACCAGAGCGACCTGTTGCCATTATTACTTTCTTACACTTTATTTCATCGCCCTTGTCTGTAGTTACAAAGAAATCTTCCCCAATTTTTTTTACATCTTCAACAGAAGTTCTAAACTTTATATCAACTTTTTCTTCAGCATAATCATACATCTTTCTTAATATTTCAACATTTCTATCAGTACCTAAATGCCTAACTTTTGCATCCATAAGATAAAGATTGTTTTGCAAAGCTTTAGTACTAAGTTCTGAATCTCCTGTGGAATAAAGTTTGGCATCCGCGCCTCCCATTGTGCACAACACACTATCAACATATTCCATTAAATTCATAGCTTCTTTTGTCCCTATAAATTGATGCAAATCTCCACCAAATTTAGTAGTTATATTGTATTTGCCATCAGATAAAGTTCCTGCTCCACCATACCCATTCATTATATGACAAGGATTGCATTTTATACAGTTCTCAACTTTACCTGCTTTAATTGGACATATTCTTTCTTCCAATTTAGCACCTTTATCAATCATAAGTATGCTAGCATCTATGCCTAATTTTGT
>Ga0102929_1000644_pt1 | contig 20715 bp, 21 predicted proteins | sample SalPonR1_B_D2_MG_FD_78510 | JGI IMG/M metagenome (GOLD analysis project Ga0102929, IMG submission 78510) | Salt pond soil microbial communities from South San Francisco under conditions of wetland restoration - Salt Pond MetaG R1_B_D2_MG | ecosystem: Environmental > Aquatic > Marine > Intertidal... | reverse complement strand
GCCAACCCGTACCTGTTGCAGGCGGTCATCATCGCGGCGGGCCTGTCGGGCCTGCGGTCGCAGGCCGATCCGGGCAAGCGCCATGACATCGACATGTATGCCGAAGGTCACAAGGTGCGCGGTGCGCCCAGCCTGCCGCTCAACATGCTCGACGCGCTGCGCGCCTATGACAAGGACAAGGCATTGAAGGCGGCGATGGGCGAGGCGTTCTCGTCGGCGTTCCTGACCCTCAAGATGCAGGAATGGAACGCCTATGTGTCGCATTTCACCCAATGGGAGAAGGACAACACGCTCGACATCTGACCTCGCGTGGCGCGCTGTTGCAGCACTCCCGATGTGGGTTTCACAAGAGCGTCCGATGGGCCAAGCGGATAATTGTGGCGCGCTTGTCGGTTGCTCCACCTGCGCCACCTGTCGTATCGAGCTGAATGACTACGGTTCCGGCTGGATGAAAGTTCAGTGGCAAATCAGCATGGCAGGTCAAGCAGCGTGTGAACTTCGCTCAGCAGCCTGTCGCGATCCTTCGCGGTTGAAAAGCGGAGGGCTGGTCTGCCGCCATCGCACAAAACCATTCCGAGCACGCAACGTTCCTCGTTTTCTATGATCCAGAGCGCTGTGCCTGCGCCGCGAAATCGATGGGTCTCCAAAAAATGGCGAACCTTCGTTTCGTCCTGCCCGGGCCATTTATCGCAGCGCGGTTGACCCTGCAGAAGTCGCTGCACCGATGCCAGATCGGCCTGCCGGGCGGGACGCAGGCTGATGCGGGGGCCCTGAAGGTGTGGCGGGTTCAGAACATGCCATTGCTCTGGCGTCATCATGTGATCGCGGCAAAGATAGCTCGTTCCGGCACCGTGAAAGAACATGCGGCGGGTCATCGGGGCGGCGGAAAAGCCGATCCGTCTGAGCACTGAGAGCGAAGCGGTATTGTCCTCGCGACAGGTGGCAGTCAGCGGTGGTGTCGGGACGGCGAAGTGATCTGCAAGCGCAGCACGGAGCGCGCGAGCCATATAACCATGGCCCCAATGCGAAGGCGCAAGCCAGTACCAGAGCGCATCGCCAAGGCAGAGCCCGCCGATCACGACACCGTCCTGATCGAGTGCGAAAACCCGTTGCGCCGGGTCTGCGGAGAAAGCCAGAAACTCCTCGGCCTGACTGATATCGAACGGTTGCCTGATGGCGGCCAGCCATTCGGCCACGCGTGGATCCCCGAGTTGCACGATGATCGCCGCCAAATCGTCGTTTCCGAAAGGTCTCAGGCGCGGTGTCATGGTGGGTTGTGCTCGTTTCATAGGCTGGGTTGCAGTCGTAATCGGGGCGGGTGGCACGCCCGACCCTGCCTCATATTGATTCGCCGCGCCGCAGCGTTCGGCCATGTATCGGATGCGTCGGCTGCAGACATTGGCACACAGTGTTACGTTCGTCGGTGGACGGTGTAACAGGGGTTTACGAACGTCGTGGTCACACGCCAGATCTTAGCATAAATCCTTACTTTTCAATGTGTTTTATTGCAAGCTTTGGTCGCGGAGAAAGCTTTCATGAAACTTTGAGGCCAGGATTTGTGACCGCATGACGACCGGAATAATCCAGTTCGACGCTACGGGTGCGTGCCGTTCGCGGCATGGGGGCGCTATCCGATTGCGCGTTCGCCCCAAGGCCAGCAGCCTCAGCTCGCAGGACCGTTTTGTGGGGTTCCGGGAAGCCGGTCCCATATCATGGAAAGGTTGCCGACAAGGCTGTGATGAACCTGCCGCTGAATGGCCTCTTGGAGAGCCGGCGCAAGCGCGTCCAGCGCCAGTCGTGCGGCGCGCAGGTCGTTCGGGTGGCCAGTTGCCACCGCGCGTTCTGCGGCCTTCGTGCAGGGATCGTCGGCCCCGAGCCTTTCGCCGCAGACTGCGGCCAACTCTTGGAAAAACGCCAAGTCGGTCGGATCAAGCATCATCCCGGGCATCTCTTTGCATTACGCGGTCAGACTTACAGGAGGCAGGCATGACGGATCAAGGCAGAACAGTGCAGGACGTTCTCAAGGCGCGGTTGGCGGTCACGCAAGAGCTTTCGGCAGCCACCGCTGAACATCTGCGGCTCAGTCAGAGCATCTGCGGCATTGAGGTGCTGGAGATGGGAGGGATTGGCGAAACCGACACAAGGATGCAGCATGAGCGTTCGGCTGTGGATATCTGCGAAGCGAAGATCAGCAGATTGGAGCAGGACATGGCGGAATTGGACAAGGAACTTGCCGAACTGACCAACGGAGACACGACATGATCGAAACCAAGCCGCCACAGGCGCTGTCGTTGTTCGATCTCATCGGGCGGGAATGGGCGCTGGGCGAGGCTGTCGCGCAGATCGTCTTCAATGCCAATATGTCGGCCGTGGCTTGCACGCTGGCAGATGGGACGCTGGCAATACTGCCCATGGCCGATGCCGAACATCCTGAACGTCGGATACGCATGGAGCTGGAGACGGGGCGGACGACGATCCGGCCGCGTGAGAACCCGCCCGCGCCAGAAATTCGCCCCGATCCGCAGCACATCGGCGGGGTCATCTGTCATCTGGGTGAACAGGGATTTGCTGTGGGCGGCGAGGGAACGGCGCTCTGGCAGGTGACGGCACGCGGGCAGACCGTAAGGCTTGTTCGCGACGGCGACGCCCCGGTCACGGCGCTTTGTTCGGCAGGGCAGGCGGCGATCTATGTCGCGCGGGGCGGACATGTTGCGCTGCTGGAGACACAGAGCATGACCGCGCAGGCGGAGTGCGACCTGCCATCGCCGGTGATGAAACTGGCGGTCTCGCCGAACGGGGCGCTGATCGTCGCGTGGCATGCGGGCCAATTCACGGTCCTCAAGGCCGAGACGTTGGACGCCGTTTCCGAGATCAAGGCAGACGGCATTGTAACCACCCTCGCCTGGTCGCCTGACGGGCGGTGGATTGCGGCGGGCTGCGAAGACAAGGCTCTGATCGTCGTTGACGTGACAACCGGGCAGGCTGATCGGATCGTGGATTTTCCCGGCCCTGTCGCCTCGGTCGCCTTCAATGCCAGGGCCGGGGTTCTTGTGGCGTCAGGAGCGTTTCGCGTGGTGGGCTGGCGCCTGCCAGACCTGCCGTTCGGCACCCATGAAGGTGTGCCAATTCAGACGGGCAAGCCGGGCCTGACACTGGTCGAATATGTCGCGCCAAACCCGAAGCGTGAGACCTGCGCAGCCGGCTATGCCAACGGGCTGGTAACGATCTGCCCGTTGGGCCAGCGCGACGAGCTGATGCTCTGCGAGGGCCGCGGCGCGCCTGTGTCGGCGATGGGCTGGTCCGAAGACGGCATGAACCTGGCGTTGGGTTTCGCCGATGGTCGCGCCGCGATCATAAGTTTCCCGAAAGCGATGTTCAAATAGCGAACCACTAGCAGAAAAGAGGAGAAAGAATGGAACAGAAATTGTCATCCGAAGAGGAAAGCAAGGATCGCTTTTTCAGATCTCTCGCCTCGATTTCCGAAGAGATGGTCGATGCCCATGGCAAGGATTTCGCGATGGGGGCGCTTGTACTCGCCGCACGGTGGATCGCCGAGGGAAAGTTCGGTGAGACACGACAGCCCGTCAACTAGAGGCAGGCCAGGCGAGGCTCTGGATCTGATTGATCAGAACCGCGCTCATCGGTGCCGCCAGCCGGGCAAGCCGTGCATCCTGCGAGTTCGACGCCGACTGCTTATGGGCGGCGCGTTCCAATGCCTCTGTCAGGTTGGGCTTGATCAATTGTGAATAGGCGCAGAGCTCATGAATCCGGAAGGTCGCGAAGTAGATGCTGTCATCGTTCATCAGCCCCCGCCGTCTGTCGGCAGGGGCCGGTGCGAGGGCATTGCTGTGCACGGCGGCCCCAAGGATGGTGAGTACCTTCTGTCGCCACTGGCCGTATTCTGTATCTGCGGATTGATCGAGGCCGATGTTGTAGAGCTTCTCTGCAACAGCGCGAAACGCCCGACCGCCGGCGATGTGACGCCGCCAGAATTCATTGGCCTCGTCGACATCTCGGCATGCCACAAACCGTGCGGCGAGTTTGTGTCGGGCCAACTGCGCCAGTATCATGTCCACGTCTTCCGAAACGGAGCGGGCAATCTGCATCGCTGGCATCGGCAGGTTCGTCAGCGCGAGAATCCTGAGCGCGGTGATCTGCTCTATCAAGCGCGCACTGACCGCTGCCATTCCCTGCCACTGCTCGGGATAGAGCCCCGGCGTGCCCTGCGCCTTGCCGACAACGGCAGCGGCATGCAGCGCCTTTACCCAAATCAAGCATTGATCGAAAAGAAACATCAGATCGACCTGCGCACTGCTTGGCGTGTCAAGCCGGGGCAGGCCGCGAAAGCCCGGCAGCGACCGAACGGCCAGCGTCCAGTGACGATCAAACTCAAGGCCATTGGCGGACCAGAGTTGCTCTACGCGTGCCAGGAGTTGTGGCGAAAGGCCGGGATAGGACTGCTCTGGCCGGAGGGGTCGCAGGGGCGTGATCTCGCCTGTCAGGTCGTCGCTCATGCGGGTGGCCGTTCGATTGCGATTTCTTCGAGCATAGCGCGCAGGCGAGCAAACTGGCCAGTGGTATTTGCTTCGGGAGTACCGACATGTCGGTGAGCCTTGGCCTGGTGACGGCGCAGAAGCAGCGCATCCTGTTTCAGCAGTCTGCCATGATGCTGCGCATGTCCACGCTGGAACTGTCCGAGTTTCTTTTGGACGCGGCGGATACCAATCCGCTGCTTTTGGTAGAGTGCCCGCGACCGCGTCTTTACATGCACAACAGCAGCAGCGATGCGCTGGAGGCCATGGGGGGCGACGAACAGCAGAGCCTTTACGCCCATGTCTCGGCAGACCTGAGCGGCCTGATTGCGCAGGGTGGTTTGCTTGCACTGATCGTAAGCCGCCTGATCGAAGAGCTGGAGCCGAGCGGCTGGATCGGCGCGTCAGTCCGGGACATCGCGGCCAAGGTGGGTGTCAAGGATGCGCTGGTGGATGCCGTGCTCAGGCTTGTGCAAAAACGGGTTGACCCGCCGGGATTATTTGCGCGCAACCTGCAGGAATGTCTGCGCTTGCAACTTGAAGCGCGGGGTGCGGTCGGCAGTGAAATGGCCGCAGTGCTTGATCATCTTGGCGTGCTGGAGGGACACGGTGTCACGAGACTGGCGCGGGAGACCGGACTAAGCTGCGATGAGGTGCGCGATTGTATCGCAGTTCTTCGGCGTCTCGATCCGAAGCCCGGAGCAATGTTCGCCTGTGACCCGACACTTGCGCGCGAGCCTGACGCAACGGTTGTTCGCGGTCATGATGGATGGCGGATTGTCTTCAACTCCGGGGTTCAGCCGGTGGTCAAAATCGCGAGTTTGCCCCGCAAGGGTGACAGGAGCGAGGATTTGACACGCATGTTGAAAGAAGCTCGTGGGTTTAAACAGGCCGTTGACCTGCGGGTTTCGGCGACCCGGAAGGTCACGACCGAACTCGTATCACGACAACAGGCGTTTTTTGATCTTGGACCAGAGGCGCTGCATCCGCTGAGTATGAGCGAACTGGCCGCAGCGACCGGGTTTCATGCCAGTACGGTAAGCCGGGTATTGAGCGGTTATCTGATTGAAGGTCCGCAGGGCATGATCGCCGCCCGAGATCTCTGCGCGAGGGCCGCATCTACGGCGTCATGCGCCCATTCCAAGCCGCAGGTGATGGCCAGGTTGCGGGCGATCCTTGCCTCGGAGGACGTCAGGGACCCGATCAAGGATACCCGGCTGAAAGAGCTTTTGCTTGCCGAGGGTATCGCGATCTCTCGCCGTATGGTCGCAAAATATAGGGACCTCTGCGGTTTTGCCTCTGCTGCATCGCGGCGTGGCCGGGCCTGAAGGCGCATATCTTCAAATGGCGTGTTTCAGAAGAGATCAGGCCAATTGTAACATTTTCCATCCTTTGGCTGTAATGCTGATCAAGCGATGTTCAATCCAAGTGTAACGGAATGTGACGCTGCGGCGTTCGGTCGCGCATGCTGCATTTTTCAGCTAAATCAGAACTGAAAAATTAAAAAAAATTATTTCAATAAAAACAATGAATTAAATTCTGTATCGCGCATGATTTTCACCGTCTTGACCGTTCTGGAACACCGCGTGCTTTTAAGTTTTGCATAAGACGCACGTTCCGTCGCTTTGGGCGTGTCGCAAGAACGAAGGAGAGAAAGCCGCACCGCAGCATGATGCTGGCGAAAGTTACTTCGCCGCGCAGTATCCGGCAGTGCACCCTGTGCTTTCCAACCTTTGCCGTGTTTCGCGGTCAGACAGTCTGAAGCGATTGTCTGGCTTGTTCAAAAGCTGGCGGCTCTGGCCGCCATTCATGCGATCGGGCAACCGATCCGCGAACCTGAAGGAGACTCATGGCATGACTTTGACGTTGAACAAGATCACGTCGCAGCGTGGCATTTCAGTCGGGGAGGCGACCAAGAAGATTTCCGACCTCGGCTGGAACCCCTCGTATGTCCAGGAAGCAAGTACCTTCCCGACCGACTACAAGATCACAAAGGCGCCGCGCGACCCGATGAAGCAGGTGTTGCGCTCCTACTTCCCGATGGAAGAGGAAAAGGACAATCGCGTTTATGGGGCGCTCGATGCGGCACTGCGCGGAGACATGTTCCGCAATGTGGAACCGCGCTGGATCGAATGGATGAAGCTGTTTCTGGCGATCATCCCGTTCCCCGAAATCTCGGCTGCGCGCTCCATGGCGATGGTGGCACGTCTGGCGCCGGGGGAAGACCTGCGCACCGGGTTTACCATGCAGATGGTGGATGAGTTCCGTCATTCCACGATTCAGATGAATCTGAAGAAGTGGTATATGGAAAACTACATCGATCCGGCGGGCTTTGACATCACCGAGGAAGCCTTTGGCAAGTGCTACGCCACCACAATCGGCCGCCAGTTCGGCGAAGGGTTCATCACCGGCGATACGATGACCGCCGCCTGCATGTACCTGACCGTGGTTGCGGAAACCGCCTTCACGAACACGCTTTTTGTGGCAATGCCGTCCGAAGCCGCGCGTAATGGCGACTACGCTTTGCCGACCGTGTTCCTGTCGGTGCAATCCGATGAAAGCCGGCATATCGGTAACGGGCACTCGTTGCTGATGGCCGCCTTGAAAGAGCCGGAAAACCACCTGCTGTTGGAACGCGACCTGCGCTATGCCTTCTGGCAGAACCACGCGATCGTCGACGCCGCAATCGGGACGTTCATCGAATACGGCACCACTAACCGCGACAAGGACAAGGAATCCTACGCGGAGATGTGGCACCGGTGGATCTTCGAGGACTACTATCGGACCTACATGCTGCCGCTCGAAAAATACGGCGTGAAGGTTCATCACGACGATGTTCAGGAAGCGTGGAAGCGGATCACCGAAAAGAACTACGTCCACAAGGTCGCGCAGTTCTTCGCGGTGGGCTGGCCGGTGAATTTCTGGCGGATCGAAGCCCAGACCGAGAAGGACTTTGAGTGGTTCGAGCACAAGTATCCGGGCTGGTACGCCGAATTCGGCGACTTCTGGAAATGGTATGACAAGCTCAGCCGTCCTGGCGAGAAGGTGCTGATCTTCAACGAGGATGTCGGCTATGCCTATCCGCACCGTTGCTGGTCGTGCCTGGTGCCGTGCCTCATCCGCGAGGACATGGTTGTCGACCAGATCGACGGCAAGTGGCACACCTTCGCCCATGAACTGGATCGTTGGACCGCAGTCGAGGCCTTTGCCGACGAGTACCAGGGCCGACCGACGCCTGCCATGGGCAAGTTCTCGGGCAAGCGCGAGTGGGAGACCCTCTATGATGGCTGGGATCTCGCCGATGCGATCAAGGATCTCAACTTCGTGCGTGACGATGGAGAGACCTTGGTGCCGCAGCCGCACCTGCGGTTCGACGACAAGGACATGTGGAAGCTGGAGCATGTCCGGGGCCACACCCTGGGATCGCCGCTCAAGGCGCTGCGTGCGATGTCGGATGCCGAGCGTGATGCCCATGTCGCTGAATATCGCAAGGGCTTCACGATCAATCCTTGCCACTGAGAAAGAACCGGAGAGGCCGCGCGTTGCGGCCTCTCCACAAGACGCAGGCTGAAAACGGCTGTGGAATATCAGGGGGACTATGAAAATGACGGACATCCATACCGTCCGATTGGAACCAGTTGGCGTGGAGTTCGAGGTAGAGGACGGCGAGACCATTCTGGACGCCGCCTTTCGTCAGGGGATCGCATTGCCGCATGGATGCAAGGAAGGCCAGTGCTCGGCCTGCAAATGTGTCCAGCTCGACGGCGAGACAGAGATGCTGCGCTATTCCACCTTTGCGTTGAACGATAGCGAAAAGGACAGCGGCCACATCCTCATGTGTCGCACGGTGGCCTATAGCGACGTGGAAATCGAACTTCTCAACTACGATGAGGAACTTCTGTCCAAGTCCATCCCAGTAAAGGAGTTTTCGGGGAGAATCGTCGATTTTCGGAAACTGACCCACGACATTCGGAGCGTCCAGATCGAACTGGATGAACCTCTCAAATTCTGGGCAGGCCAATATGTCGACATCACCGTCAGGACCGAAGAGGGGGAGGAGATTACACGCTCGTTCTCCATGGCAAATCCGCCGAGCGAAACCCAGAAACTCTCCTTCATCATCAAGAAATACCCCGACGGACGGTTCTCGAATGAACTCGACGACGGAGGAATCCGCATCGGAGCCGAGGTCAGGGTCACCGGACCGTACGGGATGTGTTTCCGACGCGAAGAAAGAGACGGACCCGTGATCTTGGTCGGAGCCGGGTCGGGCATGTCACCTGTCTGGTCCATCCTGCATGACCATGTTGCCAGTGGCGAGGAGCGTCCGGTTTATTTCTTCTATGGCGCGCGCACGCAGGGGGATCTCTTCAAACTGGACGAGATCAGTGAACTGACCGCCGTGCATCCCGAAGTTCATTTTATCCCCGTGCTGAGCCACGAGGACGAGGCGAGCGACTGGAGCGGTGAACGCGGGTTCGTACACGAAAGTGTCGACCAGCGGCTGAGGGATTTGCGGATCGAAGGGCAAGGCGATGTCTACGCCTGCGGTCCGCCGCCGATGATCGATGCCCTGACGCCGGTCCTGTTCATGCAGGACTTCGATACCGATAGAATTTTCTACGACAAGTTCACGCCCACTTCCGGTTCTTCGGCCTGACATACAAGGCTGATCGCTAGTGACGTGAAAAGACACAGAAAGGGAGGCTACAATGGTAGCGACATCAAGCTCGGTTGGCTCCGGGGCGGCCGGCGCCGCAACATTCGTGGGGTCGAAAAGCCGCAAATACAACTACTACGAACCGCGCGGCAAGCGTGCCACCCATTACGAGGACGTCACCGTCGACGTGCAACCCGACCCTGAGCGCTATCTGATCCAGAACTGGATCATAGAGTTCGAGGGCGGCAAGAAGGGCGGCGCCTACACAAAAGACGCGACCCGGGCCAAATCGTCCAATTGGCACGCATTTCGAGCGCCCGACCAGGAATGGGAGCGGACGCATTACCAGCGCCAGTCCAAGATCGAGACAATGGTGCAGAATGTCATCTCCAATGCCCGTCGGGCCGGGGCGCCGGCCGCATTCGACAAGGCCTGGCAGAAAATTTTGCAAAAGCACCTGGGTGCCTGGAAGCACGCTGAGTTCGGCATGGGCACGTCGCTGATGCAGGCGCAGCGCTACGGCTATACCCAGATGATCAATAACGCCACTTTGACCAACTCGTCCTACAAGATGCGGTTGTCGCAGGACATCACCCTGTACCTGGCCGAGATCGGGATGGACATCGAAGGCTGGGACGACACGCTTGGCAAGCAAGCTTGGCTGGAAGATCCGATCTGGCAGCCGACGCGCGAGGCCATCGAGACCATCATGGGCACGGAGGATTATCTCGAACAGTATTTCGCGATTAATATCGTGTTCGAACCTCTGGTGGGCGAGTTGTTCCGCTCGGGATTTCTGATGCAGGCGGCCGCAGCCAACAACGATTTCATCACGCCACCGGTCATTTCCGCGGCGGAGGCGGATTACGAACGCAACCTCGCCAACACGGTGGACCTTATCTATTTGTTGGCCAACGACCCCGAGTTCGGTGCCCAGAACAAGGCACTGTTCCAGACCTGGGTCAAGAAGCACGGAGATCTTGCCAACAAGGCCGCCGCCGCGCTTCAGCCGATCTGGTCACAGCCGCATTCCAAACCGGTCTCGTTCGAGGATGTCAAAGCCGTCTCGCAGGAGCGCCTCGGCCAGATCCTCGGTGAGCTGGGTCTCGAATAACGTTGGGAAAAGGATAAGAAAAATGTCTAGCATAGCGCGCAATGCGACCAAGCAGAACATCTTCAAGTCGATGAAAGATATCGACCTGACCTCGCGCGAGGTCTCCCACCAGTGCGGCGTCACCATGAACGACAGCGTCGAGGCTCGCGCCATCGCCGAGTTCATGGAAGAGAACGATCCCAAGGTCACGGTAACCTATAACCCGGCCACCATCCGGATCGACGGCGAAGGCAAGCTGATCTTCAAGATGAGCGAGATCTCCGAATATCTGGGTCGCGACATGACCGCCGAGACCTTCGAGGTGAATACCTCCACCCATTACGGGCGGATGGTGCGGGTGGACGACGATACCGTGGTCCTCTTCGGCGATATGAACGAAGTGATGGAATACATCTGATCACATCCTGAAACGCTCCGGGGCCATTCCGCGACGGGCCCTGGAGCTTCGAGACAATTCAGCGACACGTTAGGGAGGACATCATGTACAGGACCAAAGACGGCAAAGAGATTTTCGTGCTCGACGGACATACGCATTTCTGGGACGGCAGTCCCGGGAACCAGTCTAACGTGCACGGCAAGCAATTCATTGATTGCTTCTACGCCTACCACACGAATCTGAGCCCGCCGGAGCATCTCTGGGAGAAGGCACGGTTCGAGAAGTATTCCGAGGACGACATCTACCGCGACCTGTTCGTCGACGGTCCGGACGACATGGCGATCATCCAGACCACCGTCTTGCGCGACTTCTACAAGGAGGGATTTTCCTCGATCGAGCGCAGTTCGTCGATGGCCAAGCGCCATCCTGAGCGCTTTATCGTCAACGGCTCCTTCGACCCTCGCGATGGCGAGAAGGCGCTCGAACAGATCCACTACATGAAGGAAGAGTTCGATATCCAGGGTGTAAAGATTTACACCGCCGAATGGCATGGCAACTCCAAGGGCTTCGCCTTGAACGACCCTGATGCCTACAAATGCTTCGAGCTGTGCGACAAACTCGGGATCAAGAACATCCACGTGCACAAGGGCCCGACGATCATCCCGCTGTCAAAGGATGCCTTCGACGTGCATGACGTGGACTATGCTGCTACGGACTTTCAGAACCTGAACTGGATCATCGAGCATTGCGGCTTGCCCCGCCTTGACGATTTCTGCTGGATCGCCGTTCAGGAAACCAACGTCTATGGTGGTCTTGCCGTGGCGCTTCCCTTCATTCATGCCCGGCCGCGCTATTTTGCCGAGGTGATCGCAGAGCTTTTGTTCTGGGTTGGGGAAGATAATCTTCTCTTCGGTTCGGACTACGCGATCTGGACACCGCAATGGCTGGTTGAGAAGTTCTGGGAGTTCCAGATACCCGATGACATCGCGCAGGAACGGGGCGTGCAACTGACCGATGAGATCAAAGAGAAGATCCTCGGTCTGAATGCAGCCCGGCTTTACGGGATCGACGTGGAAGCGAAGAAAAAGCAGCTTTCCGCCGCGCCGGTTCAGATCGCGGCGGAGTAGGGGCCATGCTGACGGACATCATGAGGACGGACCTCGAGTTCGAAGTCTGGGAATGCCTGGAGAGGGTGAACGATCCGGAACTCGATGAACCTGTCACTGATATGGGCTTTATCGAGCGCATCGAGGTCATCGACAACCACCGTGTCGAAGTCGTGTTCCGCCTCCCGACCTACTGGTGTTCGCCCAATTTCGCCTTCTTGATGGCGTTCGGCATCCGGCGCGAAATCGAAACGCTTCGCTGGGTCAGGGACATCAGGGTCGAGTTGAGTGATCATTGCTTTGGCGACGAGGTCAACGAGGGTGTGAACAGCGGGCGCGCCTTCAGCGCGGTCTTTGCCCAGTATTGTGACGGTGCCAATCTCGAGTCCGTCGCAGACACCTTCATGGCCAAGGCGTTTGACCGGCGGCAGGAAGCCATGCTGCTCGGCCTTCGCAGGCGCGGTCTCTCGGCTGAGCGGATCGTATCGATGAGCTTGGGAGAGTTCGATTGCATACCGTTCGCGGACGAGGAGGCAATCAAGCAGAAGCCGCGGTATCGGGAATTGCTGCTATCTTGCGGTCTGGCCGAGGAGCCCGGCGATCTGGCCTTCCCGACCTGGGAAGGTCAGTGCATCCTGCCTGACAGGCTGCAGGCACATCTGGAACGCCTGCGGGGGGTCAGGATCAACATGGAGTTCAACGGAGCGATGTGCCGGGGCCTTGCCTCGACCCGTTACAAGGAGGTCGAGATAGGTCCGGACGGTCCGACGCTCGTGGATTTCATCGCGGGGCGCGTGCCGCCCCGCGACGCTGCCAAGATGTCAAGATAACCGGGAAAACCAACCGGGAAAACGAAACTTTTCAGAAGGACACTCGCGGATTGTTCGCGCAGTGAAGGAGGAAGACATGGCCAAACTGCTTCTACACGGAAAACCGGCACGCAAGGCGCTGGCGCGCGGGGTGGCGCGGCTCGCCGCCGCGGTAGAGCCCACACTCGGGCCGAAGGGGCTCAACGCGATGGTCGATCGTCCTGTTGGAACACCGCTCATCAGCCGTGACGGGGTGAGTATCGCGTCCGAGATCGAGTTGAGGGACCGCTTCGAGAACATGGGCGCACAGGTGGTGCGTGAGGTGTCGATGCAGACCAACGAAGTGGCGGGGGATGGCACCACGACCGCCATTGTTCTGGCCAATGCGCTGATTCAGCGTGGTGTCGCGCTGACCGATAACGGGGTAAAGCCGGTCGATCTATGCAAGGGCATCGACATGGCCGTAAAGCGCATCGTCGATGCCATCGACGAGTCCTCCAAGGATTGCACGGAACATCCTGAATATCTGGAGGCCGTGGCGCGCGTTTCCGCAACTGATCCGGACCTCGGCGATCTTGTGGCCGAAGCCTATCGCAGGATCGGGAACGAGGGGGTTATCTCTGCGGATTTTGGCGTGACCATCGAAACCACGATGGAAGTCATGGAAGGCATGTCCTTTGAGCGCGGCTACATCTCGCATCACATGGTGACTGATCGCGAACACATGGAAGCGGTTCTGAGAAATCCGCTGATCCTGATGACCGACCAGAAGATCCTTGATCCTTCGCTCCTTGATAAGGCGATCTCCATCGCCGCAGAGGAAGACCGCCCGTTGGTCATCATCGCCGAAGAAATTGCGCCTGAAGTCGTCATCAAGTTGCTGGGCAACGGCGGGGCAGGCAAGTTCCTTATCGTGCATCCGCCGGAATATGGCCATTGGCGCAACGCCATGATGGATGATCTCGCCATCATCACCGGGGGCGAGGTTCTGGCGCGCGATCTTGGCAAGAAGATCCAAGAGGTCACTCGCGAGCAGCTTGGGGGTGCGGAGATGGTGCGTTCCTCGACCTCCAGCACCAGTGTCCTGCGTGGCGAGGGGGATCACGACGCCGTGGTCGCCCGGCGCAATCAGGTGCAGCGCATGTATGATGTGGCCCCGCCCAACATTGAGCAGGACAAGCTGCGGGAGCGGTTGGCGAAACTGTCGGGCGGCAGTGCGATCATCTATGCCGGAGGTTTCACGCCGGTCGAGCAGAAACGCAAGGTTCAACTGATCGAGGATGCACTTTGCGCCGTGCGCGCCGCAGCTGAAGACGGCGTTGTCGCCGGTGGCGGGACCTGTCTGGCCCAAGCCGGGCCCGTACTCGACAATCTGACCGCAATGGGTGACATCGGCAAGGGCATCGCTCTGGTCCGTTCGGTTCTGACCCAGCCCTTGCGACGCATCGCGTCCAATGCGGGGGCGGATGGCGACGCAGTCATCGAAGCAATAACATCCGGTCCGCCGGGGTATGGCTTTGATGCGTCCAAAGGCGTCTACAGCGACATGTATGAGGCCAGAATTATCGATCCTGCACGCGTGCCTGCCTCCGCTCTGGTGAACGCCGCATCCGTCGCGACGCTGATCCTGACGACCGAGACACTCATAGGCGATTTGGACGAGGGCGAGGCCGACCCCACGGAAGGCCCGGCACTGGGCGGGGGGGCTGAACTGCTTGGCCGCCAGTAATCCCAATGTCCCGCCGTGTGCCACGATGAGGTGCACGGCCCCGACGCATCACAAGGAGCCCGAAAATGAAGGCTGCAAGACTGTACGAATATGACCCCGAGATGAACGTGACCCTCAAGATCGAGGACGTTCCCTCTCCGACGATCGATGCGCCGACCGACGTGATCGTCAAGGTCGGCGCGGCAGGGCTGTGCCGCACGGACCTACATATCATCGAGGGTGTCTGGAAGGATATCATGGATGGTGACGGCGCACTTCTGCCCTACACAATGGGACATGAAAACGCTGGCTGGGTCGAGGATGTCGGCAGCGCCGTGACCTCGGTCAAACCTGGCGATGCGGTCATCTGCCATCCGTTGCGCAGCTGTGGAATCTGCCTCAGTTGCCGGTACGGCCATGACATGTATTGCGACCACGGGATATTCCCCGGCTTGGGCATGGACGGCGGTTTCGCCGAATATTTCAAGACGTCGGAACGCACTCTTATCAAGCTCAACACCGGGATCATGCCGTTGGATGTGGCACCGATGGCGGATGCCGGAATCACTGCCTACCGTGCTGCGAAACGCGCGGCAAAGCTGTTGCACCCCGGTTCTGCCTGTGTGCTGCTTGGCGTCGGTGGCCTGGGCCACATTGCGCTGCAATGCCTCAAGCATCTTTGCGGCGGCCAGGTCATCGCGGTGGACCGCGAACCCGGTGCCCAGGCTCTGGCCCGCGAACTGGGGGCGGATGCCGTGCTGGATGGCGGGCCGAACCTGATCGAGGAGGTCAAGGATCTGACAGGCGGTGGCGCATTGGTGGTCATCGACTTCGTGGGAGAGTTGGGCGTTGAGAATATCTGCTGGAAATTGCTGCGGCAGGGCGGCGAACTGATCGTTGTCGGGTATGGCGGCACCATCGAAATTCCAACCCTCGAACTTGTGGTCAATGAAATCAAGATCGGTGGAAGTCTCGTTGGTGACTACATCGAACTGGTGGAACTGATGGAGATGAATGCCGAGGGTAAGGTGAAAATGCACCAGACCGAGTACAAGCTCGCAAACATCAACAAGGCGATCGACGACTTCAAGAACCGCCGCTTTACCGGTCGCGGGGTGATCGTGCCATGACTGCCGACCGATCTACATTTGTCACGCGAAGGAGCAGATCATGAGTCAGACATCTCCGACCAAGGAGCGGCCCGAAGCAGAGCCATCCGGAGAATGCTACAGACTGATCTACCGCAGTCACAGCCTTTTGCCGGAAACGAAAGCCAATGCAACCGGGCTTGCAGATATCTTGCGGACCGCGCGCGCCAATAACGCCTCGCTTGGCGTAACGGGTGCCCTGATGCTTTATGACGATTGGTTCGCACAGGTGCTGGAAGGGCCCAGGAATGTCGTCGAAGCTCTCTTTGGGAAAATCAGGGCCGATCCGCGCCACGATTCCGTGCGCCTGGATCAGGCGGAAATGGTGCCGCGCAGGCTCTTCGAAAAATGGGCGATGGCGATCGTCGCCGAGCATCACGAACCGGACTTGCCGATGGTCGCGACCACCGGAGGGTTGGCACAATGCGCGCCGTGGAAGGTGTCGCTTGAGCAAGAGGTCGTGCTGACCCGGCTGCGGGATTTGACGCGGGGATATGGGCGTGGGTCCTGACGCCCGTCCGCACGTGTGTGTTTCTTGGGGGCATTGACGACCTGAGGCCCCTTGGATCACCACTCCGGCGGATGTGCCAAAGCCGTCGCGTTTTCGAGGATAACGAGGCCCGGGATCGGGCGTTGGCTCATCGCTGTTTTGCGCCCCCTGACGCAACCAAATGCAATAACCGCCAATGATAGTCGAACGCTTTGCCGTATTTCAGGATCGCGGGATATCGTATTGCTTGATCTTGCGATAAAGCGTGGGCCTCGATATGCCCAGTTTCTCTGCCACCCGCGTAAGATTGCCGTTTTCAACCTGCATCGCGCGACGGATCGTCATGGCCTCGACATTTTCGAGGTTGACCCCGACATCGGGAATATCCACGCAAGGTATCAGCCCGAACCCATCCGCTGGCTCGAAGATTTCTTCCGGCAATTCGCTCGCTTGCACCTCGGTGTCGGCTTTCAACAGATAAAGCCGCTCGACCATGTTGCGCAGTTCGCGAACATTTCCCGGCCATCGATAGGCGCACAGACGTTCCTGGAGCACAGGAGAAAAACTCAGTGGTTCACGCCGGAAGCGTTTGGAAAACACTTCGTTGAAATGATCGATAAGCAGCGGAATGTCGCTGGCGCGCTCGCGTAGCGGCGGCACGTCAATAACGATGATGCCGATGCGGTAGAACAGATCGCGTCGGAAACGCCCCGCCTCAACATCGTTGCGAAGGTTGCGATTTGTCATGGCCACAAGCTGCACGTTGACAGATCGCCGTTCGCTGTCACCAACCCGGTAGACGGCCCTTTGTTCCAGCGCACGTAGCAGGTAGGGCTGCAATTCGATCGGCATGTCACCTATTTCGTCAAGGCACAGAACGCCACCATTGGCGTGTTCGAACTTGCCCGCCTTACCGCCACGCACAGCGCCGGTAAAGGCACCCTCCACATGGCCGAAGAGTTCCGCGCCGATCAGATCCTTGGAGATTGCCGCGCAGTTTACGGTGACATATGGGGCGTTCTCGCGAGGCAGGCGGCTGTGCACAAGTCTTGCGAACTGTTCTTTGCCGACGCCGGTTTCGCCTTGTATCAGTACGGTCACATCTGCCGCAGCAGCGCGTTTCGCAAGTTCCAGCGCTTCCAGCATCTTGGGGGCCGCGCCAACGATGACGATCTCTTCCTCATCTACATTTGCGCGCGGTTTGATGCGCACCGCTCTTTCCATGTGCGCCGGAGGTGCGTCGCGGTTTTGCTTGAGAAACAGGGCAGCGCCGCGCAATCGACCACCGAATTCCAGGCGTTCTATTCCCTCTGTTTCCAGTTCCGGGGGCAGGGCCGCGCGAATGTCGCAGTCGTTCATGTTCGCGCTCAGCGATAGAAGATGTTTCCCGACAGCAAGCTCGGGGCGGCTCTGGTAGATCCTGTCGTCCAGCCCTCTTCTGAACAGGATCCGCCCCACTTTGTCGAGCAGCAGCACGCTGTTTCCGTGACGGTCATTGTTGGAGTTCAGGAATGCCTCCAGAAGCAGGGTGCGTTCTTCGTGTTGCTGCTCGGCCAGCGCGATCTCGATTTCGCGGGCTGCGGCCATGACAAGCGCAACATTGTGGCGGCGGAAGATGCCCGGTGGGCCCGAAAGGTCCACGACGCCGATGACCGAGCGGTCGAACGGGTCGAAGATCGGCGCGCCGGCACAGGTCCATGCTTGCACGCCCTGACAAAAATGTTCAGCCGCATGGACATAGGTCGGTTTGCCGGTCTTCAGCGCCGTTCCTATTCCGTTCGTGCCGATGGCGTCTTCGTTCCAGATCCCGCCGATTTCAAGGTGTATGTTCTGACCCTCGTCAAGCACCGAAGGATCGCCAATCGCATCAATTATCACACCATCCTTGTCGGTCAGGATGAGAACCGCCTTTGCATCGGCGAGGTGGGGCTCCAGCCTCGCGAGGGCGTATTTCGCCGCACGTCGCAATGAAAGGTTTCTGCGCCTCAATTGGTGGAGATCATCTTCGGATTCAATTTTGCGAGAATGCCGTTTGGCGGCGTCGACGCCCATATTCATACTGCGTTGCCAAGATTGCACGATTTCGTCTCGAACGGGCCATGCCTCTTGCTGCTCCTTCGACCGGCCCGTGACATAGCTTTCCCAAGCCTCCCGCGTCTGGCCTTCGGAATACTCCGGGCTGGCCGTGCGAAGAGGGCCGGATCTGCTGGCAGGGCTGAAGTAGCTCGTTCTATGCATATATGGCTCAGTGCTATTGATGTGCCTCGGTGTTGGGACGCCCCAACTTGTGTCTCCCGTCCAGTGGATTTGTCACGCCCTGACCACGGGGCCGCCGTGCGCGACCGTTATTGCAGACCAAGGCTGGTTTCGATCGCCTCGGCCAACGCCTTATCGTCAAATTCGTGGGTCAATTCTACGCCGTCCAGATGCAGCAGCGCCTCAAGCATTTCGCCATCGACCGGTGAGTAGAAATTTCTTGCGGCAGTGGCGAGCAGAAAGTGCTTTCCTGCGAAGTTCCCACGGATCTCGCCAAGAAGCTGAATCTGCTTGCCGCTGTTCATGCACGCTAGAACAACCCGATTGTTCAGGCTGATCTTGACATATGGCTTGACATCGACAGAACTGTTGGACGCGCCCAAATCATGGATGATCAGGCCAGCGGGCTGAGGTTTTTTCTGGGCGTTTGCCTTGGCTTGCTGCATCGCAGTGTAGCCGCCGCCGCTAATCTGGTCGGCGAGTTTTGATATGACATGCGAGTTCTCAGATATTAAACGCTTTGCCCGCACGTCCTCAGGTCGCGGCCCGTCCCGCTTTGAGAAAATATCCAATTTCCGTCCTCCCTGCGCAATATTTTAGCAGACAGCGCGTCAAAGTGCCAATCAATTCCTGAATTGCCGCTGAACTTTCATCCGGCTGGAACTTGAACCTGATGGGCTGTTGGTCCTGGTCCAGCCCCGAACCTTTTACCGCCTTTGGCGAGAGTTTTCCGGCTCCGATCAGGGTGACAGATTTCGAACGTGTATCGCCGGATGCCATGACGGCCTTCTTCTGCGGGAACCTTGAGGTCATTACTAGGAATTAGTTGGGTTAACATCTGCGCCTGCGCTCTTCGCGCCGGATCTCGTCAAGGGACTTGCCGGAAAGCTGGCCGCGCCGCGCCTGCTCGATCCTCGGCTCCAGGAAGTTGGTCAACGCGGTGAAAGCCTCGTCCTCGCTCATGCGGTCGAGGGCAGGGGCGTCGCCAAGCGCCCGGCCCAAGACATAGTCCTTAAGGCTCTGCCCCTTGAGAGCGGCGATGGCCTTCAGCTTCTGGTTTCTTCCTGCGAGATGTCGATCGAGAGTCTGAGCACTCCAAAAATCTAGTCGATACCGCCTGACATTACAACATTTGTTGCGGATGCAGAGTTTGCTGAAAACTCTTTTTCGAGGCCCCCCTACCCAAACGCCGCCGTCTTCCTGTCTTTGCACGGGATGGGGTGGCGGGACAGACGCCGTGTGCGTATGGTGTGCACAGCGGGTCCGTTCTGGTAGTGGGCGCACCTGAGGAGAACTCTGAATGCCCGACAACGCGGCCACGGCGGCAGCGCGGTTATCTTCTGCGCCTATGATGGACTGGACCGATCGGCATTGCCGGTACTTGCACCGGCGGCTCAGTCGGCAGGTGTTACTCTACACCGAGATGGTGACCGCGCCTGCTCTGGTGCGCGGGGGGGCGGTGCATTTGCTCGATCACAGCCCCGAGGAGCATCCGGTTGCCTTGCAGCTCGGCGGGTCGGACCCGAAAGAGCTGGCGCAGGCGGCGCGGTTGGGGGTGGAGGCGGGCTATACCGAGATCAACCTCAACTGCGGTTGCCCGTCGGACCGGGTGCAATCGGGCACGTTCGGGGCGATTCTGATGAGGAATCCGGGGCTTGTGGCGCAATGCGTGACGGCGATGCGCGATGCGGTCGATGTGGATGTGACCGTGAAATGCCGCATCGGCGTGGATGATCAGGACCCCGAGGAGGTGTTGCCGGAGTTTTTGTCGCGGATCGTGGTGGCGGGTTGTGAGCGGGTGCAGATCCATGCACGCAAGGCGTGGCTTCAGGGCCTCAGCCCCAAGGAAAACCGCGATATTCCGCCGCTCGATTACGATCTGGTGCAGCGGATGAAGGGGCTGTTCCCCAATCTTCACATCTCGATCAACGGCGGAATTACCGATCTGGATCAGGCGGTTGGCCTGTTGGATGCGGGCCTTGACGGGGTCATGGTGGGGCGGGCCGCCTATCATCAGCCCGCCGATATCCTCTGTGCGGCGGATCGGCGGATCTTTGGCGCAGAAGGGCCCGACAGCACAGCCGAAGGGGCGGTGCGCGCGATGCTTCCTTATATCGAGGCACATCTGTCCAGCGGTGGCAGGCTGAACCAGATCACGCGGCATATGTTGGGGCTGTTTGCCGGGCGGCCTGGCGCGCGGGGCTGGCGCAGGACGTTGTCGGAAGGGGCGACCCGGCCCGGCGCGGGGCCGGAGTTGGTAGAACGCGCGCTGTCGGACATCGAAGCGGCGGCGCCGGTTACGGCGTGACTATGGCCCGTTGAGGCCTCAGAATTCCGCGCCACCGCCCTGTTGCCAAGGCTTCACAAGATTGCCGAACCGGGTGAATTGCGATTCGAAGCTGAGCTCGACCGTGCCGATGGGGCCGTGGCGCTGCTTGCCGATGATGACCTCGGCCTTGCCGTGCAGGCGTGACATGGCCTCCTGCCATTCGGCCATCTTTTCCATCTCGTGATCG
>Ga0102929_1000642_pt1 | contig 20722 bp, 19 predicted proteins | sample SalPonR1_B_D2_MG_FD_78510 | JGI IMG/M metagenome (GOLD analysis project Ga0102929, IMG submission 78510) | Salt pond soil microbial communities from South San Francisco under conditions of wetland restoration - Salt Pond MetaG R1_B_D2_MG | ecosystem: Environmental > Aquatic > Marine > Intertidal... | reverse complement strand
CCTGGAGAGCCGCCGAACCCGCCGCCGTTCTGGATGAAGAAGGTGCGGTTCAGCCGGGCGAAGAGGGTGCCGGTTTCGTCGCGCAGCTGGGTTTCGGCCTGGACCAGCGCCGCCTTGCCTTCGCCCTTGTCGATGATGTCGGTGATGTGGGTGCGGCTTTCAACCTCGCCCGATCCGGGCAGCTCGGCGAGGATTTCGAAGGCCTGCGAGGCGTGCAGCACGGCTTTCGGATCGACGCCCGACGCCGGGTCGCCCATCCAAAAGCCGGGATGGGCCATCACGAGAACCATGGAGGGCACAACCTCGGGCCCCTGCAGCGGGTCGACGAAGCGCAGCGGATCGCGGTCGAGCGGGTCGCGGCCGAGGCCGATCGAGAGGGCATAGAGCGCGATACCGTTCGGGGTTAGGGTCTCGCGCACCTGCGGGATCGGGAAAGCCTTCAGTTTTTCGATGTCGATCATCATGCCGTTCCCTCAACTGGTTGATATCGTGGCCGTCATGGCCGTGTAGCCGCCGGGGCCTTCGGCCCAGAGCGCGTGCTGGCTTCCTTTGTCAAGGCGCCCCCGCAGGGTCACTGTGCCGCCGGAGTAGAGTGGTGCCTTGCCCCGGAACGAGAAGCTGCGCGGCTCGGCGCTGGTGTGGTCGCGGAAGCTCTTCATCAGCAGCGTGGCGGTCAGCGGCCCTTGCATGACGAGCCCGGGATAGCCTTCTTCCTGCGTGGCGTACGGCAGGTCATAGTGGATGCGGTGGGCGTTGAAGGTGAGCGCCGAGAATCGGAAGAGCGCAACCGGGTCGGGCAGGAAGCTGTCCTGCCAGTCGTAGGCGGGTGTCTCGGTGCAGGGCTCGGAGGCTGGGGGCTTCGTGGTCGAACGCCCGCGATACACGATGTCTTGTTCTTCCTCGACGGCCAGTCCGTTGCCGCCGGTGAGACGGTGCCCGAGCGTCAGGAACAAGAGGTCGCCCTGCTTGCCGGATTTTTCCTTGATCGAGAGGATCTCGGTGTCGCGCGTCACAGTTTCGCCGACCCGCAGCGGCTTGTGAAACACCAGCCGCCCACCGGCCCACATGCGGCGGGGCAGAGATATCGGTGGCATGAAGCCGGTGCGCTCGGGGTGGCCGTCGGGGCCGAGCCCCGACTGCACGGTCGTCGGCGCGAAGTAGTACCAGTGCCAAAGCGGCGGCAGCGGGTCGCCATCGGCGAAGGCAACGCTTTGGTCGTAGAGCGCGGCGATGCGCTCTGCGTGGTCTGCGTGGAACCTGTTCTGCGCCGTCTCAGTACGGCTGACCCGGTCGTGCAGGTTGGGATCATCGGTGCTGGTCAAGCCGGAACCATTTCGTTGAGTGTTCGGGGTCAAGGTGGGGATGTCCCGGTGTCAGGTCGCGGGGTTGCGGAAGTCGGGGTGGCGCTTTTCCTTGTGGGAGGCCAGACCTTCCTTTACTTCGGGGCCGGTGAAGCCCAACAGTTCCAGCGCAAGCGAGGCGTCGAAGGCCGGGCCGGCGCTGCGCATCCAGTTGTTCAACGCGTGCTTGGTGAAGCGGATCGCGGTGGGCGCGCCGGCCGCGAGCTTGACGGCCGCTTCCATCGCCTTGTCCTGAAGGTCGTCATCTTCCACGGCTGCCGAGACGAGCCCGATGCGCTCGGCCTCTTCGCCGGACATGGGTTCGCAGAGCAAAAGGTGGTATTTCGCCTTGGCGACCCCGCAGAGAATCGGCCAGACGATCGCGGCGTGATCGCCTGCGGCCACCCCTAGCCTTGTGTGCCCGTCGACTATCTTGGCGGTCTTCCCCGCGATCGAGATGTCGGCCATGAGCGCGGCCACGAGCCCCGCGCCGACGGCCGGACCGTTGATGGCCGAGACGATCGGTTTCTCGCAATCGAGGATGTTGTGCACGAGGCTGCGGGCCTCATGCCAGACGCGGACGCGCGCTTCGTAATTGTCGATCATTTCCTCGACGAGGGCGAAGTCGCCGCCGGCGGAAAAGGCTCGGCCCTCGGCATTCAGCAGAACCGAGCGCACGGCGGGGTCGGAATGGATCTCGGGCCAGATCTCGGCGATTTCGGCGTGGCCGACACTGTCGAGCGTGTTCAGCCGGTCTGGCCGGTTGAAAGTTATGCGCAGCACGCCGTCCTCGGGCATGTCGACATTGAACGCGGTGTAGCGGGAATAGTCTTTCATCGGATGCTTCCTCAGCTTGCGGAGATTTAGCTCAGGGCGCCGATCTCTTTCAGCGCCGATGGATTGTCGAGCGACGACAGGTCGCCCGGCGTTTCGTTGCAGTAGCTTTGCCGGATCAGGCGGCGCATGACCTTGCCCGAGCGGGTCTTGGGTAGTTGGTGGACGATATGCACCTTGTTCGGCCTGAATGGCTTGCCGAGCCGCTGGGCCACGGCGGTGGCGCAGGTCTCAACGAGGGCCGCCGGATCGCCCTTGAACTCGGGTTTCGGGATCATGAAGACCACGAGTTTCTGCCCCTTGACCGGGTCGGCCACGCCGATGGCGGCGGCCTCGCTGACATCTTCGAGCCCGAGCACGACGTCTTCCACCTCAGCCGGGCCGAGGCGTTTGCCGGCCACCTTGATGGTGTCGTCCGAGCGGCCCATCATCAGGAAGGAGTTGTCCTCGGTTTTCAGGGCGAGATCGCCATGGACCCAGCAACCCGGGATGGTCGACCAGTAGCTATCGAGGTAGCGCTCGTCATCCTGCCAAAAGGAGGCCGTCATACCGATGAACGGCTCGCGGATGACCAACTCGCCGACTTCGCCGACCACCGGGTTGCCGGCATTGTCGGTCACTGTGACGTCGATGCCCGGTGTTGCCGTGTTGAAGCCGCCCGGCGCGATCGGCCGGACCTGTACGGAGGAGAGCAGGGCGCCCGAAACCTCGGTGCCGCCTGTATAGTTGATCAGCGGGCTCCCGGGGGAGGCGAAACGGGTCTGGAACCAGACGAAATGCTCGCGGTCAATCACCTCGCCCGCCGTGATCAGTAGCTCGACGCTCGAGACGTCGTGCTTCAGCGCGAGGCTTTCGTTCGCCGCCAGCCCGCGGATCAGGGTGGGGGAGGAGCCGTAATGGGTGATCCTGTGATCCTCGATCAGCTTCGACATGCGCGACCAGTCGGGGAAATCGGGTGCGCCGTTGTAAAGCACCAGCGTGGCCCCGCGCATGAGCGCAGTGGCCAGCACAAGCGTGCCGGCGATCCAGCCCATGTCGGCGGGCCAGCAGAAGGTGTCGCCCTGACCCACGTTGAAATGCACCGCCGAGTCGTGGGCGATGCGGAGAGGGAAGCCGCCATGGGTGTGAATCGGGCCTTTGGGCTTGCCGGTGGTACCCGAGGTGAAGATCACCATGAACGGGTCCATCGGATCCATGATCTCGATGGGGTGGCCGTCGTCCGCGGTGGCGGCGACGTCGTTCCAGTTGACGCCATTCGCGGGCGTATCGACGCCCGTCGCGCATTTCCAGATTATCGTTTCGAGCGAGGGCAGCGCCTCGGCCACTGCATTCACCACCGGCTGCATGTCGACATAGTTGCCACGGCGGGTAAAACCGGTGGTGGCGATGATGGCCTTGGCCTTGCTTGGCTCCAGCCGCGAGATCACCGCCTCGCTTCCAAAGCCCGAGAACAGCGGCACCACGATAGCACCGATGGCCGCCAGAGACAGAACTGAAACCGTGGCCTCGATCCCGTTGTCGCAGAGCAGACCGACACGGTCGCCCCGTGTGATCCCCTGCGCACGCAGGCCGGCCGCGAACCAGCGAACTTTCTCTTTCAGCGTGGCATAGGTGGCGCGGTTGACGCGCCCGTCTTCCTCTTCTGCGACCAGCGCTAGTTGACCGGCGGTTTCAGGGGTTTCGCCGTAATCCAAGATCGTATTGACCCAGTTCAGCTTACCGTCCGGAAACCACCGGGGAAACTCTTTGCCGCGGCAGAGGTCGACGTAGGCGTCGGGCCGAGTGTCCCACTTGATGCCGAGATAGTCGATCACGCCTAACCAGAACTTTTCCGGGTCTTCGATGGAGAGGTTCAGGAGGCTGTCATAGTCATCCAGCTCAAGGGAGGCGGCCAGCTTCAGAGCATGCGCCTTATCGAAGTGGCGTTGCTCGGGGTGCCAAGAGTTTGCGTCGGTCATGTTCCGGTCTCCGTCTCTCTACCGGCCATCGAATTGCAGGGGCGGTGCGCCGCGGGCCGTGCCAAGGGCGCCATAGCGACCGCCCGGTTAGTCACTGGTTCTATGCCGCCCGGGGAGCGCACCTCCTAGGTACCTAGCAAATGTTCGGATTGCCAGTCGGTGGTTGCCAATACGGTTAAAGGGACAGCCTATGCCGGCTGCGCGCACCTTGTCAGGCATAGCAATGGTCGGGTGCTTCGCCGACATAGGTGGCATCGAGATCGTAACGCACAAGCATCTCCTGCACGATGTTCAGGACAGTCTGTTCAACCTTCATGCTCGCCAGCGAGGCCGTGCGGCTCTGTTTGCGAGCAAGGTAGGTAGTGCGCAGGAAGGTGGGAGCGACGATCCGGGTGAGCGCAAGCTTGTTGCTGGCCAGACCGTTCGTCACTGCGGCGCGGGCCAGGATGGTGCAGGCACTTGCCCGACTGACCAATTCGATGATCTGCGACAGGGAGTTCAGTTCGACCACCACGTCGAGGCTGATCCCGTTGGCTTGGGCGAAGCTGTCCATTGCGCGCCGGGCACTGTGGGCGCGGCTGGGAAGCACCAGCGGCACGTTGCCGAGCTCTTCCGCCCGGATTGTGGCGATGCCGTCAGCATTGGGCGCTACAGGCATGTCGTCGGGAGCCGAGACGAGGAACATCTCCTCCTCCATCACAGGGGTGATCTGGATGTCCTGGTTCTGGGGATTGGCGTAGACGAACCCGAAATCGATCGTCTCGTCGGCCAGCCATTCCTGAATGTGGCCGGACAGCCCCTCGGTCAGTTCCAGCTTGATGCTGGGCAGTTCGAGGCGGCTTGTTTCGGCAAGGGGCACGCTCGCGATCTGGCTGAGCGAAGGCGGCAGGCCGATGGACACGGTGCCGCTCATGTCATGGCCAAGCTGTCGCAGGCTGTTGGTTATCTTGTCTGCCACGTCGACAAGCGCCTTACCTTCAAGGGCGAGATAGCGCCCGGCTTCGGTCAGGGTCACGCCGCGTGGGCTGCGGATGGCAAGGCGCGTGTTCAGCTTTTTTTCCAGCCGGGTAATGTTTTCTGACAGTGACGGCTGCGCCACGCCGAGAGCGTTGGCGGCCTTGGAGATCGATCCGAGTTGGTCGAGCATCATCAGGTAATAGACATGCTTGATGTCGATTGCGGGTGCTTGGAATTTGGTGTGAATCATCTCGGCCCCTCCCTAAAAAGCCCGACCGCCGAGGGCGATCTTCTCCCATAGGCAAAACTGATAGGGTATCGAGCGATTCGAATCCATAAAAATATAACAATCGTTAGGTAGGTCTGATTGGAGATCGCACTGACCCAGTGAAGCCCTTTGTAGCAAAGGGATGCGGGCTGCACTGGAGGCCTGTCGTGGGCATATGAAACCTATCTGGGGTAAGGTGCAAAAGCCGCATTGGCCCGGCTCACCCAAAGTCAGACGATACCATCGTCCTTGAGTTTTTCGATATCGTCCTCGGCCATCTCCAGCTCCTTGAGCAGGTCGACGGTGTCGGCGCCCAGTTCGGGGGCCATCCGCCGGCCTGTGCTGTCAGCGCTGCGGGTGTGGATCGATCGGGCGACAAGAGGAAGGGACTTGCCATCCTGCTCGATCGAGAGGTTCTCCACGTAATCCTCGAACCCCTTGAAGTTCAGGGTGTCCGCAGGTTTCAGGCAACGGCAGGCGGGCACGCGGTTGGCGGACAGTTCGTCGAGACATTGCCGGAAGGTGCGGGACTTGCACCAGTCTGCCATGATCGTGCTGAGTTCTTCGCCGTGCGCGCCCCGGTCGCTGTCCGTCTTGTAGCGGGGATCATCGACCAGTTCGGACATCCCCATGAGGTTGGCCCAGCGGCGGAACATCGCGTCGCCGATCACCTGTACCATCACCCAACCGTCGGTGGCGGCAAAGAGGTCGGAAGGTCCGGCGATCGGGCTTCGATTGCCCATCGGTTTGCGCGAGCGGTAGCCCGAGTATTCTTCCATCAGCATCGGGTTCATCATCGTCAGGGCCGTGCCCATCAGCGAACAACTCACGTGCTGGCCCTGGCCTGTCTTCATGCGCTCGATCACAGCTGTCATCGTGGCAAAGGCGGCTGACATGGCCGTGGCGTAATCGACATAGGAGACGGCGGCGCGCGTGGGGCGCTGGCCATCGCCTGTCAGGTACATGCTGCCGCTCAGGGCCTGCCCGGTTCCGTCGAAACCGACACGGTCGCGGTCGCGGCCCGAGGCGTCGAAGGCGGAGATGGAGGTTAGGATGATATCCGGTTTGATCTTGCACAAGCTTTTGTAGTCGAGCTTCAGTTTGTGCAGGGCAGCGTGCGGCACGTTGACGACGACGATGTCGGTGGTCTTGATCAGCCGTTCCAGAACTGTACGCCCGGCCTTGGTCGAAAAATCCAGCGTCAGCGATTTCTTGTTGTTGTTGACCTGAAGGTAGAGGCCGCCGCGGCCTTCGACGCCAACCGGCATGACCTCGCGATCGGTGGCGCCCTCGGGGGGCTCGATGCGGATCACCTCGGCACCTTCATTCGCAAGCAGATGAGCACAGTACGGCGCCGCGATATACCGCCCAAGATCCAGCACGCGCAGGCCGGAAAGGACCGGCCCGGGTGTCTTGTGCATGCCTGCCGTCGGTTCCTGGCGCACGTTACCCTCCTCTTAACGATGCTGGCAAGCCCATCGCATCGCAGTAAAATCTTCTCTAACAAATGTTAGATTTACTGTTGGCTTCCCAAACGGTCAACATGACAGTTTCTGTGGTAGGCATTTTGGGTGGAGCTAAAAGAAAAACCTTTCGCTCTGCCGCGTGTTCATATCTCGCCGTCTTCTCGCGCCGCCCGTTCCAGCGAGTCGCGATGCTCGGGGTGGGCGATGGCAATCATGATTTCGATGCGTTGTCTGAGTGTCAGGCCGCGCAGATCGGCGATGCCGTGTTCCGTCACGATCACGCAGCTGTCGGCCCGCGGCACCGAAACCGGGCCGGACAGCTTCGAGACAATGCGGCTGCGGTCGCGCGCGGTAGAGGGCAGGGCCACGATCGGCACGCCCCGTTCGACCGAACCCGCGGCGCGCAAGAAATCGACGATCCCACCGACGGCGCCTACGTACCGGCCGCCAACAACTTCGGAGTTGATCTGCCCGGTCAGGTCGACCTCGACCGCCGAATTCACGGCGACGAAATTCGCTATCTGCCCGAGTATCATCGGATCATGCGTGTATTCGGTTCCGCGCAGCTCGAGGGCGGGATTGCGGTGGGCAAAGGCGCGCAGCCCGGGTCCGCCCATCAGCACCCCGCCGATGCTTAGTCCGGGGTCGACGGGTTTACGGGCGTTGGTCACGGCACCGGACCGATGCAGCATTGCCATACCGTCACCTATGCTGCCGGTGTGCACGCCGAGGTCGCGCCGGTCGGACAGTTGGGCCATGATCGCGTCAGGGATCGTGCCGATGCCCGTCTGCAGGGTGGCGCCGTCCTCGATGAGGCTGGCGGCGTTGCGGCCGACGGCCTCGGCGACCGGGGTGATAGTGCTCTCGGTCTCGGGGGTGAGGTTTTCATCTGAGGTGATAAGCAGGTCGATATCGTTGGCGGTGAGGTAGGGGCCGCCATGCGTCCACGGGATGTCCGGGTGAACTTCGACGAGGATGACGCGAGCGTGCCGCAGCGGTTCTGTCAGGTATTCGCGCGCCATGCCGAGGCTGTAGCGACCCTCGGCGTCGGGCGGGGAGACCTGCAGCATCATGACGTCGACCCGTAGGGTCCCGAAGCGCACAAGATGGGGAAGGCGCGAATAGTGCACGGGCAGGATATCGAGCGCGCCGCTCGGGGCGAGCTTGTGGGTGGTGCCGCCGCCGCCATAGGCGAGAAAGTCGAATGCGTCGGCATGTTCGGGCCGGAGCTGACCTGAGAGTCCGATGCCAAGGAAGACCCTAACGCGGGCGACCTTGTGTCGCTGGTCTATGAGGTGGCGGATCAGGCGCCGCGGCTCGGCGTGGGATTGGCCCCACATGATCGTGTCCCCGGGCCTGATGAAATTGGACAGGTCGGGGTCTGGTGACAGGGACATCCGGGGGCCGACCTTTTCTTGATCCATCGTCGCGCGCCGGCACACTAGGCGCTGTGCGCGACGCACGGAACAACGATTCTCCGGGGGCGGCTAAAGGGCCAGCCTTTGTCGGACATTGAGGATCGAACGGCCCAGCCGTGGGTCAGGCCCCGGGCGAAATGCCATTCATGGTGGTTTCTACGACCATGTCGACGATGTCTTCGATCCTGGTGTGCTCGACATTGGCCCATTCCGGGGCCCGGTTGAGACCGCTCAGAATGTAGGGGGCGAAGAGATCGAGGTCGAGATCGGCGCGGATTTCACCTGTGGCTTTGCCCTGCGCGATCAGGTCTTTCCAGAAATCGGCGTATGTCTTGCGGACGACGCGGCCCTGCCGCTTGATGACCGGGGTGAGATGTTCGTAGACCTGCAAGAGCGGCAGGTCGCGATCGACCTTGCAGGACACGTGGACATGCACTGCGCGGCGCAACCGGTCGACGAAGGGCGTGGAGGCGGGCAGTTCCTCGACTGCGTTGCGCACCTGTTCAAGCAGCGTCTCGGTGCCCTTATTCATGATCTCGACGACGATCTCGTCCTTGGAGTCGAAGTGATAGTAGAGGCTGCCGGCCTTGATGTTCACCCGCTGAGAGATCGACCGCATCGTACAGGCGTTGAACCCTTCGCTCACGATCAACTGTGCCGCTGCTTCGAGGATGCCTTCCCGGGTTGCATTTTCTTGCCCTGCGGAGCCGCGGCCTTTCCTGGGTTTTCTGGCGGAAGCAGTTTGGTTCATCTGCAACGTTTCCTCTTCTTTCTGGCGGCGCGGCCCTCTTGCCGGGGCGCTTTGCCGATCGTCCGGGGGGTTCACAATAATGGCTTGGGGCAGGGGGTCCGTGCAAGGTTTCCCGTCAAGGATATCATTCCTCCTATGGCCCCTATGGCAAATCGTGCACCCCAACTGTGCCGCGTGGACATGTACACCATCAGGCCTGATATACAAACAGACGTTAGACACGATGAGCGGGTGACGAGACGTTTGGACGGAAAAGTGGCGCTGGTGACGGGGCCTGGGGTGGGATTGGTGCGTCTATCTGCAAAAGGTTCGTCGCCGAAGCGCTGGAATCTCCAAGCCTGTAACCGTCCACGACACCGGGGGAACTCCAACTCCAATCCGGCGCCACGATCTCGTCGGCCTTGCCCGCTTCTTTCAGCCGGATCGCCTCTTCCACAGTCATTGCGTCGAACGGGTTAATCGACACCGTGACGTTGGCGAGATTGACACCCGATCCGTCCGCTATCCAGCGGACCTTCGCGTTGTAGCCGACCACGCGCTTGACAGGTACCATTGCCTTCATCGCGTATCGCCTTGGGGTTTCAGAATGATCTCGGCATGCCCAGCACGTGCTGACCGATGTAGCTGAGGATCATGTTGGTAGAGATCGGTGCCACCTGGTACAGTCGCGTCTCGCGGAACTTGCGTTCGACATGGTATTCCTCGGCAAAGCCGAACCCGCCGTGGAACTGGATGCAGGTATTGGCCGCTTCCCAACTGGCTTTGGCGGCGAGGTACTTGGACATGTTGGCCTGCGCACCGCAAGGTTCGTTGCCGTCGTAAAGTCGACAGGCCTCGAACCGCATCAGGTTGGCGGCCTCGGTCTCGATATAGCTTTCGGCGATAGGGAACTGAACGCCCTGATTTTGGCCGATGGGCCGGCCGAAGACAATGCGTTCGGTGGTGTAATCTGTGACTTTGTCAATGAACCAGTAAGCGTCGCCGATACACTCGGCGGCGATCAGCACGCGCTCGGCGTTCAGCCCGCTCAGCAGGTGCTTGAACCCCTGGCCCTCTGTGCCGATCAAGTTTTCTTCGGGCACCTCGACATTGTCGAAGAACAGCTCGTTGGTCTCGTGGTTGACCATGTTCTCGATGGGGTTGACCGTCAGGCCGTTCTGCTGAGCCTCGGCGATGTCGACGATGAAGATCGACATGCCGTCGGATGGTTTCTTGCACTCTTCGAGCGGGGTGGTGCGAGCCAGCGCAATCATGATGTCGGAGTGCTGCACCCGGCTGATCCAGACCTTCTGGCCGTTGAGGATGTACTTGTCGCCTTTCTTGACGGCGTTGGTCTTGATCTTGGTGGTGTCGGTGCCGGTCGTGGGTTCGGTCACGGCCATGGACTGCAACCGCATCTCGCCGGCGGCAATGGCGGGCAGGTATTTTTTCTTCTGTGCCTCGGAGCCATACTTTATCAGCGTGTTGATGACGTACATTTGCCCATGGCAAGCACCGGAATTGCCACCGGAGCGATTGATCTCTTCCATAATGACAGAGGCCTCGGCCAGGCCGAGGCCGGAGCCGCCAAACTCGTCGGGAATCAGGGCCGCCAGCCAGCCTTCCCTGACCAGCGTGTCGACGAATTCTTCCGGGTAGGCATTGGCCTGGTCAACCTTGCGGTGGTAGTCGTCGGGGAATTTGGCGCACAAGGCGCGGACCCCGTCGCGGATGTCCTGATATTGGTCTGGGCTTTGCTGGATCATGGTTTCGTCCTCTGCTGGCCACGCGTGTTTCGGCTGGCTCCGAACAGCTAACAAATGTTAGGTGAAGTGACAATCTTCCGCCTCCCCGCCCCGGGGGCAGGGGTCATAAGCATACCCTATGGCCGGTGACGGGTGCCTATCATGGGCTAACGTTGGTGGTGTTGCCCGATGATGATCAGACCATTGCATTCGCAAAACTGTCCTCTCCGCTAAAACCAGCGCGAACTTTGGCCTAAACTGCACTGCAGCGAGGACGGTCATTTTGCCAAACTAACATTTGAGTGAAAGCTTACGGTTGAACTTTACGCGGACAAGCAGTGACAGGGCAAGACGGCGGAGCGCCCTGTCGACGGTGGATCAATAACGAGTGACTCATGCCGGATACGAAGCTTTTCGAACCGCTGCACCTGCGCGGCGTAACCCTTCCGAACCGGATTGCCGTGCCGCCGATGCAAGTCTACATGACCGATGCGGAGGGCGAGGCGAATGAGTGGCATCTGCAGCATCTCGGCAAGTTTGCCACTGGCGGCGCGGGCTGATTTTCACCGAGGGTCTGATCGTCGAACCGGGCGGGCGCGGCACCTACGGGGATTGCGATCTTTGGCCGGACGCACAGATTGCACGCTTTGGCGGATCACCGATTTCTTGCGCGCAGAAGGGGCCGTGCCTGCGGCCCAGCTTGACCATGCCGGGCCGAAGGCCGCGCGACGCCGGGCCTGAGGCGGGACGATGCCGCGGGGTTCGATGTGGTTGCAGTGCATGGCACCCATGGCTACCTGATCCACTCTCTCTTCAGCCCGATTTCCAATACATGGAGCGGTCCTACGGCGGTAGTCCGGACGCGCGCAGGAAACTGGCGCTGGATGTGGCGGAGGGGGTGCGCGCGGTCTGGCCGGCATACAAGCCGTTTTTTCGCCCGTCCTGCGTGGGCGGCATCGACGGCGGGCTGGAGGTTGAGGACAGCGTGATCCTGTCGCGGGAACTCGGGCAGCGGGGTGTCGACGTGGTCTTCTGCTCCTCGGCGGGCATCCGGTCGGTCACTTCCAACGCTTCCGGCGTCGCCCCGAAGCCGTGGTTCCAGGTGCCGTATGCGGCTCGGATCCGGCTGGAGGCCGGGCTGGTCACCATGGCTGTCGGCCTCCCGCCGGCGGCGCGGGCCGAAGACGTTCTCGTTCGCGGCGATGCCGACATTGTCGCGCTTGGACGGGCGGCGCTGCAATACCCGAACTGGGCCCTTCGCGCGGGCCAAGAGCTTGTCCTCGACCCGGACAGGGCATGCTAGCTAAACTCCTATGCATGGGCGATACGCGCGCCCGATGGCTTATCACGTCGCGCGGACCTTGGCGCCGGCGGCCTCTTCGATGAGCTGGATGATAACGGTGAAATCCTCGCTGCCGCGTCCGTCGCGCGCGGCGCGGCCCCAAAGCGCGGCGGCGGCCTGCATCGTCTCCACAGGCACCTCGAGATCGGCGGCTTCGCTGAGGCCGAGCCTAACGTCCTTCTCGACGATGGAAAGATGCGCTCCGAAGTCGAACTCGCCGGTGAGCGCGGCTTTCGCAAGGATGGTGGCCGCGGCGCTTTGCCCGGTGCCGGCGGTGAGTACCTGCATCATGCCCTCCGGATCAAGCCCGGCCTGTGCGCCCATGACGAGCCCCTCGGAGGCCACGACCATGTTGGCGGCCATCACGGCGTTGTTGATCACCTTCATGATCTGCGCCTGTCCGGGCGTGTCGCCGAGAACATAGGTCTGCCGACCAATCCGGTCGAGCCACGGCGCCACGCGGTCCAGGGCCTGCTGCGGGCCGGCGGCGAGCATGGCCAGCCGGCCTTCACGCGCGGCGGGCGGACCGCCGGTGATCGGGGCGTCGACCGAGGTGATCCCGGCCTTGGCGAGACGGGCGGCGATACCCTCCATGCAGGTTTTGCCGATCGTGGACATCTCGGCGTAGGCCCGGATCTTGCTTCCATGGATCACGCCATCGGGTCCATACGCGACGATTTCGCTGACGGCCTGGCTCGGCAGGCAGGCGAAGACAACTTCGGCGGCGTCGGCCACATCTTTCGGGGAGTCATGCGCAATCGCGCCGCGCGCGATGAAACTGTCCAGCGCCTCGGGCGAAGTGTCGAAGACATGCAGTTCGGTGTCGTCGCCGAACAGCCGCTCCGCCAGCGCGCCGCCCATCTGCCCGAGGCCGATATACCCCAGTTTGGTCTTGTTGGTCATGTCCGTGTCACCATCCTTTTTGCCGGTGCGATTGTTGCGCGTCACATGTTGTTCCAGAGGGAGTCGAGTCCCGGTGCGTCGAGCGACCTTGCACAGAGATGCCCTTCGCGGATCGCCGTCTGCAGGTTGCGCGGGGACATTGCGTCGCCCACGAAAAAGACGTGCGACCCGGTCTCGGCGAATGCGCTCCAATCGTCGCGGAAGGTCTGGCGATAGGTTACCAACACGGTCGTGTCAGCAGGCAAGGTATCGGACTTGATGCCCTCCACGGGTCGGACCTCGACCGAGCCTTCGTGGAGGGCGAGGACCAGCGTCTCGGGCAGGAGGCGAAAGTTGCCGAGACGGTAGAAGCGGCGCAGGGCGGCCTGTGCGCGGCCGGTTTTCTCGATCTCCGGAGCGAAGATGGGGTGCCGCGTGACATAGGTGACGTCCAGCCCGCGCTCGAGCAGGTGTTCGCACACCCCGATCGCTTCGTAATGGCCGACATCGTCGAAGACGACGGCGCTTTTCCCGAGGTCCCGACCGCCGTCGAGCATCAGATCGTCGGGCCGGATGATATTGGCGCCGGGGGCGATATCCGTTTTCAGATGCGGAGCGGCCGCCTGGGTGAAACTCTCGTCCATGTGCATTGCGCCAGTCGCGAGAATGACAGCGTCGGCGCCGATCGCCTCGACCTCGTAAGGTTCGAGGTAGCTAGACATGTGCACGTCCACCCCGAGGCGGAAGATCTCTCGTTCCTGCCACTTGGTGATGTCACCGATGCCGTGGTTGTTGGGGAAACGGCTGGCCATGTTGATCTGCCCGCCCAAGTCCGGCGTGGCCTCGTAGAGCGAAACCCTGTGACCGAACAGCGCTGCGACGCGGGCGGCTTCCATGCCGGCAGGGCCACCGCCCACGACGACCACGTTCCGCGGCGTCTCTGACGGCGTGATCAAGTGCTCTCCCAGCTGTGCCTCATACCCCACAACGGGGTTCACGGCACAGCCCATACGGCCCGAGAACAGCCCGCCGATACAGCCCTGGTTGCAGGCGATACAGGGACGGACCTCTTCGGGGCGGCCTTCCAGTTCCTTGCGGACAAGATGCGCATCGGCGATCGTCGCGCGCACCATGTTGATCATGTCGCCATCGCCCGAACGCAGCGCCTGTTCGGCGTCGTCGAGAGTTCCGAAGCGACCGACGATCAGGCGCGGGATATTGACGCCCTTGCCGATCTGTCGCGCGTCCGGAAGCTGGTAGCCTGCCGATTGGTCCATCCCGGCATAGCGTTCGACATGGAAATAGTAATCGCCCTGAGAGATATCGACGAAATCCAGCAGCCCCTTGCTTTCTAGGTGAAGGATTGCGGCGTTGACGTCTTCCGACGCGAGCATGCTCTTGTCGCAGCTCGACCCCATGCGTGCGCCAAGGGCGAAATCCGATGGCACGCTGGCGCGGATATCGCTCAGGACCTCCTCGAGGAACCGCATCCGGTTTTCGAGGCTGCCGCCATAGGCATCCGTGCGGGTGTTCAGTTCGGGCGACAGGAACTGCGAGAAGAGGTACCCGTTGCCGGCCAGAACTTCCGCGCCGTGCAGGCCGGCCTTCACCAGTCGCGCGGCGGCGGCGCCGTAGGCGCGCACCAGCTCGGCGATTTGCTTTCCCGACATCTCGATCGGTGGCATCCGGGAATAGCGGCCGGGCAGCGTGGTCACCGACCACGGCGGGCCGCCATTGGGCGCCGCCTCGATCCCGCCGCCGTGCCAGAGTTGATTGAAGAGTTTCATGCCAGTGGGCTCAATAGCCTCCACCAGCCGGGCAAGCTGGGGGATCGCGCTGTCGTCAGTCAGTTGCAGCGAAAAGTTTGATGACCGGTGGATTGACACCCCTTCGAGGATTGACAGGCCGATCCCGCCGCGCGCCCGTTCCAGGTGATAATTGATGTGATCATCATTCACCGCGCCCTTCGAAAACAGCGTTGCATGCGCGGTCCGGACCAGCCGGTTCGGAATGGTGACCGGCCCAACACGAAGCGGCGACAGGACGTGTTTGTACTTCTGGGACATCCGGGGGCACGACGCGGGTTACGGATCAGATGGAACGGCGCGAGGTAATGCCGCCGTCAAGCGTTACGATCGTGCCAGAGGTGTAGCCCGAGCGCGGTGAGGCGAGGAAGGCGAAGAGATCGGCTACCTCGCGCACGCTGGCGGCGCGGCCCAGCGGGTATTGTTCCATCAACTCGGTGTACCGGCTTTCATCGCCCCACGCCTCCTGTGCGCGGGTCTTCATGATCTTGACGATCCTGTCGGTTGCCACGGGCCCGGGGTTGATGCCGACGACGCGGATATTGTCGTCGAGACTCTTGCCGCCGAGAGCGCGGGTGAAGCCCATCAGGGCGGCGTTGCCCGTAGAGCCGGCGATGTAGCGGAAATCGGGGTTTTCGCCGCCATTGCCGATATTGTTCAGGATGACCCCGCCGCCGGCGGTCTTCATCCGTGCGTAGAACTGGCGGCAGAGGTCGATATATCCGAAGACCTTCACCTCCCACCCGGCGCGCCAGGCATTCGCATCGACCTGCCAGAGGTCGCCGCCCGGGATTGCGCCGGCATTGTTCACGAGAATGTCGACGTTTCCCACCGCGGCGGCAATGCCTTCGGCCGCATCGCGCGAGGAGATGTCGAACTCGTGAACAGTGACGTTGGCACCATGTGCCTCGCGCAGGTGGGTGGCGTTCACCTCCAGCTTGTCGGCAGAGCGGGCGACGAGGTGCAGGGTGCACCCTTCTTCCGCGAAGACCTCGGCAAGGCCCGCGCCGATGCCCTGTGATGCGCCGGTTATCAGAACCGTCTTTCCGCTCAATCTTAAGTCCATTGTTCAATGCCTATCTTTCTGGTTGTCAGGACCGAGCTGGCCGGACGAAAGGGCCGCAACGCCTCTGCCAGGCAGCATTCCGGTGCTGGCTTGCGCCCGTCCGTGCGGGCGCGCGATGTTTTCCGAAAGGTTCCTTCGGGGACATCTGAGTCACGCTACATGTGTCCAGTTGGCTTGTGAACGCGGCGATTGGTTTCGGGGACATAGGGCCGGCCTATGGTGCTAAGCTAACTATTGTAAGTTTGGGGGGTGGACAATACTGTTCTAAGATATTCATCCAAATGCAGGAGGAGGTGCTGAGATGACTATCTTCAACAAGTGCGCAACGTCGGCGGCTGCCATTCTGGTGGCGTCCTTCGCGGCGGCGCCCATGGTTCAGGCAGAGGAGGTCATCAAGCTTGGCCTGTCCACGCCGCTGTCCGGGGCTGCGGCCATCTGGGGCAAGGGAGCGGAGTTTATGTGCGAAACCGCGGCCGAGGAAATTCGCGAAGCCGGCGGCGTGTCCGTTCAGGGTGAAACCTACTTTTTCGAATGCCTGTCCTACGACAACAAGTACAACGCGGCCGAGGGCACCAAGGTTGCGCAGGCGCTGTTCAACCGTGAAGGCGTGAAGTTCATCGGTGGCAGCCTCGGCACCGCACCGGTGAGGGCGCTGCAGTCGCTGGCCGAGCGGCAGGGCGCGCTGGTTTTCACCACCGCGTGGGGGGCCAGCCTCAAGGGGCCGGAACATCCAACGACCTTTACTCAGATGAACACACCTGGCGAGATCCTGCCCGAGCTCATCGGCTACATCGTCGAGCAGCATCCGGGAGCCGAGAGCGTTGCCATGCTCAACCCGAACGACGCGACCGGACAGGAAACCGAAGAGATTGCCGCCACTGTTTGGGGCGAGCAGGACGTTGAGATCGTTGCCAGCGACTACTACGAACGCGGCACGACCGAATTTCAGCCCATTGCCGCACGTCTGGCGTCGTTCGATCCGGACATCATCGACCTCGGTGCGACGCCGCCGGCCGATGCAGGCGCCATCTTCAAGGAACTCGACGTGATCGGCTGGGACGGCGTGAAGGTCGTAGAGGTAGGCACCGGTGCGGACGGCCTCAAGGCAACCGGCGGTGACGCGGCCGAGGGTGTTTACATGGGCGCCGGCGTGACCTTCAATGCCGATACCGCGACCGAGCACCAGATCAAGGTGAACGAACGCGCGAAGGAAGCCATTGGTGAATCGCTGAACGCCGTGCAGATTGGCTTTTACGACTCACTCTTCGCGCTGAAAGCCGCAATGGAAGCGGCGGACAGCGTGGATCCGCAGGCCGTCGCTGAAGCCATGCCCGACGTTACCTTCAAGACGTTCTACGGCAGCGACATCGGCTTCTACGGTGAAGAACGCTACGGCCGCGTTCAGCAGATGCGCCTGCCGATCATCGTGACCCAGGTGCAGAACGGCGAACTTGTCGAAGTCGGTCGCCTGACGCCCTGACGCGATAACAGCAACCGATTTATGGGGATCTAACCGTGCAGACTTTCATTCAACTCGGCGCAACCACTCTTCAGATCGGTGCCGTCTATGTCCTCTTCTCTCTGGGCCTGACGCTAATCTTCGGAGTGATGCGAATCGTTAACTTTGTGCATGGACACATCTTCGCGGTTGCAGCGCTCGTCGTGGCTTATCTTCTTCCGATACTGGTTGGGGGCGGCCTTGCTGCCCCCGCCGCCTATGTGGTGGCCTCGGCCTGCGGGATCGCCGTATCGCTTGCGCTCGGGGCCATCATTTATCTTTTCGGGTTCCGCTATTTCCAGCGTGATCTTGTCGGGTCGTTCATCCTTTCGATCGGCCTTGTTCTGCTGCTCGACGGTGTGCTTTTGCACGTGTTCGGCGGGGCAGTGCGCGGTGTGCCGGAAATCTTTCCCGGCTCCGTCAACATCGCGGGCGCGCAGATCACCGTGCAACGGCTGTTCCTGTGTGGCGTCGCCTTCCTGATGGCCGGAATTCTCTACTGGACGCTCGGGCATACCAAGCTCGGCCGGGCCCTGCGGGCAGTGGCCTATGACCACGAGGCCGCCATGATGATGGGTGTGCCGTACGCGCGCATCGCTTTCTTCGGCTTCCTCATCGCGTCGCTTCTGGCCGCAATCGCCGGCGCTCTCATAGCGCCTGTTTCCATTGTCTCTCCGGTGATCGGAACGGACTACCTGATCAAAGGTTTTATTGCCGTCATCATCGGTGGGCTTGGCAGCGTGCCCGGCGCCATCCTCGGCAGCCTTTTTGTGGCGCTCGTGGAAACGCTTGGCGGGTACTATTTCGACTCCTCCTACGCGGCGATTGCGATCTTTGCGCTGGTGATCGTGGTCCTGCTGTTCCGTCCGAAGGGGATGATGGGCCGTGCTTAAGTCGACTTCCACCATCAGTTGGCTCGTGTTCGCCGGCGCGGCGCTTCTATTGTCCCTTCTGTTGCAGGACCTCTACTTGCGCAGTGTCCTCAACCTCATCGCCATCAGTGCGCTGCTGGCCGTCAGCCTGCGGTTCGTCATGCTGATGGGCGAACTGAACTTCGCCATCGCCGCCTTCGTCGGCATAGGGGCGTATGCGGCGGGATACATGAGCACCGCGATGGAAGTGCCCTTCTGGCTGGCCATTCTGATCGCCGGGATCGGCACAGGGATTGTCAGTGCCGCTTTCGGGGCTGTCACGCTTCGGGCAAAGGGGCCCTATTTCCTGCTGATCGGCTTTGCCTTCACGGAGGCTATCCGGGTCGCCTATTCCAAGGTTCCGGCCCTCGGCGGCACCTCGGGCATGGTCGGGATATTCCCGCCGATTGCCATGGACCCGTGGATGCCGTTCTTCGTCATGGCGACGGTGATCGTGCTTCTCCTCATCTTTTTCATACTCGAAAGGTCCGATTTCGGCCGGGTGCTCTTTGCCATCCGCGAAAAGGAAGAGGTCGCGCGCAGCGTCGGCATCAACACCTTCATCTACAAGATCGCCACCATCGCCTTCGCCTGCTTCGCGGCGGGTATTGCGGGCGGTCTGCATGCCTTCGTCAACAACGTGATCAGCCCCGGCGATTTCAGCTACCTGATGGCGGCCTTCGCTCTAGCCTATGTGAAAGTGGGCGGCGAAGACCATTTCTTTGGCCCGATCCTCGGTGCGATCTTCCTGGTCTCGCTCTCGGCCTATTCCCTCGGATTCGGTGGTGACGAGCATTTCATCTATGGCGGCGCGATCGTGCTGGTCGTTCTGCTGCTGCCGAAGGGTGCAGTGGGCGCCATCGCCAACATGCGGCCGAAGAAAGCGCACGTAAAAGGAGGCGGTCATGCAGCCCTCGAACAATGATGTCCTGCTCCGGGTCAGCGGGCTTAGCAAGCGCTTTGACGGCCTGGTAGCTGTCGATAACCTTGAGTTCGAGGTTCTGTCCGGTGAAATCTTCGGTCTGATTGGCCCCAACGGCGCCGGAAAGAGCACCACGTTCAACCTGATCAGTGGGTTCATTCCGTGGACCACGGGCAAGGTGCAGGTCTGTGGCAAGGAGATGCGGCGCGCCAAACCTCTGGTGGCGAGCGAAGCCGGCCTCGTCCGGACTTTCCAGCACGGCAGCTATGTCGGCGGCATGAGCGTGCGCGACAACCTTCGCCTCGGCACCATCGTCCGTAACAAGGCGTCCGACCGCGATGCCGCGGTGCTCGAGACGGCCCAGCGGCTGGGCCTGTCGGACTATCTTGACGAAACCACCAGCAATCTGCCGCACGGGCTTCAGCGCCTCGTCAGCATGGCCATCGCCATTGCCGCGCAACCGCGCCTGCTGTGCCTTGACGAACCGCTCACAGGCCTGAACGAGACCGAAGTCGCCACAGTGCTGAACGTGCTCCATGACTACCGCAAGACGGAAGGCCGGGCGATCCTGCTGGTGGAGCACAACATGAAGGCCGTGATGCGTATCTGTGACAGGATCCTCGTGCTGCACCATGGCGCGCATCTCGCCACCGGCAGCCCGGAAGACATACGTGGCAACAAGGCCGTGATTGAAGCGTATTTGGGAGAGAGCCATGCAGCCTGACGCTCCGACCCTCGATCTGACCGGGGTGTTTTCCGGCTATGGCAGTTTCCCGGTTCTGCACAACATCGACCTCAAGGTGGAAAAGGGCAGTATCGTTGCGCTGATCGGCGCGAATGGAGCGGGCAAGTCAACCCTTATCAAGACTGTAAGCGGCCTGGTTCGCACCAAGGGCGGGAAGATCGTTTTCAATGGCACGGATTGCACCAGTCACAGCCCCGACAAGATGATCCGCGCGGGGCTCGGCCTTGTGCCCGAGGGGCGCAGGCTGTTCGGTGATATGACCCTGCGTGAGAACCTCGAGATGGGGGCTTATGCGCGTACGGACAAGAAGGACATCGCGGAGGATTTCGAGCGTGTGCTGACGCTATTCCCCGAACTGAGGGACCGGCTCTCCACCTTGGCCGCCTCTTTCAGCGGCGGCCAGCAGCAAATGGTGGCCATCGCCCGGGCTCTAATGGGCGCGCCGAAACTCCTGCTTCTCGACGAGCCCACGATCGGCCTTGCGCCCGTGGTCGTCGAACGTGTGGCCGCCCTGATTCGGGAAATCTCGGGAATGGGCGTGGATATCCTGCTGATCGAACAGAATGCGGAGATCGCGCTGACCATCGCCGACTACGGTTACGTCCTCGAAAACGGCAAGGTGGTGATGGAGAAAAAGGCTGATGCGCTTCTCGAAGACCCGCAAGTTCAGACAGCCTATCTCGGGATTTGATGGTTTTGCCGGAGCAATGGGCCTGTCAGACGGCGCTACTATGTGTTGATGGCGTATATCCGTCTTCTCAGAGCGGCCCGATACATCGTCGCCGCGAGCCACGATGAAGTTCCGCGCGCTTCTCCCTCATAGGCTCCAAAGCAT
>Ga0102929_1000641_pt1 | contig 20734 bp, 22 predicted proteins | sample SalPonR1_B_D2_MG_FD_78510 | JGI IMG/M metagenome (GOLD analysis project Ga0102929, IMG submission 78510) | Salt pond soil microbial communities from South San Francisco under conditions of wetland restoration - Salt Pond MetaG R1_B_D2_MG | ecosystem: Environmental > Aquatic > Marine > Intertidal... | reverse complement strand
GGCGTGCAGTGGCTGCCGACGCCGCCGGGAAACGAGAACTGCTTCATGAACCGGCGCATCCCCTCCTCGTCCTGGCTCTTGTCGGGGTAGATCTCCGAATAGGTGCCTTCCAGGTAGACCGGCGCCAGCACGCCGGGCGCACCGTGGCCCGGCCCGGCGAGAAAGATCGCCTCGAGGTCGTGACGCCGGATCAGGCGGTTGAGATGCACGTACATCAGCGACAGGCCGGGGCTCGCTCCCCAGTGGCCGAGCAGCCGGTTCTTGAGGTGTTCCGGCCGCAGCGGCTCGCGCAGCAGCGGATTGTCCCGCAGATAGATCATGCCGGCGGCGAGGTAATTACAGGCGCGCCAGAAGGCATCGATGCCCTGCAGTTCCTGCTCGTCGATGACCGCCGCGTTCGCCTCGTTCGTCTGTCTGTTCATCCCTGACCTCCTTCCGGCCTGTTCGTCTCATTACCCGGGCGCGTTACCCGGGCGCAAGCGCCCTGTTTTCTGATTCGGGCGCAAGCGCCCGCAGCGTCTCCCTGGCGATCTCCGCCTCCTCGTCGGCGTGGATCACCAGCAGCGCCACCGCCGAATCCGTCCCGTGGATGCTACTGCCGTCTCCGCCCGCCCGGTTGCGATCCGGATCCACGACGATGCCGAGGCCTTCGAGCCCGGCGGTACACGCCTCGCGCACGGCCGCATCGTGCTCCCCGATGCCGCCGGAGAAGACGATGGCGTCGGCCCCGCCCAGCACCGCGAGATAGGCGCCGACGTATTTCTTCACCCGGTAACAGAAGACCTCGAACGCGAGCTGCGCGCCCGAGTGCCCCGCGTCGCGCAGGCGGTGGATCTCCCGCATGTCGTTCGCACCGGCAAGGCCGCGCAGGCCGCTCTGCGTGTTCAGCAGCTCGTCGACCCCGTCTGCGCTCATGCCGGCTTCGCGCTGCAGATAGGTCACCACGGACGGGTCGAGGTCGCCGCAGCGGCTGCCCATGACCAGCCCCTCCAGCGGCGTCATCCCCATCGACGTGTCGACGCTGCGTCCGTGGCGCACCGCCGCCGCACTGGCGCCGTTGCCGAGATGCAGCGTGATGAGCCTGGTCTCGCCGGACGGCCGTTCCAGGATGGCGGCGGCCCGGCGGGCGAGAAACTGGTGCGAGATGCCGTGAAAACCGTAGCGCCGGATACCCCGGGCAGTCACGATCCTCTCCGGGAGCGCATAATGCCGGGCCCTGGCCGGCATGGTCTGGTGGAAAGCGGTGTCGAATACGGCGACCTGCGGGATGTCGGGATAGCGACGGCTGGCCACCTCGATGCCCAGCCGGTTCAGTGGGTTGTGCACCGGCGCGAGCGGACGGCACTGCTCAATTGCGTCCAGCACCTCGCCGTCGACCGGAACGGCACCGGCGAACCGGTCGCCGCCGTGCACGACCCGGTGACCGATCACGGCCGGTTCCACCCCGGGCGCGATCTCCGGCAGCGCGTCGAACAGATGCTCGAGGCACCGGTGATGATCGGCCATGGGCAGATGCGCCTCACCCGAGTCCGAGGGCGCGTCGGGTCGGCCCGTCCACCAGGTGAACACGCTGGAGTCGGAGCCGATGCGCTCCACCCCGCCGCCGCCGAGGCGCGCCAGCGTGCCGGCCTCGAACAGGGCGAACTTGACGGAGGAACTGCCGCTGTTGAGTACCAGAACGCTCATGGTTGTGCGGCAGTCCGTGGGTGTGTGCGCGTCGCCGGCATGCGGCGAACGATACCGGGAAACGAACCGGTTAATCTACGCCGGGGCCGCGCTGCACCCCGCCCGCGTACGGGGCCGCTGCATCGGACCGCGGCAGGCACTCATCAAAAAAATGGCCGGGGCACGGCCGTGGACACCGTGCCCCGGCCCAGGCGGGCATCAGGCAGCAATATGCTTCGAGGGGTCGGGGGATGTACTACCCAGCCGCATCGCTTCGCCGGCGCCGCGGTGCAGTTCCACCACCAGCGCGGTCGGCAGTTCCAGGCTCTGCGCGAGTTCGGCCAGGTAGGCGCGCGAGATCGGCTGGCTCTCGTCGATGGCCAGGAGTGCGGCCGCGTAGACCTCCGCGGCGAGCTCCGGTGTCGGCGCCTGGCGCGCGAGCTGGGCGACGCCGAGGGGCCGGCGCAGCTCGTCGAACAGCAGTCCTTTCTCGGCCGGCTCGAGCCCGAGGGTGTCGATGCGGTCGAATATCCGGCCGCGCTCGGCGTCGTCCAGGTGACCGTCGGCATGGGCGGCGGCGATCATGGCGCGGATGACCAGCAGATCGCGCTCGCGGCAGGCGGCCGTCTCCTGCGGCTGGAACCCGGTTTCACTGAGGGCCGCCCATCGACTGCCGGGCCGGCCCGCATCGGCTGACGCCTCCGGCGCCGAGCGGTAGCGCTGATACGCCTTCCACGCGAGTCCGCCCACGGCGACGGCACCGCCGATCTTCAGCGCGGAGCCCGCGAGCTTGCGCGTTTTCTTGCCGCCGATCGCATTCGCCGCCAGACCACCGGCGAGACCGGCCGCCAGGCTGCCGCCGATACCGCTCCTCATCAGGCCTTCCAGTGCACGGTTCAGGTCCATGCGCATGCTCCTTTGCGTGAATGCCAGCGTCGAGAGTGCCGGGAGGCGGGAGCCGGAACCAGCGGATTGTGCTTGGCAATCGATTCGGCAAAAGCGAACAATGGAGCCGCTTCGAGGAGGAATTACCGAATTCAGCGATGCCCGCTTCCGAATAGCTGCTCCCTCGCCGCTTCGGTGATGGCCACCACCGAGGGGTGCTTCAGCCGGCGCTCCGGGGACAGGGCATAGAAGCGCTCGGTCACCTCCTCGGTCGAGCCGATCGTGCGTGCCGTGTAGGTCCTGGATATCTCTTCCGCGATGGCGGTCGGGCCGGCAAAGACCCCCGCGCCCGCCTCGCCGAAGGCCTTCAGCAGGGCGCTGTCGTCGAACTCGGCGGCCACGCCGAGGGCCAGCCCGCGGGCTTCGAACCACTCCTCGAGCCTGCGCCTGAGGGCCGTGCCCTGGGTGGGCAGGAGCATCGGTGCGCCGTCGAGTACGGCCGGGAACTCGCCCTGATAACGCTCGTACAGATCGGCGCTGACGAAGAACGAAGTGCCGCTTTCGCCCAGTACGTAGCTGTAGGCTTTCACGTTCAGCCCCGCGGGCAGCGGCTCGTCGGAAAGCACCAGGTCGAGGCGGTGGACGGCCAGTTCGCCCAGCAGGCGCTCCAGGGTGCCCTCCTGGCAGCGGATGCGGGGCGCATCCTCCGTGGCCAGGGCGGGTTCGATGATGCGGCGGGCCACCAGTTTGGGGATGGTATCCACGATGCCCACGTTCAGGTGCCGCGGCATGTCCGGCCGGCGGCCACGCACGACCTGGGCCAGTTCCGCGCCTAGGTTGAAGATTTCGTCGGCGTATTCGAACACCATCTGGCCGGTGCGCGAGAGCACGAGGCGCCGCCCGGCCTTGCGGAACAGGCGCTCGCCCACCGCCTCGTCCAGCAGCTTCAGCTGGCCGCTGATGGTCTGCGGCGTGACGTGCAGCACTTCCGCGGCGCGGGCGATGCTGCCCTCGCGGGCGACCACCCAGAAATATTGCAGATGTCCGTAATTCAGATGGCGCATGACTGGTCTCCGGACGGGCCCTCCCGTCTGTTCATGATTCGCGCCCCACGCGCCGCTCGATGCGCGCGACCCGCTCGGCCGTGTCGCGGATCAGATGCAGCATCTCCTCGCGCTCGGCATGGGCCCTGGACTCCGTTTCCTGGCGGCGGGTCTCCTCTTCCTCCCAGTGCAGGGCCTGCATCGAGTTGACGATGATGCCGATGAAGAGGTTCAGGATGGTAAACGCCGAGATGAGGATGAACGGCACGAAGTAGAGCCAGGCGTAGGGATAGGCATCCATCACGGGACGGGCGATGCCCATGGACCAGCTCTCGAGCGTCATCACCTGGAACAGCGTGTACATGCTGGCGCCGATGTTGCCGAACCAGTCGGGGAAGCGCCCGCCGAACAGCTCGGTGCCGATCACCGCGAAGACGTAGAACACCAGGCCGAGCATGAAAATGATCCAGCCGATGCTCGGAATCGCCGACAACAGCGATTCGGTGAGTTGGCGCAGCCGACGGACCGTGGACAGCAACCTGAGCACCCGCAGGATGCGCAGACTGCGCAGGATGGCGAGCGGTCCGGCCGCAGGCACGAGAGAAATGGCGACCACGAGGAAGTCCATCACGTTCCAGCCGCTGCGGAAGAAGCGCGGGCCGAAGGCGACCAGCTTGATGAGAATCTCCAGGCAGAAGACGCCGAGGACGAAGACGTTGAACGAGCGCAGGAACCCGCCCGCCTGCGCCACCACCGTCTCGGAGGTCTCCAGGCCGAGCGTGACCGCATTGGCGATAATGAGGCCGAGGATCAGGCGATAGGGCCAGCCCTGCTCGATCCAGCGGCCGAGAGCGAGGCGCCAGTCTTCGGATCTCTGCAAGGTCGGCTCCTGAAAAAAGGTCGGGAACAGTCTCGGGTTGCGCAAAAGACAGGTTACCTCTTTCCGGCTATTTGATACCAGATATTGTTTTCATATTTCTTTTTCCTTATCCTCCGCGGCGCTCGTCGGGTGCGGCAAAGCCTCGGCATGCGCCGGTCCGAGTTCGCGGCCCGGCGCATCGTGGTCTTCCGTGAGACTCGTCAACCAGACTCGTCAGCGGGCCGCGTCAATCCGCCGTTCAACTAGAAACGGGGCCGCTGGAACGGTATCTTCTGCGGGCGCCAGCAACGGGGCGGCCGGCCTCGGTGTTTCCGTGCACGTATCGACTCGGGGAAGCCACACTCATGCAAACGACCCGCACATCGTCCACCGCGGAGAAGCTCCTGCTGCTCGCTGCCCTGGTGGCCGCCTGGCTGCTCTGGTCGGGTCTGTACAAGACGCTGCTGCTCGGACTCGGTGCGTTCTCGTGTCTGCTCACGTTGTACATCGTCCATCGCATGGGCTGCTTCGACCGTCAGGCCTTCGCGCTGCCCTACAGCTTCAATCTGCTCCGCTACTGGGCCTGGCTGTTCAAAGAGATGGTGCTCTCCAGCCTGCAGGTCTCGCGGATCATCCTGACGCCCGACCTGCCCGTCCAGCCCCGGGTCGTCGAGATCCGCGCGACCGCGGAACACCCGATGGATCAGGCTATCCTCGGCAATTCGATTACCGTCACGCCCGGCACACTGACGCTGGACGTGCACGACGGTGTGCTGAAGGTCCACAGCCTGACCCGCGAGGGGGCCGAATCCGTGCTCTCCGGCGAGATGGACCGCTGGGTCGCCAGTCTCAGGAGAGCCTGACCGTGTACTACGTCGTGAGCATCGCGGTCATCGTGACCATGGGCCTCGCCCTGGTGCGCGCGCTGATGGGCCCCAGCCTGTACGACCGGGTACTGGCGGTGAACCTGTTCGGCACCAAGACGGTGCTGCTGACGGCCGTGATCGCCTTCCTGTACGGGCGGCCCGACTTCCTCGACCTGGCGCTTGCCTATGCGCTGATCAACTTCATCGGCGTGCTGGCCGTGCTCGAGTTCTTCCGCAACCGGGCTTCGCGCCGGACCGCGGACAGCGCCAAGGGCTGAGACCATGGACCTTGCACTGGATGTGGCGAGTTGGGTTCTCATGTCCGTGGGCGGCCTGTTCGTGCTCATCGGCGGCATCGGCGTCCTGCGGATGCCCGATCTGTTCACCCGCATGCACGCGGCCAGTGTCACCGACAGCATGGGACCGCCGCTCATCCTGGCCGGAATCATGCTGCAGTCGGGCTTCTCGCTCGCCACGGTGAAGCTGCTCGCCATCCTGGTCTTCCTCATGCTGACGAGCCCCACGGCGTCGAACGCGCTGGCGAGTGCCGCCCTGCTCGCGGGCGAGAAAACGCTGGCTGAGAAGCACGACGGCGACGAGGCCGGCGAGGCGGAGGGCCGCTGATGTTCATGACGGAGATCTTCAGCGCGTTTCTGCTGACCCTGCTGGTCATCACCGCCGTGGCCGCGGTCAAGACCCGCAATTTGTTCGTCTCGGTCATGCTCACCGGGATCTACAGCCTGCTCATCGCGATCAACTTCTTCCTGCTGGACGCCGCGGACGTGGCCCTCACGGAGGCTGCCGTCGGTGCCGGTGTGGCCACGGTGTTTTTCCTGAGTGCGCTGGCGCTGACCGCGGAGGAGGAGCGCTCGCCCTCGGCCTATCGGGCGGTCGGTATCGGCATCTTCATCGCCGTCACGCTGGTGCTCGGCTACGCCACGCTCGGCATGCCGAGCTACGGCGACCCGGAGGCGCCCGTACACGTTCACGTCGCGCCCTGGTATCTGGAGAAGACGCCGGAGTTCATCGACATTCCGAACATCGTCACCGCCGTGCTCGGCAGCTACCGCGGCTACGATACGCTGGGCGAGGTGCTGGTGGTCTTCACGGCAGGCATCGGCGTGCTGTTCCTCCTGGGGGCTCATCCCCGGCGCAAATCCGAGCCGCAGGGCGGCATCGCAAGCGGGGAGAACGGACTGCGCCACTACCTGATACCGCGGGTGCTCGGCCGGCTGTTCATCCCCTTCGTGCTCCTGTTCGGCCTCTACGTGCAGTTCCACGGCGAGTACAGCCCCGGCGGGGGTTTCCAGGCGGGAGCCATCATCGCGGCCTCCGTCATCCTCTACGCGCTGCTCGAGGGCGAGGACCGTGCCCTGCAGGTGATCCCGCCCGGAGTCCTGAAAGGGCTGATGGCGGGCGGCGCCCTCCTCTACGGCGCCGTCGGCATCGCCGGAATGCTCCTCGGCGGTAACTTCCTCGACTACTCGGTGCTGACCAGCGATCCGGTGAAGGGCCAGCAGATGGGTCTGCTCCTCATCGAGGCCGGCGTCGGCATTACGGTGACGGGCGTCCTGCTCACGATCTTCCACGCCTTCGCCGCCCGGGAGCGCTTCTGATGGAATTCCTGGGTCTCTATCACTACCTGGTGTTCCCGTTGCTGCTGATGAGCGGCATCTACGCCGTGATCGCCAAGCGGAACCTGTTCAAGAAACTGATCGGGCTCGCGCTGATGCAGTCCGCCGTGTTCCTGCTCTACATCACGATGGCCAAGGTGGAGGGCGGCACGGGCCCCATCCTCAAGCCCGGCGACGCGGACGTGCTGTATTCGAATCCGTTGCCGGAAGTGCTCATCCTTACCGCCATCGTGGTGGGCATCTCCACCGCCGCACTCGGGCTCGGCATCATCGTTCGCATCAAGGAGGAATTCGGCTCCGTCGAAGAGGACGTCGTCAGGGAGCTCGGCGGCCGGTGAACGGGGTCGTCGCGCACCTGCCGGCACTCCTGGTCGTAGTGCCGATGCTCACTGCGCCGCTGGTCATGCTCTTGCGGCCCAGCGGACTGGCATGGGCCGCGACCACGGCCGCCAGCCTGTGTGCCTTCGCCATCGCGTTGAGCCTGACAGCGGCGGTGCTGGCCGGCGAGCGGCCCGACTATCTCATGGGCAGCTGGCCCGCGCCCTTCGGCATCGAGCTCGTCGTGGACGCCGTCAACGCGCTGGTGCTGCTGTTGGTCACGGGCGCCTCGAGCGTGGCGCTGCTCGCCGGCGCACGCAGCATCGATTCGCAGATCGAGCACGAGCGCCAGCCGCTGTTCTACTCGGCCTGGCTGCTCGCCCTCGCGGGTCTCGCGGGCATCGCCGTGACCGGCGACGCCTTCAATATCTTCGTGTTCATGGAGATCTCCTCGCTGGCGAGCTACGTGCTGGTGGCCGGCGGGCCGGACCGCCGCGCCCTGCCGGCCGTCTTCAAGTACCTGGTCATGGGCACCATCGGCGCCACCTTCTACCTGATCGGCGTCGGCCTCGTCTACATGATGACGGGCACGCTGAACCTGGCCGACATGGCCGAACGGGTCGGGCAGGTGAGCGACCTGCGCCCGGTGCTGGTGGCCGCCGGCTTCATCACCACCGGGCTGGCGCTGAAGGCCGCGGTCTTCCCGCTGCACCTGTGGCTGCCCAACGCCTACACCTACGCCCCGCACATGGTGACCGTCTTCCTGGCCGCATGTGCGACCAAGGTGTCCCTGTACGTCCTGATCCGCTTCGACTACATGGTGTTCCAGCCGAATCTGGCCGAACACGGCCTGCAGTTCGCGCTGTTCCTGATGCCGCTGGCCATCCTCGCCCTGATCATCTCCTCGGCCGTGGCGCTGTTCGAGCGCAATCTGAAACGGCTGCTCGCCTGGTCGTCGGTGGCCCAGATCGGTTACATGACCCTCGGCGTGAGTCTGCTGACCACCGCCGGGGTGACGGCGGGCATGCTGCACATGTTCAACCATGCCCTGGCGAAGGGCGCCCTGTTCCTCGCCGTGGCGGCGCTGGCCGCGGGCTGCGGCGGCGTGCGGCTCGGCCAGATCAGCGGCGCCGGCAGACGCATGCCCTGGACCATGGGCGCGTTCGTGCTGGCGGGACTCAGTCTCATCGGCGTGCCGGGCACGGCCGGTTTCGTGAGCAAGTGGTACCTGCTGTCGGCGGCCATCGGTTACGGCGGCTACGGTCCGCTGCTGGCGGCCGTCATCGTGCTGACGTCGCTGATGGCTCTCGCCTACATCTGGCGGGTGGTCGAGGCCGCCTATTTCGGCGCGGCGCCCGCGGAGTCGACCGGCCGCGGCGAGGCACCGCCGGCGCTGGTGGTCGGCGCCTGGGCCGTGGCGCTGGCCAATGTCGGGTTCGGCCTGTCGCCGGACCTGCCCGTGACGCTGGCCTCGAAGGCCGCCGGAATCCTCACGGGGTACTCGCCGTGAGCGGCCAGGCCACCATCCTGGCGGCCCTGGCGGCACCGCTCGCAGGCGCGATCGGCATCCTGCTGGCGGGGCGGTTGAGTGCCAACCTGCGCGAGACGGTCACGCTCGTGACCGCCGTGATCCTCGCGGTGGTGGTCTGGAGCCTCATCCCCGAGCTGATGGCCGGCGGCCGGCCGGCGCTGAGCGTAGCCGAGGTGGTGCCGGGTATCGAGATCGCCTTCCGGGTGGAACCGCTGGGCATGCTGTTCGCCGCCCTCGCCTCGGGACTGTGGATCATCAACTCGATCTACTCCATCGGCTACATGCGGGGCAACAACGAGGCCAACCAGACCCGCTTCTATTTCTTCTTCGCCATCTCGCTGGCTGCCGCGATGGGCGTCGCCTTCGCGGCGAATCTGTTCACGCTGTTCCTGTTCTACGAGGCGCTCACCCTCTCCACCTACCCGCTGGTCTCCCACAAAGGCGACGAGAAGACGATCCGTTCCGCCCGGGTGTATCTGGGCATCCTGCTGACCACCTCCATCGGGCTGTTCCTGCCGGCCATCGTCTGGACCTATATGGCGGCCGGCACCGGCGACTTCACGCCGGGCGGCATCCTGGAGGGCAACCTGGAAGGGCCGTTGATCGGCCTGCTGCTCGGCCTGTTCGTCTTCGGCGTGGGCAAGGCGGCGGTGATGCCGGTGCACCGCTGGCTGCCGGCGGCCATGGTCGCACCCACGCCGGTGAGCGCACTCCTGCATGCGGTGGCCGTGGTCAAGGCCGGCGTGTTCACGATCACCAAACTGATCGTCTACATCTTCGGCGTGGATTACCTGTTCGCCCAGCCGAGCGGCCAGTGGCTGCTCTACGCCGCGGCGTTCACCATCGTCGCCGCCAGCGCGGTGGCGCTGCGCCAGACCAACATCAAGCGTCTGCTGGCCTACTCCACCGTCTCCCAGCTGTCCTACGTGGTGCTGGCCGCGGATATCCTGAAACCGCTCGCCGAGGTGGGCGCGGCCATCCACATGGTGGCCCACGCCTTCGGCAAGATCACCCTGTTCTTTGCCGCGGGCGCCATCTACACCGCGGCCAGGAAGACCGAGATCGGTCAGCTCGCCGGCATCGGGCGGCGCATGCCCTGGACGATGGCCGCATTCACCATCGGCGCCTTCAGCATGATCGGTGTGCCGCCGACCGGCGGCTTCGTCTCCAAGTGGTACATTCTGGCCGGCGCCTTCGAGGCCGACAACTACGTGGCAATTTTCACCATGATCGCCAGCACGGCGCTGAACGCGCTGTATTTCCTGCCGATCATCTACCTGGCCTGGTTCGGCCGTGAGCCGGAAGGCGCGCAGGAGCACGGCGAGGCGCCCTTCCCGGCCGTGCTGGCGCTGACGGCGACCGCCGCGCTGACGGTGCTGTTCTTCTTCTTCAACGGGCCGGTCATCGCGCTCGAGCGGCAGCTCATCGAGGTATGGGAATGAGCAGGCAACGGCAACGCGACCACTGGCTCGCCCGCCCGGAGAACATCCGGCGGATCTGGCGCGGTTTCTGGGCGGTGCTCGCGCTGACCGTGGCGGCCCAGTTCTTCATCCCGGTGAAAGGCCACTTCGTGGTCGACGGCTGGCCGGCCTTCGGCGCGATCTTCGGCTTCTTCTCCTGCCTGGCCATGGTGGTGGCCGCGAAGGCGCTGGGCTACTCGCTGAAGCGCGAAGAGGACTACTACCTCGAGGGCGGCTACCTCGAAGACAGGGAGCAGCAGGATGCCTGAATACCTGCCACCTGCAGTCATCCTCATCGTCGCGGCGCTCCTGATCGGCCCCACCCGCGGGCATGTGCGCTCGGCCATCGTGCTGCTGGCCCCGCTGGCGACGCTGTGGGCCATCTGGCAGGTGCCGAACGGCGTCGTGCTGACGGTACCTTTCCTCGACTACCAGATCGAACCGGTGGAAGGCAGCGAGGTGCGCCGCCTGTTCGCGACCATCTTCGCCATTATGGCCTTCGCCGGCGGCCTGTTCTCCTTCCGCCAGGCGCGCTGGTACGAACTCGCCGCGGCGAATGCGTATGCCGCGGGAGCGGTGGGCGTCAGCTTCGCCGGCGACCTGATCACGCTGTTCCTGTTCTGGGAGCTGATGGCGCTGTTCTCCACCGTCATCGTCTGGGCGGGCGGTACGCCGGCGGCGCGGGCTGCGGGCATACGCTACGCCGTCATGCATCTCGTCGGCGGCGTAATCCTGAAGGTGGGGATCGAGGGCACCGTGGTGCATACGGGCTCCATCGACATCATGCCGGTGCTCGCCACCAACTTCGACACCTGGATGATGCTGATCGGGATCCTCATCAACGCCGCCGCGCCACCGGTGTCCGCGTGGCTGGCCGACGCCTACCCCGAATCCAGCCCCACCGGCTCTGTATTCCTGTCGGCGTTCACCACGAAGACCGCCGTGCTGGCGCTGATCCTGCTCTTCCCGGGCGAGCCGGTGCTGATCTGGGTGGGCATCTACATGGTGATGTACGGCATCATCTATGCCCTGCTCGAGAACGACGCCCGGCGCATCCTGGCCTACTCCATCGTCAACCAGGTGGGCTTCATGGTCTGCGCGGTCGGCATCGGCACCCAGATGGCGCTGAACGGTGCGGCCGCCCACGCCTTCGCGCACATCATCTACAAGGCCCTGCTGTTCATGAGCGCCGGCGTGGTGGTCTACCGTACCGGCAAGAGCCGCTGCACGGATCTCGGCGGCCTGTTCCGGACCATGCCGCTCACCACGGTGTGCGGCATCATCGGCGCGCTTGCGATCTCCAGTTTCCCGCTCACCTCCGGCTTTACCACGAAGTCGATGATCTCGGATGCGGCCGCCAGCGAGCACCTGGTGGTGGTCTGGTATCTGCTCGCCGCCGCCTCCGCGGGCGTGTTCCTGCACGCGGGCATCAAGTTCCCCTGGTTCGTGTTCTTCCAGAAGGACTCCGGCCTGCGGCCGAAGGACGCGCCCTGGAACATGGGTGCCGCCATGGTGCTGTTCGCCGTGCTGTGCATCGGGCTCGGCATCTATCCGCAGCCATTGTACGAGCTGCTGCCCTACCCCGTGGACTACGTGCCCTACAAGGCGGGCAAGGTGTTGTTCTACCTGCAGCTGCTGCTGTTCTCCGGCCTTGCCTTCTTCCTGCTGCTGCCGCTGATGCAGCGCACCCGCACCATCAGCCTGGACACGGACTGGATCTGGCGGGTGGCGCTGTACCGGGTCGCCTACGGCGTCGGCGCGGCCGCGCGGGAGGCCGGCGACCTGCTGGCCGGGGCCGTGGACCGCATCCGCGGCGACATCGCCCGCTACGGCCGGCGCCACCTCGGCGCCGGGGAGACCGGCGAGGACCGCGGGGTGTTCGCCCAGGCCTGGCCCATCGGGCTCACGGCGCTGTGGATCGCGGTGCTGCTGATCGCCTACGTCGTCGTCTATCTCCTCTGACGGAGCCGCCGGATGGATCCCGTCATCTGGTTTTTCCTGCTGGGCCTGCTTGCGGGACTCGCCCGTTCGGACCTGCGCCTGCCGCCCGCCATCTACGAACTCCTGAGCATGCTGCTGCTGCTCACCATCGGACTAAAGGGCGGCGTGGAACTGGCGCAGCAGCCCTTCGCCGGCGTGCTGCCCCAGATGGTGGCCGTGCTCGCCATGGGCGTCATCCTGCCCCTGTTGCTGTTCCCGGTGTTGCTCTACGCCGGCCGTTTCAAACGCCCGGACGCCGCCTCCATCGCCGCACACTACGGCTCGGTGAGCGTGGCCACCTATGCCGTCGGCGTGGCCTATCTGAGCGGCAAGGAGGTCGCCTTCGAGGCCCACATGCCGCTGTTCGTCGTGCTGCTCGAGATGCCGGGTCTGATCGTCGGCATCCTGCTCGCGCGCGGCATCAGCCGCGGCATGCGCTGGGGCGCTCTCGCCCACGAGATATTCCTGGGCAAGAGCATGGTGCTGCTGCTCGGCGGCCTGCTGATCGGCTGGGCCACGGGACCGGAAAACATGGCGCCGCTGGAACCCCTGTTCTTCGACCTGTTCAAGGGAGTGCTGGCCCTGTTCCTGCTGGAGATGGGGCTCATCGCCGCCGGCCAGGCCCAGTCGCTGCGCCAGTACGGCCCGTTCCTGGTGGCGTTCGGCCTGATCGTACCGGTGCCGCTGGCCGCCGTCGGCACCGCCATCGGCTGGGCCATCGGGCTGTCGCCCGGCGGCAGCACGCTGCTCGGCGTGCTCGCCGGCAGCTGCTCCTACATCGCCGCGCCGGCCGCCATGCGCATCGCCGTGCCCCAGGCCAACCCGACCCTGTCGCTCACGGTGTCGCTCGGCATCACCTTCCCGTTCAATATATTCTTCGGCATACCCCTGTACCATCTGATGGCGAACGCCATCCACGGTTGAGGAGAGCCAGGCAGTGCAGCCCGAGACGAAGAAACTGCTGACCATTGTCACCGAAGCCATCATCGAGGCCAGCCTGACCGCCGACCTGAAGCGCCTCGGCGCCGGCGGCTACACCATCGTGGATGCCCGCGGCAGCGGCACCCGCGGGATTCGCGACGCCGGCTGGGCCTCCAGCGGCAACATCCGGGTCGAGGTGGTCTGCGAACCGGCGGCAGCCGAACGCATCGCCGATCACCTGCGCGAGAACTACTACCGGGATTACGCCATGATCCTGTACCTCTCCGATGTCGCGGTGCTGCGGCCCGAGAAGTTCTGACCCGCGCTGTTGACACTCCCGGACCGGCGGCTCACGCTGGACGGTGCAGCCGAGGCCTGCCGGGACTGCGAGCCGCCGGCTGCCGCTAACCATAGGCCAGAGGGAACTACAGCCATGAACACAGCCACAGGGATCAGCAGAGACGAGGCCGAACGGGCACTGCAGGAGCGCTCCCAGGCATTGCGCCGGGACATCCAGCGCGAGCTCGAGAAGGCCGATGCCGAGCACTACGAGGAACTCGCCGGCCGGGTCTCGGACAGCGGCGAGAAGGCCGTGGCGGACCTGCTGGTTGACCTGGATCTGGCCGAGATCACCCGGGACGTGGAGGAGTTGCGCGAGGTGGAAGGCGCGCTGCTCAGAATCGCCCGCGGCACCTGGGGCTACTGCGTGGACTGCGGCGGAGAAATCGAGTCCGAGCGCCTCGCCGTGCTGCCGTCTGCGTCACGCTGCCTGGGCTGTCAGCAGCGCGCCGAGAACCCGGGCCGCGAGGAGCACCACCGTACCCTGTGACCCCTGCGGCGGGGCCGTGCGTGCTCAGCGGAAATACGACGCACCGTTCACGTCGATGATGGCGCCGGTCAGGTAGTCGGTGTCCTCCCCGGCCAGGAACGCGATGGCAGCGGCTACCTCCGCGGGCCGCGCCGCACGGTTCAGTGGACTCTGCGCGCGGATGGCGTCGCCGCCGGGCCCCTCCAGATGGGCCGCCGCCATGTCGGTCTCCACCCAGCCGGGCGCGACGCCGTAGACCAGAATGCCGCGGTCGCCGAGGGCCCGGGCCAGCGACTGGGTGAGGGAGTTCATCCCCGCCTTGCTGGCGCCGTAGGCCGGCGATTCCGGTTCGCCCCGGTAGGCGCCCCGGGAAGAGATATTGATGATCTTCCCGCCTCCCGCGGGGAAGTACGGCAGGGCGGCATGGGCGATGTCGGCGGCTGCCACCAGGTTGATGGCGAGGGTGCGGCTCCAGGCCCGCTGCCATTCCTCCATGGCCACGACCTGCGGAGCATGATCGACGAATATACCTGCATTATTAACGACAATATCGATATTTTCTGACTGTTTTGCGACCGCGGCCACCAGTCGACCGCCCGCCCCCGGCGCCGCGAGATCCTCGCCGACCGGGAAGTGCGGACCGCCCGGCAGACGGTCAGCCAGCCGAGCCGCCTCCCGGCGGCGGCGGTGATAATGCAGCGCCAGGCGGTAGCCCGTGGCGGCCAGCTTCGCGGCCGTCGCGCGTCCGATGCCGCCCGTCGCTCCCGTCAGCAGTGCCAGCCTCTGTCGCTGCTCCATGCGCGTCCCCTCCCGGCGCTTCTCAGTGCCCCGGCCCCGCAGGCCCCCGCGGCACCTGACGGACCAGCCCGAGTTCGTTCAGCACGGCGCCGGCACGATCCGGGAAATCGGTGAACAGGCCGTCGATCTGCAGTTCGCCGACGAACCAGCGCACCATCTCCTCGAAGTCGCCGAAGCCCGGGGCCACGTCGTCCGCGCGGAAGGTATAGGGATGCACGGCCAGACCGGCCTCGTGGGCATCGGCGGCGAGACGGGCGGGCCGCGGGCGGCCCCCTTCGTCCACGCGGTAGAGCCGGCCCACCCAGGGGCCGATGGCGTCCGCGGTGGCGGAGAGCGCCGCCAGCCCCGCGCGGGTCTGCAGCGCCTCGTAGTCGGTTTCGGACTCGGCTCCGCCGTTCTCGCCGAGGAGCTGCACGAGCGGGAATCCGGTCGCGAACTCCTCCCGCAGGCGGCGCAGCTCCGCGGCGTCGAAGCACTGGATGAAGACCGGCTCCGCGTCGGGGCCGAGGCCGGCATCGGCGAGCGAGGCGAGCAGGAGTGCGGCGAGATCCACGCCCTCCTCCCGGTGCCAGGCCGGGCGCTTGATCTCCGGATACAGACCGACCCGGCGCCCGGTGGAGGCGTTCAGGCCGCGCAGCAGTTCGATCTCCTCGCTGAGGGTATGGACGCGGAAGCTGCCGCTGCCGGCCGGGAAGCGGCCGGGATAGACGGCCCGCCCTCCCGGGCCGTCCAGCCGCTCGGTGACCTGCAGCGTGCGAATCTCCGCCAGGGTGAAATCCCGCGCGTACCAGCGCCCGTCGGCCCGCGCCCGGCCCGGGAAGCGCGCGGCCGCATCGGTGACGCAGTCGAGGTGGATGTCGTGGAGCACCAGCAGCCGGTCGTCCTTCGTGGCGACCAGGTCCTGTTCCAGGTAGTCGGCGCCGAGGCCGAAGGCCAGGGCCTTGGCCTCCAGCGTGTGCTCCGGCAGGTAGCCCGAGGCGCCGCGGTGGGCGATCACGGCGGGCCGGCCGGAGCGGATGGCCATGCCGAACGCCCGGCTCAGTCTTCCACGCCCAGCCGCTTGTGCATGATCGGGCTGGTGGTGGTGTACTGCAGGTGCACCTTCTTGTCCGGCTCGATGAAGGACTTGGCGGCGAAGGCGGCCAGCGCGGCCTCGTGGAAGCCGCTCAGTATCAGTTTCTTCTTGCCCGGGTAATGATTGATGTCGCCGATGGCGTAGATGCCGGGGATATTCGTCTCGAACTTCTCGGTGTCCACGTTGATGGTCTTGCGGTTGATATCGAGACCCCACTCGGCGATCGGACCGAGCTTTGGTGCCAGGCCGAAAAACACGAGCAGATCGTCCAGGTCGATGCGCCGGTCGTCCGCCTCCTTCACCGCGACGGTCACCGACTTCAGCGTGTCGCCCTCGGTCTCGAGCGCGGTTACGTTGCCGAACTCGATCAGATCCATCCTGCCGGTGGCCACCAGCTCGCGCATGCGCGCCACCGAGGCCGGCGCCGCACGGAACTGATCGGAGCGGTGCACCAGTGTCATCGCTTCCACCGAGTCGATCAGCTCCAGCACCCAGTCCAGGGCGGAATCGCCGGCGCCGAGCACGATCACCCGCTTGCCGGCGAACCGGCCCGGGTCGCGCACCCGGTAGAACACGTGCCTGTCGATCAGTTCCTCCACGCCCTCGACGCGCAGCTCCCGCGGCTGGAAGGAGCCGACGCCGCCGGCGATGATCACGGTCTTCGCCTCGAATGCCTTGCCGCCGCTGGTCTTGACCCGAAAAGGGCCGTCGCCGGACAGCTCGGTGACCTCCTCGCCGAGGTGGAATCCGGGCGAGAACGGTTTGATCTGCTCCATCAGACGGTCCACGAGTTGCGCGGCACTGCAGACCGGGATGGCCGGGATGTCGTAGATGGGCTTGTCCGGATAGAGTTCGGCGCATTGCCCGCCGACGACGGGCATGGTCTCCACCACCTCGGCCTGCAGGCCGAGCAGCCCCAGCTCGAATACCTGGAACAGGCCGCAGGGGCCCGCCCCGACGATGAGTGCATCGGTCTTGATTGTCATGGCTCTCAGTTGACTCCTCCGGACAAAGTCTCGTCGTCGGGGCACCCGGCCCCGGCGGTTCGGCGGTGGCTGTCGCCCGCCTGCGGCGGGCCTCAGGGGAAGTCGATGACCTCCCAGCGGTTGGTATCCTCGTTCCGGGCCGCGCGCTTGACCGCATCGACGATCTCGCGCTCGTTCCATTCCGGCTCCTCGCGGGCGGCCCGGGCCACCGGCTCCGGCATCGGCAGCGCGCCGCCGAAGGCCTTCATGGCGATAATCGGCCGGCCGAGTGCCTGGGCGGCGTCGATCTGGTACTGCACCCAGTCGCGTTTCTTCTCGAACAGGCTCGCCAGCACGATGACCGCCTCGGCGGCCTCGATCTGCTCGCGCAGGGCCGCCTTGAAGGCTTCACTGCCCCCGGCGGGCAGCTCATCCGGCCGGCTGGTGTTCACGTAGAAGAAATTCGGGTTGCTCTCGATGTATTCGAACAGCCGCAGATAATCGTCACTCTCGGTGAAGGTGTGAGTGACGTACACGCGTATGGGGTTTTCTTCGGACACGGAGCACCTCTGACGGCCACCTCGGAACCCGGGTAGTGTAGCGAATCCGGCGACCGCGGGGCCAGCGCCGCCCGCGCCGCGGAAGGCTCCCGACCTGATATCATCGAAGCCAGTCACAAGGCAGACAGGCTGTCCGGGAGCCGGCAGCGCCGACGCCATCCCGGCGGGCGCGGATTCCGGGTTCCAGCGCCGGGTACAGGCATGCGTTTATTGCTCTACAACATCCGCTACGGCGTCGGCGGCGGTGCGTCCATGCACGTACCCGTCCCGGGTGCCGGCTATCTGCTCGGCAACCGGCCCAACCTGGACCGCATCATCGAGTTCATCCAGTCCGTGGACCCCGACATCGTCGGACTGGTGGAAGTGGATACCGGCTCCATCCGCAGCCGGCGGGTTAACCAGGCCGAGGAGATCGCCCGCGCGCTGGGCCACCACACCTCCTACGAGATCAAGTACGGCAGCAGCTCCGTCAATAAGCTGGTGCCCATACTCCGCAAACAGGGTAACGCCTTCCTGGCGGCACCCGGCATCCACGGCGAGCGCTTCCACTATTTCGACACCGGGATCAAGCGGCTCATCATCGAGCTGGAGCTGGACGACTTCGCCGTCTTCCTGGTGCATCTGTCCCTCAAGTACCGCCACCGCCACCTCCAACTCAGGCACCTGCACGACCTGGTGAGGAATACCGAGAAGCCGGTCATGGTGGCGGGCGATTTCAACACCTTCTGGGGCGAGAACGAGATGTACCTGTTCATGCAGGCGACCGGGCTGAAGAGCGCCAACACCGCCGGGGCGCCCTCCTACCCCAGCCGGGCTCCGCGCAAGGAGCTGGATTTCATCCTCTACCAGGAAGGCATCACGATCGAGCATTTCGAGATCCCCCAGGTCCGTTACTCGGACCATCTGCCGCTGATCTGCGACTTCTCGGTGCAGGCGGCTTGAGACGGGCACAACAGACCGACGGCGCCTCCGGCGGCGCAAGGAGCAGGCAATGAGCGAAGAAACCACAGCGGGCAACCTGGAGCACTGGCGCACGTCCACCGATTCCAGCGGAGTGCTCTGGCTCGCCGCCGACAAGGCCGACGGCGGAGCCAACGTACTCTCCGGGCCGGTGCTGCGCGAGCTCGACGAGATCTTGGGCAGCGTCGAGGACGACCCGCCGAAGGGGGTAGTCATCTACTCGGTCAAGCCCAGCGGTTTCATCATGGGCGCCGACATCAACGAGTTCACCCGCATCGAGACCGCGGAGCAGGCCTTCGAGCTGGTGCGCCAGGGCCAGCAGGTGCTCGACCGCCTCGAGGCCCTGCGCTGCCCCACGGTGGCCGTCATCGACGGCTACGCCCTCGGCGGCGGCCTGGAACTGGCGATGGCCTGCGACTACCGGCTGGCCGTCGACAGCGAACGCAAGACCATCGGGCTGCCGGAGGTTCAGCTCGGCATCCATCCCGGTTTCGGCGGCACCGTGCGCTCGGTGCAGATCGCGGGCGTCACCACCGCGATGGAGCTCATGCTGACCGGCAAGTCGCTGACGCCGAAGAAGGCAAAGGACGCGGGTCTCGTGGACCGGCTGGTCACCCGGGACAACTGGAAGGCGGCGGCGCGGGAGATCATGGGCTCACGGCCGCCCCGCAGCCGGGCGGGCCTCGTGCAGAGACTCCTCAACTTCGGGCCCGTGCGGCCGTTCGTGGCGAAGAGCATGCGCGAACGGGTCGCGAAACGGGCCCGCCGTGACCATTACCCCGCCCCCTACGCCATCGTCGAACTCTGGCAGAAGCACGGCGGCAGCCCCGACGGCGGTTACGTGGCCGAGGCCCGCTCCATTGCGGAGCTGATGTGTACGGACACCTCCCGCAGCCTGGTGCGGGTCTACTTCCTGCAGAACCGGCTGAAATCCCAGGGCGGCCGCGAGGCGGCCGAGCCCCGACGCCTGCACGTGGTCGGCGCCGGCGTCATGGGCGGCGACATCGCGGCCTGGTGTGCGCTGCGGGGCCTGGAGGTCACCCTCCAGGACCGGGAGGAGAAATACATCGAGCCGGCGCTGGAGCGGGCGGAGAAACTGTTCGCCAAGCGCATACGCGACGACGACACGCGCGAGGCCGCCCGGGGCCGCCTCAGGAGCGACGTGGCCGGCGACGGCGTGCCCGACGCGGACCTGGTCATCGAGGCCATCTTCGAGGACAAGGACGCCAAGCAGGCCCTGTACCGGGACCTGGAGCCGAAAATGAAGGACGGCGCGGTACTGGCCACCAACACCTCCTCCATCCGCCTGGAGGAACTGCGCACGGTGCTCGACGCCCCGGCACGCCTCATCGGCCTGCATTTCTTCAACCCGGTCGCCCAGCTGCCGCTGGTGGAGGTGATCCGCTGTGCCGACACGGAGGCCGGGGCGGTGGACGCCGGTCACGCTTTCGTCAAGGTCATCGGCAAGTATCCGCTCGAGTGCGCGAGTTCGCCGGGATTCGTGGTCAACCGAGTGCTGGCCCCTTACATGGGCGAAGCGATGCGTCTGCACGAGGAAGGCGTTGCGCTGGAGACCATCGATCAGGCAGCCGTCGACTTCGGCATGCCGATGGGCCCGGTGGAGCTGGCCGACAGTGTCGGCCTGGACGTTGCCTGGCACGTCTCGACCATACTGGCGGACGCCTACGGCTACCCGCTGCCCGAGACGCTGAAGGAGATGGTGGATGCCGGTCACCTGGGCCGCAAGTCGGGGCGGGGCTTCTACCGGTGGGAGGACGGCGAGGCCGAGAAGCGCTCCGACCCGCAGGGGCCGGAGCCGCCGGACCTGCAGGACCGTCTGATACTGCCCATGGTGAACGAGGCGGTGGCCTGCCTGGCCGAGGGCGTGGTGGAGGACGAGGACCTGCTCGATGCCGGCGTCATCTTCGGCACGGGCTTTGCTCCCTTCCGGGGCGGCCCGCTGCATTACGCCCGCTCGCGGGGCGTCGAGGAAGTGCGCAGCCGGCTCGAGAAGTTCGCCATGGAATACGGCGAGCGCTTCCGGCCCGCGGACGGCTGGGATGCCTTCACCGCCGGGCGCGAGTGAGCGCGGCAGGGGTGGATTTTCGGACCCGTGCCTGATGTCGGCAAGCCATTGAATGTACAATGCGCGACCGGAGAGTCGACCTTTTCTCCGGCCACCGCCCCCTGGATGGGCCGGCCGGCGTGCCGAAACGGGATGAACTGGCAATAGCATGACGGGATCAGCACAGGTAGATACGAACCTGCTGAAGGGATTCTCGCCGCTTGACGGGCTCAAGCGGGAGAACCTCTCCGCGCTCGCGAAGAAGACCCAGGTCCAGGAGATGGACGCCAACCAGATCCTGTTCCGGGAAGGCGATACCGAGAAACGAACCCTCTACGTCG